>WNEZ01011902.1_pt1 | contig 10109 bp, 9 predicted proteins | sample 5400521 | NCBI WGS metagenome assembly WNEZ01 (sample SAMN13153339, study PRJNA577476) | soil metagenome | isolation source: 120 cm saprolite under Douglas fir tree site 2 hole 1 replicate 1 | place: USA:California | collected 2015-04-18 | reverse complement strand
ACCAGGCGGACCATGACGGAGTCGATGCGCACGACGAAAAATCCAATGGCCGCGTAGCCAACCAACGCCGCGGCTCCGGTCGCCGGCGAAACGAGGAAGAGAGCTGCGATCGGCCCGACGACGCTCACCGTGTTTTGTAGGTATATGAACTGCGACTGGGCGAACTGCGCCAGCGAGCTCGTCGCCCTGGTCATCCGATGCAGCGTCTCGCCGGAGTGGTGCTGCTCGTGCCAGCGCACGGGGAGAGCCAGCGCCTTCGCGTGCAGCGCATCGGCGAAGCGCTCGCGGACCACCAGGGCCGTGAAACGCTCCACGATGCGCGCCGGCCCATGCATCGTCCACGCGACACCGACCGCGGCGAGCATGAACAGGAGGTCGTTTCGCGCCTGCGCGATCCCTTCCATGCCGCGCGCTTGCAGTGCATTCACCGCCTCCCCGAAAAACCAGGGGATGGTGAGCCTGACGACCTGCGCGACGACGAGGAGGACGACGAAGAGCACGACTCTGCGGCGGTGGCCTTCGGCATGCCGCCACAGCGTCGCATAGAGATTTCCCACACTGCCGGCGGGGAGGGAGTCGCGCATTCGACTCAACCACTCTAATGGACTTCCTCCCGAACGCATGAATTCGGCGGCGGACGGGTGTGGCCTGATGTCACCACCAGGAGGTAGCGGGCCGAATTGGCGAACCTGGACAGCGGTCGAATCCGATTGAAAGGAACATGAGTGCCCTACAGACTCAGGCGATGCCAACCTCACGGCCTTTTCAATTCACGGCACACAACATCGAGCTCGCGCCTGGCGATTGCACGATGGACGACCAGCCGCTGGTCAGCGAATGGCCGCTGGTTCACGCCGCGCTTCGCACCCTGCGCCTGGCGTTCGGCAGATCCACGATGAAAGGGCTGCGGATCGTCGATCTCGGTGCCCTCGAGGGCGGCTACACGGTTGAATTCGCCCGCGCGGGGTTCGATGCGCTAGGCATCGAAGGCCGGACCTCGAACTACGAGAAATGCCAATACGTGGCGCAGCGCCTGAGCTTGCCAAACCTGCGTTTTGCCTTGGATGACGTCCGCAACCTCGAGTCCCACGGCACCTTCGACGCTACTTTCTGCTGCGGGCTTCTGTACCACCTCGATGAGCCGGTGGCGTTCCTCCGGAAGCTCGGACGTTTGACCCGCCGGGTCCTGCTGCTGCAAACGCACTATGCTCCGCTTGACGGCGTGCAGACGCAATGGACGCTCTCGCCCATGACGATCAACGAGGGGAGGAGGGGACGCTGGTACGGCGAGTTCCCCGAGGGTACGCCGCCGGAGAAGCAGAGCCCTTGGTCGTCGGTCGGTAACTCACGCTCGTTCTGGCTGGCAAAAGAACATTTGCTGCAGGCCATGCGCGAGGCCGGATTCACCACGCTCTATGAGCAATATGATTTCCTCGCGCATCAAGTGGACGATCGGTACATCCAGCAGAATTCGCGAAGCTTGTTCGTCGGTCTCAAGGAGGTTTGACTCGCGGAGGTGGCTGGACATTCGAGCTTAGCCAGCCTGTGCTCGCGTCCTACCGACCCGCGCTCGGCTCCCGACGCCACACCGCCAGGAAGCTGACCGGCACATCCCGGTAAACCTCCCAACTGGGCTTGGTCTCGATCCAACGCTCGTCGATCACTTGCTCGTGCATCTCGGCAAGTGACCACCCTGCCTCCAGCGCGGCTTGCACGTGCTCCGAGAACAGGTGCACATGGGTCTCGATGGCGAGCGGTTGACCATCCGGCCCATCGAAATGCGTCGGCATGCCCGCCTTCATGATGAAGAATGGGTGGAATCCGACGAGCACGTGAGCCGCACCCGAGCAAGCGAGGCGCGCCGACTCCCGATACAGGGGTCGGAGGTCTTCGAGGTGCTCGTCGACGAGCGACGTCGTGATGAGGTCATAGGTCCCAGACTCCAGCCCGGAGGCACAGACATCCGCCACCGCCAGATGATCGAACACCCGCCGGCGACGAGCGCGGTCGAGCATCTCCGGGGTCAAATCGATTCCATCGATCGACCGCACTCCGCGGTCTTTCAGCCATGAGCCGGTGCGGCCTGTTCCGCAGCCGAGGTCCGCCGTCCGCCGCGCGCCGGCCCAATCGACGGTGCGCACCCGGTCGAGCAGCCACAGGTCCATGTCCTGCTTGACCGTGTCTTCGTAGGATAAGGACCAAAGGCCATACCCCTCGCGCGCGGAAACGGTGCGGTACCGCCGGGTATCAAATGAAGAGAACGCTGGCATGGGCGCCATTTTCAGTGCAGTGAGCAGCCGAGGCAAGCAGGTGTGGGAAAGCAGTAAGGTCCATGCCGCTGGCTCCTATCCAGGAACGGCAGCGGTCGATGGCGTAATAGGACCCCCGTCCGGGTTGAGGCATGGGTCGGATCTGCATTGCGCTGTCAGGTCACTGCCCAACCGGGTCAGCGGCAGTCGTTCAACACTCTCGCGCGGAAGTGTCCCGGCCCCACGAGCGATGAAATCCAGCGCTGGGCCCTCCGTGCACAGCGGCTTACTCGGCCAGCTTCTTTAACTGCTCGCGCACCACGTCGGCGGTGAGGGGAAGGTACTTTCCGTCGCGCATCACTTCCGCCTGCCCTTCCTGGCTAAGCACGTATCTGAGAAACTCTTTCACCATCGGGTCCATTGCCGTTCCTGGCTTTACGCTCGTGTAGAAATAGGCCTCTTGGTAGAGGGGATAGCTGCGATTCTGGACAGTCTCCAGCGTGTGCTCGATGAAGGGCCCTTGATTGCTCGCGGCCACGGGTAGACGGCGGATTCCCGGGCGCTCGCCGCGATATCGATTGAAGGCGATGCCGTACTTGTCGCGCGCCAGAGTATCGGTGATCTGATCCGCCTGAACGTACCGCTTCCCATTGGGCTGAACGATGTGCGCGAAGGCGTGGATGTTCTCGTTCCACTTGTCGCTCGCCTTGAGCACCTTGTCCGCGAAGTCGGTGGCGGTGTTGTACCGGAGATTGAATCCGTAGAGGTTGATCGGCTTGGTTAGCCATTCCCCTTTTAATCCCAACTGACCCCAGGTGCGGATGTTCTTTTCCGGTCCGCGGCCCCAATCCGGACGGAAGTTGGTTCCCGCCCAGCCGCCGTCGCGCGCTGCGCCGAAGACTCCGTCGAGCTGCTCCATGCTGATGCCCTGGAGTGGATTGTCCTTGTGGACGAGGATCACGGTGGAGTTTTCCCAGCCCGCCACGTCGTACGAGCCGGTGACCGCGGTGATCTCGATCGGGTCGAAGCTCATCACCCGCTGATAGGCGAGCAGATCGTAAAAGCTCGGCCGGTGTCCCATCACCAGATCCGCCTGGTTGTAGTAGAGCGCGGCAAACGCGATCGCCGAGGTCGGCAGATAGAAGGAGATCCGCAGGCCGGGCTGATATTTCGCGAAACCCTGCTGCCAGTAGGCGCCGAGCTGTCCGTCGACGAGATAATTGCTGCCGTGGAGGCGAATCCAACCCGTGAGCTGCTTGCCCGGCACGTAGTGCGGCAGGCCGCTCAGATCGAATTTCTTCGTGTAATGGGGCTTCTCGCCGCGATCGGCGATCACCCCGGCCCGATCGGCCTGCGCGGCGAGAGACTTCCGCGTGTCCTCGGACGCTGCCGGCTCTGCCATCGAATGGGCCGCGGTGAAAAGCGCCGCAAAGGCGAGGATGAAAGCAGGAAGGCTTCTCGTCGTCAGGGGGTCATTGGGTACCATTTTCCGTCCTCGTTCTGCCTTTCGTTACGACCGGCTCATCCTAGTCCTCTGCGTGTCCGCGCCTGATTGACCCCATTCCCGCTCATTCGAGTTTTGCCCGTTCGGCGGCCAGCTCGGCCGCGGAGAGCGGCAGATATCCCTGGGGCGAATCGGCAACCGCCCGCTGCCCTTCGGGCGACAGGACAGTGCGCAGGAATTCGCGCGCGAGCGGGGTCAGCGGGCGCCGCGTGTAGATGAGGAGGAAGCGGTCGAGCGGGTAACGGCCCGCGAGGATGTTCTCCGAGGTCGGCGCTACCGGTTGCCCATTCCGGCCTGCGGCAAGCGCCAGCGCGCGCACCGAGGAAGTCTCACGGTTGGCCGCCGCGAATCCAAGGCTCAGCAAATCGCCGGCGACTTTTTCGACCACCTCGGCTGACTGGGCAAGTCCCACAAATTGTTTGCCGAAGGTCCGTCCCTGGAGAACGTTCTTTTGCGCAAAGATCCCCAGCACCGTTTCCGGCTTGAGCCCGTAGAGATGAATTGGCCGGTCAGCGAAGGTTCCAGTCGCGCCGAGATCCCGCCAACGCGAAGCCTCGCCGGTGAAGGCCCGCGCCGCCTGTACCAGAGTGATCGACTGAAGGGGATTGTCCCGCTGCACGAAGATGGCGAGCGGGCCGCTGAGCGCGCGCGGGCTGAGAGACGCATGCGCCACGCGAAAGAGCAGCGGATCGCTGCCCGTCGCAGCGCGATACTCTTCGAGTTGCTTCGGAGTGAGCTCACCGCCCATCGGGGCGAAGGCCGAGGTGCCGGCCGCCAGCGCAGCCGGCGCGAACCGCGTCCCCTTGAGGTCGAGCACGAACCGGGCATTCGGATGCGCGGCCACAAAGAGCGGGACGATCCCCTCGAGGATGTCTCGCATGTCGTTGTAGCCAACGACGGCGATCGCGCCCCCGGGGGTGACAAATGCGGCGCCTCTCGGGATTTCGATCTCGCGCGCCGGCGGCGCCCCTGCTGCAACGATCGGAAGAGAGAGCGACGCGAGCAAGAGCGCGCAGTAGTCCCTCCCTTTCCAACTCTGAGCTCTCACGGCCACCGGTCCACTGCAGCCTTCCCTTTCCAACTTTGAGCTCTCATCTCGACGGCTCCACTGCAGCCTTCCCCTTCCAACGACGAGATCTCACCCTCGATCCTTCGGCCTTCGACTCGTCCCCCCGTCAATTGGCGAGCAGCTTCTGGCCGCTTTGCGCCTGGAAGGCCCTGAGGGGCAGATAGCTGGCGTGGTCGAGCACAATCTGCTGCCCTTCCCTGCTCAGCACGAAGCGCAGGAACTCTTCGATCGCGGGATTCAGCGGTTTGCCCGGAGCCTTGTTCACATTGAAGTAGATGAGGCGGCTGAGCGGGTAGGTCGCCAGCGCGACGTTTTCGTACGTGGGGGCCTGGGGTCCATCGGCGGCATTGGCGACGAGCGGCAGAACGCGCACCCCTCGATCGATGTAGGCAACGCCCGAGTACCCGATTCCGTAGCGATCATCGGCCACGTGCTTGGCCATCGGGAAAACAACCTTCTCGAAAATGATCTCGTAGCGCCACTCGCCGCGCCTGTCCGCTGTGCTCAAGACCCTCTGGCGCACGAACTCCTCGAAGCCGTTCCAGGGCTTGATGCCGTAGACCTTGATCGGCTTGTCCGCCCACTCGCCGGTCAGACCGAGCTCGCCCCACTTCGTGATTGGCTTTCCGCCGCGATGGTGCGTGCTCGAGTAGATCGCGTCAATCTGGTCGAACGAGAGCTGCTCGAGCGGGTTGTCCTTGTGGACGAAAAATGCAATTGCGTCCAGCGCTCCGAAGTGGCGGTAGGATCCGCCCGAGATCGGAACGCTCAACGGATCGTAGCTGAACTTGGCCTTGAATTCCCGGATGTCGTCGGGCTTCAACTCGCGCGAGACGAAGGCAAAATCGAGGTTCCCCTTGACGAGCTCGACCGCTCCGAGGCTGCCGGCGTAGGGCGGCGAGATGGAGAGACTGACTTTCGGATGATAGGTCTTGAACTTCGCGAACCATTTCTGGACCAGGGCGACCAGCACGTCGGACGCGCCGCCCTTGAAAGTGCCGGTAAGCTTCTCCTTGCGCGGTCGGTACGCGCTCAGCCCGGGGTCGAGCGTCGGTTGAAGGACTTCGGGCGGAGGGAGCTTTCGCCCCGAGTTGCGACCCTCCTCCGCCTGCTCGGGCGTCTGAGGTTTGTTCGGCGCCAGGGCGGGAATCACCCATTCGGCCATCGGCCGCGTCTCGGGGGTCTGCGCGACGGCGCTTCCGATGAAAACGAACGCGGCGACGCACGACACGAGCTTCGGGGCAATGGACATCAGGAGCGGCCCGGTCATTGGAGCTTCTTCAGTTGCTCGCGCGCGACCGTCGCGGTGAGCGGCAGATACTTCCCGTCGCGCATGATTTCCGCCTGGCCTTCGCGGCTCACCACGAATCGCAAAAATTCCTTCATCTTTGGATCGATCTTCCCCGCCGGGTGGTCGACGTACATGTAGACCTCGTCGTAGAACGGATAGGTCCGGTCGCGCAGCGTCTCCATCGTGTAGGGGACGTAAGGGCCACCTGCCTTCTCGGCGAGGGGGAGGACTTTCAGCTCCGGCGGCAGCTGGCGCGTGGGCGCCGCAATATAGGCGATGCCGGCGCGATCCTTCACCAGATCGCTGTTCAAGGAGCGGCCCAGCTTCCCATCGGGCGTCACGAAATTGGCGTAGATTCGCAGGTGCTCGTTCCACTTGTCGCTCGCCTTGAGGATCCGGTCGGAAATCTCGGTGGCCTGGTGATAGCGAAGGTTCAAGCCGTAGACGGCGATCGGCATGTCCTTCCACTCGCCGGCAAGGCCGAGCTGGCCCCAGGTGCGGATGTTCTTCTCCGGCCCTCGCGCGTACTCGGGATGCCAGCTCGTGCCCTCCCAGCCCCCGAGGCGCTCGGCGCCGAAGATCCCGTCAAGCTGCTCCATCGTGAGTTGGGTGAGCGGATTGTCCTTGTGCACCACGATGCCGAACCCGGGCTGCCATCCGGGCACGTCGTACGATCCGGTGGCCACGGCGATCTCCACCGGATCGCGATCGTTGTAGCGCTGGAACAACAAGAGCTCATGGAAGGTGAGCTTGCGCCCGACCCCGATGTCGCCCACGCCGAAGACGAGCGAGGGCACTGCGGCGACGGTGGTCTTGAGGTGGTAGTCGATCTTCACCCCGGGCTGGAACTTGTGGAAGGCTTCCTTCCAGTAGTCGCCCACGTTTCCGTCGGTGATGTAATTGCTGCCCCAGATCCGGAGCGTGCCCTTCACCTTTTCCTTCGGCTGGTAGCTCGGCAGATCGCTCAAGTCCCACTTCTTCGTGTAGTACGCCTTCTTGCCGCGCTCCTGCATCGTCGAGGCGCGCGCCTTCTGCAATTCGAGCCCCTCCGCCGTCTTATCGGGCTGCGCCCAGGCGGCGACCGGCGCAAAGACAAAGAGGCCTGCAAGGAAAATGGATGCGGTCTGCACGGTTGAAGTCCTTTCGTTTGGAATCACTCCAGCTTCTTCAATTGCTCGGCCACGATGGGAGCGGTCAGCGGCAGATACTTGCCGTCCTTCTGCACCATGTCCTGGCCTTCCCGGCTCAAGATGTAGCGAACAAATTCCTTCACTTTCGGATCCAGCGGCTTGCCCGGAGCCTTCTTCAAATAGAAATACACTTCGTCGGCGAGCGGATATTGGCGGCTGCGCAAGGTTTCCAGATTGAGCTCCACAAACTTCGCGCTCCCCCGCGGCGCGATCGGAATCGCCCTCGTTCCCGGTGAGAGAAAGCCGATGCTCGAATAGCCGATGCCGCTGGGATCGCTACCCACCGCGTCGACCACCTGCTTTGCCTCGAGCTCGGTGGATCCGTCGGCGTTCTTGTAGTTGGTAAACTCGATCAGCTGCTCGTTCCATTTGGCGCCGCCCTTTGGTAAACTCGATCAGCTGCTCGTTCCATTTGGCGCCGCCCTGGAAGACCAGCCGCTCGAAGGTCGTGGGAATGTGGTAGCGCAGGTTGTAGCCGTAGACGTGGATCGGCTTGTCCGCCCACTCGCCGGTGAGCCCGAGCTGGCCCCAGGTGCGAATGTTCTTCTCCGGCCCGCGCGCGACCGCGGTGTTCCACTCGGTGCCCTGGAAAGCGCCGGAGCGCTGCGCTCCGAAGATGCCGTCCAGCTGTTCGACGGTGAGCTTGGCGAGGGGGTTGTCTTTGTGGACGTAGATCGCCAGCGCGTAGCTCCAGCCGGGCACGTTGAGGCTGCCGGTGACCACGGTGATCTCCACCGGCCAGCTGGAGTGGTAGCGCTGGTAGAGCAAAAGCTCGTCGGAAGTGATGTGCCGCAGCGCAGCGACGTCGGCCAGCCCGAAGGTCAGCGCGGGGATGCCGGCCAACGCGGTTTTGAGCTCGTCCTCGAATTTGATTCCGGGATGGTGCTTCTTGAATCCCTCTTCCCACCTCTTGCCCAGGGAGCTGTCGGCGAAGTAGTTCGATCCCCATTGGCGGATCACGCCCGAGACCTTTTGCCGAGGCGAATAGGCGGGCAGGTCGTCGAGGTTCCACTGCTTGGAATAGTAGGTCTTGCTGCCGCGGAGCTGCAGCTTCTCCTCGCGCCCTTCCTGCACCTTCAGCGGATCGCGGATCTGCGCGCTTGCCACCGCGGCGCTGAAGACCAGTAAGGCAACAATGAGAGCGGGTCGATGCCTGGTCACGTTCAATCCAGCTTCTTGAGTTGCAGACGGAGGTAGTCCGCCGGAATCGGCGAATAGGGGCCGCTCTTGGCGATGATCTCCTGCCCCTCGCGGCTCAAGACGAAGCGCAAAAACTCGCGAACCTTGGGGTCCATCGGCCGCTTGGGCGGCTTGTCGACATAGACGTAGGCATCGCGAGCCAGCGGATATTTTCGGTTCGCCACGTTGTCCGCGGTGAATTCGATCGCCGGGGTGTTCAGCCCCTTCGACACCGCAATCACCTTCACGCCGGGGTAACCGGGGCACTTGGAGCCGTCCGGGTTCACGCAGGTGCCGGTGACGTGCATCATCGCCCCCCAGCCGATCCCGTACCTGTCCTTCTCCAGCGCTTCGTACATCCGCTGGCTGGAGACGGCCCGGCCCGAAGGGTCGTTGGTCGCCTCTTTGGCTTCCACGTACTCCTTGAAGTTGGGATTCCACTTGATCGACCAGTGCATCACCAGGCGCTGGAAGCTCGTCGCGAAGCCCGGCGCCACGTAGCCGTAGGTCTGGATCTCCTTGTTCGCCCAGTCGCCCTTGAGGCCGAGCTGGCCCCACTTGCGGATGTTCGACTCCGGGCCTCGCGCGTACTTCGCGGTGAAGAGCAGGTTGTTGTCCGCCTTTTCGCCGATTTCCCAGCCGCCCGACCGCTCCGAGCCGAAGACGCGGTCGAGCTGGTCCATCGAGAGCGCGGCGATCGGATTGTCTTTATGGACGATGATCGCCCAGGCGAAGAGCACGCCGCGTTTGTCGTAGCCGCCGGTGGCGATCGACACCTCGGTGGGCACGTATCCGAAGGCGTTGTAGAACGGCATCTGGTCGGAGACCTTCGCGTCGTCTCCCATCGTCGCCACGTCCGAGACACCGGCGCACATCAGCCCGAGGGCGCCCTCGCTGCTGGTCATGAAGTTGGTCGAGACCTTTGCCCCGGGGTGGAACTTCTTGAAACCCTCGGCGAGAAGATCCGCGTTTCCCTTCAGCTCGCTGCCGGCGATTCGGAGCCGACCGACGACCTCGAATTCTTTCTTGTAAGGAGGAAGCGTGCCCAGGTCCGGCGCCTGCGCCTGGGCGGCGAGCGCCCAGAGTGCCAGAGCGATGGAGGTCGTTTTCGAGAGCATCTTCATCTTCATCGCGGGCTTCCTTGGGGATTGGGGTCGTCGAGCTTCTTGAGCTGCTCGCGAACGACGGAGGCGGGGAGGGGCAGGTAGCTGCCGTTCTTGGCGACGATCTCCTGGCCTTCGCGGCTCAAGGCGTATCGCAAGAACTCCTTAAGCTTCGGATCGATAGGCTTGCCCGGCGGGCGGTTGAGGTAGATGTAGATGCTGCGCACCAGCGGGTAGCTTCGATCCTGAAAGCTTTCGCGGCTCGGCGCCACGTACGGGCCGCCTTCCAGTGCCGCCAGCGCGACGGTTTTGATCCCCGTCACGCCCCTGGCCTGTGGGGTGATCGACCAGGCGATCCCGTAGCGGTTGTTGGCGAGCTCGTTCTTCAACATCCATCGAAGTCCGAGCCGCTGCTCCGCCTTGTCCTCGTCGGCGATCGACTTGCTGCCGGTCTCGGTGAACTCGCGGTAGTTCGGATTCCACTTGTCGCCGCCCTTGAGCACTTTCCACTGGAAGAAGCGCGC
>WNEZ01007898.1_pt1 | contig 10111 bp, 8 predicted proteins | sample 5400521 | NCBI WGS metagenome assembly WNEZ01 (sample SAMN13153339, study PRJNA577476) | soil metagenome | isolation source: 120 cm saprolite under Douglas fir tree site 2 hole 1 replicate 1 | place: USA:California | collected 2015-04-18 | reverse complement strand
TTTCCAGACTCAGCGCTTCGGCGCGCACCGTTGCCTTCACTCCTGCCTTTTCCAATGCCACACGCAGGACTGCCGGTTTGTATTGCGACTTAAGGTTGTTCCAAAGGGTTTTTCGTTTCTGCCCGAAAGAAAGCTTCAAGAAATCGATAAAGCCGGCTTCAGGTACGTGCAGGCTCTCGATTTTCGGATCCATCATCAGCCGCACCACTGTGGAATCGACTTTAGGCGGCGGCGAGAATGCGCCCGGCGGAAGCGTGAACATTTTTTCAACCCGCGCATAGAGCTGGGCAGTGGCTGAAAGCAGACCGTACTCGCTTCGTCCCGGTGCGGCCGCCAACCGCTCCGCGACTTCTCGCTGCACCATGAGCACGATTAGTTCGAAATATTGCCTGAATTCGAACAGCCGTAAAAGAATGTCGGAAGTAATGAAATAGGGAAGATTGCCGACAACTCGTACCTGTTCCGGCTGGTGATTGATGCCGGGACGAGTGCTTCCAGGTTTTGGTCCGAAAAGAGTGTGGAAATCGATGGCCAGTACGTCTCCCTCGATGATCTCCACATTCGGCTCCTGGGAAAAATTCATGCGCAACTGGGCCGCCAGCACGCGATCCAGTTCGATGGCAATCAGGCGCCGGGCTTTCCTCGCTAGCAGGGAGGTGAGGGCGCCGCGCCCCGGGCCGACTTCCAGAATCGTGCTCTGCGAGATATCGCCCAAAGCTTCGACGATGCGTGTGGCCGCGGTAGAGTCGACCAGAAAATGCTGGCCCAGTTTGGGCCGGCTGGGACGCCTCTCCAAGGCACCGGCGGCTCTCGTCACATTGACCTTCTTTCTTGCCGGCAATGCCGGCGTCTCAATTTGCAGGAAAGGCTACGCCTTCATGATGGGAAATGCACCGGCACAGCGGAGTATGCTGTAACCAGCACGCCCCGGGCACGACCTATGATAGCGTGAGCCGATAGCATCCGGGCCGGCACTTTATTGAGGAGTGGCTTTCATGCGCATTGTTTTTGCTGCTTCGGAAGGTGTGCCGTTTTCGAAAACCGGCGGATTGGCCGACGTCGTGGGTGCACTACCGCGCGCCCTGGCTGCCGCCGGACACCAGGTGAGCGTCTATCTCCCCCTCTATCGTCAGACCCGGCTTAAAGACGCGCCAACCGTGGTCAGCAGCATTACTATACCCTTCGACGACCGGTATCGCTTCTGTTCGGTGGTCAGCGGCGGCGAGCTGGCCGGAGTGCAATTCTACTTCATCGACTACCCGCCTTTCTTTGACCGCGAATCGCTGTACGGTACCTCGACCGGCGACTATCCTGACAACGCCGAGCGCTTCGCCCTGTTTTCCCGCGCCGTGCTGGAAGCTTCCAAGGTTCTGGGCGTACCGCAGATTTTCCACTGTCACGATTGGCAGTCCGCGCTCATTCCGGTCCTGCTGCGCACGCAATACGCCGAGGACCCCGCCTTCCGTGACGTGGCCACTGTCTTCACCATTCACAACATGGGATACCAGGGACTGTTTCCGCCGGACACCTTGCCCTTGCTCACGCTGCCCTGGGACCTGTTCACCATCTCCCGGATGGAATTTTTTGGCAACGTGAACTTCCTGAAAGGCGCGCTGGTGTTTTCCGATTTCATCAACACGGTGAGCAAGAAATACAGCCAGGAAATCCAGACCACGGAGTTTGGTTTTGGCCTGGAAGGCGTGCTGCGTATCCGGTCGTCGACCGTTACCGGCATTCTGAACGGCGTGGACTACGACGAGTGGAGTCCGGAGACCGACAAGTTCATCGTAGCCCGATACTCGCCCCAGGATTTGTCCGGCAAAGCAAAGTGCAAGCTGGACTTGCTCACGACCTTTGGCATGACGGACGCCGATTCGACCTTGCCCGTGATCGGCATCGTCTCTCGCTTCGCGGCCCAGAAGGGCTTCGACCTGATCGCCCAAATCATGGAACGCCTGGCGCGCGAAGACATGATCATCGTCGCTTTGGGGAACGGCGACAAGACATACGAAGAAATGTTTCTCCGGCTCAACAAGCAATTTCCGCAGAAAATCGCTGTCAAAGTCGCCTACGACAATGTCATCGCACACAAGATTGAGGCCGGCAGCGACATGTTTCTAATGCCGTCAAGGTACGAGCCATGCGGGCTGAACCAGATCTACAGCCTGAAATATGGCACCGTTCCGGTGGTGCGCGCCACCGGCGGCCTCGACGACACCATTGAGCACTGGGACGCCCGCACCGGTAAGGGCACAGGGTTCAAGTTCACCGACTACAACGGCGAAGCTCTACTGCTGACGATCAAGGAGGCGCTGCGCGCCTTCCGTGATCAGAGTTCCTGGCAACAACTCATGCGCAACGGCATGAACAAAGACTTCTCCTGGAGCGCTTCGGCGAAAGAGTACGTCCGCGTTTACGAACGCGCACGGCAGTTGCGGACGGGCAACCCAACTCCGCCGAGCCGCCCGGAAGCGATTGACCTGGAACCCATCAGCCGCTAGCGTAAGTTACCGTGCGGCCGGGCCCATCGGCAGCGCAGAACCATCCCGCGTAAAGTCGACTTCGATTATCTCTCCCGGCTTGAGCTTCACCTCGCGGCCTTTCTGCAGCAGTAGAAAAGTCGTGCTCGCGGCCAGGCCATACCAGCGCGCACTGCCGGCGCTCGTAGCCAAAGCTTCTTCGGAGAGATCGTCAGCCAGCTTGGCAACCAGCGCCGTACCGCCTAGCTGAATTGCCAGCCGTTTCTTGCTAACAGTGGGATGTACCGTTCCTTCGCTATCGGTCTTCGTCGCATTGCTCTCGGTGGCGGAGAGTTCGAACCGCGCGGGCTGAACCGTGCCGTCGGGCAGCTTGATACGGTCGAAGACCATGCGCAGCGCGCCCCGGCGCATCATGCGGCGCGCCGGCGTTGTCTCGAGATGCCCTTCCACCAGAGTCCCCTTGGGCAGCAGCGGCTTGCCGTCAACCTCAACCGGATCATCCAGCTTGGCCATGAAGGAAGAACCGCTGGGAGATTTTGAGCTGATTGGCGAAAGCAGGGCGAGGCGGGCCTTTCGTCCCTCCAGCGATGGCTGCGCTACGCGCTCCTGAGCAACCGAACCTGCGGTAAGAGCGACACAGCACGCGAGCAGGAAGCAACGGAGTAAAGTCATCGAGGCCTGGTCCGGGAATGCGATCAGGAGACTATAAACGATACCCGGCAGAGCCGCTTGTCCGAAGAATGTGATTGGTTTCCTCTGCGTCCTTTGCGATCTTTGCGGTTAAGAGCGTTTGGCCGCAAAGCTCGCCAAGACAGCGCAAAGATCGCAAAGAAAAACCGCTGACCGTCTTGGTAAAATCGAAACGAGATGCTGTCCCACCAGTTTGTGTGGGTCCGGGTCTCTGACCTGGACAGGCCGCGCTTGCGCGGCAGCTTATTCGCGGGAGATTAACCTGCCGGGTTAAAACTGCCGAGCTGCGCTCGGCCTGGACGGGTCGGAGATCCGTCCCTACACGAACCGGACCTACACATGACCGCCTTCCCCAGGACGATCTTCCACGTCGACATGGACGCCTTCTTCGTCTCCGTGGAAGAACTCTTCAATCCTGAATTAAAGGGCAAAGCTGTAGTCGTGGGCGGGCAACGCGACGAGCGCGGCGTGGTTTCCGCCGCATCCTATGAGGCCCGCAAGTTTGGCGTGCACTCCGCCATGCCGTTGCGCACCGCGGCCAAACTGTGTCCCCACGCCATCTTCGTGAACGGACATCCAGATCGCTATCGCGAGTGTTCGGAAAAAGTCCACCGGGTGCTGACCTCGTTCTCCCCTCAGGTCGAAATGGCCTCCATCGACGAAGCCTATCTCGACATGACCGGCACCGCACGGCTGCACGGCCCGCCGCTGCGCGCCGCCCACCTGCTCCATCAGAAGATGAAGTCGGAGACGCAGCTCAACTGCTCGATCGGGATCGGGATTTCGCGGCTCATCGCCAAGGTTTCTTCGGCTCAAGCCAAACCCAATGGAGTTCTCTGGATCGTGCCCGGGCAAGAGGCCAGATTCCTGGCTCCGCTCGATGTGCGCGAAATTCCCGGCGTAGGCAAAGTTACGGAACAAAACCTGCACGGCCTGGGCATCCGCAAAGTCGGAGACCTTACTCGGTTTGACGAAGCCTTCCTCGAGCAACGTTTCGGAAAGTGGGGGCTGGCACTGGCGGGCAAAGCACGCGGCGAGGATGCCGGAGGCTGGTTCGATAGCGAAGTTGGCGCCGACACCGATCCCAAGTCGATCAGCCACGAACATACCTACAACGAAGACACCGCCGACCCCGAGCGCCTGGAATCTACGCTGATGCGTCTATCAGAGATGGTGGGTCGACGCTTGCGCGAAGCCAGCCTGCACGCGCGAACTTTGCAGCTCAAGCTGCGCTACAAGGATTTCACGACCATCACGCGGGCCCACTCGCTTCCGTCACCGACGCAACTCGACACCGAAATCTTCGCGCAGCTGCGGCTGCTGTTTCGCAAGAACTGGCACAAGGGCGCAGAGGTGCGTCTGCTGGGGGTACAGGCATCGTCATTCGAAGCCCAGGGCAGGCAGGGAGATTTGCTGGAAGACGGACAGCGCCAGCGCTGGCAGCAGGCACTATCGGCTGCCGATCGCCTGCGCGACAAGTTCGGCGAGTCGAGCGTGTCGCTGGCCAGCGGCCTCCGCGGCGGCTTCCGCGAACGCACGCATGAGAATCCGGTGGGCCTGCCGGGCAAGGGAAAGCCGCGAGAGTAGTTGTCATCCTGAGCGGAGTGACCGCTTTCGCTTCGCGAAGCGGCCGCGCAGCCGAAGGACCCCTATATCGAGTCAGATGCCGGGATCTGATGCTTTCGTCTCGCTGAATCCAATTCCCCGCCGCCCGGTGCATAGCAGATGCAGGGGTCCTTCGACTGCAGCTTTCCATTCGCAAGCGAATGGAAAGCCTCCGCTCAGGATGACACTCGGTTAGATTGGCGTAGCGCACGCCGCTCCGCATGGGTGGCACCCGCAGGCGACGGACCACCGGCCAACGGCCGCTCTCAAAATACGAAGGCCGGAACTCCGGATGTGACTCCGGTCCCGGCCTGCGCTTAGTGCAACTTGTTGAGACTTGCCTAGTTGCTGCTAGGAGTCGCGTTCGCGGTGGTGGGCGCGCCTGGATTTGCGCCGCTCCCGTAGCGAGTCAGCCGCGGGAAAAAGGGCGTCACCTCGAACGGCATCTTGTCACGCGCCGACGTGATCGCAACCGGCGTCGTCTTGATCAGTTCCACGTGGTCATCCCAGGCGTTCAGCTTGACGCGTCCGCCCAGGGGCAATGCCGGAATCTGATCCAGTTTGTTCGGATCCAGGGCCGGCGCCGAAGTCATCAGAGCCGTCATGCGCGAGATGCCGCCCTTGCTATCGGTGAAACTGTTGCCCAGATGCGGGGTCAGCAACGCGGAGAGCGCTGGCCCTCTTTCCGAGAGTTCTCTCAGGAACAATCCCGCCGCATCCAGCTTCTGGGCGTAGGGAGAATTCTTCAGCAGGTCCACCGCCTTCTTGTCGGCTGCGACTTCCTCGTCAGGAACATGCCTGAATCCGAGGTTCTGATAGGTTGACTCGTCGGAGAAGAGCATACGGTCGTTGAAAGCGTACCGGCTGCCCAGGTTGTGACCCAGCACGATGTGCGCCAGTTCGTGCGAAAGCACCATGGCCAGGCTGGCTTCGTCGGGAAGCACGTCGATCAGACCGCGGCTAACGATAATGGTGTTGCCCACGCTGAAAGTTTCCAACGGGGAAGTGAGCATCACCCGGGTGCGAACCGGACGGGGCAGCTCGATATTGTTGGTGACTTGCAGATTGTTGACCACAGTCATCAGGATCTTGTCCACCTCGCCCTGTGGCGCCAGCATGCCTGCGTTCTGCAAGCGTTCGACTACGTTGTCTTCTGCCTGCTGCTGCCACTCGCGCTGCGCCTGCAGCGGGGAAGCGTCCTGCGCGGTGGGGCTTTCGTCCTTCACCGACGAATCCACCAGCACCTGGGTGAGCTCATCTTCCTTGGCGTTCTTCTTCAGGTCATAACCCCAGATTCGGGTCTGCGCCTTGAACGCCATCTTGTCCTTGGACCCAGAGCTGAAATCCCCTTCTTCGCTGTAGATGTAAGACGGAACCCAATAGCCCGGAATCAGGTTCAAGCGCCAGCTGTCCATGTGGAAGAACTGTGCGTTGCGCGGCCGGGGGGCATAGGTGCCATTGAGCCGGACCACGTTGAAATCCTGATCTTCCACCCAGATGCGGCCCAGGAATCGGCCTTTGCCGGCATCCTTCTTGGGGGTCACGTCGAAGACGATGCAGCGCACGTCGCCCTGAAACTCGCGGTGAACATATTTGAAGTCGTAGTGCGCCCGGTCAAAGTCCTCGCGATCGGCGAAAATCATCCAGGAAAAACCGATGGGCTGGTATTGGAATTTAAACATCTTGGTGAACCCGCCCATCATGCGGGTCTGAAAACTCGAATCTTTCGAAAGATAGTCTTGCCGGTCCACGGAATCGCTCAGGTCCAGACGGCCCAGGAAATAGTGGTCTTGGCTGGGCGACGGCCCCATCTGGGGATCGAGCTTCAAATTCTGCAGATAGGTCTCTACCAATGGAGTACGCGTCTTCAGCATCGCGATCAACGCATGCTCGCGCTCAATCGCCCGGTCAACCACCTGGTCCATGGTGGTAACGGGGGTGGCAGCCACAGGAGCGGGCTGCGAAGAACTTGACGGAGCGGCGGCTGGCGAACCTGCCGGGGACGGCTCGGACGACTGCGGAGCCGGCTGGGCCGGCGCCGGCGATGACGAAGCTGGCGTCATCGTCTGCTGCGCCGTGGCGCTCAGCCCGATCAGCAGGGAAGCGGTGATCATCCATTTCCAGGTACGCATAACTCAAATCCTCTCTTTTATTCCGAACGATATCCAGTACGATGCTCAGTACGCCAGTTGGAAAACCACATGCACGGTCGCGATGGAGTCTACCGGCTGATTGTAGTGCTGGGCGGGCTTAAATCGCATCTTATTCGCGGCCGCGATGGCCGCTTCGTCCAGGCCATGGCCCATGCCCCGCACCACGCGATTCACGTGCAACTGCCCATTTGCCCCGAACATTACTTCCAATAGTACTTCACCTTGCAGCCTGAGGCTGCGGGCCTCCTCAGTGTAAACCGGATTGGGTTTGGACAGAATTTCCACAGGTGTCGTCGCTGGTCCGTTGTCCGCCGCCTGCGTTTTCATGCCGCCGTGTGACACCTGCTGCTCGGTAAAGCCGGCAGTCTGCACCGTGGCTCCTCGACCATTGCTGCGACCGTCGCCCTGCCCAGCTTGCGCGATTCCGTTACCGAAGCCGGTGCTGGCGATCGTGCCCTTGATACCTCTTGCTCCGCCTGCGCCGTTACCGTTTCCCGCTCCCGGCGGCAGATCGAACGCACCCGTACTCGCCGCTACCAGGTGCGCATTGGGCTTGCCCTGTCCCGGGATCCCATTGGGATCACCGAAACCGCCGGTCTGCACTTTCTGTATCGGAGCGTTCACCGTCGGAGTCGCTGAGCTGCCAAACTCGCCGGTGTGAACGATCAGCGTGGGTCGGGCTCCGCCCGTAACCTGCTTCACCACCGCAGGGGTGAAATGGTTGACCTCTACCTTCGGTGGCGCCATATCCGGTTGCTGCGGCTTGGACGCGCGTATCTCGCGCGGCACCGTTAACTTGGGAGATTCGAAAACCGGGGCCTTGGGCAACAGTTTGACCTTCAGACGAGGAGCGGCCTTCACTTTCAACGGCTTAGGCTGCAGGCTGGGCATCGGGATCAATTCCGTAACGTGATACTGCCGCTTGATGTCCAGACTGTCCGGCCAGATCCAGCCGATGTTAACCATGATGATCAGCAGAAATACCAGGAAGGCGTAGGCGGCCCCCAGGGCGCGCCGATCGAGTTTGCGCTCCGGCAAAATCGCTAATTGAAAGCCGACAGACGTTGACATTCATGAGCTCCGAACAAGGGACCCGAGCCTGGGGAAAGTGCACCGGGTGGAGTTTTTAACTTACGGGAGAACGCACGAAGGGTAAACGTGCCCGGCGGGGGTGTCCTTCAGTAACCCGCGTAACCCGAAATGGAACTCATTGAAAACGCGGCGTCTCGAGGCAGATTTCAGCCGTTCGCCGAACGCCGGCGGGCAAAGCCGTAAAAAACGGGTATGCCGGCCAGGATTACCAGGCCACCGAAGGCCGAATTCGGGTAGTTGTCGGTGAAGGTGAAGTACAGGACTCTGGCAGAAGCCAGAACGAACAGGGCAGGGACTACGGGGTATCCCCAGACTCGATAGGGCCGGACAGCGTGAGGCTCTCTTCGCCGAAATACAAACACCGTGCTGGCGGCGATCATATAGAAGAGCCACTCGGCGAAAATCGCCAGCGAGAAAAACTGGCGGAAATTTCCTCCCAAAAGCAGCAGGATGATGGCCAGCACCGCCTGCACCACGATCGCAACCGAGGGGGTGCGAAAGCGGGGATGCACTTCCGCCAACGCTGAGAAAAAGTAGCGGTCGCGGGCCACGGCGAAGGGCACGCGCGCTCCGCTCATGACCGTGCCGTTCATGGCCACCAGCATCGAGAGCGCCATGCCGGCAGAGACAATGCCCGCACCCAGACTTCCCAGCACTACGGCCATGGCATCCGAGGCCGGGCGCTGCGAAGCCGCGATTGCATTCGCCGGCAGTACATACTGCACCGCCGCATTCACCAGCATGTACAAGATACCCACCAACGCCACGCCGAAAATCAGGGCTCGCGGAATATTGCGTTCCGGATCGCGCACCTCGCCCGACACCATGTTCAGGTCGTTCCATCCATCGTAAGCCCACAAGGCCGCGACCAGAGCTGCCATGAAACCCGCCATTCCACCCTTGGCGCCGGCGAAGCTGCCCACGAAGTTCTGCCAGCTTCCGCCCTTATAACTAAGACCAATCACCACGATGCTCAGGATGATGAACACTTTCAGGAAGGTGAAGACCAGCTGAAAGTTGCCGGCCTTCTTGATCCCGATGTAGTTGAGAACGGAGATTAAAACGGCCGCTGCAATGGCGACCAGTTGGCCATAGGTAACAGAGAACGGGAAGGCCACAAAGTTGTGGGTCAAAGGGCTAAGCGATGGAAAGTTTCCCAGGACGCGCACGAAACCAGTCGCCAGCGTGGCAATCGAGGCCGGCTTGGCAATCAGGAACCAGGTCCAGGCATAGAGAAACCCCGGCAAGGGTCCATAGCCATCTCGGATATAGACGTACCGCCGCCCGCCTGCGGCTTCATGGCCCCGAGTTCGGCGTAGGTCAGTGCCCCGAAGAACGAAAGCAATCCGCCCACCAGCCATGCCAGGTAAACCAGCTTGGCCGAACCCGCTGCCTGGATCATCTCGGCCGGCACCAGGAAAATTCCGCTGCCAATAATGGTGCCCACCACCACCGCCAGGGCGTGACTCAAGCGAAGGTCGCGGGCAAGCTCAGGACGGGTACTCTCCATGTCGGGCTTGCAGTATACGTGAGGGTCAATTCAGGGAAGGTTTTCTTTGCGTTCTTTGCGAACTTTGCGGTTAAATCACCAAGCCGATTGGCTCATGGTAGTTATTGACCAACCGCTTGATGCCGTGCTTCAGGATCACCACGTGGAAGTTGATCAGCAGCCCGACAGAAATATTCAGCAGCCGGAGATGGGAGAGCAGTTGAGCGTCGTCAACTGGGTGCAATGCATCTTTGCATTTGGTCTCGACCACGACCCGGTCGTCGACCACCAGATCTGCTCGAAAGCCGCAATCGAGCCGGACGCTTTCGTAAATAAGCGGTACTGATTTTTGGCGCTCCACCTTCATGCCCAGTTTTTGCAGCTCATAGGCTAGGCACGCCTCGTAGGCGGACTCCAACAGTCCAGGCCCCAACTCCCGATGAACTTTGATAGCCGCGCCAATGATTTCGCGGGTGAGGTCGGGGCTTCTCATGAAGCAAAAATCTTACCGCAAAGTTCGCCAAGAATCGCAGAGGTCGGAAAGAAAAACAAGATCCAATCCAAAACGGGAACTGGCATTTCCCAGCGATCTCTGCGGTTAA
>WNEZ01056232.1_pt1 | contig 10112 bp, 6 predicted proteins | sample 5400521 | NCBI WGS metagenome assembly WNEZ01 (sample SAMN13153339, study PRJNA577476) | soil metagenome | isolation source: 120 cm saprolite under Douglas fir tree site 2 hole 1 replicate 1 | place: USA:California | collected 2015-04-18 | reverse complement strand
GGCCCCTGTGCTCTGCAACGGCACCAATTCCCTCAGCTTCAATTTCCAGTCCGGCCATATGGCGATTTAGGATCAGAAGTTTATTTAGAAACCCACGGGAGGCAACGACCTTGCTGCCGGATGCGATTGGTCCTATCACAATTCTAAATTCTTGCTCTAGCTTCCCGCTTTTGACTGTCACGGTCTTTCGGTCAATATCCGATGCATAGTTTCGAATTTTCGGAGGCTTATACGGCTCCGGTTCGTTCTCGATGGAGCCTCCGATCGTCTTCGAATACTCGTATCCGATCACTTGATCGGCAATAACTACAGACCTCAGATCAACGTTCTGCCGAAAGCCAGCGGCAATCCCCATTGAGACAAGAAACTTTGGATTGAAATCGCGCATCAGGTCCGCAGAAGCTATTGCGGAAGACACGCTACCTTGACGACTGATTCTGACCACAACAATCGAATATCCTTCCCGAAAGCCTTCTGTGCATTGAATTGCGCTGAGGGGCCTTTTCGTGAGCGCCGTGACTCTAACTCCAGGTATCTAACATGTCAAGTTAGAGATCAGCAACACCGGTCCTCGGTTTGACGCGTCCTCGGTTTGACCGCATTTTCGGCACGCCTGTAATATCGAAGTTCAACATTTAGCACTTAGCAATTCGCATTTAGCCCCCTGCAGTGCCGCTTCCATTCGTGGGCGCCGCAAATGTTTATTAGCTAAGGGCTAAGGGCTAAGTGCTAATTGCTAAGTCTTGTACCACTATGCCTCACCATCTTCCCAAAGCGTACGAACCGGGTGCGATTGAAGCGCGCTGGGCCGAGTACTGGATCAGAGAAAAGCTCTTCTCGGTTCCCACACCCCCGCCGGGGGAATCGCGTCCGGTGTTCACGCTTTTGCTGCCGCCGCCCAATGTGACCGGACGCCTGCACATGGGCCACATGCTTAACCAGACGCAAATGGACATCATTGTCCGCTGGCATCGCATGCGCGGGTTCCTGACGCTGTGGCTTCCCGGCACCGACCACGCCGGCATCGCCACCCAGATGATGGTGGAGCGCCAACTCGCGAAAGAAGGAAAGAACAGGCAACAGCTTGGGCGCGAAGCCTTCGTCGAGCGCGTGTGGGAATGGAAGCGGCATTATGGCGGGGCCATCCTTGATCAGATGAAGCGTCTCGGCGCTTCCGTAGATTGGAACCGCGAGTATTTCACCATGGACGAGAACCTTTCACGTGCCGTGCGCGAAGTATTCGTTCGTCTCTACGAAGAAGGCCTGATTTACCGCGGGAAGTACATCGTCAACTGGTGCCCACGATGCGGAACCGCAATCTCGGATCTCGAGGTGAAACACGAAGAGGTACAGGGCAAGCTGTACGAAATTCGCTACCCAGTGATCGGTAGCAGCGAGTACATCACAGTCGCGACCACGCGTCCGGAAACCATGCTCGGGGACACCGCTGTCGCGGTAAACGAGAAAGACGAACGCTACCGTCATCTGCACGACAAGAAAGTTCGTCTGCCATTGATGGACCGTGAAATCCCCATCATTACTGATGATCTGGCGAATCCGGAGTTCGGAACTGGAGCTGTGAAAGTCACTCCGGCACATGATCCTAATGATTTCCAGGCCGGGCTGCGTCATCAACTTCCGCAAATCGATGTGATGGACGAGCACGCACGCATGAACGAGAACGCGGGGCGCTACGCGGGGCTGGATCGCTTCAAGGCGCGCGAACGGATTGTCAAGGATCTGGATGCGCAAGGGCTGCTCGTTAGGGTCAAGGACTACACGATCGCACTCGGCAAGTGTGACCGGTGCGGCACGATTGTCGAGCCGCGCCTCTCTACCCAATGGTTCATCAAGATTAAGCCGCTGGCGGAGCGTGCCATTGAGGTGGTGGAAAACGGCGAGATCACTATCGTCCCAGAAAACTACCAGCAGATTTACCTCAACTGGATGCATAACATCCATGACTGGTGCATTTCGCGCCAGCTCTGGTGGGGACACCGCATCCCGGCGTGGCGCTGCGCAGATTGCAAGGACATGATGGTCGCTCGCGAAACGCCCACCAACTGCACGCATTGCGGCGGAACAGTCTTGGAGCAGGATACCGACGTGCTCGACACCTCGTTCTCCTCCGGCCTCCTGCCTTTCACCACGCTGGGCTGGCCGGAGAAGACGCGCGACCAGGACGTCTTTTATCCCACGACGCTGCTGATAACGGCCTACGAGATTCTGTTTTTCTGGGTGGCGCGCATGATCATGTTTGGCTGCCACTTCATGAAGGGGCATCAACAAGATCCGAAAATCAAAAAATCCAGCGGTTGGGGCGCCAAGAAGGACGACAGTGTACCGTTCCGCCAAGTCTACATTCACGCTCTGGTACGCGATGCCGAGCGACAGAAGATGTCCAAAACCAAGGGAAATGTGGTCGACCCCATCGACATCATCGAGCGCTTCGGAACCGATGCCACGCGCTTCACCCTGGCGGCCATGGCGGCCCCCGGCACCGACATTGCGTTTTCTGAAGATCGAACTAAGGGGTATCGTAACTTTGCCAATAAGATCTGGAATGCAGCTCGTTTCATGTTCATGAGTGTGGACGCGGCGCAGCAGGCCGGAGTGTGGTCGCTAGAGGAGTTCAAAGAGGCCGCGTGCGAGGGCGCCCGCGCTACGCAAGGGGTGCGCGGATTCGAAGCGGGAAGCTTAGAGGATCGCTGGATTCTTTCTCGCTTCAACGGCGTGGTCAACTATGTCAACCAGGCGCTCGAAGCTTACCGTTTCCACGAGGCTGCCAACCGTATCTACGACTTTTTCTGGGGCGAGTTCTGCGATTGGTACATCGAGCTGATCAAACCACGGTTGATGCCGCAGAGTGGGACCGCTGCGAAATCGGTGCGCGTCGCTTGCGAAAACCTGGTAAGCCTGTTTGAAGCGGCGCTGCGTCTGCTGCATCCGGTGATGCCATTCATCACCGAGGAAATCTGGCAGGCGGTATACGATGGAAAACCGCCGCAGAAATCCATCGCGCTCGCGGCGTATCCGCAGACAGATGAGAAGCAGATGGAGCCGAGAGCGGAGACCGAAATGGCCGTGGTGCAGGACTTGATCGTGAGCGTGCGGGCCTTACGGGCCGAGTTGAAGGTGGAAACCAAGTCGAAGGTCCCGATTCAAGTTTTTGCCCATGAGCCAGAAATTCGGATGCTCATCGAGCAGAATCGCGGGGCTGTGGAACGATTGGCGAACGTAGAAAATATCAGATTTGTCGAGAGCTCGCTGGCCAAAGAAGCCGGGGCACGAAGCACACCGAGATTCGATGTCCATGTAGTCTACGAAAAAACAATTGACGCGGCCGCCGAACGTGAGCGCCTCAAGAAAGAATTGGAGCGTATCGAGAGGGAAATCACCAATGGGCAACAGCAGCTGGGAAATGAACAGTTCCTGTCTAAAGCGCCGGCACAAGTGATCGAGGGAATCCGAAGGCGGGCGCAGGAACTACAGATTCTGCGCAGCAAGACCGAAACCGCGCTAAATGAGCTGAGATAGTTCAGCGGTCAGCGGGCAGTGGTTAGTGGCCAGTAAGAACTTGCCACCTGCTAGACTGGCCACTCGCTACTGATCACTATCCACTGGTTCTATGGACTGGAACAGCCGACGCATCACGACGATTTTGGAGAATGCGTTGCTTGAGGACCGCGCTACCCGCGATGCCACGAGCTACGCCTGCATTGAACCCAACCAACGGGCTGCGGCGAGTATCATTGCCAAGCAGGACTGCATCCTGGCCGGACTGGGCTGTATTGCGCGCATCCTGGATGTGTACGCCGCGCTTGACGGCGCAATCACTTCGCATTACGAAGTCACCAGCCATCCCGAGATCTTCGACGGTGTGCGCCTGCACAATGGGCAGTCCGCGGCAGTAATCCGCCACAATGCGCGGGTGATCCTCTCCTGTGAGCGGGTGATTTTGAATTTCTTGCAGCGCATGAGCGGCATCGCCACTCTAACTCGCAATGGTCAGAATCATCGGCTCGACCTGTCTGACGGCGTTCTAATCAAGAACAATCACATTGCACTCGCTGGAGGAATCGCGCCGGTGTTGGAGCGTGCTCATCTCAATCGGCGCGGCGAACAGCCTATTGAGATCGAAGTGCGTTCGCTGGAAGAGTTGGAACAGGCACTGGAGCATGGCGCTGAAATGATCCTGCTGGACAACATGTCTGTCGCAGATGTGAAGCGTGCTGTAGAGCGCTGCTCGCGCCTGGGACGCCGCCTTCCACTCGAATGCTCCGGCGGCATTACTTTGGAAAATGTCCGCGCCTACGGTGAAACTGGTGTGGACTTCATCTCTGTAGGCTCGCTCACCCACTCCGCTGTGGCCGTGGACATGAGCCTGCGGGTGGCGCCCGCGTAGCGGGGTCGCAGTGGGCTTCGGAGTGTGCCGAGAAGCCTTTCTTGACAGAGAAACGCCGAGGATTCGCCTCCAGTTCGCTGAGGCCTACCACCTGCGACCCCCGGCGCCTGCGCTAGGCGAAGACGAAGCGTGCCCTTTTGTCGTTTAGAGTTTGTTCTTTCGGCTTGCGTCCCTATAATTCCCGCATCACGAAACTGGCTCAAACTCGTGGCAGGAAGCCTTCGCGAGCGAGGGCTTCCGCGCCACTCCATCTCACTCCCAAGAAAACCGATGTTCGTCTCGGCCGCATCGTTCGCCTGTTGATGGACCACGCTACGGTAATAGTGAGCGGCACCAAAATCGCGGACGAAATCGGAACGACTCGTTCAGAAGTCTGGCGACTAGTGCAGCAACTACGCGGCTTGGGTGCTGATATTGCGGGACACCCTGCAACCGGGTATCGTCTGCAGGCCGTCCCGGATTTACTGCTTCCCGATATCCTAACCCCTTTGCTCCACGGCACAATTTTCGGCAAACACCTTCATCACTATTACAAGATTAGCTCGACCAATGCCGTAGCGATGGAGGCTGCGGCCGCCGGTGCGCCCGAAGGAAGCGTCTTTCTCGCGGAAGAGCAGACCGCCGGCCGAGGTCGCGGCGCGCACACCTGGCATTCGGCACGCTCGAGCGGGATCTACTGTTCAGTAGTATTACGTCCCGTGTCTTCCCCCTCGGAGGTGCTGATCTTGTCGCTAGCGGTGGGATTAGCTGTTCACTCCGCGATTCAGGCGATCGATCCCAAGGTGAATCCTGATCTGAAGTGGCCTAACGATCTGCTGCTCGAGGGTAAGAAATTCTGCGGGATCCTCACTGAAATGAACGCAGAGGCCACATGCGTGCGGCACATCGTTATTGGAGTTGGCGTAAACGTCAATCAAGCGACTTTCCCGGCCGAACTACATGAGCAGGCGATATCGTTACGTCTTGCAACAGGAACGGAATGGTCACGGGTGGATCTGACAGCGGCTTTGTTAAAATCACTCGATCGCGAGTATCGTAATTTTCTGGAAGAGCCCGGTACGCACGACTCGATTCTGCAGCGATTTCAAGAGCTGTCGCCCTCAGTGCGCGGGCGTAAAGTTCGTGTCGAGGAAAACGGCGGCTTTGACGGAGTAACCGCAGGGCTAGACGCGCGCGGGTTTCTGCAGGTGAGAACAACGCAGGGGATCAGGATCGTGCTGAGCGGAACGGTAAATCCCTGTTGAGCACCCTATCGCCGACTGCGTGGATGCGGATCCACGGATCGACCCTGTCGAAGATAGCTTTTGCACGTATTGCCGAGCTTTGCTCGGCCGCCCAGAGGAGGAAGGCCTCACGTGAATCGGGACGGTGAGGCGCCCGTCCCCAGGCATGCCTTTTATCTATGCTACTCGTTCTTGATGTGGGCAACACCAATACGGTGCTCGGTGTTTTCGGCCACGCGGGGAAAATTGATTCGGGACAAGAGAATCCTCCTGACCAGGCTCCACAGTATAGACGTCTAATGGCGAACTGGCGCGTGGCGACGATTCAGACCCAGACCGTTGATGAATATGGCGTCCTCTTCCGCAACCTATTCGCCATGGATAACCTTGAGGTCCCGGGTGTTCGCGGCATCGTGATTTCTTCCGTTGTACCCCCGCTCGATTCCACGCTGCGACAAGTGTGTGAGCGCTACTTCAATACCAAGCCATTATTCATCGAGCCGGGCGTCAAGACCGGCATGCCTGTGCTTTATGACAATCCGGCTGAAGTTGGAGCGGACCGCATCGTTAACTCGGTGGCGGCATTTGAGAAGTACGGTGGCCCATGCGTGTCTGTGGATTTCGGTACTGCAACCACTTTTGACTGCGTTTCCGCGAAAGGTGAATACATCGGCGGAGTGATTTGCCCGGGCATCGGGATCTCAGCCGAAGCGTTATTCGGACATACCGCGCGCCTGCAGCGAGTCGATATACGAAAACCCACGCGCATCATTGGCACGAACACCGTGGCCAGCATGCAGTCGGGCCTCTATTACGGATACTTGGGGCTGGTGGACGGAGTTCTTGAGCTCTTGCTGAAGGAAATGGGCAAGGAAACAAAAGTGGTCGCCACCGGCGGATTGGCTTCCCTGATTGGCACGGAATCAAAGTACATTAAGCAGGTGGACGATTTCCTTACGTTGGACGGCCTACGCATCATCTGGGAGCGCAACGCGGCAGGAAAGCCAACGCCTCCGAAGGCGAAGATTGTCAGTTCGTCGAAACCTGCCAGCGAGTCGACAAGCTCCAAACCCTGGCCTGGCAGCAAGTCCCGAACTTCCCGCTGAGTGGTCGTGGAAAATTACTTCAACTACTTTACCGAAGTCGAAGAGCACTTCCAGAAGCGTCGTGGCACCGGTCTGCTGCTTTCGACGCTTGACTGGGCGCTGATCGAGACCTGGAAAGACGCGGGAATACCGATAGAAGCAGTGTTGGGCGGGATTGATGCCGCCTTTGACCAGTACGAACGGCGGCCACCGAAAACTCGAAAGGTAAACAGTCTCGCTTATGAGGCTCGAGGATTTCAGTCGGCTGAGATCGTGGCGTTCTTGCGGCGCAATGCGGCCGAGTTGAATGCGGCGAAGTTGCCGCAGGGGAATGGTATTTCCGCGAAGCGGTTAGCGCAGGAAATAGCACTCACGCTACGTGAGTTGGCGACTGATCTGGAGAAGACGAAGCTCGCCAGTCGATTGGAAGACTTGGAACGACGCCTGACAGTGATGGAAGACAAGCTGTTCGCGGTCCTGCTAACCATTACCTCTGATGACGAGATCGTTGCTGTGCGCGCCAAGGCGGATCGCGAACTTGTGCCCTACCGGCGCAAAATGCCTGGCGTGCAGATTGAACAACTTCAAAAACAATACGTCCACAAGCGGCTGTTGGAGCGCTATGGGCTGCCGCGGCTGAGCTTGTTCTATATGTAATTGCCCATTGGCGATTTCCAACTTTCAATTTGGAAAGGACTTCAGAGGCAATACGCGTTAGATTTTCAATTGCCGAATCGGCAACCGGAACTCGCAATGCCTGCCTGAGCTTAGAATTATTCCTTGCAACTCACCATCGAAAAACTGATCTATGGGGGCGATGGCCTCGCACGCATGCCTGCTGACGAGCAGGGCCCTGGCAAGGTCGTCTTTGTGCCATTCGTGCTGAAAGGCGAGCGGATCGAGGCATCGTTCGTCGAACAGAGACCCGGGTTTGCCCGGGCACGCGCCGACCAAGTTATCGAGAGTTCCCCGATTCGAATTGCGCCGCGCTGTCCGTATTTCATGCGTTGCGGCGGCTGCCACTATCAGCACGCTAGCTACGCACATCAGCTAGAAATTAAGACTGAAATCCTGAAGGAAAATCTACGGCGTATCGCGAAAATCAAGTTAGATGTTGAGCTCAAGGTTCACTCTTCTCCTCCCTGGAATCATCGGAACCGCACGCGGTTAAGAATCCAGACTGCGCCAGAATTTGCGATCGGATATTACCGGTTCGGGTCTCATGAACTGCTGCCGGTAGAGGAATGTCCGATCAGTTCTCCGCTAATCAACCGCGCCATCGCGGTGATGTGGCAAATGGGCCGTGCAGGGCATGTTGTGGAAGGAATCGCTGAAATCGAATTCTTCGCCAATTCAGATGACACACAACTCCTCGTGGAAGTTTTGTGTAGTCCGAAAACACTCGCTGCGGCGGTAGACAGTAGGGCCGAGAAGATGAGGAGCGAGCTCCCACAACTGCTGGGAGTCGTAGCGTTCCACCAAGCGCGTTCCGGATCATCGGTCTGGACGCGGGCCGAGCCTGAGCGCATTTCAGCGGTCGGAGTTCAGAACCTCACCTATCAAACCGCCCGCGCTTCCTACCGCGTGAGCGCTGGATCGTTTTTCCAGGTGAACCGCCACCTAACCGATGAACTCGTGACGATCGTCACAGAAGGATGTTCCGGGGGCATGGCACTTGACCTTTACGCCGGGGTCGGCCTTTTCTCCACAGTTCTAAATCGGGAATTTGATCGCGTGATTGCGGTGGAATCGTCACAGACTTCCTTCGCTGATCTTCAGTACAATTCGCCTGCGAACCTGAAGGCTGTCTGCGCCACAGTGGAGCAGTACTTGCCAGAGAAGGCGGCAAAGCTGCGGCCTGACTTGGTCGTAGTCGATCCGCCACGGAACGGATTGGGAGGACGTGTACTTAATGGCTTGGTAGGTCTGAAGGCGCCGCGGATTACATACGTATCTTGTGATCCAGCGACCCTAGCGCGTGACCTCAAGCACTTGATAGCGGCGGGATATAAGCTGGAGCAGGCGCACCTGGTGGACCTGTTCCCGCAGACGTATCACCTTGAAAGCGTGATGCGGTTGGTGCGATAGGGTTTCCTCAAGTAGCTCCAGCCTGAGGAAGGACGAATTGGAAGTGCTGAAAGGGCAGCTCCACCAAAGCAATTCTCTTTTGATTTCGCACTCGACATATGAGAACTAGCAGAGCGCACCTCGTAAGGAAGATGTGAGTTCGCAGTCTACCCCGCCTGACGGTCATCGCAGTCGTGCAGACGAATCCCGTCAACCGCTCCTATGGGCCGCGTTCGCATTCGCGGCGGGAATTCTCCTTGGCTCATGCGCTTGGCGGCCTCCCGTGTGGTGGGCTCTGGCTACCGTTGCATTCCTCGCGGCTGCGGCTTACTTCGTGCTTGAACGAGCCTGGGTGTCGAAGACACTCGCGTTGGGAACGCTGGTCCTGATCGGCGCCTTCAGCATTCAGATACGAAGCGGAGGCAATTCGCCCGATCTAGAGATCCTGAGATTCGCAGATGGGCGAGAGGTCGTGATTAATGCCCACGTGATTGCCGAAGGCCGTATCCGTGCGGCGAGTTTCGGAGGAGTGAGGCAATCACTCGATGTGGAAACCGAGGAGCTCACTTCTGGAACTGAAACCATCAACATACGGTCCGGGCTGCGCCTCGGTGTTTATGCAAAGCAGGTCAAGAAAGAGTACGAAGACGCTGAAAACGCCGACCGCATGCACATCTACCGCTATGGAGAACGGCTTCGATTTCCAGCCAAGCTTCGCCCGCCACGTAATTTTCGCAACCCCGGGGCATTCGATTATCAGGGTTACCTCGCCGAAAACGGTATAGTGATCCTCGGCTCCGCCAAGGCGGAGAGTATTGAACTGCTCCCCGGCTTCGTCGGAAGTCGAACCGAACTCCTCCGCACACGCATCCATCGCAGCGCAATCGAAAAAATCCATGCGCTATGGCCACCGCAAGAGGCGGCGCTAATCGACGCCATGGTGATCGGCGAAGCGGCTTTCATTGACCGGGACACGCGTGCCGACTTCCAGCGTTCCGGGACCTACCACATCCTGGTTGTTTCCGGAATGAATGTGAGCATTCTCGCGTTCGTGATCTTCTGGGTGCTAAAGCGCATCCGCTTGGGCGAGACCGCCGCCAGCATACTTACCGTGCTGCTTTCCATCGCGTATGCATTGCTCACGGATGTTGGCGCACCTATCTGGCGGGCGACGCTCATGATGATGTTGTACCTGGGCGCGCGTCTGCTGTATCGCGAGCGTTCCATGCTGAATGCTTTGGGTGCAGCCGCCTTTGCACTGCTGGTTCTCGATCCGCACGCGCTCTTCGGACCAAGTTTTCAGCTCACGTTTCTTTCAGTGCTTATCATTGC
>WNEZ01007122.1_pt1 | contig 10113 bp, 14 predicted proteins | sample 5400521 | NCBI WGS metagenome assembly WNEZ01 (sample SAMN13153339, study PRJNA577476) | soil metagenome | isolation source: 120 cm saprolite under Douglas fir tree site 2 hole 1 replicate 1 | place: USA:California | collected 2015-04-18 | reverse complement strand
GTGACGGAGGTTTGTTCTTCCTGGGGCATAGAAGAGACCGCGGAGTGCTGGACAGCCTCTGATTTTACAACGAGAGGACAGTTAGGCGTTGCGCTCGACCTTCCAAGAAGCCAAACTACTCCCCTGGGCCGATCTCAGCGGTAAACGTTCTTGCGATGACCTACTCTAAGCACCAATACGGTGATTGTTTCGTCCTGAATGTCACAGATCAGGCGATAGTCTTCCACACGATACCGCCACAATCCTCCCTTGTCGCCGTGGAGAGGCTTGCCCCATTGGCGAGGATTGCTGGCAGGTTGCAGGCGGTCACGCAGAAAACCTAAGGATGGACTCTTGAGGGTACCTCAGGGGCTGAAGCCCATTGGGCAAGACACGACGGTATGCAGGCCTGAAGGCCTGCTCCACCCCTTGGCAGACGGTTGTCATGCAGGCGTTTCAAACTGACCCACGACCCAAGTCACGCGTGCAACCCAAAAGTTAGAGGGAAGCCTTTTGCACTGCGGCTTTTGGGCCCCGCTGTTTGCGGAGTTCGGTCTGGAAGGTTTCGGGAGTGAGCTCGGCCCGTCTTCGGAAGAGGTCAAGCAGTGGATCTTCCTGTCCATTCTGCTTTTTCTGTTCGCTCGCCGCTTCGGCACTGTCCAGACTCTCCGGCTCGACCATAAGCTCGGGAAGAACCCCCTTGCTGTTGGTAAGGGTGTGAATGAATTTCTCCAGGTGCTCGCGTTGCGGTTCGGTGGTTTGGGTGAACTCAACACCCATGCCGAGGTCGGGATGCATCACCAGAACCACGCCTCCGGTTCGGACCTGCGCTCCGGCAATACGCATGGAGAGAACGATGCGGGTGTGGACGGGAAAGGGCGAACCGGTTTCCAGATAGCAGCCGCCCAGGCTGAGGTCGGTGAGCTTGCAGGGGGCGGGTGGATCGTCTTCTTCGAACTCAGGACCGCGGCTCCCCAGCCACGCTTTTAGCCGGTCGCTCATTTCAGGGGCCAGGTCAACGAAGCGCAGACCGAGTTGTCGGCCGGGATTTTCCCACGCCACCTGAGCGATGCATTCGATGTTGTCCGAGGTCCCGGGCAAAGAAAACTGAATAGTGACCGGGCCCATGTTTTTCGGGCGATGGGCAAGCTGGACAGCCATGCCCCCTTCTCCCAGGTCGGTGGTCACGGCGCGCAGCTGTCCGGCACCGTCGTTTACCTGAACGGTGACCGGAGTTTCGATCGGGATTCTGGCATTGCGGCGGCGTTCCCGTTTCATCAGGGCGCGCACGGCGCGAAAACTGGTCTTGGCCCGTTCCGGAGAAAGCGGCTGGTAAAGAACGAAATGGGCCCCCAGATCGAAAGCGCCTCCCAGACCGGTCTGGCCAGTCACGATGGCGACGGCCACGGCGCGCTTGTTGCAGGGAGCGGTTCTGGCGCTGCGTAATACGCGCGAAGCGGTGCGCTGGTCTGCACAGTCCACAATGACTGCCTCAAACCTCCGGCGGGTCAGTTTGTGAATGGCCGATTCGGCATCCGTGCACTGCTCCATGCCGATCTCCAATTCACTTAGCACCCTCCGCAGCACCCGCACGACCTTTTCGTCTGCGCAGAAAACGAGCGCTTGTAGGCTCATAGAACGCTTCCAACTCTGAGAAACCTGAGTATTTCCCTCAACCCCGGGCGGCGGCTCCCTCGGCTTCTTCGTGCTCGTCGTCGAGCAGGTGAGCCACACCGCGGAGTTGTTCCGCGGCCGTCTGCAGAGCTTCAATCTGCTTGCCTAGTTGCGCCTGCTCCGCCTGTTTCTTACGCAACACCTCGTAGATATCCCTCACGGTTTTGGCCTCCTTATCGCACTCTAGGTAGGTCGGTTGCGCCCGTCAATGACCGGTCATCGGCAAACCATTACGGGGGTAACCGCGGGGGACGCGAAACGGAGCTCGTGAGGAAAGGGTGGCTGCGCGGATTGAACTCTGACTTTAGGGAAGTGCCGGCGGGTCGAGTGTAAGCGATTCCATTACGGTTCAGGTTCGGCCTGGCTTGCTCGCGATAGGGCTACAAGTCATTATTTTTCTATAATATAGCTTGCAATCCGAGACGCGAGGGGCGATTATTGCGTTGACTTATGGAGGCAAATGTCCTAGAATCACCAGCTTCCAGTGATTGCGGGGACCATCGGAGTACACTTTTTTGATGCAACTCGAGCAATTTGGAGTGAATCTTAACTGCGGCAGTGCGAATCTAAGTTTCCATAGGTAGCGTTTGCAGTTTTAATCCCCCTGAGCACGAGGCAATTTTCATGGCCAAACGACGCGGAAATCCCAACTGGGGCAAGCCCGAGCCGATCGGACCGATTACCCCGACCATCACCGAGTTCGAGCAGGTAGTGCGGGAGTATAAGCTCTCTCCCGATCAGTACCTGCGCTCCACCCGGCTGCGGGAATGGGCGCGGCGCAACAAGAATTCCAAGTACATCCCTGAGCCTTTGCTGGAAGCCTGGGGATTCGAAATCGAGTCCACGCTTTAAGCTTGCGGGCTAGAGACCTGAAAGGCCGCCGAATTGGCGGCCTTTTTCATTTGGCAGGCCGGTCCGCAAAAGATTTGCCTTCGGCCTGGGCTTGCGGATTATCCTACCGGGGATGAAGTTTTCCGGAGACCAGATCGTGGCCGCGGTGGTGGCGACCAGCTTCGCCGCCGGTCTGAATGTATATGCCACGGTGGCTACCCTGGGGTTGCTGGCGCGCACGGAAGTGCTGTCTTTGCCGCCGGCCCTGGATGTGCTGGCCAGCTGGTGGGTGATCGGGATCAGCGGGGTGCTGTTCGGGATCGAGTTTTTCGCGGACAAGATTCCCGCCTTCGACCTGGTCTGGAACACACTGCACACCTTCATCCGGATTCCGGTAGCGGCCCTGCTGGCCTATAAGGCGACTGCGTCACTCTCTCCGACACAGCAACTGCTGGCGACGGCAGCGGGCGGCTTAATCGCCTTTGCGGCCCACGGGGGAAAGACCGCGGCCCGGGCCGCGGTGACGGCTTCCCCGGAACCGTTCTCCAACGCGGCTTTGAGCCTGGGGGAGGACGGTCTGGCCATCTTTCTGACCTGGTTTGCCACCCGGCACCCTTATTCGGCGGCGGCCATTGTGGCGGTGCTGCTGGTGATCATCGTGCTGCTGGCGCGCTGGGTGTGGCGGTCATTGCGGGCGCTTTTCCGTGGAGCGGAAGAGGTCGTGGTGCGTTGAAGCTCAGCTTGTGTGGAGACGTGCGCCTACCACGAACCACGTAGGGGCAGATGTCCTCATCTGCCCGGCGGAGGGAAGCTCCGCAATGTTACCCGCCGCAAAACCTGTCGAGCTGCGCTCGACCGGGCAGATGAGGACATCTGCCCCTACGCGGTTCGTTTGCTAGAATTGGCTTTTATGACTTCTTCATCGCCATTTACTGACGTCCCTACTGCGATTGAGGAGATCCGCGCCGGGCGGATGGTTGTGGTAGTGGACGACGAGGACCGTGAAAACGAAGGCGACCTGACTTTAGCGGCGGAAAAGGTCACGCCAGAGGCGATCAATTTCATGGCCAAGTTCGGGCGCGGCCTGGTTTGCCTGGCCATGACCGAAGAACGATTGGATCATTTGCGCCTCGGCCCGATGTCGGTGGAAAACACCTCCAATTACGGCACTGCGTTTTGTGAAGCCATCGACGCCCGAGAAGGCGTGACGACTGGAATCTCAGCTTACGATCGGGCTCGCACCATCAAAGTTGCTATCGATCCCGCCACCCGGCCCGCCGATCTGGCACGGCCGGGGCATGTGTTTCCGCTGCGGGCACGTAAAGGCGGGGTTTTGGTTCGCGCCGGACAGACAGAAGCTTCGGTGGATTTGGCGCGACTGGCGGGACTGGTGCCGGCAGGCGTGATCTGCGAGATCATGCGCGACGATGGGACCATGGCTCGCGTCCCCGATCTCATCGAGTTTTGCGCCACTCACAGCCTGAAGCTGCTGACCGTGGCGGAAGTGATTCGTTATCGCATGCAGCATGAGCGCCACGTGCATCGCGTCGGCGAAGCCCTGATCGATACGCGCTATGGCGAGTTCCGCCTTATCGCTTACGAGACTGAAGTGGACGGCGGCGAGTCGCACATGGCGCTGGTGCGCGGGGATATCGAAAGCGGCGATGAGCCCGTGCTGGTGCGCATGCACTCGCATTGCCTGATGGGCGATGTATTTGGATCGACCGGCTGCGACTGTCATGCCACCATCGAAGGGTCGATGCAGAGGATCGCGCAGGAAGGGCGCGGGGCGCTGATCTATCTGCATCAGACTTCCAAAGGCTTTTCGGTGGAGAAGCTGGCGGAGCGAACTGCGCTGACGTTTCATCGGGAAAAACGTCTGCCATCATTGCCAGACAGCGAACGTAAGACCCAGCGTGAGGTCGGCATTGGAGCACAGATTCTTTCCGACCTGAATCTGCGGCGGATTCGGCTGCTGACCAACCATCCCCGGAAAGTTGCGGGGTTGGAGGGATTCGGGATCGAGATTGTGGAGCAGATTCCGGTGGCGCTGGAGCGGGCGGGCAGCAAGAGTCGGTAGTCCTTAGGCGCGTTTCTTCGGTCATGAACTTCAAAAGCTTTTAACCGCAGAGGTCGCTGAGGTGACGCAGAGGACGCAAAGAAAATCTGACTGCGGTACTGCCCGATAATTCCTTCCATGAAGAAGACTTCCCATATTGGCGGCAAATCGATGTACATCGCTTTGCTGCGCGGGATCAATCTCAGCGGGCACAAGATAGTCAAAATGGACCGGCTTCGGAAAGCTTTCGAAGAACTGGGATTTGGGGAAGTCAAGACCTACATTCAGAGCGGAAACGTGGTGTTCCACGCGCCGGTGCGAGATCCCGGGAGGCTGGCGAAGAAGATTGAAGAGAAGATCATTTCCCAGTTTGGCTTTCCGGTGCCGGTACAGGTGAAGACGGCGGAGGAGGTCGGCGAAGTCATCAGAAATAATCGGCTGGTCAGGGAAAAAGATATCGATGTTTCCAAGCTGCACGTTACTTTCCTGGCGTCCGCCCCGGAGAAGGGTGTGCTGGCCGCGCTGGCGGCGGTTGACGCGGCTCCGGATCGGTTTCATTGCTCGGGAGGGGCAGTTTATCTACATTGTCCAGATGGCTACCACGCGACCAGGCTAGGCAATAACGTTTTGGAGAAGATGCTCAAGACTGGTACGACCACCCGGAATTGGAAAACCGTGAACCAGTTGTACCAGATGACGTTGAGCTAGGCCGAGGGAAACAGCGAACCGCAGCGGCTAAAGCCGGACTGATTCTCAAAACTCTTTGGCACGGCTGAAGCCGTGCCCTTCCCGGTTTTCTTCCATTCCCGAATTCCTTTTCTTCCCGACTTCCTCTGGTCCCGAATCCTGCAGGCTGAATCCGGACAACAATCTTGAAATCTGGCGGACTGAATATGTGCGGTCGCAACCTGCTTAACTGGGCTTGCGGATCACGATGTCGCTGTCATTGATGAAGAACTGCACGGAACATTGATCGGAGCCGCAGATAACGGGCAGGAGGCCGGCGAGCTGTTTGCGCGTGATAAGGCCCAGGGTGCCGCAGTCGGGACAGGAAAGCACCGCCCAGTAGGGATCTTCCTTTTCGCCCACGTGGCCGGCGTTTTCGAGCACGAAGATGGTGCCCGGCTGCATCTGCTCGGGAATCCACTCATTCAGGACGTTCAGTTCTCCAACCATCTCTCCTCCCCCGGAGCCAAACTTTTTGGAGCCAAACTTTCCTGCTTATGAAGCTTTCCTGCGGCGCGTCGACGGGGACGCGACCGGTTCTCTGGCGCTAGCTTTTTTTTCCGCGTTGCGGACCACGGCGCGCACCTGGCGTACTGTGTCGCTAAGACAAATGGTCAGCATGGGCTGACGGGAATTCTTGAGAATGTCGACGATCTGCCGCACCGAAGTTTCGAGGTAAAGAGTGTGGCCGTCGGTGAGGAGATGGTAGTCCGACGAGCCGCTGACGGTTTCGGCCAGGCGCTTGCCGAACTCGCGTTGCAGAAAGCGCATCACTTTGCGGACCCGCTGCAACGAGAAGCCGCGGCGGCGCAGTTCACAGATCACCGCGACCTCGGCGAGGTCTTCGGTGGAGTACAGGCGGCGATGGCCTTCGCGAGCGGGAACGACGATGCGGCGCTCGTCCCACCACTGCAACTGGCGCAGAGTGATGCCGGTGAGCGCCACTACCTCGCGGGATGTGAAGCGTGTATGCATCCTGGAGACAGAAATGTTTCAAACATTTGAAATAAAAAATGTTTGAGACATTTTAGGCGTGGGCGGGCGGGTGTCAATGGCAGATTTGGGGAGTGAGGTGACTAGGAGAGTTCCCTACTGTGCAAATGCTGAGGGCGGGACGCCCTCAGGACAGCCGGCGGGACGCCGGCGCTACGAGACCCCACCCCCTACAAACTGGACGATTTCCAGGTGGTCGCCTTCGGCCAGATCGGTATCGGCCCATTGATTACGCGGGACGATGTTGCGGTTCAGTTCGACCGCGACGCGGTCCTGCTTCATGCCGAGGTGTTCGATCAAGTTGGCCAGGGTGACGGCGGCGAGGTCCTGCTCCTGGCCATTGATTGTGAGCTTCATGCGGATCGATTCTCGCAAGGAATCGCGGTATGGGCAAGCAACGCTCCGCGGTGGAGCATACCTCGGCGGCTGAAGCCGCCACCTGGGCCATCGCTGGCGGCACGGCTGAAGCCGTGCCCTCCCGGAAGTCTAGATCTCGCGACATGGCTAAGGCTGTGCCTTCCCAGGGTCTAGAACTCGCGGCACGGCTGAGGCTGTGCCTTCCCAGGGTCTAGACCTAGCGGCACAGCTGAAGCTTTGTCCTTCCCGGAGTCTGGACCTAGCGGCACGGCTGAGGCTGTGCCTTCCCAGGGTCTAGAACTCGCGGCACAGCGGAAGCTTTGTCCTTCCCGGAGTCTAGACCTAGCGGCACGGCTGAGGCTGTGCCTTCCCAGGGTCTAGAACTCGCGGCACAGCTGAAGCCGTGCCCTTTCCGAAGAGCTTGTCGAGCTGCGCTCGACTGGACAGATGGGGACATCTGTCCCTACGTGGTTCCTGGTCAGGCTTCTACTTTTTTTAGCTGGAATTTGCGGGTGGCGGTGCGGCCGGAATAGCTGGCTTGGACCAGGACCGAGGAATCCGACAGCGAGGACTCATCGACATCGATTTTCATTTCGGCGTCCCCGGCCTCATCGGTGAGCACCTGGGCATAGAGAGGGGCGGCGTCGGGACGGGCAAAGCGCACGGTAAGGCGCGCCCCCTGCACGCCGGAACCGCTTTCCGTAACCCGCAGCAGCATGGTCAGATTGCGGTCGGAGTGGACCGAGTTGGCGTTCAGCCAGTGCAGATCGAGTTCCTTGACGGCGGCCAGGGTTTCGGGGGTTTCCCGCTTGTCCAGGACGTCGTCCAGGTGGCCATCGCGGATGGCGTCGAGCACCAGGCGATGCTGATCGCGCAGGCCGTGTTCTTTTTGTTGGTCGGTGAAGCCTCCGGCCAGTTTGTCCCCGTAGGGGCTGGCGCGTTTCCCGATGCAGCGGCCGCGGACGAATACCTGGGTTTGCAGCAGCAGCTCGCTTTCGCGGGCCTCGCTCTGCACGTGGTAGACGGTGTCGCCCTGCTTGATGTCGGTATTAAAGCCGAAAATCATTTGCCCTTTTCGCTGTCGAACCGGATATCAAAAAAGAGATTGCGCCTATCAGTTAAAGAGGTCCAATAAATTCGGCCCCGGTCCGGCTCGCCGCTTGACACTCCCAACAACGAAATCTAATCTAGACTGTTTACGTAACGCTTGGCGCGAATTATATATAGCTCTCCCATGCCCGACAATTACTTCGCACGCTACCTGCCATTACTGATTCACTTCCTGGTCGCAGTCGCCCTGGCGGGGGTGATCGTGCTGCTTTCGTACCTGATCGGGTATCGCCGGCCTACCCGGGCTAAAATGTCGCCTTACGAGTGTGGCATGACTCCGGTGGGGGATGCCAGAGAACGCTTTTCGGTTAAATTCTACCTGGTGGCCATGCTCTTCATTCTCTTCGACATTGAGGCGATATTTCTTTATCCCTGGGCGGTGATCCTGCGCGATCTCAAGATGTTTGGCTTCTGGGAGATGCTGGTGTACATCGGAATCATGCTGGTGGGCTTCTTTTATGTCTGGAAAAAGGGTGCGCTTGACTGGGGCAAGCCTTCGGCCCGGCGAGGCGAGGTTTAATGGCTTTCGAAGCAGCCATCACCGATCTGGAGCAACTGAAGAACCATCCCGCCATCGCGAAGTTGATGGCGTGGAATCCGGCTTCGGTTGAGGCAGCGAAGTTCGATCGCAACGAGATCAGTATTTACGTGGAGCGGTCGCTGATCCGCGAGGCATGCTACCTGCTGCGCGACGATGGGGATTGTCCCTTCAATTACCTCGCCGACGTGACTTGCGTAGACTGGTTTCCGTCTGAGCCGCGATTTGAAGTCGTTTACCACTTGCTGTCGATTCCGAAAAAAGAGCGGGTCCGGCTGAAGGTGCGGCTTGATGGTGGCAGTCCGGCACTGGATTCGGTCACGCCGGTTTGGCCCTCGGCCAATTATTTCGAGCGCGAAGTGTTTGATCTTTTCGGCGTGCGCTTCGCCGGGCATCCCTATTTGCGGCGGCTGCTGATGCCGGAAGACTGGGAAGGCCATCCCTTGCGCAAGGATTATCCGGTGGAGGGCTACCGCTAGGCGTTATGGCTCACCTTTCCCCCATGCCAGTGCTCGAGCCCGGTCAGGATCGCACCATGATCCTGAACATGGGCCCGCACCATCCCTCGACGCACGGCGTACTGCGGCTGCTGCTCGAAATTGACGGCGAAAATATTGTGCGCATCATGCCCGACATCGGGTACCTGCACACCGGGATCGAAAAGACCTGCGAAGCCAAGTTCTACCAGCAGGTGGTGCCGCTGACCGACCGCATCGATTATCTCTGCCCGCTAACCAACAATCTCTGCTACGTGCTGGCGGTGGAAAAGCTGCTCGGCCTGGAGATTCCTCCGAAAGCGCAGTGGATGCGGGTGATGCTGAACGAACTGACCCGCATCAACTCGCACCTGGTCTGGCTGGGCACGCACGCGCTTGATATCGGCGCCATGACCGTGTTTCTGTATTGCTTCCGCGAGCGCGAAGACATCCTGCGGCTGTTCGAGATGGTGAGCGGACAACGTATGATGACTTCCTACTTCCGCATTGGCGGGCTGGCGCTGGAACCGCCGCTGGGATTCTTCGAGCGGGTGCAGGACTTCGCCACGCGCTTTCCTTCCAAGGTTGATGAGTACGAAAATCTGCTCACCGGAAACCCCATCTGGGGTATGCGAACCAAGGGCGTTGGCCGGATTACGGCGGAAGATGCCGTAGCTCTGGGAGCCAGCGGGCCGACCTTGCGGGGCAGCGGAGTAGACTTCGACCTGCGGCGCGATATGCCGTATTCCAGCTACGAGAAATTCAAGTTCAAGGTTCCGGTGTCGCAGGATGGCGATGTGTTTGCCCGCTATGTGTGCCGGGTGGCGGAGCTGCGGGAATCGATCGCGATGGTGCAGCAGGCGCTGGATGGAATGCCGGAAGGCCCGATCAAGGCGGTGGCGCCGAAGGTGTGCCTGCGGGCGAGGTCTATCAGGCGGTCGAGTCGCCGCGCGGGGAAATGGGGTATTACATCGTGAGTGACGGAACTGCGAAACCGTATCGCGTCCACATGCGTGCGGCGTGTCTGGCGAACTTGCAGGCGCTGCCGACGATGTGCGAGGGCAGGCTGCTGGCGGATGTGGTGGCGGCGATTGGGTCGATTGATATTGTGCTGGGAGAAATTGACCGGTAGGAAAGCTTGAACCACGAAGGACACGAAGGTGCACGAAGGAAATCCTTCGGTGTTGACTTCCTTCGTGATACTTCGTGTCCTTGGTGGTTGAAGTTTTTCATGAAGTTTTCGGAACAATTCGAACAACGCTTCTCGGAGATGCTGACGCACTATCCGACCAAGCGGTCCGTGCTGGTGCCGACGTTGCTGTACGCGCAGGATGAAACCGGCTACTTGTCCGACGAAGTGATCGAGGAGA
>WNEZ01006724.1_pt1 | contig 10113 bp, 6 predicted proteins | sample 5400521 | NCBI WGS metagenome assembly WNEZ01 (sample SAMN13153339, study PRJNA577476) | soil metagenome | isolation source: 120 cm saprolite under Douglas fir tree site 2 hole 1 replicate 1 | place: USA:California | collected 2015-04-18 | reverse complement strand
AAGCAGGCCATTCAATTGAGCGAAGAAAAATACTGCTCGGTCGCGGCGATGCTGAGAAAGACCGCCGCACTATCCTGGCGCTACGAAATCGCTCCATCGTCCCGGCTGTGACGGAGGTTACAGCCGGACCTCAGGACGAGGAGCGGAACCCGGGAGAATTCCTTCCTTAGATGATCGCTTTCCCTGTCGTTTCTGCCGGCCAATGCCAATTTACTCTTGCGTGAAGTCACCCGGAACGGTATACAGAAGTATCTTAGATGGGCCCTGTGAACCGGATTCTTGTTGGGATTGTGATTCTGGCTGCTACGGCGGCGCGTGCCGACTCGCAGACCCCTGCGCCACCGCCTAATCATGCGGTAGAGATTCCACGGTCGAAGATTCCCCGCGTGCAGCGCGCTCCCACACTGGAAGATTTCCTCGAAAATCGTCCGCGCGAAGCGGAACTGACCGTGAGCGACTTTCGCCAGTACACTCCGGGCGACGGCACGCCCGCATCGGAAACCACAACCGCTTATCTCTCCTATGACAGCAAAAATCTGTACGTGGCGTTCGTTTGCCGGGATGAAAGTGGACAAGTTCGCGCGCATCTATCGAAGCGCGAGGACTTCGATCAGGATGACGGCGTGGGGGTGCTGCTGGACACTTTTCGGGATTTGCACCGCGCGTATGATTTCTTTTCGAATCCGCTGGGCGTGCAAACGGATGCGATCTACACCGAGGGCCAGGGTTACGACTATAGCTTCGACACGCTGTGGTACACCGCGGGCCGCGTCACCAAGGACGGCTACCTTGTTTTCTTTTCCATTCCTTTCAAGAGCTTGCGCTTTTCACACGATGCGAAACAGACTTGGGGGCTGGCGCTCTACCGCCAGATATTGCGCAAGAACGAAACTGACTCCTGGCCGTACCTGACGCAGCGCGTGGAGGGGTTGACACAGCAATTCGCGCCTGTGGGCGGGCTGGAAAATGTTTCGCCGGGCCGCAACATTCAGCTCATTCCTTACGGACTGCTGGCCAGCAATCACTTCCTCAATCAGCCGAGTACTGGAGCGCCGCCCGGGTTCCTTGATAATTTTGAGCATCGCGCCGGTCTCGACGCAAAATTCGTGGCCCGGGATGCGCTGACCTTCGACATCACTCTGAATCCCGATTTCAGCCAGGTGGAAACCGACGACCCGCAAGTGACTATCAACCAGCGGTTCGCGGTTTTTTTTCCGGAAAAGCGCCCGTTCTTTATTGAAAATGCCGGTTTCTTCAGCACTCCGATCGATCTTTTCTTTTCGCGGCAGATCGCCGACCCGCAATTTGGCGGGCGCATGAGCGGGAAGCTCGGGCAGTGGACGCTCGGAGCGCTGGTGATCGACGACCAGCAGCCCGGCCAGGGTATTACCAGCGGCCGGTACCGCACGCGTGCCGCGGATGGAGTGGTGCGCGTCACGCGGGAGTTCGGCAATCAGTCGTACGTTGGCGGCTTTTTTTCGAGCCGCGATTTCGCGGACACGAGCAATCGCGTGGCTTCCCTGGACGCGCGGCTGAAATTTTCGAAAAACTGGGTCGTCGATTTTCAGGGGGTGCACAGCTGGACGCGCCAGGATCTCCGAGCAGAACGGCATTGCCTTTCGTTTGCATCGAGTGACCCGAATGTCGGTTCACAGCAGGGCAATGCGCTGTGGACGGACGCTTCGTATAGCGGCCGCCATTTCAATTTCTCCGCCAACTACAACGACTTCTCGCCCAATTTCTGCACGGAGCTGGGATTCGTCAATCGCATCGACATCCGGCAGAACAACGCCAACGGCAGCTATTTCTGGAGGCCCGAGAAACGCAGAATCGTTGATTTTGGCCCCACGTTCAGCGAGACGGTGGATTGGAATCACGCCGGGGTTCTGCAGGACTGGATCGCCGCCATCGGCTTTCAGGTCGATCTGACGAAACAGACGACCCTCAGCATCAGCCGGGGAGAAGCCTACGAACTGTTTGACAATATCAATTTCCGGAAGCACAGCACCTCCGTTCTTTTTTCCACGCAGCCTTACAAATGGGTCTCCTTCTCCACGCGCTACACGCAGGGGATCGGGGAGAACTTTTTCCCGGCCACGACGCTCATACCGTTCCTGGGGAGCACCCGGCGGGTAAATTTCGGGTTTACGCTGCGTCCTTCCGCGCGATTCCGGTTCGACGAGACGCTGATTTACTCCCAACTGGGGGTGCGAGACGGCTGGGTGACGCCGCCCTTTTCGCCCGGGCAGAGCGTCTTCAACAACTACCTGAACCGTGCGAAGCTGAATTACCAGTTCACCCGGGAGTTGTCGCTGCGGTTGATTCTGGACTACAACGCCACGATCGCGAATACGAACCTCTTCAATCTGCAGGGCAGCCTGGGCGGCTCCGACAGCGGACCCTTGGCGCCGACAAAACGATTCACAACCGATGTGCTCTTGACCTATTTGCTGCATCCCGGCACCGCCGTTTATCTGGGATACAACAACGGTTTCAGCGACCTTATTCTGCGTCCCGGACCGCCGCCTTCTGTTGCCGCACAGGGAGCGCCGAACAATTCGACCAGCCGTCTTTTCTTCGTCAAGGTGAGTTACCTGCTGCGGTACTGAAGCGGGCGAGGCTGCGCCTTGTAACGCCACGGCGCAATCGCATAAAATTCAGATTCTTTTGTTCCGGGAAGCAATTCGCGAGGAGAGTCATGTCCCACCGCATCGCGGCAAAGATTACGGGTGTAGCCGGCTATGTTCCGCCGAAGGTGATGACCAACGCGGATTTCGAGAAAATCGTGGAAACCAGCGACGAATGGATCCGCACGCGGACGGGCATCCGGGAGCGGCACGTCGTCGAAAAGGGCGCGGCAACATCGCACATGGCGGCGGAAGCGGCCGAGGCAGTGCTGGCACAAACCAAGACGGATCCCGCCGACATCGATCTGATCGTGCTCGCCAGCGTCACTCCGGATATGTTTTTTCCCGCGAGCGCCTGCCTGGTGCAGAATCGCATCGGAGCGAAGAAAGCCTGGGGCTTCGACCTGTCCGCGGCCTGCTCAGGTTTTGCTTACGCGCTGACCGTGGGCGCGCAATTCGTCGGGGCGGGCACACACCAAAAAGTGCTGGTCATCGGAAGCGACACCATGACCTCCATTCTGGATTACACGGACCGCGCGACGTGCGTGCTCTTCGGCGACGGCGCGGGTGCCGCACTGCTCGAGCCCGCGGGTCCGAACGAGGGGATCCTCGATTTCGAGCATGACGTGGATGGCTCGGGAGGGGACTTTCTGTACATGCCCGGAGGCGGGTCGCTCCATCCAGCAAGCCAGGAAACGGTCGAGAAGCGCATGCACTATGTACATCAAGCGGGCTCGCAGGTGTTCAAATACGCGGTGCGGCGTATGGCGGAAACGGCGGTGCAACTGCTGGAAAGGAATGGTTTTTCGACGAAGGATCTCGCGCTGCTCGTGCCCCACCAGGCCAACCTCCGCATCATTCGCGCCACGCAAGAGCGGCTCGGTGTGGATGATTCGAAAGTGATAGTGAACATCGACCGCTACGGGAACACCACGGCGGGCACAATTCCGCTTGGATTGCGGGATGCGGTGGCGCAAGGGCGCCTGCACAAGGGCGACCTGGTGCTCCTTGTCGCCGTGGGCGCGGGATATACGACAGGCGGCGTGTTGCTGCGCTGGGCGTATTAGCAGCAGAACGTCGCGGAAGCAAACTTCTCGAAAAGAACTTTTACGTCACCGCTTTTCACACCAAAAAAGTGAGGGCGCCTGCAGTGGAACAATTGCAGGCGCCCTTCGTTGCAAAGCCTTCCCTCAGAAGTTGAGCTTCAGAGCGAATTGGATCTGGCGCGCCCCGGAGGTTCCATCGGGGCGGCCGATCTGGCTGGTGGACTTCCCGAAGTTGGATGAACCGAATGCGCGGTTGGGCTGGCCGAACGCCACATGATTGAAAATATTGTAGAACTCCGAGCGGAACTGGAGTTTGAGGCGTTCGGTGATGGGCGTCTGTTTGCTGAAGACAACATCCCAGTTGTTGAGCCCCGGGCCGTAGAAGTGGTTCCGGCTGAGATTGCCATCGCGGCCGAACGGAGCAAGGGCAAACGCAGTGGAGGGAGGTCCCGTCTGGGTTTCATCCGAACCCGAAGGAATGGATGGAGAGCCGACGAGGTCCAGGCGCGAGTTAATGCCCGAATGGGTAGAGTCGCGCGTTCCGAAGAGCTCATAGGGCAGACCGGTCGAGAAAGTGGAAATGCCGGAAATCTCCCAGCCTTCGAAGATCCTGCCAACGAACCCATGGCTGAGGCGGGAGGTCCCGCGCCCGAGCGGAACGCTATAGAGATAGTTGATAATCAGGCGATGGCGGGTGTCGATGCCGGAATTGCCACGTTCCTTCGCGTGGTCGAACGCATTCACGGCAAAGTTTCCATTGCCGACCGTGGGCACGATCGGATCGGAAGCATCATCGATCAGATGCGACCAGGTGTACGCGCCCTGCACGGTCAAGCCGTGGTAGAGGCGTTCGGTGGCGCTCACCTGCAGGCCATGATAGATCGAAGCCGCGCCGCTGGTGGACGTGAAGGTGTGGAAGAAAGCGTTGTTGTTGACGGCATTGAAGGGGAGCCGTCCACGCTCGAAGCCGAAGTAGAGATTGCTCCGCTGCAGGGTGTTCAGGGTGCAGTTGAAAGCGTTTGGAGCGGAGCACAAGGTCACGAGCTGGGCGACGAGAGCCGGCTGCGGGGGGTTGAAGTCTTCCACGCGGAGGAGTTTGGTGCCCTTGGCGCCGACGTAATTAACCTCGACCTGCAGATTACCGCGCAACTCATGTTGCACCCCAAAGTTCCAGTTCTGGTTATAAGGCGAACGGAGACTAGGGCTGAAGAGGGCGGGGAAGATGCCGGCGCCGTCCTGCAACGTAGGGGAAGGCGTCTGCTGGGGCGGAACTGGTGTCGAGGAGGCAATAGCACTGCCACCGGACAGGAGCGGGATGTCAAAGAAATCCTGTTCGAAGGGGGGCAAGCCGCGCGAAAACCCCAGGAGATTGCCGAAGACGCGGTCATGGGTCATGCCATACCCGGTGCGAACGGAGGTCCTGCCCTTTTTGAAGGGGTCCCAAGCGATGCCGAAACGAGGCTCCCAATTATTGAAGTCATCGCTATAGAGCTGCGCGCCGGTGCCTGGTCCGGCGAACTGGAAGGTGAAGGGCGCGGGGCCCGCCGGATTGGTCAGCAGGACCGAGACGTTGTTATTCACCTCGTAGGGAACGCCATAATACTGGTAACGGGCGCCGTAGCTTAGGGTGAAGTAGGGCGTAATCTTGAAGACATCCTGCGCGAAGAGAGCGAACTCATGCTGGCGGAAACCGCGCAGGTCCGAGCCCAGGCGGTCACGCTGGCGGTTAAAGAACTGACCCTGGAACTGGCTGAAGACGCCACCATGGAGAGTCCAGAGGAGATCCTGTATGGCCGTTTCCGTGGACGGGGCCGTGGAATAGGGCTCGCAGCCTGATCCGGTGAAAGCATTGCAGGGAGTGCTCGGGTCAGCGTCGCCAGCGACGATACCGAAGTTCGAGAAGACGGAGGTGTCGATTTCCGTGCGCGAGAAGAAGTTTGTGGAATTATTGGAATAGACATCGCGGAATTCTCCGCCAAACTTCATGGTGTGTTTGCCGCGGACCCAAGTCAGGTTCTCCACCGAGTGATAGGTGCCGGCAAAGCGCCCCTGGCCATTGGCGACAAGAACCAGACAGCCGAAGTCGGTCAGCCCGCCGGGAAGAATATAGTCGGTGCCAGAGCCGAGCGAATCCACGGGGCCGACGGCATCGATTGCGCTGACGTTGCCGCAGTTGAATTGCGCGTTCACGCGGTTGCCGCCAAAACGCAGTTCGTTGACGAGATTGGGGCGGAAGGTGGAGGTCAAGGCGACCGAAGCATTCTGAGTTCTCCCGAAAAAGGAGGTACTGCCTAATCCTGGGAGGAAGGCGTCAAAAAAGGCTCCTGGGTCCGCGCCGCGGTTAAAGGTATAGCGCGCAGTGAGCTGGTGCTTTGAGGAGATGTTGTAGTCCACACGACCGACGACATTGTCACCCTGAAAGCGCGATTGCACGGGAAACTGGAAGTCGCCGGTGGCGCCGGCGATTTCCGCGTTGGCGTTCGGACCGGGATAGAACGAAAGAACCTTCTGAATTTTCGGATCCAGGTCCAGGTTTGCACCGAAGAGCTGGCCGGTAACGTTTTGCGGAGAGTTCGTGCTGGCGTCCACGGTAACACCATTCACCGTAAAGATGCCGGTCTTGAGGGTGCCGGTGGGGACAATAGAAGTGGCGACGCGGGTGGTGACGAAACGCTCGCCCTCGTAATTCGCGAACCAAAACAGCTTGTCTTTCTTAAGCGGCCCTCCGAGAGAGCCGCCAAATTGATTCCGCACGAAGGGGTTTTTGGTTTCCACACGGCCGGTGAGAGGATCGACGTTGTGATTGAAGAAGTCCCGTGCGCCGGAGGCGGCATAGCGGCCGAACCAGTAGCCATTGCCATGAAGTTGGTTGGTGCCGCCTTTCGTCTTGATATCGACAATGGCGCCAGTGTTGCGGCCATATTCCGCCAGATAATTATTGGTGATGACGCGAAATTCCTGGGTGGCATCGGGGTTCAGGGAACTCACTCCGCTCGGGATGCCAGGAACGTCGGTGTCATTGTTGTCGGTGCCATCCAAAAGGAAATTATTGTTACGCTCGCGGGAACCGTTCACCACGAAGCCGCCGAGGCCGTTGCTGACCGTAGTGCCGGCAGAAAGAGCAACGAGCTGGTAGGGGTCCCGCGTAATCAAAGGCAATTCGGTGATGCGCTTCTCATCCACAAGATTGCTGATCTGCGCGTTGTCCAGCTCGATGGCGGCAACCGTCTGGCCACTCACTTCTACAGTCTGGGAGATGGCGCTGACGTCCATCCGTACATCAAGTGTGAGAACTTGCCCGACAGTCAGGACCACCGCGGAATACTTCAGCGTCCGGAAACCGTTCTTCTGAAAAGTAATCTCATAATTCCCCGGACTGAGAGTCGTAATTCGGTAATAACCGGTGTCGCCGGACTGCGTGCTTCGGATTGCATTCGTGTCCACGTTGCGCGCAGTCACAGAGCCAGCCGTCAAGCCGGCTCCCGATGGGTCCGTGATCGTGCCGGTCACCGTGGCCGTCTGCGCACCGGTGATTTTTGGCGTCAATGCCGCGAGCGATGCGGCAATACCACAGAACAAAAATAATCTTGCCTTGCCAAACATCGAAATCCTCCTATGCCAATCGGGCTGTATCTGTTCATTTGATTTTTAATCGTCCACGCGCGGGAAACTGAGGAGCAACGGGCGTACCAATCCACTCAAGAATGGAGCCGCCCTGTATCCCTAGAGAGCAGTGTTGTTTATGGGTCCCGCCAAGATTTGAATCAGAAGCAAGTTAGATAAATTGAGCGAGAAAACTGTAGGCGTTTCGAGGCTTCTATTGATTCTTGTAGTGTGCTTGCTACCTTTCCTTTGGGCGCACACGGCTACGCTTCAAGCTGTGCCAGCTTTTTTATCCAGTGCATTGCCCGCCAATATCAGCACCGAAGACCGTACACGCGGGATGCCGAAGTCCAGAAAGAATGAAAGCATCCAGTCTACGTGACCTGGTTCAGGGCAAGCCGAAGAATACGGGCGCGCGAGATCAACGGGAAGTTCTGCAGTGGATGCTTTGGAGTTGCTACGGAGCTAGCAGGAGCGGACGGAAGCCACGAGGTCATGGTTGGCCTGAAGGCGGCGGTCCACCTGGACGGCGGCATAGCGAACACACAGGATGCTTTCGCGCTCGCTCCAGGCAGCGATAGCTGGGACTTGCCCACCAACGAGAGTATCCAGCCCCTCAACCAGTCGAAAATAGAGACGCACGAGACCCAGCCCGGTACTACTCGGATGGAGGGCGGGAGTCAGATCATGAAGTCCGGCAAGGGTTTCGAAATGCCCAGGACTGAGGCGCCCGTCTTCCACGCGTGCCGCCGCCAAAACCCGGTCGGAGAGCGGCTGAGCTGCTACGCCTGCCACGACCGCCCGCCAGTAATACAGGGCGAACTGGGAAAGGGCCACAATCGCGATCGCCAGTATCAATGTGGAGAACATCCTTTTGCCTCGCCAACCATTGTGCCGGGATCACCCTGGCGGACCAATAGCCCTGAAGTACCAGCGAGATAGGCCGACAGGGGCCATCCCTTGGTAAGGTTTGGCTGCAGGATTGGGGGACCTGGAGGTCAGGAGGCTTGCCCGAGCGGGGCGGCTGACCTATTCTCGCGGCATTCAAGGCTTCGCGGAGGAGCTTCCCGATGCGGACATTTCTGCGGTGGATTTTTGCGGTTAGTACAGTTGCGATGATTTTGGCGAACGTGGATCAACGGTCCTTGTGGGCGAGACCATCCGATAGGCGCGACGCCGACCGGAAAGCGATCCAGGCGGTACTCAACGGGCAGCAGGCGGCGTGGAACCGCGGCGATGTGGAGGCATTTCTCGTGGGATACTGGCATTCTGCGCACCTGACATTTTCCGGGAACAGCGGGATGACGCGGGGCTGGGATGGGGTGCTGGCTCGATACCGGAAAAATTACCCGGACCGCGCCGCGATGGGAGAGCTTGAGTTTTCCGATTTGGAGATTCGGTTTTTGGGCCCGGATGGAGCACTGGTGCTGGGGCGTTGGCACTTGAAGCGGGAAAAGGACGACGTAGGAGGACTGTTCACGCTGGTGTGGCAGCGGTTCCCGGAGGGATGGAGGATCATTCACGACCACACCAGTGCGGTAGCACCGGCAAAGGCGAATCCGTAATTCAACGGGGTATCTGTGCAACAAGGCTTTCTTCAGCGGAGGTTGGTGCGGCCGATTCTCGACCTGCTGAAGCAGGGCGTGACGCCGGAAAAGATGGCGCTGAGCCTGGCGCTTGGCGTGGCTCTAGGAGTCTTTCCGGCGCTGGGCTGGACCACGGCGCTGGGCGTGATCGCCGCGATTGTCCTGCGACTAAATCTGCCAGCCATCCAAATCGCAAATTACTTCATGTACCCGGTTCAAATCGCCCTGCTGGTGCCGTTCTTCCGGCTGGGGGAAAAACTGTTTCGCGCGCCGCATCTGGCGATTTCCGGACCGCAAATCCGCGTCATGATTCACTCGAGCATCTGGGCGGCAACGCGGTTGTTGTGGACGACCACGTGGCACGCGATTGTGGTGTGGTGCCTGATGGCGCCGGCATTTGTGGCGCTCGCTTACCTACTTCTTGCGCCGGTGCTGCGGCGCGTGCTGCACCGGAAAGTTGGGTTGACTACGGAGGCCGATTGAGGGAGATAAGAGCCCAAGGCCTGAGCTACACCGCTCCTCAGAGGACTTCGAGGATTTCTTCATAGCGCTTGAACGGAGGAATCAAGTAAGCGCCCGCGAGTTCACTACGGGCCCAGACAAGCATTTCCCGGGCGACGGCGAAGCCTCGGTCACGCGCGGCTGGGCCGGCGGCTTCCAGGGATTTCACCAAAGGGTCGGGGATGACAATGCCGGGCACTTCGTTGTTCAAGCGCAGCGCCTGCTTATAGCTGTTCAGCGGCCACACGCCAACCAACACGGGAATCGGTGGCTTGCCGCCGAGTTTTTTCAGGAAGGCGTACCAGTGCTCGGGATCGAAGAGCGGCTGGGTCATGGCGTAATGGGCGCCGGCTTCGATCTTGGCGTGAAAGCGCTCGATCTCGCTGTCGAGATCGTCAGCGACGGGATTGACGGCCACGCCGATGGCAAAATTCGTCGCGCCGCCAAGCGTTTTCCCCGCCCAGTCAGTGCCCTGATTCAGACGGTGGAGAACTTTGACGAGGCCGACGGAATCGACTTCGTAAACGCCGCTGGCTTCCGGGTAATCGCCCACGGAGGGAGGATCGCCGGTGATGGCGAGAATGTTGCGGACGCCGCCGACCGTCCACGCGCCGAGAAGCAAGGCCTGCAAGCCGATGATGTTCTGATCGCGCGTGGTGAGGTGCGGAACGGTTTCGATGCCCCGGGCTTCCAGAGCGCCCGCGACAATCAGAGCATCCATGCCCACGCGGGCCATGGCCCCGCTGTTGA
>WNEZ01006722.1_pt1 | contig 10113 bp, 9 predicted proteins | sample 5400521 | NCBI WGS metagenome assembly WNEZ01 (sample SAMN13153339, study PRJNA577476) | soil metagenome | isolation source: 120 cm saprolite under Douglas fir tree site 2 hole 1 replicate 1 | place: USA:California | collected 2015-04-18 | reverse complement strand
GTGACAAGGAGATCGGCGACAAGATCGCCGACGCCATGGACAAGGTCGGCAAGGACGGCGTGATCACGGTCGAGGAGGCGAAGGGCCTCGAGACCACGCTCGAAACCGTGGACGGGATGCAGTTCGACCGCGGCTACCTGTCGCCCTACTTCGTCACCGATCCGGAGAAGATGGAGGCCGTGCTCGAGGACGCGTACATCCTGGTGTACGACAAGAAGATCACCTCGATGAAGGACCTGCTCCCGGTCCTTGAGAAGGTGGCGCAGGCGGGCAAGCCACTGCTCGTCGTTGCCGAGGACGTGGAGGGCGAGGCGCTGGCCACGCTCGTGGTCAACAAGCTGCGCGGCACGCTGAAGGTGTGCGCGGTGAAAGCCCCAGGCTTCGGGGACCGGCGTAAGGAGATGCTCACCGATATCGCGATCCTCACCGGCGGCAAGGCGATTTCCGAGGAGCTGGGCTTAAAGCTCGAGAACACGGTGCTCGACGATGTCGGCCACGCGAAGCGGATCGTCATCGACAAGGACAACACCACGATCATCGGTGGCAAGGGCACGCGGGCCGACATCCAAGGCCGCATCGGCCAGATCAGGGCGGCGATCGAGAAGTCCACGTCGGATTACGACAAGGAAAAGCTGCAGGAGCGGCTCGCGAAGCTCGCGGGCGGGGTCGCGGTGATCAATGTCGGCGCGGCCACTGAGATCGAGATGAAGGACAAGAAGGCCCGGGTCGAGGACGCGCTGCACGCGACCCGCGCCGCGGTCGAGGAGGGCATCGTGCCGGGCGGCGGTGTCGCGCTCTTGTGGTGCCGGAAGCCCCTCGACAAGGTCAGGGGCGCCGATGAGGACGAGAAGACCGGCATCGAGATCGTCCGCCGTGCCCTTGAGGAGCCGATGCGGATCATCGCGCAGAACGCGGGCGCCGAGGCGTCGATCGTGGTCGGGAAGGTCAAGGAGTCAGTCAAGCTCAACTACGGCTACAACGCCCAGAGCGACGAGTACGAGGATCTGGTCGCGGCCGGCGTCATCGACCCGACCAAGGTCACCCGCTCGGCACTGCAGAACGCCGCCTCCATCGCGGGACTCCTCCTGACCACCGAGTGCGTGGTGGCGGAGAAGAAGGAGAAGGAGAGGATGCCCCCGATGCCCGGCGGCGGTGGCATGGGCGGTATGTACTAAGGGACTAGACGGTGTAACACGCTGAGGGCAAAGCGTGTGGTATAGTCACGTAGGCTCACGTCGGATAGCCAAGGAGTCGATAGGTACGCGCCGACGGGCTTATGATCAGGTTTGAGTCGCAGTGGTATGGCACGACCCACCATCGTGGTAGACAGTTACACCTGGAAGGTTTATCCCACGGGCCGCAGCACCGTTTATGGGAAGGATGAGTTTGGGTTACTGTTCGAGCTCGGGACCGGCCCCGAGCGCAAGCGCCGCTTCACTCGCTATTCGCCGTTGGGATCCAAGAGTACCGACGCATCCCTCGCTGAGCTCACTGAGCGGCAGCTGCTGGACTTCTTCCACTTATCGCAGCCTGCGTGGACGTCGCCCGAGGGCGGATACGGGGCGCGTTGAACGGAGCGGGATCAGTGCAGGTCGCCGAGTGGGCTGCGGTGCGCGAGCCGGTCGCGGCGTAGGAGGCACGCGGGCGTGAGCCTGCGACCGTCCTGACTCTTCACGGAACGAGAGCGAGCGCTCCGACGCCGGGTGCAGTGCGACGACCCGGTCGAGCCGTGTGCGGTACAACACGCGGCCTGCAGCTGGTAGCGCCGCCCTAGCTGATCGCGCGCGGCGCAGATCACTACGATCTTCCGTGTTCGCAGAGGTACACCATGGTCGCGAACGACTCCCCCTTGTGGTTTCCCGACCGCCGCGTCGGCGAGCGCCGCGGCGTTCTGTTACGCCGCAGCGGGGTGGACCGCCGCCACGCAAGCCTGCCCGGTCCGGCGGAGTGGCGCAGGGGCGAGCGGCGCGTGCTAGCCGATCGGCGCCGCGTGCCCGAGCGGCGGCGCCACACCACCGCCGGGTGACCGGCGGCGGGGCGCTCGCTTGATTTGGCACTCGGGATACATGCTCAGTCCGGGGAACGAAGGAGCGCCGCGTGAGCCTTCCCCATCATTACGTGGTTCCGGGAGCAAGCGAACGAGCTGCCGACGCAGGTGGAAGGCCAGGGCCATCCCCAGAGCAACGAGGCGGGCACCGTGTACCTCGCCCTCGTCACGCTGCAGCAGGGTCTGGTGAGAGTGGATCTACCATCACCTCCTGTTCCCCGTTCGGGCGCTCTTGCGACAGGCCGGGCGGGGCAGCACCCCTCGCCGACCGCGCGGCTACCTTTCTGGGATGCCGAGAGAGATTGACGTGGTGGGAGTCTGGCACGGAACGCCGTACCAAGTCGCGTCGGTAAGCAACACGGTCAAGGGCGTGATTGTCGCCTGCGGTCCTGCGGCGAGGCACAGGATGGACCCGAAGAGCGGCCACGGGCACACCAAGGATCCGAGCTCGGGCACGAGCACCTGGAACGAGCGGCAGGTCCTCTCTGACGTCACACTCGCGCAGCCGCTGCGCGTCATCGCGTTCTCGGGCGCCAAGGCGCCCGCCTGGGCAAAACCTTATGCGAACCGTCCGTCGCATGACAGCTTCACCTTCCAAGCGCAGGCGGACGGCCAGGTACGACTCGCCCTTGTGGGAGTGAGGGAAGCGGACGACGCGGTCGTGGTCGTGACCAAGCAAGCCACGACCGCGCCCCGGCTCTTTCGCTGGTACGCACCGAACGTGCTCATGTGGACGGTGTCGTCGACGAGCCGTCCAAGCGCATCCACCATGGACTCGACGCGAGCCCCGTGATGCGTGGCGGGGCTGGCCCGAGGCTCCGTCGCGATCGAGGGGAAGGACAAGGTGAAGCTTTCGCCTCGGCCGTTCGCACCGATGGTGCCGACGCGCGCGTCACGTGCTTCGCCGCCGCCGCGCCGGTGGCGCAGGATGTTCGCTTTACTCACCCCGTAGGTACAGGGCCATCGAGAGGCCCCCCGGCGGCCTGGACGCGGCCCTCGCCCTCGCCCTAAGCTCGGCCGCATCCGAGATGACCCGACGCACGCAGAAGCGGCCTACGTACTTCCAAGCGTTGGTATCCGCCTTCACGAAGCACGGTATGAAGGCATGCTGCATCGCGAAGACTCGCGCCCAGCGCTCGATTTTGGGACCGCGGCCGGGCAGGATGACGTCAGGGGCGTCGGGGTTGAGGTCGGCCCTGAAGCAGCCGCATACGACGCGCCCGTCGCGGTGCGGGAGGTAGCTCGAGAGGTCACCGCCGAGAGCCTGACGGATCTCCCCCCGAGTGTAGGTCTGCCCGAAGGCAAAGTCGCTCGACACCTAGGAACGATGGGGCTGAACACCCTGCCCCGCAAATCACCCTACCTCCCTACCTCCCGATCGGACTTGCGGCAAAACTCGGCTGCAACGAATCCTGTGAATAAGAGCCCGGCAGCTGTAGCATCGACCCTCCGGTTCATGCTCCACTTTTCCCTATTATCCACGGTTAACGCGTGGCCCGTAGGTAACCACGACCAGCGCTCCGCCTCCTCCCCAAACTTTGTCCGAGGGAAGCGCCCGTGCGCTACCAAGACCCATCCCACGAGTAGGGCCCCGGCCACTGTCGCAGCGACTCTCAGGAAACGGTCCGCGATCGGGTTCAACGTTCTACACGAACGGCGAGTGGCGTTACCAGACGCCAGCGTCCGCACCCTTGGATGCGGACTGGTCGCTCTTCGAGGGAAGTTCGGGCTGCGCGAATGGTCGTTCCCGTCGCCCAGCGAGAACCGGGGCCGGCCACCGCTAGAGGTGGAGCTACGCGCCGCGCGGCAGATCCAGAGCGCCTACGACTGTCCCTTCAACTGGCGCCGGATTTCGTTCTTGATGGCCTCTGGCAGGGATTCCGCGTCCCGACTCTCCGATACGTAGACGGACACACCCTCTGGGTTCAGCACGTGGCGATGATAGTAGGTCTTCGAGGCACGGTCCTTCACGAGCTCCGCGGGCTGCTTTTCGGGCATCGTTCCGGGCCAGGAGATGAGCTTGTGCCCGACCATGTGCGGGGGCAGCTCCTGCGGAGGGCTGCCGTCCGCCGGGACGATCCAGCCACGCTGCTCCCCCCATGGCTGCTTCCTCCGCGTCATCGCAGCCTCCAATCCTGAGGACCGCTGTGGCCGAAACGGTGCCTGAACGGCGTGTGGAAAGGCGGTGGAAAACTGCGTAACTCCAACGGACATGGTGGGATTTGAACCCACGATCGGCTTGCCGGCATGCCGGGTTTTCGAGACCGCTTCGTGCCAGTCACCGGTGAGCCTCCGGACCGCCGAAAGGTAGAGCGGCACCGTCAGCACGGTCAATCTTTCTCAGTCGCCGGATCTGACGGACGGAGTCACCTACATCGGAATCGCCGTGGCGGTTGCGGGTCTCAGATCGCTCCGCGATTCGGTTCCAACAGTCGAGACCCCCTGCAGGTGCATGCCAGGATCGCGTGCCTTGCGGGGTATAATCCCGCGATGGGAAAGCCCGCCAACGCCCCGTCGGAGGAGCGGCCTTCGAAGGCGGATAGCGACTCCGGGACTGCTGGGTGTAAACCGGGGCCGCTCGCGCCACCCCGAGGACGGCTGTTCCAGCTCCTTTGGCCGATCACGTCCTACGTGGTAACGAACGTGACCGTGACCGTGTTCTGGGTGTTCTTTTTCGTTCTGAACCGGACCACGGTCATCGGCCGGCGGCACGCGGGCGAGGAGCGCAACACGCTCCTCCTCTCGAATCACCAATCGATGCTCGACAGCTTCTTGGTGGGTTTGGTGGCGTTCTATCCCCAGTCTTGGCTCAAGCCGCACCTGATTCCCTGGAATCCGGCGGCGGCCGAGAACTTCTACAAGAACCCGATTCTGGCCTGGCTGGCAGACAACTGGAAGTGCATTTGGGTGCGGGAAGGACGTCACGACCTGCACGCCCTCCACCGCATGATCGAGGTGTTACCCTGCGGCGTGATGACCGTCTTTCCGGAGGGCACACGGTCGCGGGATGGCTCCGTGGGGCCGGGGCGACCGGGAGCGGGGCTCCTTATCCTTGCGACACGGCCGCGGGTAATTCCCGTGGCGATCGATGGGATGCAGAACGTGCTGCCCATCGGTCGGCACGTCCCGCGGCTCTTCAGGCGCATCTTTGTGTCCTGTGGTCCGCCCGTGGACTATGCGGCGTTTCTCGCAATGCCGCGCACCCGGGAGACAGCCCAGGCTGTGATCGATCACGTAATGGTAGCGATTCAAGCCCAGCACGCCGAGCTCCGGCGTCGGCGGACCCACGGCGGCAGTCGGAGGTCCTCGAGAGGGACGTAGACACGTGGTCCGCAGCACCTGGACGACCTGCAGCGGTTTGAGCCGAAGTCTCGCCAGGCCCTCATGGCAATGTCGTTCGGCAAGGAGCTGACGATCTTGGCAGACACGGTGCGCTTCAGAGTGGGACCCTAGAATGTGATCCGGAACCCCATCCCCCTTCTGATAGGCCGCGCCAACGAGCGGGATTTCCTGATCAGATGGGATGACGCCGGGCATGAGGGGATTTACTCGTGCCGGATGCTCCGGCTCGCGTGCCGCTGCGCGGAGTGCCGGGAGGAGATGACGGGACGCGCGCGGCTCGATCCCGCCTCGATTCCGGAGGACATCTACGACCTACGCGTGGGCCTCGTGGGGCAATACGGGATCCGCATCGACTGGAGCGATGGGCACAACACGGGCATCTATACCTACGAGCACCTGCTGGCGATGTGTCCGTGTGCGAAATGCAGGCGGTCGAAGGCGGACGAGGGCGGTCAGGCGTGATCTTGCCGGCGGCCTGGTCGCCCGTGCCCTCGCCGCGCAGCGATCGCTCGGCGCAGCTCGCTGATCTCCTATCCGAGTGGTTTGCAGCTCGGAGTTCCCGGTTCAATGGGGTGGGAGGCTCCCTTGCTCGTTGACCCCCCGCCTTTCGCTCGGGTACCTTTCCATCGTGTCCGTATCCGACACTCTCCAAGCGCGCGTCGAGCGTGCGCTTGCGACTCTGAAGCACCCCCGTCTCGGTAGCGACGTCGTTTCCGCCGGCATGGTGAAGGACCTCGCCATCGACGGCGGCACGGTGGCGTTCACCTTCCTCCTCGGCCGCGACGACCCGGGCTCCCTCGCCCGCGAGGTGCGCAAAGCGGTGCAAGCGGTGGAGGGCGTAACCGCGGTTCGAGTCAACGTGAGTAGCGCTGCACCGGGAGCCACCGCGCACGGCCCCACCGGGCAGCGCCCCACAACCGGCTCGGTCCCCCCACCCCCCACGCCGGTGGAACTGCCGCATCTCGGCAAGGTGCTCGCCGTGTCGTCGGGGAAGGGTGGGGTAGGGAAGTCCACCGTGTCCGTGAACCTCGCGGTCGCGCTGGCGCGCGCCGGCCACCGCGTGGGGCTCATGGACGCGGACATCTACGGGCCCAACATTCCGCGCATGTTGGGCGTGGACCAGAAGCCGGAGGTGCAAGCGGGCAAGATCCACCCGCTCGAGGCGCACGGGGTGAAGCTGATGTCACTCGGCCTGATCGTGGAGCGCGACGCCCCGGCGATCTGGCGCGGGCCGATCATCATGAAGGTCATCGGGCAGTTCCTGCGCGACGTGGAGTGGGGCCAGCTCGACTACTTCCTGGTCGATCTCCCGCCCGGCACCGGCGACGCGCAGCTGTCGCTCGCCCAGTCGGTGCACATCCGCGCCGCCATCATCGTCACCACCCCGCAGGAGGTCGCCGTGGGCGACTCTCTACGCGGCGCGAAGATGTTCGAGCGCGTCGGCGTGCCGGTGATCGGGATCGTCGAGAACATGAGCTACTTCGCGTGCCCGCACTGCGGCGAGCGCACCGAGATCTTCCTCGCGGGCGGCGGGACCCGGCTCGCCGACGAGCTGGGTGTCCCGCTACTCGGCCAGGTGCCGCTGCAGGCGGAGATGGCGGATCTCGCGGACGCAGGAAAGCCGATCGTCGCCGCGGAGCCGAACTCGCCTGCCGCTCAGGCGCTCGACGCGATCGCGCGGCGCGTCGTGGAGCAGCTCGCCGGCGGACCAGGATCCGAGCTCCCGATTATCGCACGCTGACGTGCGGCGGCGAATAAGGAGAACTGAACTCTCTCGATCACCAGCGCGACCAGGCCGGGCGCATCCCGAGCGCGCAGCCGAACTCCGCTGGGCGTCGGGAAGCGCACCCAGAGGACCCGCCCGATAACAAACAGCGTGACGCCGACCGCGGCGATGGTCGTGACGAGCGCCGTGACCTGGGAGGATCCGTCAGCTCCCGATCGTCTTCGAGGCGTCGTCCCAGGACACAGCGCTCTTCCGGAAGTAGGACTCGTTCGCCATGTGGCAGGCGAGGGCTGCATGGTGACCGAACACCGCATCCTCGACCACGGGCTTCTGGGAGCGCACCGCCTCGAAGAATGTCCACAGATGCGGCTTGACGTCGTCGTAGTCGGGCCCCCTGAACGAGATCGCCTCGGGCATTGGCACCTGTCCCATCTTCGGATCGTTCTCCCGGTGCCACTGCTCGACGTACGCCTCCCGCAGTGCGCGGGGGAAGCTGTTGGCGTAGTAGCTGGGCGCCGAGTCCTTCCCTGACTGAGGCGTGTAGCTCAGACCCGATTCGCTCACTTCCAGAATCCCCTTCGAGCCCTGCAAGCGATAGGTCTCCGGCATCTCCGTCCCCAGATTCAGCCGCATGTACACCGGCAGCTCGCCGTAGTAGTAGAGGACGGCCTGCACATCGGGCATGTTGCGACCGTCCTTCCAGCGGCGGATGCCGCCGACCGCGGACGCCTGCCTCGGTGGCTCGTTGATCCCCAACATGAACATCATGCCGCTAATCAAGTGCACCAGCAGGTCGCCGGCGACCCCGGTCCCGTATTCCCTCCAGCAGCGCCAGCGCGCGAAGATGTAGGGATCGAAGGGTCGTTTCGGAACGGTCCCCTGCCACGTATCCCAGTCCAGATTCCGGGGAGACAAGTCCGGCGGAGGCGGATACTCCCAGGCACCGGTGGGATCGTTTCGGCCGAGCCATCCCTCGACGAGCATCAGCTCGCCCAGCATTCCTGCAGAAAGCAGTTCTTTGGCCTTCGCGCAAATCTGGGAGCTGACGCGCTGCGAGCCGATTTGCACGACCCGTCGGGTCCGCTTCGCCGCCTCCACCATGGCAACGCCGTCGGCCGGGCTGTGTGACATCGGCTTCTCGCAGTAGACGTCCTTGCCGGCGCTCACTGCGTCCACCACCACCTGCTTGTGCCAGTGGTCGGGAACCGCTGCCACGATACAGTCGATGTTCTTGTCGTCCAGGAGCACCTGATAGCGGCGCGTGACGGGCAGTTCCGGCCGCACAATCTCGCGAGCGAGTGTGTGCCGGCCGTCGTAGAGATCGCAGGCGCCAGCGCATTCTACACCCGGCAACCTAATGGACTGGGAGAGGAGGCCGGACCCCTGCATGCCAACGCCGACCATGCCGAACCGGACGCGGTCGCTGGCCGCAACGGCCCGTGGAGCGAGCATGGGATCGTGGAGGAATGGCACAATCGTCTTCGCGTGGAGCGATGCGCCCGCAGCAGCGGTGCTGATCCCCAGGAATTCGCGGCGCGAATAGCTGTTCTTCTTCATGAGAGTATCTCCCGTGTCAGGTCAGTGCGGCCGCCATTGCCAAGATGACGGGTCGGCCTAGTATGCAGCGCTCTCCGACCGGCAGGCCAGGACGGGCCCGAGGGCGCCGCTGTCCCGCCAGGCAGGTGCAACGATTTCACGACAATTCTTGGGAACCCGCCTATCGTGATATCTCGCGTCGGGCTCGCGCTCCTCGATGCCGTTCGCGTGCAGACGCGCTGCTGACGCTCGGTGGATGCGGCCTCCCTGGACACCGGGCGAGCGAGCGTGCCATCCAGCGACGCTGTCATGGCGATTCTCGATGACCGTTCTTTCCGACAACGATCGGATGACCGATCTTTGTGAGATCAACTCTTTCCTAGGGCCGAAACGCTAGGCGGTCCGCATGACACCCCGAAGAATAGACCGTTCGACGAGCGGTCGTGCTAGGGATCAATTCTGACGGAGTAGGTGGGTTACGATGACGCGGGCCGGACCGCCGCATCTTTCAAGCGGCAGGGACGTGTGCTTGAAAGAGCCAAGGAGACACAATGGCCAACGGCAGAGTGAAAGTCGGGATCATCGGTTCGCGGTTTCAAGCGGACATTCACGCCGCATCGTTCCACGTTATGCCGCATGAGGCGGACGTGGTGGCGGTTGCATCGCCGACGCCCGGCAACGCTGCCGCGCTAGCGACACGATTCGGCATCCCGCGGGTCTTCACCGACTACCGTGCGATGCTGAAAGAAGGCGACATCGAGATGGTCACGATCGCCGCGCCGAACTATCTCCATGCGCAAATGACCAAAGATTGCGCCGCCGCTGGTAAACACATCGTTTGCGAGAAACCAGTGGCGATGACCATCGCCGAAGCCGAGGAAATGATCGCGGCGGCCAAGCGGCATGGCGTGCTGCTCATGTATGGCGAGGAGCTGCTGTTTACTCCGAAGTATTTGAAGGCCAAGGAAATGGCCGACGCCGGTGCCTTCGGGAAGGTCTATCTCGTCAAGCAAAGCGAAAAGCACTTCGGGCCGCACAGCCCGTGGTTCTGGGATGTGGATCACTCAGGCGGCGGTGCGTTGATGGATCTCGGATGTCACGGCATCGCCTTTTGCTACTGGTTCCTCGGGCGTTCCCCAATAAAGTCGGTCTATTGCCAAATGGGCACCTACGTCCATGGCGATAAAACCCAAGGCGAAGACGATTCGCTGTGCATTCTCGAATTTGCCAATGGCGCGGTCGGACTCGTCGAGAATAGTTGGGCGCGCCGCGGCGGCATGGACGATCGCGTTGAGGTTTTCGGCGAGGCCGGCGTTACCTATGCCAACCTGCACATGGGCAACGCGCTGCCTTCGTACAGCGAACACGGCTATGGCTACGCTGTCGAGAAGGCGCCCACCACGAAAGGGTGGACGTATCCGGTGTTCGAAGAACTGTGGAATTACGGCATGCCACAGGAGCT
>WNEZ01028271.1_pt1 | contig 10114 bp, 7 predicted proteins | sample 5400521 | NCBI WGS metagenome assembly WNEZ01 (sample SAMN13153339, study PRJNA577476) | soil metagenome | isolation source: 120 cm saprolite under Douglas fir tree site 2 hole 1 replicate 1 | place: USA:California | collected 2015-04-18 | reverse complement strand
ATCTGGATTTCGAAGGCTTCGCCGGTCTCGGTGATGACGGAGGTGTGCAGCGACTGGTAGAGATTGGGCCGCGGCATGGCGATGAAGTCCTTGATACGGCCGGGGACGGGACGCCAGAGATTGTGGATAATGCCGAGGACGGCGTAGCAATCCTGCACCGAGTTGGTGATGACGCGCATGGCGAAGAGGTCGTAGACCTGATCGACGCTGATGCGCTGGCGCAGCAATTTTTTGTGGATGCTATAGAGGCGCTTGATGCGGCTTTCGACGCGGCCAGTGATGCCGGCTTCTTTGAGGCCGTCGCGCAGCACGGTTTCGACACGCGTTATGAAAGCTTCGCCGGCTTTGCGACGCGACTCGACGGCGACGCGGACCTGCTCGTGGGCAATGGGATCGACGTATTTGAAACCGAGGTCTTCCAGTTCGCCGCGAATTTTGCCCATGCCTAAGCGGTGCGCAATGGGGGCGTAGATTTCCAGCGTCTCGCGGGCGATTTTCTGCTGGCGCTCGGGATCGAGATGTTCGAGCGTGCGCATGTTGTGCAGGCGGTCGGCAAGCTTGATGAGGATGACGCGGATGTCGTCGACCATCGCGAGCATCATTTTGCGGAGGTTCTCGGCTTGCGCTTCTTCTCGGGTGGAGAAGTCGATTTGGCTGATCTTGGTAACGCCTTCGACGATGTGGGCAACCTGTTCGCCGAATTCCTGGCGGATTTCAACGGTGGTGACCGAGGTGTCTTCGACGGAATCGTGGAGGAGGCCGGCGGCGATGGAGACGGAATCCATTTTCATGTCGGCGAGAACGTTGCCGACTTCGAGCGGATGCACGAGGTAGGGCTCGCCGGAGGCGCGGGATTGTCCGGCGTGGTGCTTCTGGGAAAATTCGTAGGCTTTTTTGACGAGATCGAGGTCGTCGTTGGGGCGGTTCTCGCGCAGCTTCCGCATCAGCTCGCGGAAGCGGGTCACCGTGAGCACGTTGGTCGCGATCTGTTGGCGCAACGTCGCCATGATCGATTTTAGCGCAGGGGCAAGCTATTTCACCGCCAAGACGCCTGAGTTCGCCGAGAAAGGCGCTTGGGCTGGTAGAGTACGGGCGACGGCGCTTCTTCGCCCGCTCCACACTTGCTTCGGGAGGTTTTGCTTGGAACGGGTATTGGTGACTGGGGCTTCGGGGCTGATTGGGACGGCGCTTTTGGCTTCGTTTGCGCCTCAGGGAACTGAAGTTGTGCGGCTGGTGCGGGGACGCGCTCAGAATGCGGCGCAGGTTTCGTGGGATCCTCTGGAGCCGCTGACGCCGGCGGCGGTGTCGGGGTTCGAAGCGGTGGTCCACTTGGCCGGGAAGAGTGTTGTGGGGCGCTGGACTGAAGAGAAGAAGAGGGCGATCCGCGAGAGCCGCGTACAGGGAACCCGGAACCTGGCTACGGCGTTGGCGCAGAGTGAGGCCAAGCCGCAGGTGTTGGTGTGTGCGTCGGCGGTCGGGTTCTACGGGAATCGGGGAGAGGAAGTTCTACGGGAAGAGAGTCCGGCTGGGCAGGGATTTCTGTCCGAGGTTTGCCGCGAGTGGGAGGACGCCAGCCGGATTGCAGCTAAGGCAGGCATCCGCACGGTGAACATCCGAATAGGGCTGGTGCTCAGCGCGAAGGGTGGGGCGCTCGCGAATATGCTGAAGCCGTTCAAACTGGGGCTGGGCGGCCGGATTGGATCGGGGCAGCAGTGGTGGAGCTGGATTCATGTGGACGACATCGTGGGGGGAATTCAGCACGCGATGCGCACGGAGTCGCTGGCTGGGCCGGTGAACCTGGTGGCGCCGAATCCGGTGCGCAATGCGGAGTTTACAAAAGTACTGGCGTCGGTTCTGGGACGCCCTGCATTTTTTCCGGTGCCGGAGTTTGCGCTTCGACTGGCCTTCGGCAAGATGGCGGCGGGAGAATTGTTGCTCGCCAGCCAGCGGGTTGAGCCTGGAAAACTTGGGGCCAGCGGGTACACGTTCCGTTTTCGCGAGTTGAGGGCGGCGCTGGAGGACTTGGTATGACCAGACTGCGAAACACGGGTTGCGCGCGGAAAAACCGGGTGAGTTTTGCCGCGGCTCGGTCAGCGCTGTTTCTTGCGTTCGTTCTGCGCGATCCGCGCCTTCACCAGTTTTTTCAAGAGAGCAGCCGGTAAAGGCTTGTCCACGGGAAAGTGGATGGTGCCTTTGGATGTGGAGAAGCCCGTGAGTTCGTTCTTGAACTCCTCGATCACGGCCGCGGTAGGGAACAAGCTGCAATGGTTCGAAAACGCGGCGAACCATACCAGCGGTCCTTTGTACTTGAACACCGGTATGCCGTAGCTGATGGCCTCGGTGGCCTCCGGTGGCACAGCGGACCGAATCGCCGCGCGAACTTTGTTCAAGGTGCTGCGGGCGGGTTCCGGGATGCCCGCGAGATACTCGTCGACGTCCTTCGAAGCGACGTTGGCTTTCGCGGCCGGACCGCGATCACGAGAATTTGCTTTTTTCATACGAGTTAAGCACGGAACGAGTCGCCACGTGTCGTACAGTCTACTCTGCCTTCGCCACCGATTGGACGTGGGTGCGTGTGATCCGGTCGTGCCAGCACAATCCGTCCTGGTCGAGAACGCACCAGAGATAGCCGAGTCCCGCGGAAAGCGCGGAGAGAAACGTCGCCAGCACGCGCCAGCGGCGCACGCGGCGATTGAGCGGTGAGCCGTCGAACCCTGCCAACCGCAGCCGGGCGGCGCGAAGTCCGGGAGTTGAGCCGGTGTAGACGACAAACAAGAACTCGTAAGCCATCCAGAGTAGGAGTGCGACCACGCCGAGCGGAGCGGCGAACGTCGGTCCGGCGAGCATACCAACGAAGATCGGGAGCGGTCCGCGGACGGGGTTCAGACTGGGGTTCAGAGTAGGGTTCAGACGAAGAAAAATTGCGGCAATGGCGGCCAGAGCCGCCGCCAAAACAACGCCATCCACGAGGGCAGCAAGCGCGCGCCGGGCAATGGATGATGGGGATGCTGCGCTGGGCAAGGGGAAGGCGGCGCCGGCTCGGCTATCGGCCGGCTCTTGCAGGGCGGGTTCCATCAGCATTCCACCCAATGCGGGAGGCGGCGGCAGAATCTCCGGAGCTTCCACTATGCGCGGACGATCACAATCAAAGACGGGATCGGCGAGTTCGCTCGGGTGAGAAACCGGAATTGCGGCGGAACGCGGGAACTCGATTACCTTGGCGGATGGCTCCGCTTGCTGCGGCGTCTGGCGAGGTTCAGCGAAACTCGGCGCCTCGACAGCCGTCCGTTCTTCTTGGTTTGCAGGTTTGTTTACAGCGAGCGTGAAGTCTTGCTCGGCTCGCGCTGACCCAGGCGCAGTTGCCGCCGATCCACTTGGCGGCGCAGGACGGGACCAGCTCTCGGGCGCATCAAAGGGTAGGAGGAGCGATGGATAGCGCGGAGTCCGGGGCTTGCGCCGGGTGCGATAGCGTTCGAGGCGAGCGGCAACCTCGACGCGCCAGGAATCCGCGCCCAGAGCAGTATTCGGATCGGTGTTCGGACAAACTTCCGGTTCCGAGGCGGCGGTTTCAATGGCGGCGTCGCTGCGCGCCGGCTCGACAGCATCGGTGGCGCAGAGATGCCCTGAGACGGCAGGATCCACGCCGGTCGCATAGTTCGTCAGTCCCGTCGTCATCAATCAAGTCGTCGAAGAATGCCAGCAGCCAGAGCGAGGCCCGGCACGAATGGCGGAGATCATGAGCCGGAGACCATAAAAATGCGCAGCTTTGCTTCGCCTGCCGCTCGCGTGCTAAGGTCAGTTCGTTCCCGTTGGCAGACCGGCTGGCGGAGCGCACGCGCGCGGTGCAGATCGCCCGCTAATGGTCATCCATTAATGATCATCCGCTCTCGAATCTTTATCACGGCAGCACTCGTCTGTCATCTGCTTCTCGCTTCGGGGATAGTAACCAGCCAGACGCTGCCCCCCGCGGGCCAGACGGAAGAAGAGGTTACGATCCGGGCGGTGCAACAGGAGAAGGATGGGTCTATCTACCACCTGCGGGGCGAGGTGGAAATTCACTATCGCACCTATGTTCTGTATGCGGATCAAGTCACCTACAACGCGGACACGGGAGACAGCGAACTGGAGGGCCACGTCGCGCTCGACGGCGGCCCTTACGACGAGCACGTCGAGGCCAGCCACGGCACCTACAATATCCGCACGGAAGCCGGAACGTTCTATAGCGTAATCGGAACGGTAGGATTGCGGCTGCGGAAGTCCCGCTACGTGCTGACCACGTCCAATCCGTTTGCCTTTACCGGAAAAATTGTCGAGAAACACGGACCCGACCACTATCTGGTGCGCCAGGGCACGGTCACCACCTGCGAGCTGCCGCGTCCGAAGTGGCAATTCAACGCGGGGCGCATTTTGGTGGATGTGGACGGCACCGCCAAAATCTACAACAGCGACTTCCGGCTGATGGGCATGCCGGTTTTCTATTTTCCGTTTGTGACGCATCCAGTTCAGAAGCAGCAGCGCCAGAGCGGACTGTTGATTCCGAGTTTCGGCAACTCGTCCACCAAAGGAAAGATTGCCGGCGAATCCGTGTACTGGGTCTTCAATCGCAGCATGGACGCCACCGTAGGTGGCGAATACTATTCCAAGCGCGGCTGGTCGCAACGTGGAGATTTCCGCGCTCGTCCGAGCGACAGCTCCTACGTGTTGTTCAACTATGTGGGAGTGGTGGATCGCGGCATCGGGACGCCGCGGCAGGATCAAGGCGGCGAGGATGCGCATTTCCTTGCCGAGCGTTCCTTCGGGACCTTCCGTGGCGTCGCGAATGTCGATTATTTGAGTTCGTTCGTTTTCCGCATCGCCTTCACCGATGTCTACACCCAGGCGATTGACTCCGAAGTGAGGTCGCAGATTTTTCTCTCCAACACGACCAGGGGCTTTCACTTCAATGCCCTGGCGGAACGCTACCAGAACTTCGAGGTCTGCGATCCGAGAACGGACCCGACTGCCTGCAACACGCTTACGCAGACTGCCTGCAACACGCTTACGCAGACGGAGTTGATCCGGATTCTGCATACGCCAAGTTTCTTCATCTCTGGTGAGGAGCGACAGTTGGGAAACACGCCGCTGTACTGGTCGTTTGAGAGCGCGGCCGAGGGTTTGCAGTTGCGCGAACCCCCGCAGGGGAATGGTCTTGGGCTTCGCACCGGTCCTCTGGTGGGCAGGTTCGATCTGGCGCCCTCGCTTGCGATGCCTGTGCAATTGAAGGGATGGTCGTTCCGTCCTGAACTTACATTGCGAGATACGTTCTACACCGAGGAGTTCGATCCGGTATTGGCCGCAGTAACGGGAAGAGCTGCCGACGACGTTCTGAATCGCAAATCGCTGGAAGCTTCGTTCGAGTTGCGCCCACCGGCATTGTCGCGGGTCTTCGATCGTCCCTGGCTCGGACGCAGATGGAAGCACGTGATTGAGCCACGCATGAAGTATGAGAAGTCGAGTACTCGCTGGTGAATCGTCTTTACGCCAAGCGCTTGGATCCCAACGCCAAGGATTGCGATCTGCCGGGCATGAGCACGCTCGCCGTCGGGGGCGCTCCGCAAGTTGGCGCGGTTCCGTGGGAGCAGCCTCCGAGCCCTGACGCTCAACCCTGCGCCTCGGGCCCGCGAGAGATCGTGAGTTGGGAAATCGGGCAGAAGTATTTTTTCGACCCCACGTTTGGGAATGCGCTGGTTGCGGGGCAGCGGAACGTATTTACGACCACTGCGGATTTCACCGGCGTTGCGTTTCTGAGTGAAGCGCGTCGCTTTGCTCCTATCATTTCCCGCTTGCGTATGGAAACCGGCCCGCGCACCAACACCGAGTGGGACCTGGACTACGACCTCAAGGCCGGCCGCATCAATAACAGCACGGCGTTGGTGAACTACCACACCGGTCCTTTTACAGTAGGTGGAGGCGACACTTTCCTGCGAGTTCTCGACAATTCACTGGGAACGACGCCGACGTTGCGCGTGCGCGATTTCCACCAGCTGCGGGTGTTGTTTGGCTACGGTCAACTCAATAAACGCGGCGTGAGTGCCGCCAGCAGCTTCGGTTTTGACGCGAACACCGGATCTCTGCAGTACGCGACAGCGCAGACAAGTTACAACTGGGACTGCTGCGGCCTGAGCCTGGAATACCGGCGCTTTGCGCTGGGATCGGTGCGTAACGAGAATCAATATCGCTTCTCGTTTACGCTGGCGAACGTGGGAGCGTTCGGGAATCTGAGGCGGCAGGAGCGGCTGTACTAGGCCTGACGCAACTTCGGCGTCCAATGGTTTCTCGGTTCTCAGTTGCCGGTTCTCAGTTCTCAGAGCCGTCCCACGGCGCTCACTGCGAACTGAGAACCGGGAACTGAGAACTTTTTTCGTGGATAATGGAGACGGTGAACACAGCCACTACGCTCGATCAGAAAGCTAAGCGATTGCGCCAGATCCTCGCGAGCCGCGGTCGCCTGCTCGTCGCCTATTCGGGTGGGGTCGATTCGGCTTTCCTGGCCTGGACGGCGCATCAAGTGCTTGGCGACCAAATGCTCGCGGTGATTGCCGATTCCGCCAGCCTGGCGCGGACTCATCTCGAAGACGCGCTCGCCTTTGCGCGTGAGCGCAAAATTCCGGTTGAGGTTGTGGAAACGCAGGAACTGGAAAATCCCGCCTACGTCCGCAACGATGCCATGCGTTGTTTTCACTGCAAGGACGAATTGTTCACCGTCCTTGAACACTATCGCGAAGCTCACGGATTCGACGCCATCGCCTACGGAGTGAACGCCGACGACGAGGGCGATTTTCGCCCCGGGCAGCAGGCCGCGCGCCAGCATCACGTTCTCGCCCCGCTGCTCGAAGCGGGCCTGAACAAAGCTGAAATCCGGGAACTGGCGCGGCACGCGGACTTGCGGGTGTGGGACAAGCCGGCCTCCGCCTGTCTTTCCTCGCGCGTGGAATATGGACGCGCGGTTACGCCCGAAGCGCTGAGGGTTATCGAGCGGGGCGAAGACGCAATCCGGGGGCTGGGGTTTCGGCAATTCCGCGTGCGCCATCACGGGGAAATGGTGCGCATCGAGATTGCGCGCGATGAGCTTCCCCGGGCTTTGACCGCTGAGATGGCGCGCGAATTCACCGCCATCTTCAAAGCGCTTGGATTCAAATTCGTTACCCTCGACCTGGAGGGATTCCGCTCCGGGTCGATGAATCAACTGCTGACCACCGAAGAGTTGCGGCGGGGACGCGCGGTTTGATTTCCCTTAGAGACGCGGCTTGTCCGTCTCGGCATTGCCGCAGAGACGGAGCAATCTGACAATCATGGAGCCGCTCTACGCGCTCTTGACCAACGGGTTGCCCGGAGAGACCAAACCGACACGGTGCAGTTTAGCGGTGAGGCGGTCTTTGTCATTGGAAGCGGAAGCAGCGGCGAGGCGCTTGCGCAGCTTTGCGATTTTTTCTGCGCGGGTGCGGCGCCGGCGAATTTCCGGACGACGGCTGGGTGCGGACATAAGGTTCTCCTTGGTGTTCAGTGACGGCGTTCAATGATGCGATCGGGGAACTCACGAGTCAGATATACGGTCGGCTGCCGTGGACTCGTGCCGAAGCCTCAATTATAGGGTTGACCGGCGCTACTGGCAAAGAGGAAGAGGATGGGGCAGTGGGTCAATTTGCGAAACCGTTAACCACAAAGGCCACGAAGGTACACGAAGGAAACGCCCGAGACCAAAGGCCTTCGTGGTACTTCGTGTCCTTGGTGGTTCAGGGTTTTGTGGGTTGCATCGTGAAACTGACCCAGTACCGAGGATGGCGATCGCGGCTATGTGCTCTGTACCGGCGGATTCGCCGGCTCAGGCCGATAGCCACTGCATACCAATACTGGCAACCGCGGATATTTCACGAATCGCGAGTCCTCAAACGAAAGTTTGCACATAAAGAAAATCGAACCGCGATCGGACTCGATCCGGCGTGCATGCTGGCAGCTTCCGCAGAGGCCGGGGTCGCGATGGTTCAGCGTGTCGATTAGGGTTGCTCCCAGTTCGCGACTTCGCTCTGGTGCTCTTCCGGCTTGAAGATTACGCCTTGACTGGTGCGGCTGTTCATCACGACGCGGATCGGTTCCGCAAATTGCAAGTGGCGGACACAGCCTTGCTCTTCCACGGCCGGTTGTTCCGCCAACCACTTCCAATCGACTGAGCCTTCGCCAGCGTCTGGATTCACGGTGAAGTAACCGATCTGAAACGCGGTGAGATTCTGGAAGAAATGGCTGCCCTGCGATGGGGTGACGCGAAAATCGCGGAATCCAGCCTCGACAATCACGCGCGCGCCGGAGATTTCATCCCATTCGACCGGAATGCCCAGCCAGGGTTCAGTCGATCCCCAGCGGCCAACCCCGATCAACAGATAGGGCCGGTTCTCGCCGTTGAGCACACGATTGAACTGAGCCACCGCCTGGGCTACTTCCTGGCTGCGGCTGCGCTCGAAGCGCTGCGAATCGACCACGACGATATCGTGAAGATTCTCGATGCGGCCATTGCCCAGAACTTTGCTGCTCAGGCAAATCAACCGCTCGGGTTGCACATCGTCAAGGGCTAAGTCCTCGGTGTCGCGAGCCAGGGTCAGTGGCCGGATCTGCAGGAAACCAAACTCCGCCACCTGTCCAGTCGATGGGCCGGCCTGCTGAGGCAGACGCACCGCAAACTCGATCTCCACCGGGTTGCCCAGCGCATCCTCACCTGCCCGAACCAGCACATCGAGAATGTCAGCCAGTGGGAAGCTGCCATGTTTCAGCATAGGTGCAAAGCTCACGATGCGCGCGCCCGGCCGGCTCATTCCATCGTAGACGGCGTGGTTGTCCTTGGAGTAGGTCGAGGCCACCGCCCGCAGTGTGCCATCGCTCTCCGCGGCGTCCAGGCTGAACCGCCTCTCGTGCCAATGCCCCGGACGGCCGTCCGAAGCGCCATCCAGTTCCAAGGCCCAGAATTCCGACTGCGAGTTGGCCAGTATGTCTTCGACCGAGGAAAACTGCACCAGGTTGCGGGGATAGCGCGGGCAGAAAGTCAAACACTTCCCTCCATCCACAACGGCACGGCCCAGGCCCAGAGCGACGGCCGCGATGCCGTCTTCGAAGGTCATGGGCGGCACGGGATAAAAATTGCGCGAACGCACGACTCCGGAGAAATCGGGATAAAAGCGCTGCCCGTGGGGCGTGCCCACCACCTGCTGGAGAATCACCGCCATTTTTTCCTCTTCCAGACGGTAGGGCGTCGCCCGCACGTAGGCCTTCGCGTGGCGGCTGAAGGTGGAGGCATAGACGCGACGGATGGCGTCGCTGAGAGCCGTCAGCCGTGATTCCAGATCTACTTGCGGATTTGCTTGCCGATTGCTCAGCATGAAGGTTTCATACACGCCGGTGAAAGGCTGGTACTGCGAGTCCTCCAGCAGGCTGGAGGAGCGCACCGCCAACGGATGGGTCACTTCGGCCAGGAACGCTTTCAGGTCTTCATTGAGCGAGTCGGATAGCGGGGCGGCCAGGAACTTCTGCTGAATTTCAGCATCGTCTTCGCAATGCAAGGCAAAGTCCAGGAGGTTGTTCTCGGCTACGAATTGATCGAACACACCCGTCGCCAGGACGACGGCTGGAGGCACGGAGATGCGAACGCCGGGAAAGCGGCGGGTCATACGGCTCTTGCGCAAAAGGTGGCGCACAAACGCGAGGCCGCGGGCTTTCCCACCGAGGGATCCGGAGCCGATCCGCAAAAAGCTTGATTCCGAAGGTTGGAACGTATCGGCGCTGAAGTCGCCGATCAGCACCTCGTTCTGTTCGCGGCGATACTCGTGGATCGACTCGATCAGATCGCGCCGCAGGTGCTCCGGGCTGGCGAAATCCGAAACTTTTCGTGGGCGGAGCTTGGCCGCCAACGCGAACTCGGTGCGTGCCATCAGCCAATGGGAGAAGTGGTTGCTCTGCGCGTGAAAGACGATGCTTTCCGCCGGAACCGTTTGTAATTGCTCTTCCAGCTCGTTCAAGTCTTTCGCGCGGCCGACTTCGCTCGCATCCGGCAGACGAAACACGAAGTCGCCAAACCCGAATTGCTCGGTCA
>WNEZ01006721.1_pt1 | contig 10114 bp, 9 predicted proteins | sample 5400521 | NCBI WGS metagenome assembly WNEZ01 (sample SAMN13153339, study PRJNA577476) | soil metagenome | isolation source: 120 cm saprolite under Douglas fir tree site 2 hole 1 replicate 1 | place: USA:California | collected 2015-04-18 | reverse complement strand
CCTGTTCCGGCACCAACAGCAGGAACACGAGGCTGACGGGCTTGCCGTCGGGCGAATCGAACGGAACCGGTTGTGCGAGGCGCACGAAGGCGCCGACCGCTTCCTTGAGCCCCTTGATCCTGCCGTGCGGAATGGCGACCCCCTGCCCCAGCCCCGTCGAGCCGAGACGCTCGCGGGCGAACAGGCTGTCGAACACCAGGCTCCTCGCCACCCCTTGGTTGTTCTCGAACAGGAGTCCGGCCTGCTCGAACATGCGTTTCTTGCTCGTCACATCCAGGTCGAGAAGGATGTTCGAAGGGGGCAGGAGCTTCGCAATGAGGTTCATCGAGACCTTGGAGATCCTGCCGGCAGAAACGCGCCCGGCGGACCGGAAAGGCGTGGAATTCTACACTAACGGCTTATCCGGTCAATCCGAGGGGGAACGATGCTTGAGCGCATCGTGCGGATGCGCATGCAAACGGTCTTTGTACTTGATGATCTGGCGGTCGAGTTTGTCCGCCACGGCGTCGATCGCGGCGTATAGATCCGGGTCGTCGCTCTTGACGACGATGTCCTTGCCGGCGACGTGACAGCTGACTTCCGCCTTTCGTGCGAGTTGGTCTACCGTGAGGATCACGCTGACGTCGATGACGTGATCGAAATGGCGCCGGATCCTGGAGAGTTTACCCTCGACGTAATCGCGGATCGACGGCGTGATCGCCATGTGATGCCCGCTGATGATGAGATTCATGCGAGGCGGCCTTTCGCGTCAAAGAGACTTCCTCATGCTGACCGAAGGAATCTGCAGCGACTCCCGGTACTTGGCGATGGTGCGCCGCGCGACCATGATGCCCTGCTGGCTGAGGATATCGGAGATCTTGCTGTCCGAAAGGGGTTTTCGGGCGTCCTCCGCAGCCACCAGCTGCTTGATCAACGCCCGGATGGCGGTGGCGGAACACGCGCCCCCCGTCTCGGTGGCGACGTGGCTCCCGAAGAAGTACTTGAGCTCGAAAATTCCGCGCGGCGTAAACATGAATTTCTGAGTGGTAACGCGCGAAACGGTCGATTCGTGCAGGCCGAGCGTGTTTGCGATTTCGCGCAGTACCAGCGGCCGCATTCCGACCTCGCCGTGCTCGAAAAAATGGCGCTGACGATCGACGATCGCCTGAGACACGCGCAGAATCGTTTCGAATCGCTGCTGGACGTTCTTGATCAGCCAGCGTGCCTCCTGCAGTTGATGCGAAAGCTGGCTGCCAGACTGACTCCGGTTGCTCTGCAGGATATTTGCGTACATGCTGTTGATGCGCAGCTTCGGCATCGCGTCGGGGTTCAGGCTTGCCACCCAGACATTCTTGATTTTCTTCACGACGACGTCGCATACGATGTAACGCGTCTCGCTGGAGGAGAACGCGGCGCCCGGTCGCGGGTTGAGGCTCTGGATCAGCCGCTGGGCCCGGCGCAGCTCGTCGTCCCCGCATTGCAGCGCCTTCTTGAGCTTCGCAAAATCGCGGGCCGCGAGGAGCTCGAGGTGCTCGTGCGCGATGGCAAGCGCCGTGGAGCGGCTCGGGGTGGACTCGGGCAGGGCAAACAGCTGCAACTCGAGACACTCTGCGCAATTGCGCGCACCCACGCCCGTAGGGTCCAGATTCTGCAAGTGCCTGAGAGCGATGTGCAGCTCCTCGGGTCCGATCTGCAACTCTTCCGGCACGAGCTGCGCCAGCTCGTCCAGGGGCTGCGTGAGATAGCCGTCTTCGTCCAGCGCTTCGATCAGGAACGCGACCAGGTTGCGGTCGCCCGGTTCGAGCTGGGTCAGAGTGAGTTGGCGGTACAAGTGCTCGCGCAGGCTGGGAGACTCGGCGGCAACCTGGAAAAAATCGTTGTCATCGGTGTCGTCGCGGGCGCCCGAGCTCGAACCGCCTTCGCCCCCCCAGTCGAGATCAACCGAGAACGTGTCCGTCTGCGATGTGTTCTCCGCGCTGGGCTCCTCTGCGGGCGCCTGAAGGGCGGGTGCGGGTTCGCCATTCATGTGCGCAGGGAGTGCCGGAATCTCGCTATCGGTGTCTTCGCGCTCGAGCAGCGGGTTTTCGGCCAGAAATTTCTCCAGCTCCTGATTCAATTCCATGGTCGAGAGCTGCAGCAGGCGTATTGATTGCTGCAGCTGCGGCGTCAGCGTCAGGTGCTGCGAGAGCTTGAGCTGTAGAGTCTGCTTCATCGAGATGGGGCGTGAGGACCTCGCCGGGAGAATCGTAGTTCAGACGGGTCGAAATGGGAACGGGGGGTGGTTCGCGGGATGCGTTGTCCCCTACAACCTGAAATTTTCGCCGAGATAAACGCGTCTTACGTTTTCATTATAGACGATCTCGTCGGGTTTGCCGAAAGCGAGCACCAATCCGTCGTTGATGATGTAGGCGTGGTCGCAAATCCCCAGTGTTTCCCGCACGTTGTGGTCCGTGATGAGGATGCCGATGCCGCGTTCCTTGAGAAAGCGGATGATTTTCTGAATGTCGAGTACCGCGATCGGATCGACGCCCGCGAAGGGTTCATCGAGCAGTATGAAGCTCGGGCGCGTCGCGAGGGCCCGGGCGATCTCGACGCGGCGGCGCTCCCCGCCCGACAGCGACAGCGCGGTCGATTGCCGCAGATGCGCGATGTTGAGATCGCGCAGCAGCCCGGAAAGGCGGGACTCGATCTCCTCCTCGGGAAGGTCCTGCAGTTCGAGAACGGCCCGGATGTTCTCTTCGACGGTCAGCTTGCGGAACACGGAAGCTTCCTGGGGCAGGTACGACAGCCCCATGCGGGCGCGGCGATGCATCGCGAAATGGCTGATTTCCCTGCCATCGAGATGGATCGCTCCGTCGTCCACGGCGACCAAGCCCACGATCATGTAAAAACAAGTCGTCTTGCCCGCGCCGTTCGGACCGAGCAGCCCCACCACCTCGCCGCTCGATACCTCGAGCGACACGTCCTTGACGACCACTCGCGAGCCGTAGTGCTTTTTGAGTCCGTGGACCTGCAGTTGACTCATCGAGTTTCGCCCCGGCTCGGAAGGTGCGGGGAGGCTAGTCTTGCCGGTCGGTGCCGGAAACAGGCGGGCTCGGCGCCGCCGCGGGCTTCTTCGGCATGATCGTGGCGCGCACGCGCTCGGTCCCGGACTCCGCGCCGGCCGATTTCACGGCAAAGCGTTCGGTTTTGGCGTCATAGGAGATGTAGTCGCCGCGAATATCGTCCCCGCTGTCGCGACGCAACCGGGCGCTGTTGGAGAATTCGACGCGATCGAGTTTGTTGTCGTATTCGATCTTCAGAGCTTCCCCGTCGATGTAATCTCCGCTCCCCTCTCGTTTGTGGCGGAAGGTCGCCGGATTGCCGGTCGCGACGCCGTTGTAGAAGCCGTCGCCGTCCTGTCGTACGACGATTCGGTCTGCACGAATGATAAGAGAGCCTTGGGTCAGCACGACCTTTCCCTCGAAGGTGGCGATTCTCTTGGCTTCGTCCGCAATCATGCTGTCGGATTCGATGTTGACGGGCTTTTCGAGATCGGCTCGCTCGGCAAGAGCCGATCCGGCTGCCAACGCCCACGCTGCCGCAAGACCCAGGGCCGCGGCAGCGCCCGCCTTATTTCCTGGCCGGCGCATCGAACGTGGCCTTGACTTGAGACTGCAGCGTGAATTGCTGTTTCTTGTTGTTCACCACCATGCCGACCCCGCTCAGAATCGAACGTCCTTCCGAAATCGTGACTGTCTGGTCGGTACGCAAAATCCCCTGCTCGGCGAGCACGTGCAGGAATTCGGTGCGCGCGCGAAATTCGGGCCGCTGCGGCGTGGCCTCGCGCAAGATCACCACATTGCCGTAAAGGAACGCCTCCTCGCCTTGCCGACTGACGGTGCCGCGATTCGCCGTCGCAGAGAAATTGCCGCCGTCCTCGGCAATTTGAACGAGGCGCGGATAAAGCACTTCGCCCGAACCGTCGTCGGCGAAATGCATCATCTTCGGCGCGGAGAACGTGTAGCGGAGCTTGCCCGAACCGTCGAGCCTCTGGACGGTGAAGTTTTCGACGATCGCATCGGGATCGTGCCTGGCGGGCTTTGCGTCCCCGCCCGAGCCTTCGAGCACTGCGTATTGCAGCCACAGGGTCAGCAACCCGAGAAACGCCATCAAAACGAGCGGGAGCAGAGGAGTTACGCGCGTTTTCATGCAAGCTGGCGGGCCAGGGCCCGCTCCAGCGTATCTTGGGCCCGCATGATCAGCTCGCAGACCTCGCGGGCGGCCCCTCTGCCGCCGGGCGCGTGCGTGACATGGTGGACGCGCTCGCGCACGAGTTCCGGCGCTTCGGGCACGCTCGCGGAAAATCCGCAACGCGCGAGCACCGGCAGGTCCACCCAGTCATCGCCCATGTATCCGGCGGTGGCGGCGGAGGCGTGCGCCTGGCCGAGCAGGCTTTCGAAAGCGGTCCTCTTGTCCCCGGCCCCTTGTTCGACGAGGGTGATGCCGAGCTCCGCGGCGCGCACTTCGACGGCGCGCGAGCGACGCGCGGAGAGTATGGCGACCTCGACTCCGCTTTCCTTCAGCATCTTCAGCCCATGGCCGTCCCGCGCGTTGAATGCCTTCAACTCCGCTCCGGTCTCGCTGAAGTACAGGGTCCCGTCGGTGAGCACGCCGTCGACATCGAAGATCATCAACCTCAGCCGCCGTATCCGCTCCAGAATGTCGGCACGCATCAAATGACCTTGGCGCGAAACAGGTCGTGCATGTTGAGGGCGCCAACCAGCTCTCCCGTTTCCGTGGCGACGAGCAGCTGATTGATCTTGTAACGCTCCATCAATTCGAGCGCTTCCGCGGCGAGCTTGTGCGGGGAGATCGTGCGCGGATTGCGCTTCATGACGTCGGCGGTCTTGAGCCCGCGGATGTCGGGTTTGCTCTCCAGCGTCCGACGCAGATCGCCGTCGGTGAATATTCCGACGACCTTTTTCCCGCGGTCGAGGATCGCGGTCATTCCCATGCTTTTCCTGGATATCTCGGCCAGCATGTCGGAGAAGGAATCCGTGTCGTATACGGCCGGGACGTCGTTGCCGGTACGCATGACGTCGGAGACGTGAGTGAGAAGTTTCCTGCCGAGCGCACCGCCGGGATGAGCGCGAGCAAAATCCCGCTCATCGAAACCGCGCGCGTCCAGCAAGGCGACCGCAAGCGCGTCGCCGAGCGCAAGCGCCGCCGTTGTGCTCGCCGTGGGCGCGAGATTCAGCGGGCAGGCTTCCTGCGCGACGTGCGCGTCGAGGTGCACGTCCGCTTCCCTGGCGAGGGCTGAGTCGGGATTGCCGGTCAGGGCGATCAGCTTCGCGCCCCGGCGCTTTATCAGAGGAATGATCGTGAGCAGCTCGTCCGACTGCCCGGAATTCGAGAGCGCCAGCACCACGTCGTCGCGCGTGATCATCCCCAGATCGCCATGCCCCGCCTCGGCGGCGTGCACGAAGAAAGCCGGTGTCCCGGTGCTCGCCAGAGTCGATGCGATCTTGCGCGCGATATGCCCCGACTTGCCGACGCCGCTTACGACGACGCGGCCGCGACAAGCGAGGATCAGGCCGACCGCATCGACAAAGCGCTCATCGAGTCGCGATATCAGGCCGCTCACCGCGTCGGCCTCGATCGCGAGCACCTTGCGCGCGAGCTCGAGCGCCGGGCTCGAGCTCGCCTTCTTCGATCGATCGTTCATGGAAGAAATCGACGCTGGCCTGCGCCGGGAGCAGCCTTTATCATAGGCTGGAGAGTATACCAGACCGATTCCGCACTTTTCCCCACGTGAACCCGAAAAAACAAGGACTTCCGAATGGGCCACACGCTTGAACTGGTGCTGATCCTGCTGGCGAGCGCGGTGTTCGTCGTGGTGCTCTTTCGCTGGCTGCATTTGCCTCCGCTGCTCGGATATCTCCTGGTCGGAGTCGCGGTGGGGCCCTTCGCGCTTGCGTGGATTCCCGATACCGACGAAGGACGGCGTCTTGCGGAATTCGGCGTCGTGTTCCTGATGTTCTCGATCGGGCTGGAGTTCAGTCTGCCGAAGCTCTTTCAGCTGCGCCGCGCCGTGTTCGGGCTCGGGTTCGCCCAGGTCCTGCTCACGCTCGGCGCCGTGCTCGCCGCCGCCTCGCTTGCAGGGGCCCCCTGGCAAGCGGCCGTCGCGGTCGGAGGGGCGATCGCCATGTCCTCGACGGCAATGGTCCTGCGCATGCTCACCGAACGCATTCAGCTGGAAACCCCCCACGGACGCGACATCGTCGGGGTGCTGCTCTTCCAAGACCTCGCGGTCGTCCCCTTGCTGATCTTGATTCCCGCGATGGCGGAGGGGGGCGGCGGCGAGCTTGCGCAGCGTCTGGCGTTTGCGCTCGCCAAGGCCACGGTGGTGCTCGTGGTGCTGCTCTTCGTCGGGCAGAGACTCATGCGCGGCTGGTTTCACATCGTGGCACGCCGCCGCTCGCACGAGCTTTTCATTCTCAACGTCCTGCTGATTACGCTGGGGCTTGCTTGGATCACGGATCGGGCGGGACTGTCTCTGGCCCTGGGCGCGTTTCTCGCCGGCATGCTCATAGCCGAAACCGAATATCGGCATCAGGTCGACGAGGACATCAGGCCGTTTCGGGAGGTCCTGCTGGGTCTGTTCTTCGTGACCATGGGCATGAGACTCGACCTTGGGACGGTTGCGGCGAATTTTTCTCTGACGCTGGCGCTGGCGGCCGCGCTCGTCGTGTTCAAGTTCATCCTGGTCGCCGGCCTCGCGCGCCTGTTCGGAGCCGGTCCCGGCGCGGCGGTGCGCACCGGGCTCGCTCTCGCCCAGGTGGGCGAGTTCGGTCTGGTGCTCATGGTTCTGGCGCAGTCGGTTGCATTGCTCGATCGCGCCTTTTCCGAGCTGGTCGTCGCGGCGATGCTGCTCTCCATGCTCGCCGCTCCGTTCCTCATTCAGGCAAGCGACAAGCTCGCGCTGCGTTGGTCGAGCGCCGAATGGATGCTGCAATCGCTCGCGCTGCACCGCGTCGCCGCGCAGAGCCTCGCGACCGAGCGGCACGTCGTCGTGTGCGGGTACGGCCGAACGGGCCAGCGCCTGGCGCACATGCTGGAGCAGGAGCACATCGTCTTCATCGCCCTCGACACCGATCCGGAGCGCGTGCGCGGAGCGGCGGCCGCGGGCGAGAAAGTCGTTTTCGGCGACGCGTCGCGGCACGAAACACTCGTGGCGGCGGGCGTCGCGCGCGCGAGCGCGCTCGTCATTACCTTCGCGGACACGCGGCTTGCGCTGCGGATCCTGCATCATGTGCGCGCGCTCAATCCCGCGTTGCCGGCGATCGTCCGCACTCTGGACGACGCGGACATGGACCGGCTTATCGCCGCAGGTGCGTCGGAAGTGGTGCCCGATACCTTCGAGTCGAGCCTGATGCTCGCCTCGCACGCCTTGGTGTTGTTGGGAGTGCCATTGAGGCGCGTGGTGCGCCGCATTCGCGAGGTGCGCGAGCATCGATACAGCCTGATGCGCGGATTTTTTCATGGAGGCACCGACGAAGCCGAAGACCCCGACGAGGCGCGCGAACCCCGCCTGCATTCGGTGACGCTCGCGGCGGGCGTGGGTGCCTCGGGACGCAGCCTCGCGGAGCTCGCGCTGGATGAGCTCGGCGTGCGCGTGACGGCGCTGCGGCGGCGGGAGCTGCGGATGATTTCGCCGGATCCGCAAACGGCATTGCAGGAGGGCGACGTGATCGTGCTGCTCGGCACGCCTGAACAACTCGCCGCTGCGGAGATGCGCCTGCTTCAGGGCTAGTCGGTGCCGGCGGAATCCAACCGTCCGGGAAGGACGCGACCGCCCGTTACTTTCTCAAATCGGAAACGGCCCTGGCCATGGCGAGCAGAGGCTCGATTGCGTGCGGGTCGGCGGGGCGCGCCTGTTCAAGGATCAGGAGCGTGGCATCGCGTCGATGCGGGAACGTTTCCAGGGCGCGCGCAAGGAGATTGCGCGCTTTTTCCGCCTTGCCGCCGAGGGCGAGGAAGACCGCGCGCCGCGCCACGACGGCATGAGCGGGCCAGTAGCGGGCAACGCGCTCGCTCATCGCCAGCTTGTCGGCGAGGTCGCTGCGAGCGAGCGGAGCGCCGATCACTATCCATAACTCCGCCAGGGGCGCCATCAGGCCGTGCGTCAGCTCGCGCATGGTTTCGGTGTCCCGATGCACTTGGGCCGCGGCGGCGAGCGTGACGCTTGTTCCGGTGATACGCGCGATGTCCAGTCGCATGTAGTCTCTGAGAGTGATACCCAAGGTAAGCGAGAGCGAGGCACAGATGGCTGCCGGGGCGATCCACCCGGTTCGCGAGACCGCCGGGGAACCCGTCTCGAGCCTTGCGCCGGCGCCCATCAGAAGCGCGGTCACCCCGAGGAAGTGTGCGCTCCACAGCGGAAACTCGGTCAGGGAATGAATCATTTCGATTCCAACCGCGGCAAGGATCCACCACGACGCGACCTGCCGGTCCGTCCCATAGCGCCGGGCGGCCTGCCACCCCCAGACGCCCAGACCGCCCAGTACCAGAACCGTGCCCACCAGGCCGGTTTCGGCAAGGAGGTGCAGAGGAAGATTGTGAGGCGAAGTCCAGACTTCTCCAATCCGCGTGAGCGAGGGATCGAGTCCCGACTCAAACGCGGCGCCGGCGAACTCGCCGATGCCCACCCCGGTGAGGGGAGCGCCTGTAAACGCGCGCAGTGCAATCAGCCACGCCCGCAGGCGCGGTTCGACATGCTCACCAGGGGAGGCGAGTATGCGATCGAGCGTGCTTTCTCCCGGGGGACCGAGATGCAGCAGGTCATTGAGCCACGGCACCGCGAAGTGCGCGGTCAGCGCCAAAACCGCGACGCCGTAAGCAGCGAACCTCAGGCGCCGTGCCTGCTCGCCATCCTGAACGCGCATGGCCAGCAGCCCGAGCGCCGCATACCAAAATGAGTAGAGCAGCGCACCGCGGGAGCCGGACAGGGCGCCGCCCAAGAGGAGCAGGGCCAGGGCCGGAAGCGCGTACGCCGTTCGCACGCGGGCGCGTATCCAAAGGAACAGGAGCGCGCCTTCCCCGAGGGCCAGGTAGTTTGTATACAGGTTGGCTTGCGCAATATTGCCGTAGGCGCGGCCGCTACCGTGCAGCTCGGCGATGACATCCTCCAATAGCCTGGGCCGGCCGTAGAACTGGATCACCCCCGCAAGCGAATTCGCCAGGGCTCCGATGAGAAGAAACGCGGCCAGTACCGTGGCCACGCGCTCGATGCCGAACGCGGCCGTGAGCTGCGCCCCGAGCCAGATCATCAGCACGGCGTAGAGGACGTACAGCGCGGCAAGCAAGGGCAATTGGGAATAGGCATGACCGCCGATCGCCGCCTGGGCGGCGAGAAACGCCGCAAAGGCGATCAGCCACCTTGCCGGCACCGGCAAGGATGCGGCCGGGACGCTTCGTCCGACGAGCAGGGTCAGCGCTGCGGCTATGCCCAGGGCAACGGCCAGCCATTCAGGGAAAAAACTCAATACGGGTTGCTGGTGATACGGCAGCAGGAACGGCAGCAGGCACAGGCTGCCCGCGAGCAGGACGCTGATTGCGGGGGCCGAAGATGCCTTCACGAATCGGAGTCCGCCGGAAAAGAAAAAGCCCGCGCGAGCGGGCTTTTTGCGGTCACAGGCGGCGTGGCTAGAAAGTCTTGCAGACCAGGTACTGACTCACCCCGGTTTCCACGTAGTTCGTCGCCGGAGTTGTACCCAGGTCCGGATTCGCGCTCCCCTGCAGCTGCGCGCGAACCTGGCCGGTCGCCGAGTTGCTGTCGTCCATCTGCGTGTCCACTGCAATCGCGACTTTGTCCGGTATGTTCGAGCTGCACACGATCGTGCTGGTGAAGCCCAGACCGTTTGTGCCGACTACGGCCGATTCCACTCCGATGATGCCCGCGGCCGCGTTGGGCGGCGGCGTCCCGCTTCCGGTTCCCGTGGTCAGGCCAGGGACGAATCCGGCAATGCGCAGATGCTGCCAGAACAGGTTGGACTCTTTCAAGTCTGCCGGAGCGCCTCCCGTACCGGTGGTGTCGTTGGCATTGTAGAAACCCAGGATGACACCGTCGCCGTTACCTTTTCCGGGAGCCTGG
>WNEZ01008851.1_pt1 | contig 10115 bp, 13 predicted proteins | sample 5400521 | NCBI WGS metagenome assembly WNEZ01 (sample SAMN13153339, study PRJNA577476) | soil metagenome | isolation source: 120 cm saprolite under Douglas fir tree site 2 hole 1 replicate 1 | place: USA:California | collected 2015-04-18 | reverse complement strand
TGTTTCCCTTCCTGGATTGTAAAGCTGCTCATACCACTGGCCTCATTACCAGGTTACCAAGCCGCACTGCCACACACAGAGTTCGAGTTGCAATCATTGCCGACTCGTAGCTTCTCTCTATCAGAGTATAAAGGTCTTCTGTGTCTCATGATACTGCCAAAATAGAAGAAGTCGGAGCAACTATTTTGGATAATATGCACAAATCGCAAGTGTCGCTTATTGAAAAGCTCATCATTATTTGATGAACATGAAGATTTTGTTGATAGTGTCTTGATAAATATACGTGATATCATGAGAACAATTTGAGAGGAGGAATGCCGGTTGTATATTTTGCACAATGGCTTTTACAGAAGGGGGAACCGTTTTGAGGGATTGGCACACAGTTCAAAGTATGGTACCTTTAGAGTAGATGAGAAAGCAATTTACCTCTTTTTCCAGGTGAGATGGTATCTTTGACGGGCGGCGTTATGAGATTGTGAATGGAGTGCTTGTTATGGCTCCTGCACCTGGAACAGGACATCAGTCAATTGTAGTGCGACTCTCTCACTACTTGTTTGTGCATGTCGAACTGGCCGGACTAGGACGAGTGTTCCCAGGTCCCGTCGATGTAGAACTGGGGCCAAAAAATGTGTATCAGCCCGATTTCGTCGTCCTCTTGAACGCTCATCTAGATAGAGTGGTAGCGAAGAAAATCATTGGTGCGCCTGACCTGGCAGTTGAGATAGCATCTCCAAGTACGGCGGCCTATGATCGCCTCACCAAGTACGAAAAATATGCTCAAGCTGGGATTACAGAATATTGGATTGTCAAGCCGACGCGTCGTACCGTTGAGGTGCTGGTATTAGAACGTGGGGAGTATCGTTCACTTGGCGTCTTCAGCGAGCAAGCGACACTCCCGTCGCGGGTGATACCGGGCCTACCAGTGCGCGTGGAGCAGTTTTTTGCGTGAGTTAGAAAAGAACTTCTAGCTTATCCTTTTTGAACGGCTGTTCTCGCTTGCCTTGACAGCAAGGGCACTCCTATCACCAGAGGTGGGTCGAAGAGATGCGGCGGGTGCAGGACGAGATCAGGATCGCCAGACACCTGCCCATGGCGGATGACCAGCGGACTCACGTGGTAGCCAAGCAACATCCTCTCGCCGGGCAGCAGAGCCGAGTGGAGGTCTGCGGCGACGGGAAACGCGGCAGCCCGCAGATGATAGACGCCATCAGGAACGTCATGCAACAGATACCAACCCGGCGAGCTGAGTGTGGTACACCGCACCGGTCTTCCCTGGGGAATGGGACTGGGGAACAGGCCCACATAGATCGTGCCCCGAAAGGTCGCCGGAGCGCTGATCCGGCCCAGCAGGGCGTTTTTCATCGGCATGCAGGAGGACGTCGTGAGACAGCGCTCGGCAGGCTCTGCCGGAGGCGGCTCGAAGGCATGAGCCCGTTGGCGCAACAGGCGTGGAGACAGGCCCACCAGGTGCGTGAAACGGCTGGTGAACGAGCCAGTGCTCGTATAGCCCACCTCGAAGCAAATATCGGTCACGCTGAGCGAAGTTGTCACAAGCAACCGCCGGGCCTCCTGAAAGCGCAGAGCGGAAAGAAATTCGCCAGGTGGAATGCCAATCAGACGACCAAAGACGCGAGTGAAATGCGAGGGACTCAGACAAGCAACCGAGGCCAGATCTTCGAGGGTCAGCGGTTCATGCAGATGGGTATGCATGACCTGGATAACGCGTTCAACGGCCTGCGTCTGAGCGGCAAGAGTCACGTGACGCGCTGCGTCTTCACAGAAAACGGGTGTTGCTGTTTGCATGGTGTCCTTCCTTCTACAACATTCTCACAGGTCTATTCTTTTCGGCCTGATCGTAGGCGGAAAACCAACCCTGGCCGTTCCTGCTCCTCGCTGGTTCCAGCGGGTGCGCATCAAAAAGGATAAGCTAGAAGAAGTTTTGTGCTTTTCCATCTGCTATAATGGTCAAGCGACCAGAAGGTGCCCATCTCATTCGCTGCGTCGCTGAATTCAAACGTTAGGTGACTCTGAGAATCGAGGTAATGTTATGTGTAGAAACATCAAGACGCTCTTCAACTTCGAACCGCCTGTGACCGAGGAAGAGATTCGTGCGGCCTCACTGCAATTCGTGCGAAAGGTGAGCGGCTTCAACAAGCCATCGAAAGCCAACGAAGCTGCATTCCTTGCTGCCGTTGACGAGATAGCAGCAGTCTCCAGCAACCTTCTCAGATCGCTCGAGACGAACGCACCGCGGCGGAGCCGCACAGAAGAGGCTGCCAGGGCGCAGGCACGCGCTGCTCAGAGGTTTTCTAAGTAACACTTTACGTTCAGCGATTGGTGACCATAAACCAAAGGAGCAATCACGATGGACATCGTTTTCTCCAGTACAACGCAGTTGGCCACCGCCATCCGGGCAGGCCGCGTTTCAGCCACAGAAGTGCTGGAAGCCCATTTGGCGCAAATTGCTACACACAATCCTGCTCTGAACGCCATCATCACCATGGATGCCGAGCGTGCATATGAACGGGCGCGGGAAGCGGATAAAGCACTGGCTCGCGGTGAGGTGTGGGGGCCGCTGCATGGCGTGCCCTTTACGCTGAAAGATGCTCATGCGACGGCGGGCATGCGCACCACCACCGGGTTCCCGCCGTTGGCCAACTATGTGCCCCAGGAAGACAGCCCGGTTGCCGCACGTCTCAAAGCTGCGGGCGGCATTCTCATCGGCAAAACGAATGTGCATATGATGCTGGCCGATCCCGCACAATCCATCAATCCCATCTTCGGGCGCACGAAGAACCCGTGGAATATCGAGCGCACGCCGGGCGGGTCCAGCGGAGGGGCGGCAGCGGCGCTGGCTGCCGGGATGACCCCGTTTGAGATTGGCACCGACCTGACCGGGTCGATCCGCATTCCCGCGCATTTTTGTGGCGTGTTTGGGCTGAAGCCAACCGAGCACCGCGTTCCCCTCACCGGGCTGATCCCCGGTCTTCCGGGACCTCGACCTATTCGCATTATGTCCTGTATCGGGCCGATGGCACGGACGGTTGAGGATCTGGCGCTGCTGTTCGCAATCATCGCCGGGCCGGACGGGTACGATACCGATGTAGCGCCTGTGCCGGTTGAAGAGATGCCACAACTCGAACTGAATCGCCTGCGGATCGCCTTTGCATCTACCTTTCCGGGCTATCCGGTCGCGGCGGAGATGCGCGAGGCAGTAGAAGAGTTCGCAGGACGACTTTCTGCCCTGGGCGCGGTCGTTGAAGAAGCGGCGCTGCCACAGGTGGATTTCCAGCAGGAACTGGCGAGCGCCGGAGCATTGATAGGCATGATGATGGGGGCTTTCCAGCCGGAAGAGCAGGAACGACCGACCACGCTGGCGCACTACCTGGAGGCCCTTGACATCCGCGACCAGTCGATTGCCGCCTGGGAGCACTTTTTTGAAAAGTGGGATGTGCTGTTGTGCCCACCCTCCATGATGACGGCGTTTCCCCACTGCGAACCGGGAGCGCCCCTGAGCGTTGACGGCCAGTAAGTCTCTTATTGGATGGTGAGTGCTCATAGCACGGTGTTCAATTACACCGGCCACCCGGCAGTCGTGCTGCCGTACAAGCTGGATCGTGATGGCTTACCCATTGGGGTACAGATGGTAGGAAAACGCTGGCATGAATCGCGTCTGCTGGCGATGGCAAAGGCCTTATCGGAAGTGACCGGCGCATTCCAACGACCACCAGGCTACTAACCGAGGGGGTCGATCGTGCTGGACTAGGCAATGATCTTCACCGTGAGCAGGAACGTTCCGTTCTGGATTGTGCACCTCCCTGCTTGGACTCCTTCGTATCTGACCGCATAGAGAGGAGGTGTTTCCGCTGGCAGGTTGGAGATGGCTCCGAGCGTCCCCGCACGACTGCAAGAGACCCGGAGATTGCCTTTCGGGTACTTCTGTTGGTTGAGAGCAATCTCAAAGCGAGAAGTCACTGTATACGTGACGGTTCTCCCGCTATCTTGTTCGGTGAAGTCATATTGTTGCGTCAGTTGGGGCGTGCCTGGAGCGACGGTGCTTGATGTGGTCGGCGTTTGCTGCAGTGTGCTGCTTGAGCCGGTCAGACCCGGCTGTGATCCGCAGGCGTTGAGTGAGAACACGAGCGTCAGAGTACAAAAGATGAGGAGAAGAGAGAAACGCTTTGCGGATTGAGTAAATGTGTCCATAGGGTCCTCCTGAGAAAACGAGTGTACATAGCTATTGCAAATGTTTTTCCTAAAAAAAGAAAGAGCATATTCAACAACATTCAATATTTTTTTCACTCTCTGTAAAGAGAGCATAGCGATCATAAAGTGCAGCATCGGAACTATCGTGCATTTCAGGCTCGGCTTGTTGTTGCATACTTTCCCTCTGCTCTACATATGACTTCATACTCTCTATCGCTAAAGAGAGGAAATTGTGACAGGGCATGCTCTATCAAGGGAGATTTGCCACAGAGAAGAGAAACTGATATCCTTAAGGCAAGGTTCAAATGAACGTGACCGTGCCTCACCACCAGCAAGGTCCAGCCCTACGGGGTGACTGTTCAAACGGTCAAGGACTTTTCTTCACATTGTACCTTGCCTAAACAAGCGGGCTTAGGTAGGAACAAACTTCGCCTTAATGGGAATAGATGCATCCTCTGGGGATGCAGGGCTGATTTTGATCTCTGCTTGAAGCCCGAGCGCGCGGAGGATAGCTGAGATGGTGTCCAGCGTAGGGTTTGGGTGAGCAGCGTTGAACAAGCGTGTCACAGTGGGACGTTGTACCCCCATCCGCTCGGCAAGTTCTTTCTCACTTATATTGAGGGCCTTCCGTGCCTGTTCAAGTACCTGAAGCAGGGCAATGTCTACACTCATATCATAGAAAGCTTCTGCGAACTCTGGATCGCTCAAATCCTCGCGCAGGTGCTGATGAAATCGGCTCATGATCGTTCCTCCTGTTCAGGTACTTCAGGGCTTATCTTATGCGTATGCTGGTAATCTCTCCAGCAATCAGATGCCTGGGTGAGATCAGGTAGTGAGGCAGGTTGCCCTACCTGCTTGACGTAGCCATGCAAGAGTACTACCCTGTTGTGTTCCCCGTCGAAGCCGAAAAGTTCTCTCCCGAGAAATCCGTTAAAGATCGTGCGTATCTCCCACAAGCCCTTGTAATTATGACATGGCTCAATAAGGAAGTAAACAGTCATACCGGAAACCTTATCACCATCTGTCTGATGCATGGATGGCGAAGTAAAGGAGCGAGTAGCACTACCATAGGTGCTCTTTTTAGAACGGATATTTCAAGTAGCCAGCACAGTCTCCCATCGCAAAATATTTGCGCGATGATCGGGTAAGATGGTACAAATAACTAAGGCTCTCTATGCCTTAGTAAAAGAGGAGCAGAAAGGAAAAGCAGGAAACTTCGTCTATGTCCACAATCGAATTTGGTCTCATGCTTCAGCCATCTCCCTTACACTTTCCAGGGAGTGAGCTCTTCGAGTACAATCGCCGCTTGATTCGAACGTTGTCGCCTGGCTTTACCACACTGTGGGTCGAGGATCACTTGCAATTAGGAGAAACCGCCACACATGAATGCATGACCACTTTGAGCTATTTTGCTGGTGAGTTCCCTCAATTCCACGTGGGGTCGCTCGTGCTGTGCCAGTCGTACCGCAATCCGGCCTTGACTGCAAAAATGGCCGCCAATCTCCAGTTGCTCTCTGGGGGAAGGTTCATCCTTGGGCTGGGGGCTGGCTGGAAGGAAGACGAGTACCATGCCTACGGGTATTCCTTTCCAGATACGAAGACGCGCCTGGAACAATTAGAAGAAGCTGCCATCATCGTGAAGGCGATGTGGTCCTCGCGCCCGGCAACATTTGTGGGGAAACACTACAGCATTCGCGACGCTTATTGTGAGCCGCGACCCAATCCCCCCATTCCGCTACTTATTGGGGGCGGAGGTGAAGAGAAGACGCTGGCGATAGTAGCTCGCCGGGCGGACTGGTGGAATTTCAATTCTTGCACGGTTGAAGAGTACGCTCGCAAGGTGGCCATTCTGAAAAGCCATTGCGCTCGAGTGGGCAGGGACCCGGCGGAGATCAAATTGACGTATCTGAGTACAGCAAGCGTCTCCGAAAACCCCGATCAGGTGGTGCGCAGCCCGCAGAAGCACTTCGTGGCCGGAAGCAGCGCAGAAGTGATCCGCGAGCTGGAGCGCTTTCATGCTGTAGGGGTGACGCATTTCATATTCAGGTTTCTGGACCCCGAGTCCCTGGAGCGATTCGTACAGACTGTCGTCCCGCATTTCGCCTGACACCGGAGTCGGAGAAAATGCTGCCAGACCAGTACCCGCCCTGGTGCTGTGAAGATGTGGCATAATGAAGCATGCATATCCGCATATCTTAAAAGCGCGCGCTGACAGCACTTACCTGACTCCGCGCCCGAAAGCCTCTGTGATTCATTCATGGGGGATGAAGGGCGCGTTCCTTTTTGGGGTCAGGGAGCAGGGAAATGTCTGGAACAAATGCTCTTGTCAGTAGGTAGCGATTGCTGTATACTGAATCGCATGAGCGAGGCATACAAGAGCAACCGGAACGTGTTCTATACCTGCCACTATCATGTGGTCTGGTGTCCCAAATAGCGGAGAAACGTCCTGGTGCAAGCGATTGAGGCACGGCTGGCTAGAGACAGAACTTGGAACCACCTTAGCCAAGACTTCAGGCACAGTCAATATTGAACCGATACGGCCACTCTCCCTGCGATGGATACACGGTAACAACAATTCCAAGAACGCGGATGGCGAGGCGTAGCTCAGAATAGGAAGCGGTTTCCATGTAGGAGGGATCGGTAAGATTCGGCCTGACCTCCTCTGCCCACTTCTCAAACCTGACAATCTCCACTTCGAGTTTTGCCCGTTCTTCTGCATCGTCTTCCAGATCAAACAGTATCCCTTCTGCTTCCTGCTGCTGGCGTTCCAAATCCTGCATCAGCATACCGAGCCTCTCGCGGTTCTTATCGTTCGTCGCATACCGAGCAAGGTCAAACAAGTTGTCGATTTCTTTTTGCAAGCTGGCAATTGTCGTATGGACACTTTCCGCATCGATGGAGGGTTTGTTTGCCTTTCTTAGGTCTTCAACCCGTGTGCGTACCCATGAGACATCCTGAAGGGTTTCTATGATCTTCTCCCGCACGGCAGCATCAACAATGGATTGTCTGATAAAGGTATTGTGGTTATGGACAATACTTTGCTTGGCGGTTGCCGTTTGCCGACACCTATAGCCGGGCGTTGAGCCTTTACTTTCTGGTTTGGGGCCGGGATAGTCAAGCGTCATACTCCTTCGGCATACTCCGCAGATGCAGTACCCGGACCTGACAAGCCCTAAATCGTCGTGCTTGTTATTTCGGACTGACTCGTTCCTATTCGCGGCGACTTGCGCCATGATCCTTTCATAACTTTCTTTATCAATAATGGCCGGGGCATCAGGAAGGCGTATCCACTGCTCACGAGGCACATCAATCTGGATAAGCTTTTTAATGCCAAAGCGGTTGACCTTCTCAACCTTTTTGAAACGGTTAACATACACTCCCCCCGTATAGATGGGGTTGTTTATCATATTGCGGATACCCGATGCCCTCCAATGCGGTTCGGCTGTTCTCGTGTTTCCACGAGGTGGAATGCCTTTTTCATTCAGAATTCGGGCTACGCCGTGAAGTGTCTCGCCCTGTTTCAGAAGGTCAAAAATGTAGACGGCAACCTTGTACTCACTCCACTCAACCCCGTCTGCGTCTACATAGATGATCGTGAGGTTGAAGACATACGCTCCCTTTACCTCGCGGTCTGTATCAATGAACGTATAGCCATAGGGAGGCTTTGAACACGCAGAGGGAGCTTGTCCTATGACAATTCTGTCTCTTTTCCCGCGTTGCATCCGAAGGTAGGATTGCTGTCTTTCCAAACGGGCATAGGTGGCTTTCCAGGTAAGTATCAACTCGCCTGTGGGATCATCAGAAAATTTCTCCTGGGTCGTCTCCAACCGAACACCAGCATCCATAAGGGTCTGATAAATGAGCAGGACTTCAGCAGCACCTTTGCGGCTTAATGCTCTCACCTCTGTAATACAAACAACGTCGAATTCCTTACGCTGCGCGGCTTTGAGCATATCCATAAGCCGCGCACGTTCATAATAGGGAACCTGATAGGCACTGATGGCTTCTTTGTATTCATGCTGTGACCCAAGGCTATAGCCTTCTTTAGCGCAGTGGTCGCGAAGGGCTTTAACTGCTGAGTCAATAGTTGTTGAGTCTGCAAGAGTCGGGTCTGACTCTCTCACATAGATTGCAGCTCGTTCGTGTTTTTTCGGCATAAGATACTCCTATGATGCTTGGGTAGTACCAGAGGATTTTTGGGAATCAGAAACCAACGATAACCTCTTTTCAAGAGGAAATCGCGTCCGTGGGGGCAGACTTATCCTCTAGTATACCCGCAAAACTAATCAATTTCCACTCTCTGGTTAGTTGGTAAGGTACAATGTCCTGCATGTGCTAGGAACGGCTCTCAAGAAGCGGTAAGGGATCGCGGCAACATAATTTTTATAACGATGTGTATCAACGCGCCGGATATGCAGATGTGGCGCTCGAGGTGCAAGACCTGTGGTTCAAAAAGCAGCGAGAAGCAGCTGTGGCGCGTATCCCGGATGAACTGATCCTCAAAACCAACCTCATCGGCACGCAAGAGATGGTGCGTGAGCGTCTGCGCGCCCATCGGCACGCTGGAGTGAACACGTTGCAGGTGAATCCCGACGGGCAGACACTGAGCGAACGCCTCACCATCCTGGGTCAACTGGTGGACCTGGTCAACGAGGTCAATATGGAAGTCGGTGAGTAATTGTCGAGCAACTTCTAATCGCCAAGCTGTAAATTGTTTGACTCAGTGGTGGCAAATTTTTACAAGTATCTGACGTAATGGCGGCGCTGCCTTTCTCTTTCAGAAACCACGGAAAGGCCATCGCAGGCCGATTCAAAGCCTTTCATGTTGGGAAGACATACCGTGATGTACGCCAGATAATTAGCAAAAAAGTACCCCATCGAATGAAACAATTTACACCTAGCTTCCACAAATCGATCCTAAAGGAGGGCTGATTCTGTCGTTTTCCTTCTACGTTTTGTGTTGCCTTATTCGTCGGCTTCGCGAGGTTCTGTGACGGTTGCCCAACGCTCGGCAATCTGGTTGCCCTCGAAGCGCCACTGCACGAAGCCGTGAAACTCCATTAGGGTACCGCTTGTGGGATCTTTCCAGTGCCAGCTATTGCGGCACACGACCTTGTCGCCCTCGGCAACCATGTTCTCAATGGTGATCTGAAGATCTGGCAACCTCCGCCTTTTTGTTGTTGACGAAATCCTCGAAATGCTGGCGCACAAACACTTTCATTTCTTCCGGGGTCAAATGTGTTGCCATCCTCTTTTCCTCTTTGTTGTTGACGAAATCCTCGAAATGCTGGCGCACAAACACTTTCATTTCTTCCGGGGTCAAATGTGTTGCCATCCTCTTTTCCTCTAACTTATCTTTATATTTTTGATAAAATTTTTCTCCTCCAAAGATACCTCCAACTAAAACGAAGAAACCAATAAGTCCGATAATCGCATAAATAGAAGAAGTATCATGACCTGTGACCATTGCCAATGCAACCATGTAGCCAACCACGACTATAGTGATTGGGACACTCAAAAACCAGCACCGAAACCTCGTGGAGTTCATAAGTTCAACAATCTCTTCTCTTTGAAGATATAGCAAATGTGCATCAAAGTTAGTATAGTACATAGCCTCCCTACAAGCAAAGCGGACTGATCACCAGCACCAGTAGCTACGAAGGAAACACATTTCTTCTGTCTTTTGCTAGATCTTCTTACTGTTCAGTTATAACTCTCGTTGCGCATCCCGTGGGCATATCCGTTCCAAAATCAGGGAAGAAACCTTAACACTACCTCTCTCGCAGAGATAGTAAAGAGTGTCAATGCCAGTTTGAATCTTGTACTGCCCCCATCATTTGCTCTTCCTGTCGCTTCGCTTTTCTACTGACAGCCGCCGCCTGAGCAGCAGCCTTGCGCCGCTCGCGCAC
>WNEZ01006720.1_pt1 | contig 10116 bp, 8 predicted proteins | sample 5400521 | NCBI WGS metagenome assembly WNEZ01 (sample SAMN13153339, study PRJNA577476) | soil metagenome | isolation source: 120 cm saprolite under Douglas fir tree site 2 hole 1 replicate 1 | place: USA:California | collected 2015-04-18 | reverse complement strand
TCCACCGACTCGCGGTCGCTGCGTGCCACCAGGTCCGGCGAGAGGGGAGGCTCGTAGGGATCGGAGACGCCCGTGAAATCAGCGATTTCCCCGGCCAGCGCCTTCTTGTAGAGGCCCTTGACGTCTCGCTGGATCAGCGTCTCCAACTCGGCGTGGACGTGAACCTCGGCAAAGGCGGTGCCATCCTGGGCTGCGAGTTGTCGAACCTCGTCGCGCGTCTGCGCGTAAGGCGAGATGGCGGCGACGATCACCCCCACACCATGGCGCGCCAACAGGCGTGCCACGTACCCGATCCGCCGGATGTTGGTGTCGCGATCCTCCTTCGAGAAGCCGAGCCCCTTGGACAGATAGGTTCGCACTTCATCGCCGTCGAGAATCTGAATCGAGCGATGCCTCGCCAGCTGGGGCGAGAGCGCAGCCGCGAGGGTGCTCTTGCCCGCGCCCGACAGGCCAGTGAGCCAAAGAATGAAGCCCGTGGGTGGAGCGGCCAAATGAGCCTGGGGCGCCGCCGGCGGGGTGGGCTGAGCGGGAACCCCGGGTGTGGGCGAGGCGGGCGGCGCCCCACCGTTGGCGTAGTGCTCGCGGAGGATGAGCGCGATTTCGGGGCGCGTGAATTCCTCGGGGAGATCGCCGCCGTCTTGCAAGATTTGCCGTACCCGGGTGCCGGAGAGCTCCAGCCGCTGCTCCTTTTGGTGGGGGCAAGAGCGCGTGGACGCCAGATTGTCGCAAACCTTGCAGAAAAAGGTGGCGTCGAACCTTAGCGGCGAGACACCCAGCTCGTGCGGCTCGAATGCATCGAAGGACTCCTGCGCTTCCAGCGGACCGTAGAAACTGCCCACGCCCGCGTGGTCGCGGCCGACGATGAAGTGGGTGATGCCGTAGTTCTTGCGAACCAGCGCGTGGAAGAGAGCCTCGCGGGGACCGGCGTAGCGCATCGCCGCAGGGAAAGCAGCGAGCAGCGTGCGCTCCTTGGGGTAGTACTTGTCCAGCAGCACTTCGTAGGCTCGAAAGCGCACCGCTGCCGGAACGTCATCGCCCTTGGTCTCGCCGACCAGGGGATGAATGACGATGCCATCGGCGAACTCGAGCGCCAGCTTGGTCAAATGTTCATGGGCTCGATGGATTGGGTTGCGCGTTTGAAAACCGGCCACCCGCTTCCAGCCCCGCTCGCGGATTCGCTCTCGCAATGCCCGAGGAGTGAAGCGGTGTTCGGCGAACGGGAGATCGGTCCGGAGGGGAAGCGCGCGGATCTCGCCGGCCACCAGCCACTGCGGTCGAGAGAGCAGGTAGGCCACCCCCGGATGGGTGAGCGAGTCGGTCCGGTAGACGCGGTTCGCCTCTGCCACCGGATCCCGCCGGTAAAGCTCGGAGATCTGCAACACCCCGCACAGCCGTCCCTTCGGATCATAGAGCGCCGCCGCGCCTCCGGGAGCAAGCGATTCGCGCAGCTCTTCGCTCACCGCCAGCGTTAAAGGCAGCGGCCACACCGTGCCGTCGGCGAGGCGCAGTCTTTCCAGGACGCTGGCGTAATCGCGCGAACCGAGGAATCCGCGCAGCGGGCTTGCCGCGCCGGTGGCAATCAATTCGAAGTCTGCGCTCTCGCGCCCATCTAGCTTGATGCTGGGAAGGGTCAAAGCAAGGGTCTTCAACGCCTGCGCTTCGGCGTGGGAAACGATCTGGTCTACCAGCTTGCCGCCGTGCGGCTCGACGAGGGCGTTCATGGATGTCCTTTGTCAGCAGTGGGGGAGGAATCGGTGAGGAACGCGGAAGTGATCGGACGAGCAGCCCGGGCGTGAAGACCGCATTCTTTCTTTGCCCTTCCCCGCCATCGACCTGCGCGAGGGTCCTCCCCTGCCAGAACCGGAGTGGTGCACGGAATACAGCCAATGCTGGGATACCCCTGCTCGTGCAGCGGGTTGTAGGGGAGATCGCAGTTGCGGACGTAGGACCACACGTCGGCGCTGGTCCAAGACGCGAGCGGATTGACTTTCACCAGGCCGAATCGCTGATCGCGTTCCAGCACCCGCGTACCGAGGCGATCGGGCGTCTGATCCCGCCGAATCGCCGAGACCCACGCCTTGAAACCGGTCAACGCCAACCGCAGAGGAAGGACCTTGCGGATTTCGCAGCAGCGGTCCGGGTTGTTCTCCCAGAGCTGGGCGCCCACCTGTTCCGCCTGAGCCTCGACGCTCAGGCCCGGGCGCACCGGGCGGATGGTAATCCGGTAACGCCGTTCGAGCTGTTCCCACAGCGCGTAGGTCTGGGGAAAGAGCAACCCGGTGTCGAGCGTGAAGATGTCGATCGGGAGATTTCGGCGGGCGATCAAGTCGATCAGCACGCACCCTTCCACGCCGAAACCGGTGGCGAAGGTGATGCCCGGGGCGAATCGAGCCGCGGCCCAGTCCAGGATAGTCGCCGCCGAACGGCCCTCCAGCTCTCGGTCGCGGTGAAGCAGCTCCTCATCGGTCATCGCCGGCCTCCCGGCAAAAGAGGCAGCCAATTCACGCGCAACCGCCGAGCGCGGCCCCTGGCGGTGCTTGCGGTTCTAGGGAACTGCTGGAGAAATTTCTTCGAAGTGGGTTGAGAGCTCATCTTGCACCGTCATGAAAAGTTGCCTCGGGATCCGCGTAGCAAAGGAGGAAGACGCGAAAAGGCCCGGGGACTTTTCTCTCCCGGGCCTCGAGGTGACGGCGCGTTACAGATTAGGCGATTTATGCCTTGAACGCGTCGCTGCCGCGGGCGCCGGGAGTGCCCCGGGCCTCGGTACAACAGCAACAACGCATGAAACAAACAGGCACGCGACAAAGGTAATCGAACCAAACTCCGGCTGTCAAATCGTAATTGATCCGACCCTTGTCAAAGGGGTCCGGCTTGCATATCCGCCAGGTATCTTCGCAGAGTGTGAACGCGCTTACGGAAGGAGCCTCAGATGCCGCACGCAAGAGATTGGACACAGCCTTCGGATGAAAAACTGGTGGACTACGAAGTGCGCGGCGGTGTGGCGCTGCTGACCCTGAGCGATCCTCCCGCCAATACCTACAGTTACGGGATGATGCGCCAGCTCGACGAGGCGATCCTCCGGGCGCGCTTCGATCCCTCAGCACATCTGCTGGTGTTGACCGGCGCCGGTTCGAAGTTCTTCTGCGCTGGTGCGAATATCCAGATGCTTCAGGAAGTGACCCCCCTCTTCAAGTACTACTTCTGCTTGCACGCAAACGAAACGCTGAACCGCCTGGAGCAGACGCCGAAGCTGGTGATCGCGGCGATCAATGGACACTGCGTGGGAGGAGGGCTGGAGATCGCGCTCGCTGCGGATCTCCGGGTGGCGCGCAAGGGCGATGGAAAGATCGGCCTGCCGGAGGTGAACCTGGGCGTTCTTCCGGGAACCGGAGGAACGCAGCGCCTCTCCCGCACCCTGGGGCGCGCCAGGGCATTGGAGCTGATGGTGGAAGGGAAGACTCTGAGCGTTGACGAGGCGAAAGCGCTGGGCCTGGTCAGCCGGATCTTCGGCGCGGAGAATTTCCTTCAAGATGTCCTGGCGTACGCGGCCGAATTCGTTCCTCCCAAGCGAGCGTCGATGGCCGTGGGCCACATCAAACGCGCCGTGTTGTCCGGCAGCGAGATGGGCTTGGCGGAAGGACTGGCACTGGAGAGAGAGCTGCAGCAGCGGCTCTTCTTGAGCAACGATGCGGCGGAGGGAATCGCCGCCTACAACCAGAAGCGACCGCCCAGCTTCAGCGGAGAGTAGCGATCTTGGATCGCTCTCACCGGTCCCCGGGCCATCGATTTTTCCAGAACCTCGCCCCCACCCTTCACATCGCCCACCGGGGGGGATCCGCGCTGGCGCCGGAAAACACCCTGGCGGCATTTCAGCTGGCGGTGAATCGCTACCGCACCGACATGCTGGAGATCGATATCCAACAGACGCTGGACGGGGTTCTGGTGGTCTCCCACGACGCCACCCTGGAGCGATGCACCAACGGCGAAGGCCCGATTGCCAGCTACAGCCTCTCCCAGATTCAGCGACTGGACGCTGGCTATTGGTTCTCTCCCGAGAACGGAGAATCGTTCCCCTTCAGGGGACAAGGGGTGCGCATCCCGACCCTGTCCGAGGCGCTTTCCGCGCTCCCCACCCTGCGCTTCAACATCGACTTGAAGACTGCCAACGCCGATCAGGTCAGCGCGTTTTCGCGGTTGATACGCGAGGAGGGAGCGACCAACCGGATCTGCTGCGGCACCGAGTCGGACGACCTGGCCGCCATCCTGTTCGAGGCGCTCCCCGACGCTTGCCACTTTTATCCGCGCCAGGCGTTGACCCACTTCGTCCTGGCGGTTCGGGCTGGGGAGCCGCCCGCGCTGGATCCCCGATTCGCCGTGCTGGACATGCCCTTCGCCTATCAGGAAATTCCGCTGATCGATGCGCAGCTACTGGAGGCGGCGAAGCGGTTGGGACGATGGGTCAATGTCTGGACAGTCGATGAGCCGGCGCGAATGCGAGAGCTGATCGGATTGGGCGTCGGCGGGATCATGACCGATCGGCCCGATCTTCTGCGTCAGGCCCTCGACCAACCACGCCCGTCCACTTCTACTTTGGGGAGACCTTGAGCCAGACGCCTGGATCCGCTACCACTGGCCCTCATGTCGAAGGAAAAGATCGTCGAAAACGTCTCCACCTTTCAGACCCAGCCGCAAAGCTACCGGCATTGGAAGCTCAGCTTCGAAGGAGAGCTGGCCAGGCTTTCGATGGACGTTCAGGAAGGCGAGGGGCTGCGAGACGATTACGCCCTCAAGTTGAATAGCTATGATCTCAGCGTGGATATCGAGCTCGCCGATGCTATCCAGCGGATTCGCTTCGAGCATCCGGAGGTCCGGGTCCTGGTGCTGAGCTCGCTCAAGGACAAGATATTCTGCGCCGGCGCCAACATCTTCATGCTCGGAAGCGCATCGCACCCCTTCAAGGTCAACTTCTGCAAATTCACCAATGAAACGCGGCTGGCGATCGAAGACGCTTCGCAGAACAGCGGAATCAAGGCGATTGCGGCGTTAAACGGAACGGCTTCCGGCGGCGGTTACGAGCTGGCCCTCGCCTGCGACGAGATTCTGCTGATCGATGACGGGAACTCGGCGGTCTCCCTGCCCGAGGTCCCGCTCCTGGCGGTGCTTCCTGGAACCGGTGGACTCACGCGCGTGGTCGACAAGCGCAAGGTGCGGCGCGACCTTGCGGACTACTTCTCCACTCATGCGGAAGGAATCAAGGGTCGGCGCGCCGTGGAATGGCGCCTGGTCGACCAGGTTGTTCCCAAAAGCAAGTTCCAACAGGTGGTCGCGGAAAGGGCAAAGGCGCTCGCCGCCAAAAGCGACCGGCCAGCGGCAGGCCGAGGCATCTTGCTGCCAGCGCTGGAGGAACGGGTGAGCCCTGGCGGCGTGGAATATCGCCACGTCTCGGTAAGGCTCAATCCCGTCCACCGGCTGGCGGAGATCGTCGTTCGGGGGCCCGCCGAGGAACCTCCGGCCGATGGGGAGGCGCTGGTCCAAGCCGGGGCGGACCTCTGGTGCATCCGCGCCTTCCGCGAGCTGGACGATGCGCTGCTGCGGTTGCGAATCAATTGCCTCGAGGTCGGTACGGTGTTGCTGAAGACAGAGGGCGACCCGAAGCGGGTCCTGGCTTTTGACCGCTTCGTCGACACGCACCGCTCCCACTGGGCAGTGCGCGAGGTGTTACATCTCCAAAAGCGCGTCCTCAAACGGCTAGACCTCACCGCCAAGACCTTTTACGCGCTGATCGAGCCCGGCTCCTGCTTCGCCGGCGTCCTGGCGGAGCTGGCGCTCGCCTCCGATCGCAGCTACATGCTCGACGATCCCAGCCGACCGGTGAGCATCGAGCTGAGCCCTCTCAACACCGGTGCACTGCCGATGTCGAACGGGCTGTCGCGGCTGCAGACTCGCATGCTCGGGGAGCCCCAGCGAGTCCCGGAGATTTTGAGTCGCCCCGGCCCGTTCACGCCCGAGGACGCTCGCGCCGCCGGGCTTGTCACTTTCACCCCCGATCACCTGGACTGGGAGGACGAAATCCGCGTGGCGCTCGAGGAACGTGCTTCCATCTCCCCCGATGCGTTGACCGGGATGGAGGCCAACCTTCGCTTCGCCGGACCAGAGACCCTGGAAACGAAGATCTTCGGGCGGCTTACCGCCTGGCAGAACTGGATTTTTCAAAGGCCCAACGCGGTGGGCGAGCACGGCGCGTTGAGTCTCTACGGACAGGCCGGCCAGCGCCCGCACTTCGACGTCCGGCGCACTTAGGAAGGAATCGCGACCATGGGTCACATCAGCGACGAGAACATTCCCAACAACGTGAACCTCAGCGGCGACAAGAAGCTCCAGCGAGCCCTGGAGCCGTGGCAACAGGATTTCATCAAGTGGTGGATGGAGATGGGCCCCTCCGGTTTTCAGGCCAACAATGTCTACCTTCGCACCGCGATCAGCGTGGAAACGGACGGTTGGGCGCACTTCGATTTCCTCAGAATGCCCGACTACCGCTGGGGGATTTTCCTCGCCGAGCCGGTGGCCAACCGGACGATCGGATTCGGCGAGTCTTTCGGCCAACCGGTGTGGCAGGACGTTCCCGGCGAGCACCGCAATACCCTGCAGAGATTGATCGTCACTCAGGTAGATACCGAGCCCGCCTCGGTGGAGCAGCAGCGAATGTTGGGCCACTCCTGCCCTTCGCTCTACGACCTGCGAAACCTCTTTCAGGTCAACGTCGAGGAGGGGCGGCACCTGTGGGCGATGGCGTACTTGCTTCACCGGTTCTTTGGCCGTGAGGGCCGGGAGGAGGCCGATGAGCTGTTGGCCCGGCGCAGCGGCAACGAAGACCGGCCGCGCATCCTCGGGGCGTTCAATGAGCCGATCGAGGACTGGCTTTCCTTCTTCATGTTCACCATGTTCACCGACCGCGACGGCAAGTATCAGCTGCTGGCGCTGGCCGAATCGGGTTTCGACCCGCTCTCGCGGACGACGCGCTTCATGCTCACCGAGGAGGCGCATCACATGTTCGTGGGTGAAACCGGCATTGGTCGGGTGGTGCAGAAATCAGCGGAGCTCACCCGGCAGTCGGCCCACGGAAATCCTAGAGAGCTCGGAGGGATCGACATTCCCACCATTCAGAAGTACCTGAACCTCTGGTACTCGCTTTCCCTGGACCTCTTCGGTTCGGAAGTCTCTACCAACGCGGCGTCTTTCTTCGGCGCGGGGCTCAAGGGCCGTGCGAAGGAGGAGAAATTCGCGGACCACATCGCCCTCCAAGGCTTCTATCCGATGGAATTGCCGGCCAGCGACGGCGGGCTGCAGCTCCAGCAAGTTCCCTTGCGGTCGGCGATGAATGAAGTGCTGCGCGACGCCTATGTCGAAGATTGCCAGCGGGGCGTCGATCGCTGGAACAAGACGCTTGCGGAAGCAGGACTCTCCGAGCGCCTCTCGCTTCCTTCGCGGCGTTTTCATCGCCATCAGGGCGCATTCGCAGGGATGCCCTTCGATCCGCAGGGCAAGCGTCTGCCTCAAGAGGAGTGGGACCGCCGACGAGACGAGTGGATCCCCTCCGCGGCGGATAAAGCCTACGTAAAGAGCTTGCAGGCCAGGCCGATTACTCAGCCTGGACAGATGGCGCAGTGGATCGCCGCGCCCCCGCGCGGCATCAACAACCAGCCACTCGATTTTGTCTACGTGCGCACCGAAGCGTGAGATAGGAATTCGCGGAATTGACTCCCCCGATTCCTGCGCTGGAGGGAGCGGCGCACGGAGTTAGTTTCGTCAGCCACCTTGAGCCGGTGGCGACGGCGGTGCGCCTGCGTCGCGCGTCACCGTCTCCACCGAATCCTTGTCCGCATTGGCGGTGATGATTTTGCCATCGGTGAGGAAGATCTTCTTTGCGAAGCGAGGGTAGCGGTCGCGGCAGTTGGCGATGTCCTTCATCTCCCAGGTGTCCGCCTCCCCCTGCCGGACTCCGTTCTTCATCAGGGTCAGCGATATCCAAGGGGTAAAGCATCCTGAGAATTTGTGCGTGAACTCGCCCAGGTTCATTCCGACCGTGGGTTGGTCCGGCCCGAGGGGCTCCTCAGGAGGTCCGGCATCGACTACCCGGGTCGGGGAGAATCCGGGGTCCCTCACCGGGGCCGAGACCTTGCCAAGTTCGGCTCTTCGGGCGGCGCGCTCTTCCTCGTAGGCTACCCGACCCTTCTTGATCCTGTCGGAGAGCGCTAGGGCCGCCTGAAAATCGAGGCTGTCGGTTGGAACATCGCGCAGCCACTCCTCCACCTGGATCATCCGTGAGTCGACGTACGCTTCGTTGAGCTTGGCGGCGTAGACCCGCACGAACAGCTGGTTGGCGTGGGCGAAATCCTCCGAAGGAAGCTGCTTCTTGCGGCATCCGGCAAGAAAGAACAGGCCCGCCCCCAGGCAGAGGGCCAAACACACTGCGAGACCGGATCGAAACGGCGCCATCTCTTCCCCTTTCGCTGCGCTTTCGATGCCATCATACCCTTGCGATCCCTGGGCCGCCCGACGCCATCGAGGCCAAGCCCTGCATGAAAGGAGCGACAATGGATGTCTTCGTGGGTAAAGGCCCCGTGCTATCACCCTTTCCTATGACCGCCCCGAAGTCGCCTCGCGAATCCGAAGTAGTGATGACGCAGATGATCCTTCCCCCGGATGCCAATCCGCTCAATGCCGCGTTCGGCGGCAAGGTGATGGAATGGATCGACATCTGTGGCGGGATCGCCGCCCAAAGGCACTGCCGCCAGGTGGTGGTGACCGCCTCAATGGACGACTTGCACTTTCACGCGCCGATCCGAGTCGGGTGGATCGTCACCCTCCGGGCCCGGGTATTGGCCGCCTTCCACACCTCGATGGAAGTGGGGGTGATCGTCACCGCCGAGAATCCACTCGATGGCAGCAAGCACATTGCCACCACCGCATTGCTCACCTTTGTCGCGCTCGCCCCCGATGGCTCGAAGGTCAAGGTCCCCCAGCTTCTGCTTGAAACCGACGAGGATCGGCTCGCTCTTCAGGAAGCGCACTTGCGGCGCGCGGAACGGCTGTCGCGCAAGGACCAGGGACATCAGTGGCAACGCGCGCTGATTGGCCCCGTCTTGGTGCCTTGAGCTTGGCGCTCACAAGCCGGCGCTGAAGAGTGAACGCCCCCCATCGACGGCGATCAATTGGCCGGTGATGAAGCGAGGCCCGGTGAGGAGAAACAGAACGGTCTCCACCACGTCGGTGGGTGTGCCTAAGCGACGCTGTGGGGTTCTCTGCCGCAATGCCTCGAGGGTCTGCGGCAACATTCCTTCCGGAGGAAGCACCGTTCCCGGGAGCACCGCATTGACGCGAATCTGGGGCGCCAGCTCCAGGGCCAGGCAGCGCGTGAGCATCGCCATCGCCGCCTTGCTCATGCAGTAGGCCGAATAATTGGGCCAGGGCTGCCATGTCCCTCCGACATCCAGGATGTTGATCACATCTCCCCCGCCTTGCTTTTGCAGGCGCTCGGCCACTGCGCGGGTGAGCAGAAATGGGGCTCGCGCATTGAGTTGCCACTGCCGTTCCAGGATTTCTTCGCCCGTTTCCAGAAACGGAGCCCGATCAAAGACGGCCGCGCTGTTGACCAGGGCGGAAAGCGGACCCAGGGTTTCCTCGACCCGCTCCACCAAGTTCGCGACTTCCCGGGGATGGGTCAGATCGGCCCTGAAGGTTTCGACCCGGCAACCCTCCTGGCGAAGCTCCCTGGCCACCGCCTGTGCAGCTTCTTCGGACTGATGGAAGTGAAGCGCGACTTGCGCACCGGCCCGCGCCAGACCCTCGGCGATCGCCCGGCCTAGGCGAACGGCGGCTCCTGTGATTAAGATTTTCTTGTCTTCCAGCGGCTGATTCATGGTTCCGTCCTGAAATCCTGGATCCGGTGGGTTATAGGTGACTTTCAATGACTGCCCCTACGTTTCGAGAACTTTTGTCCAGCACCAAGAAGCAGATTCGCGAGGTCCCGATCGACGACGTGAAGCGACTGATCGACCAGCGGGCGCCCTTCAAGTTGATCGACGTCCGCGAGAGCGACGAGTACGCCGGGGGACG
>WNEZ01006717.1_pt1 | contig 10117 bp, 13 predicted proteins | sample 5400521 | NCBI WGS metagenome assembly WNEZ01 (sample SAMN13153339, study PRJNA577476) | soil metagenome | isolation source: 120 cm saprolite under Douglas fir tree site 2 hole 1 replicate 1 | place: USA:California | collected 2015-04-18 | reverse complement strand
CGTAGCTCTGGATTTATTTTTTCGATATAAAGTTTCCAAACGCACCATGGGGCTTCCGATCATTGTTCCTCCTCTCGTCGGTGCGCGGACACACGAATATCCACGTCAAAATCTCCATGGTTCACGAGGACACACCGACTTCAAACAAAGACAACGGGCAGAACGCCGGGTGGGGGCTGAACGGAGGTAAGCTCTTGCCGACCTCGAAAGCCTAGCGTAGGACTGGGTATCTGTTGCGCGAGAGACTACGGCGATTCCGAGACCGTGTCATCTGAACGTGAGGACAGTTTTGGGACAGGCGCAGAAGCGGCGCGCAGTTTGTTGATGGCCTGAACGTGGAAGTCCCGGGCGCTATAAAATCTTTTTGTTTGCGAAGAGGCAAACGCCGGACCACGGCCGATCGCGACGCGATTTCTCATTTTCCGGAAGCAGCGCGAATAAGCGCAAGACAAACGACAAGCGCTTCAGTCGTGCAGCATTCTTCAAGAGGGATTGCACTTCGACCGGCTTCCAGCCGTATCGCTCGAAGAAAGCTGGTCCTTCCTGCGGCGCAAATTTAAACGGCGCTGCTTCTCTCAACTGCGAAGCCATACGCTTGCGAAGCATGCGCAGCAGGCCCGGAGAGGCGATATCGACGATCCAGGAACGAAACGTCGCAGGCTCCGCGAAATCCGCGGCAAGCTCGCCCGCCGCTTCCGGAGTCAGATAAATCATCAATCCTTCCGTTATGACCAGCGCGCGTTTTGCGTTCTGCCCTAAGCGCGCAAATAGTTCGCGCCTTGCGCTAACGTCGGACAGATCCAGCCGAATGCGCTCCAGAAGGCACACCGGCTGCTCACCGCGTAACACACTTTCTTTGTAATCGAGTATTTCCGTCAGATCGACTTCAATCCAGCGCAATGAAGGCGGCAGTTGCATGCGGTAAGGCCGCGAGTCCAGGCCGGCAGCCAAATTAATGACCATGTCGGTGCCGAGCTGCAGTTCAGCATTGATGAACTCGTCGATCAAATACGTCCGCGTGATAATCGACCACGCGTTATCACCGCCCAGCGGCATTAGTTTCGCGATTTGCTCGCCGCGTTCGCCCGCCAGTCGCCGCGCGAATGGATCGCGAAAGATGGCGTCAGCGCGCTCAGTCTCTTGAGCGCGATAAACTGCTACCCAGCGCGCAGTATCTGAGACATTGCGGATCAACGGATCGGATTGCGATTGTGGATTGGCCACCTGGAATCGGACCTCAACCTTGCAAAGAGTCTAGTGGCCAGGCTTCTGCCCGGGCAACTGAGTGCCTACAGCGGCTGATCAATATGTGGGGGCAGCAGGGTTGTTTGCCCGGTAACCACACGATAGCCGCTGCTCGTGTACATGTACACGTGCACCGCACGCATTTGGCTGGTAACCGGCTGACCTCTCAGCACCGCCCGCATCGACCACGTGCTGGTGGCTACGGCCAAATCACGATATAGCCGCACCTTAACATCGGAGGCGATGAATGATTCATATTTGATCTGTGGCGCCTGCACTGCCGCTATGAAAGCAGCCTTATCTACGATTTCGCCTCGGGACAATACTCCGCTAAAATCGTCGCTGTAGACCCGCCGGAAGAATGTGGGATCTCCTAGCAGAATGGCTCGCGCCGCCTCTTTCTCCAGAACAACAACTTCTTGACGCTGCAGGTCCGCATTAGGTCGTTCGCGCATGCATGCATTCATGCACGCTGATCGCAAGGCTTGTTGCGGATCCTCCTGAGAGTGCATGGGAAGGCTGACCGCCAGCCAAATTACCAACAGTGTCGTCATCCTTTTCATGCGGTCGAGCCTCCCCGAAAGATAGATCGGTAATGTAAGTAATTTTCTCTAAGTATAGGCGGCGCGCGCCCTGAAACTTCGCTTGCGGAGGGCGATGTGTACAAATGAAAAACTAACCAAACTACTCAGCCTTTGCCGAGCGCGGGGATTGCGTTGATCGATAGTCAGCGCTACTCGGGCATGATCTCATCAAACGTTCGGATTGTTCCGTCGCCGCTATCGTCGTTTGTCCCAGTTGGTTCACGGACACAGAGCGCGGCATGCAATCCCGCAAGGCGCGCCGCCTTGATTTCCTTTATCGCGTCCGAAATAAAGAGCACTTCGCACGCCGCGCGGTGACGCGACTCTGCAATTCTGCGGTAGCTCTCACTCTCCGCCTTGGCCCCAATTGCAGTGTCGTAGAAAGCGGAAATGTGCGGGGTCAGATCTCCGGCTATGGTGCTGCGGAAGAGCATTTGCTGCGCCAGCACGCTCCCCGACGAATAAATACAAATCTCTCGCCCTTGCCGCTGCCATCGCGCGAACGCGGGCGGCACATCTGGATATACTTCGCCATGGAGTTCGCCGCTTGCGTAACCCTGCTGCCAAATCTTTCCTTGCAGTGTCTTAAGCGGTGTGCATTTGCGGTCCTTAGCGATCAGCCAATGCACATAGGCAACGCTGGAGCGCAGGCGCGCTTCGTCAGTTTCTTGACTCCACCGCGGCGGACGGGCGCCCTCGCGTTCATCGCGCTGGTGTTGCGCAGCTAGTTCCGCCAGCACTGCCTGCGTTTCGTGATCCCGAAAATGTTCGAGAAGGAAGCCTTGCACTTTGCGGTTTGCGTAGGGGAAAAGTGTTTTGTAGACAAAATCTACGGGAGTGGTCGTACCTTCGATGTCCAGCAGAAGGGCTTTGATCTGCGAATCTTCTGTGCGGCTCGGCACGAGTTATTTTGGCGGAAGCTGCGGCGGAATGTATCGCGGGCCCAGACAAACTGGCTCGTAGCCTCGATCCACGCCGCTATTAGTGTAGTGCGGCGTCCAGCCGGTAATATCCTGAAACAATCGGATGGCGCGAATTCGCCGATCGCCGCAAAGGTCAAACCAGTGCAGCGTTCCTTTTGGCACGCGAATCAAATCACCTGCTTCCACTTCAATCGCTGCGACCGGCCCATCTGCAGGATGGATGTGGAACAATCCTCGTCCCGCAATAATGTAGCGGACTTCATCCTCGTCATGGCGGTGCTCGATGTTGAACTTCGCCAACATAGTGTCCAGTCCGGGCGTATCGGGCTTCACATCGATCACGTCCGCGGTTACGTATCCGCCACGCCTCTTGAGCTCTGAGATTTGATCTTCGTACGCCCGCAGAATCTCTTCCGATGAAGCGTCCGCAGTAACACCCGCGACAGGCTCCCATCGCTCGTAGTCGATCGAAATGCCCGCCAGGTAGTCTCGTACTTGGTCCTGCTCACGTAAGACTCGATCCTCTTTCGGAATTCTTACGACTGCCATTTTTTTCTCCGGCAATAAATCAACGTGTGGCGGCTGCCCCTGCGCGGACCAGCACCTCCATCAAGAACTCCAAAATTTCAACATGCCGCCTCGCTTCTTGCAAGTCCGAACCCCAAGTATAAAGACCATGCTCGCGCAGCAGAAAGCCGTGAATGCCGGGGCTTTCTCGCAGAGTCGCCGAAACCCTTCTTGCGAGCTCGGTCATGTCTTGCGAATTCTCCAGAATCGGCAGCCATTCGCGATGCTTGTGCGTGCGCACTCCTTCCAATCCCTTCAGCATCTCGTAGCCTTCCAGCGCAATACCGCCGTTTGCTGCATGCGATCCTGAAAGCACCGTGCTCCATACGGAATGCGTGTGCAGTACTGCGCCTGCATTCAATTCGCGAACAACCGCAAGGTGCAGCAGGGCTTCTGCGGACGGCTTTTCGCGGCCACGCAAAACTTCAACTGAGTCGTCGATCTCCAGAAATTGCTCCGGAATGAGTGTTCCCTTGTCTAAACCTGTCGACGTGATCGCTATGCGCAGCGGTTGGCGTGAAATCACCGCGCTGAAATTACCACTCGTCCCCAGCGCCCAGCCCCGTACATAGAATGCCCGCCCAGCGGCGGCTAGTTCCGCCGCTATTTTTTGGAAATCCACATCCCCGCTGCGACTAAGCTGACCTCGCCGAGATGGAGCGGCTTTCGACAGTTTTTTCAGCTTCTTCATCAAAGCCTTCGGGAGAAAACAACTAAATATTGAGGGTCAGCGAGACCAGGTCTGCGCGCGGGACTGGTGGCACGGGAGGCATCTTCGAGCGATCCACCGGTCGATACAGCGTGTCGCGCTCTACCGGCACTCGCCCGGCCGCGCGGATGAGCCGCTCAAGTTCGGCGCGCGGAGTGAACTCCGAAGTTTTCGCTCCGGCATCATGATAAATTTTTTCTTCCACCACCGTGCCATCCAGATCGTTGGCGCCGAAGCGCAGAGCGATCTGCGCGATGCTTGGCGAGAGCATGATCCAATACGCTTTGATGTGGTCGAAATTATCGAGCAGCAGCCGCCCGACCGCGATGTTACGCAAGTCCGCGTAGCCCGTCGGTTTCGGAATATAGGAAAGCGCCGTGTTATCCGGATGAAACGCCAGCGGAATGAAGGTCACAAACCCACGCGTCTGGTCCTGCAATTCACGTAGCTTCACCAAATGATCGACGCGCTCTTCTTCGGTTTCCACATGTCCGTAGAGCATTGTTGCATTCGAGCGCAAGCCAACTTCGTGCGCCTGCCGCGCGATGCTCAGCCACATTTGGCCGCTCACTTTGTGGTCGCAGATGATCTTGCGCACTCGTGGATGAAAAATTTCCGCGCCGCCTCCCGGCAACGAATCCACTCCTGCTTCCTTCATTCTTAGCAGCGTGTCCTTGACGGATAGCTTTGCGATGCGCGCGAAATAGCCCACTTCTACCATCGTGAACGCTTTCAGGTGCACGCTGGCGAAGCGCTGCTTCAGTCCGCGAATCAACTCCAGGAAATAATCGAAAGACAAATCCGGATGCAAGCCGCCAACAATGTGGAACTCCGTGGCGCCTTCGCGAACGCCCTGCTCCGCGCGCTGGTAAATTTCCTCCAGCGCAAACGTGTAGGCTCCCGGCGCGCTCGGATCGCGGCCAAACGCGCACAACTTGCAGTGCGCTACACAAACATTGGTGGGATTGATGTGCCGGTTGACGTTGAAATAGGTGACATTGCCATGGCGCTTTTCGCGGACGTAATTCGCGAGCCATCCAACCGCCAGCAGATCCGGCGTCCGGTAAAGCGCGATGCCGTCCTCGGCACTGAGGCGCTCTCCGGCAAGCACCTTGCCTGCGATAGGCTTTAGCCGGTGATCGGTGATGGTTAAATTCGACATTTACCCTTGCTCTGCACTTCTAGAATAACCCAATCCGGGCCTTCCCGTTTTTCAAAGGATCCGAGATCTTCAAACGTGCCAAACCGCCGTCGCAGCGCCCCAAAACAGCAGAAACAACAAACTAATATAACCGTTCACCGCGAAAAACGCAGCGTCGAGCTTGCTCAAGTCATTGGCTTTCACCAGTGAATGTTCATAAGCAAGCAGAGCCGCGACCACCGCGACTCCCGCCCATGCCGGCCATGGAAGCGCAAAGGTCCAGGCCAGCCACGCGAGCAGCGCGACAACTCCCACGTGCATGGTTCGCGCGATCCATAACGCGCGTGCAATCCCGAATTGCTTTGGAACGGAGAACAAACTTGCGCGGCGGTCGTAATCCACGTCCTGACATGCGTACAGCACATCAAAGCCGCCAACCCACAGCGTGACCGCCGCGCAAAGAATCAGGATGCGCAAATCGAGTCCGCCCGTGACCGCAATCCACGCGGCGGCAGGAGAAATTCCCAATGCGACTCCCAGAAAAAGGTGGGACCAGTTCGTAAAACGCTTGGTGAACGAGTAGAAGAAGAGAATCGCGAGCGCGATGGGAGCCAGCGCCAATGCCAACTGATTCAGTTGCCAGGCCGCGAGCAAAAATATCGCCACCGCAGCAATGGTGAATAACGAGGCAAACGGCACCGATAACTCGCCGGTTGCCAGCGCGCGTTTATTCGTTCGCGGATTCTCGCGATCATAGCGCAGGTCTACAATGCGATTCACCGTCATGGCCGCGGAACGCGCCGCCACCATGGCGACCACGATCCACACGACCTGCCATAACGTGGGCCAGCCGTGCCGCGAGGCACGCGCAGCCAATAGCGCCCCGGTCAGCGCAAAAGGCAGCGCAAAAACGGAATGCTCGAACTTGATCATCTCGAGCACCGTGCGAATGCGATTCTTTTTCATCAGCGGAGATGGGAATTAGTCGCCCAATGTTTAATTTGGCTCTTCATGCCTTCGCTTCTTTCGATGAGGAGCGGCCCGCCCAACGGTACATTGTTTCTTGCGGCAATCCGATCTGCGCCAGCACCCGGCAGGTGTACTGCATCACCAGGTCATCGATCGTTTTTGGCTGATCATAAAACGCTGGAATCACCGGCATGATCACCGCTCCCGCTTGTTGCGCCCGCAACATATTTTCCAGGTGGATCCGATTGAACGGGGTATCGCGAATGCACAGCACCAGCTTGCGGCCTTCCTTCAGCATCACGTCCGCGGCCCGCGCGATTAAATCGTCGCTCGTGCCGTTGGCCACTGCCGCGAGCGTACCCATCGAGCACGGAATCACCAGCATAGAATCGACTTCGTAGCTTCCGGAAGCGATGGAAGCGCCAACGTCCTTATTTGGGAGTATCTCGATCTTGCTCGTGGCGCGGCCGAGAATTCGGCTGGGCAACTGCCTTAAATCACCGGAAGAAAGACCTAACTCCTCGGCAAAAAGCCGCTGCCCTGTCTCTGTCACTACTAGGTGGACACGTGTTACGCGCGGATCATCTTCCAGCAGCATCAGCGTCTTCTGCGCCAAAAGGGCGCCGCTGGCTCCGGTCACACCTACGGTGATGATTTGTCCTTGTGCGCGCGGCATATGATCTGGATTCATTCAGTCTCGCAGCCGCTCTCGGCCAAGTCAAGAACGCCCATCTCGCGAGTCGCATCGCACGCTATACTGGAATCCTGGCCCAAAGGAGACGAAATTATGGCGAGTGTTCAACCTGCCAGAGAGCCTCTCGAGATCGCGATGGACTTCATCAAGCGCATTAATTCGGGCGATGCCGAAGCGATCTGCGAACTCATGACCGCCGATCACATTTTCCAAGACGCTCTCGGCAAGCGTTTCATTGGGCGAGACAAGATGCGCGAAGGTTGGCGCGCTTATTTCAAGACCGTCGCAGACTATCAGGTTCATGCCGACGAATTCTTCCAGACCGGCGAGCGATTGGCGATTTTCGGCACTGCGAGCGGCACTTATTCGGGTGATGGCGGCGTTTCTTCGGACAAGTTCTGGAAGGTGCCAGCCGCTTGGCGAGTTGTGATCCGCGATGGACTCGTTGCAGAGTGGTGCGTTTACGCGGACAATCAACCTTTGCGAAAGCTTATGGGCGAACACCACCCCTAGAGTTCGCGGCTACGAATTCATGAAAGAAAGCGAACTTCACCGGCTATTGGACCTCGTGCGCCTCGGGGCGCTGCCACCAGAGCGTGCCGTTGCTCGTCTGAAGCACCTTCCCTTTGAGGATTTGGGTTTCGCGAAAGTGGATCATCATCGCGCGCTGCGCCAGGGCTATGCTGAAGTCGTCTTTGGAAAAGGGAAGACGCCCGAGCAGGTCGCGCAAATCGTTAAATCCATGCTTCGCCAGAAAGGCAGCCGCCAGAATGTTCTCGTCACGCGTGCCGACACCGCGACGTTCAAAGCTGTGCGTCGCGCAAATCCTTCCGCCAAAAGCACGGCGAAATTTCATCCCCTCTCGGGCGTAATTACCATCGAGCGCAGCCGCGAAATCACCGGCAAGGGGCAGATCTACGTCGTCTCGGCCGGAACTAGTGACATTCCTGTTGCAGAAGAAGCGCTCCTCACTGCGCGAATGATGGGCAATCGTGCCGAGCCTTTGTACGACGTGGGCGTTGCAGGCATTCACCGCCTGCTCGAGCATCGCGAGAAACTTGGGTCCGCGCGCGTCATTATCTGCGTCGCCGGAATGGAAGGCGCCCTCCCCAGCGTCGTCGGCGGACTCGTGGGTGTTCCGGTTATCGCTGTGCCGACCAGCACCGGCTATGGCGCAAGTTTCGGCGGGGTCGCCGCGCTCCTCGGCATGCTCAACAGTTGCGCCTCCAATGTCACCGTCGTCAATATTGACAACGGTTTCGGCGCTGGTTGCGTGGCGTCCTGCATTAATCGCCTGTAAAATTTGTTTGGATGCGAAAGAAGCGGCTAGAGGCGGCCGTTATGCTTTCAGAAGCACTTTCATTACTCCGTTTTGCTGCGCGAAACGAATCGCTTTCTCTGCTTCAGCTAATGGAAATGTGCGGGTGATGAGCGGCGTTGGATCGATTTTCCCTGATCGAAGGAGCGCGAGCGCCTTTGTAAACGGACCGCAGCGAGAACCCACCACTGTGATCTCCTTCACCACAATCGGCCAAGTTTCCACCGGCGCCGCGCCATGGAAAGTGGATTTCAAGACCAGCGTTCCACGCGGCTCAGCCAAGTGCTGCGCCAAAGCAAGGCCGCTCGGCGATCCCGTCGCTTCCACAACCAGTCCATAGCTTTCGCCGATACGTTTCGCATCCTTGGCGTTGCCGAATACGCGTTTTGTTTTCATTCCAGCGCGTCGCGCTAGCGCGAGTTTCTTCTCGTGTTTCCCGTACATCACCACATTCGGCAGCTGCGTCCGCAAAACACGGGCAACAAGCTGAGCAAGTTTTCCATCGCCCAAGACCGCAGCGCCGCGGAATTTCTTGATATCGATCTGATCGAGAATTTCGCAAGCGGCAGCCAGTGGCTCGACGAAAACTGCCTGCTCATCCGGAATTGAATCCGGAACCAAGTGCAGGTTCTCCAGCGGCAGTGCCAAACATTCCGCAAAGGCGCCGTCATGCCCGATGATGCCAAGCACGGTTCGGCGCGCACAATGCGTCTTCAATCCTCGCCGGCAAAAAGCGCACAACGGACGATAGCGGTAAGCCGAACAAGTCACATTGATCTCGCCAACGACACGCCGCCCCAGCCACCGATCCCGTTCACGACGTGAAACGCCCCGAACCTCCGCAACTTCGCCGACAAATTCGTGCCCGGGCGTCCCACGAAAGTCGTGATATCCCCGCAAAATCTCAATGTCAGTATTGCAAATTCCCGCCATACGAACGCGCACCAGCGCCCACCGCGCCCGCAATGTCGGCAGCGGTCTCTCTTTCATCAGGAGCTTGTGACGGTGAACTACAAAGGCGTGCACGGACTTTTCTATTCAGTCCCTTTTTGATTTTCGTTTCGGACTTGAGGTTGTTGGCAGTGCTTTTCTCTGCCGCCCCGAGAGGCTCTCTAGCAATTCGAATTTGGCTTCCATTTTTAGAAGGCGGCGATCCAATTCCACGTAGGAGTCAGCCAAAACTTTCACTTGCTCACTGAGGCTTCCGATTCGTTCTTCAATCAAGACGATCTTGCGGATTGCTGCCAGCGTCTCTCCTGCCCACGTCACCTACTATTCCTCGCTTTCTTGAGAGTGCGGCCGACGTATTCAATCGTCTCGTCCAGCTTCTTGATCGTTCGGTCGGCGGAGAGGTTTGCAGCCCTAGCCAGGCTGCTTAGTTCCTGTTCCGTCTCAACAGGCACCGCTAGATACAGGTCCAGAGCGTCGCGGACTTCTTGGGAGAAAGACTTTCCCCGAAGCCTGGCTCGATGCACAAGCCGCTGCTTCTGTTTCGCATCCAGGTGTAACAATGCGGTTGCCATCGCTCCTCCTATATAACACTTATATCATAGCAAAACTGATGAAGGATGTTTAGTGAAGAGTGGCTGCTAGCGTTTTGAGTAGCAAGGGCTCCTGCTCAGGGAATACCGTGCGCAAATCAAGAACCAGGCGATCATCTTCCACGCGAGCAATGACCGAGACACCCGCGGGAGCCCGCCGCAATCGCTGCTCAAGTTGTGCCGCCGAATATCTCGCGCTAGCGATGCGAATCAGTTTCGTCGGAAGTTCCTGGGTTGGCGTGGAACCGCCGCCCGCTAACGAACTCCCTTCCGTGATTTCCAATTCTACTTCGCCCAACGGCAGCTCTGGAGTCAACTCTCGAAGAAAATTCTCGGCGCGCCGCTTGATCTCTTGAACACTCATTCGGATCATTCGCAACGCAGGAACCTCATCGACTGCGCCTCGTAAATACGCCCCCAACGTGG
>WNEZ01006716.1_pt1 | contig 10118 bp, 8 predicted proteins | sample 5400521 | NCBI WGS metagenome assembly WNEZ01 (sample SAMN13153339, study PRJNA577476) | soil metagenome | isolation source: 120 cm saprolite under Douglas fir tree site 2 hole 1 replicate 1 | place: USA:California | collected 2015-04-18 | reverse complement strand
GCTACCGCCGGAGAATAAGGTTCAACCAAATACCGGGGTTAGGATTTCAGGTCGCGTAGGGGCGGGAGCGGTGTGGAGAAGGGTGGGGACGCTTGCGTCGCCCCGGCCCGTGATGTCACGACAGGGGTTCACTATCCTGGCACATCACGAACCTCCACCTGGGGCGACGCAAGCGTCCCCACTCCACACCACCCTTCCCCCGCCCCTACGCGGATATTGGCAGGGGTGCAAAAACTACGTAATATCTTCGATGGACTGGGCACGGCGCGAACCGATATACTTATTTGCAACATCGTCTTACCCTTTGCTGCCGCTGTAGCCCAACAAGAAAATGACTTCATCCTTGCCGAGTATGCTCGAAACCTCTTTGTCACCTATCCTGGTCTCTCCTCAAACCAGATTACTCGCGCGATGTGTAAGCAGCTCATGTTGAAGAGCGAGCCGAAGGGCGCATGCCAGCAGCAAGGGCTACACTTCATCTACACGCAAACGTGCCGTGAAAAACGATGTACAGAGTGCCTCATCGGAAAGCAGGATGTGTGAGTATGGTACAAGAACAAAATTCCGGCGAACGGCTCACCCGCTTTCTAGCGCATGCAGGTATAGCCTCACGCCGTCACGCTGAAGAACTGATTGCTGCCGGGCGTGTGCAGGTAAATGGTGTTACCGTCACGACGCAGGGAACGCGCATAAATCCTGATACTGACACGGTGTTTGTGGATGGCAAACCTGTACATTCTACTTCCAAACACGTGTATCTGCTGCTGCACAAACCCATTGGATACGTCACTACTTCACATGATCCACAAGGCCGACCAACCGTGCTGGACCTGCTTCCTGCTGAATTACGCGCCTTGCGTGTGTATTCCGTTGGGCGCCTGGATATCGATTCCAGTGGGTTGCTCTTGCTGACAAACGATGGAGACTTCGCCCTGCATTTGACTCACCCCCGCTACTCAATGCAGAAGCACTATCAAGCTTTGGTGCAGGGATGCCCATCTGAAAGCTCATTAGCGGCGCTTCGTAGCGGCGTAACGATCACAGAAGACAAAGGGCGAAGCCACAAAACCACGCCTGCGCAGGTAAGTCTTTTGCGGAGAACAGGTACCGATTGCTGGCTCTCACTCACCATTCACGAGGGCCGCAAACGACAGGTACGGCGTATGCTTGCGGCAGTTGGCCATCCTGTGCTGGAACTGTCACGTGCAGGTATAGGTCCATTAGCATTGGGAGATTTACCCGCAGGAAAATGGCGCTATCTCACCGGCGCGGAAGTAAAAGCGTTGCAAGGCTATACCCAAACTCCATAGACAGTATGATATAATCCTTCTCAGTACCGTCATCCATTGACGCACGGCACGGAGGGATTATGCAGCGGCTCAGGCATATCGCTATCGACGGACCCGCGGGATCAGGCAAAAGCACTATAGGTGAGCAATTAGCACAGCGCTTAGGCTATCTCTACATAGATACAGGAGCCATGTATCGAGCGGTCGCCTGGCTCGCGCTCCAGGAAGGCGTAGATGTCACCGATGGACCTGCCCTGGCGAAGTTGGCGCGGCATGCCGGGATCGTCATCGCTCATCCCCACATTGACGATGGTCGCCAATACACCGTGACAGTAGATGGGCACGATGTCACCTGGGAAATTCGCAACGCAGCCGTCACCGGCGTCGTCTCTCCTGTATCGGCACATCCGGAGGTGCGTGCCATTTTGATCGCTCAGCAGCGTGAAATGGCACGGCAACATGATGGAACAGTTATGGTAGGCCGTGACATCGGTGCGATAGTCTTGCCCGATGCTGATTTAAAAATCTACCTGACAGCCAGCCTGCAGGAACGTTCACGCCGTCGTTACACTGAACTGGTTGAGCGCCTGGGTGAACAGAATCCAGCGCTTCCCACGATGGAAGAAGTGTTGATGGACATTCAACGTAGGGACGAGATCGACAAGGATAATATGCGACCGGCAGAAGATGCCATTGTGATTGTTACTGACAACCTGAGCGTCCCCCAGGTGCTCGAGGTCATTTGCAGCTATCTGGAGGTACCTGAATGACGCAAAATATCAACACCAATTCACCTTCGGATAATTCAGAGCAGCCACCACAAGCGGTACAAGTTGAGAAGCCCGCGAAGCCCTCAAAAACAAAACCTCAGAAAAATCTGTATGAACCATACATGATACCAATGATCCTCTGGCGATTGATACGTGGAGTTGTCCGCCTTGGTGCTGCGATCATATTTGATGTACAGGTGGTTGGTCGCCAGAATGTACCAGAAACGGGCCCATTGATTATCGCATCTAATCATCTTTCCTGGGTTGATGTCCCACTCATTCCGGCATTTCTCAAGCGTAAAGTGGTATACATGGCAAAGGATGAGACATTCCAGGGCAAGATGGGTTGGTTTGTACGTTTCTTAGGCGCATTTCCTGTTAAACGTGGTGAGGCCGACCGGCAGTCGCTCAGAACCGCAGAGGAACAACTAAAGGCTGGCCGTATACTGAGCATCTTTCCAGAAGGAACTCGTAGTAAGATATACAAATTAGGGCAGGCACATGCAGGCATGGGTATGATTGCCCTGCGTTCAGGCGCTCCAGTCGTGCCTGTGGCGATCTACGGTAGCGAAAAAGCCTTTAAGAAGTTCCGTCCTCGCATTACCATCACCTTTGGCGAACCAATGATCCTGAAGCCCAAAGGTAAGAAAATCACCCGCGAAGATATTGACGAGTCCACAGAGCAAGTGATGCTGCGCATCGCCTCCATGCTCCCCCCTGAATATCGAGGCGTATACGCTGAAAAGCTACCAGATTCAGACGTTGAAATTACGCCGGGCAAATCAAAAAGAAGGGACATGCCGGGCACTTAACCACGTCGGGTTTTGGTGGAAACTCATTTCTCTCCAGGCCTAAAATCGCTTGTTCTAGCTCGTTGTAAAGGCTTTGCTCCTTCTTATTCGTCAACGTAATTGGGTACGTTTCGCCCGTACTCATATTGTGCAATTGCAACTCGATGTTACGTCCCGGGTGGTGCTGGCGCGAGGCACGGGCATACAACATTTCGCGGGCCGTCGCTGTTGGCTTTTCCTTGCGTTTGCCGAAGCGTGTTCGTACAAACTTGATTGGCTCACCATCCTGCGCAGGCGCTTCGACACGATCCACTGGAACTTCGATTGTTTTACCGGCAATATCCACTGTAAAGTTCTGGCGTAGTTGCCAGTTTGAATCCCCGCTTGCCAGCAACTTACGCCGGATCAGTTCGGTAACTTCGTGCCCGTGTCGTTCATATAAAGCAGCGAAAGGTAATGTATGCCCCTTCTCTTGCTGCCAGCGTTGTGAATACAGTTCCTGGGTCTCCTCTTCTGTTAGCAACTCCCCATCCCAGTGCTCTGTACTCTTATTTGCCTCAAGCTTTTGCTTTAGCTCTTCCACTGTATCACGTGTCGCTCGCCAGAAAGCAACGTATGCCGATTTTTCGCCCTGAAAGCCATAGATCGTGCTATACATATACTGGCGTGGACAGCGCTGGTATGTTTCAAGAGCCGATAGCGTCAGTGTTTTGGGCTTTATTGCTTCGATAAAGTGATCACTCGGCTGCGATGAAAAGGGCTCGAGCCATGTTGGTTCATTTGTGGCGTGATTATCCACGGTAGGTTCGGTTCCAGCGAGGGGTGACCGGGCGGGGGTAAACCCCGCCCCAACGTTTTGATTTACATCGGCATCCCCTTCATGAAATGTAGGGGCGGGGCTTGCCCCCGCCCGGTCAGCTTCCCACGCCACTCGCCTGATGCGTTCCTCAGGTAGGCCCATTAGCAAGGTATCAATGTATGCTGAACGTTTGTAATTTTTTTTGCCGTAGCGTTCAGCGTAGCTCAGCACGAGGTAGTCACGAGCGCGTGTTGCGCCGACGTAGAAGAGGCATGCTTCGCCTGTTTCATGCGCGGCGTCTCCCTCGCTTTCGGGTGGTAACATGCCTACGGGAGGCTCGACAGGTTTGCTACGTCTCTGGATGGGGAAACGCTGTTTCACGATGCCTGGCAGGTAGACAACCGGAAATTCCAGTCCTTTACTGGCATGAACGGTCATTACACTGATGACATCGGGAGTTTCTTCGTCGTCGCTCTCTACATCACTATGCCGGGTACCACCATCTTGTCGCAAGGTTAAGAGCACTCTCAGGTAATCCAGGAAACCTCTGGCCTGCTCTTGAATATCTGGCGGTTTAACCGGCTCTATTGCCTCGCCTGGCGCAAAATCTTCCTGCTCCTGCTGGTCACGCAGCATCTGCTGTTGCCAATCATATTTGCGGGCAAGTAGTAGGATGCCAGTGTAATCGTCGAGCATTGCTTGTGTTTGCGTATTTCCAGCAGAAATCAGCAGATCACGTACCAGCGTAGTCTCGATGAAGAGATAATCAGCCAGTAGTAACCATATGCTCTGCATACGCTGCAGCGAATTCAAAATGCTTGAAAGATAGGAAAGCGAGCGGGAACCATTCCAACTCATTGTGATTGGAGCCTCGTTGCGCAGAATTAATGTAATCGGTTTGATCTCTTGCTCTCGTGCTGTCTGCAATAACGCCTCAATGTCATTCTGAGTAAGCGCATGCTCAGGTTGTCGCGCTGCCCGTAACAGTCCCATGCCGCTGGAGTTGGCCAGCAGCATGACAATCGAGAGCAGGTTTTTGATGTGTTCTTGCTCTAACATGCCTCCGCGCTCGATTACTGGCAGGTTCGCTGTGACCAGCGCCTGTGAGATTTTACGTGCTTGCGCTCGTGTCCGGCAGAGTACAACGAAATCGCGAAAATTATAGCCCTCAGCCTGTTTGCGCCGGATATCACTGATCAAGCCGTTCAATTCACTCGTTTCGTCAGAGGCAACCGCAAGAGTGACATACGTATCTGTCGAAGTAGAACGAGCTGTCTGAACTGTGTCCAGCATGTTGTCAGAACCCAGTTGTTTACTGCGAAATGCATCAGCAAAGCTCACTATATCGGGTCGAGAGCGGTAGTTGCGACTGAGCGGCAGAACGACTGCACCAGCATAATCGTTGCGGAAGTTGGCGATGTTTGCCGGTGAAGCGCCCCGAAAGCCATAGATGGCTTGATTTGCATCTCCCACAACCCAGACACGCCCCGTATCTCGCGCCAGCTCGCGTAACAGCACACCGCTGGCCCGGTTGATATCCTGAAACTCGTCAACTAGAATATGCTGGTACTTCTGCTGTAGATGCTGGCGTACCTCCGGGTGTTCTTGCAACAGTTGCACTGTGAGCATAATCAGCCCGCCAAAATCGGTATCTCCCTGTCGCTCCAGGGCCGCTTGATAGAGCGCGTAGATATCAGCGACCTCGAGAGCTTTCTCTGCGAGTTCTTTCTCCTCATCGCTTGAAGCCTGTTCCAGCATGCGCAGAGCCAGCCATCTATATTCTGCCGGTGTTACCAGCTCATCTTTGGCTCGTGAGATTCCGCTCAAGATGGCAGGAAAGTAATAGGTTGGTATGTTCAAATTCTGATAATGGCGTAACGGCAGTTCGTTGGCTAATCGCAGCAGGAGAAAATAGCCCTCTGCCTCATCTACAAAGGCGAAATCCTGGCGCAAACCCACCAGGTTCCCATAGGTACGCAGCAGTTCAGCGCAAAAGGCATGAAAGGTGCTTACCGTGGGAAAGGCGACTTGCGCATCCAACACGCTATGCAGGCGTTCCTGCATCTCTTCGGCTGCCTTGCGCGAGAAGGTCAATGCGAGTATGTTTTCGGGCGCTATGCCCAGTGTATGTATCAGGTATTCAACGCGACCGATCAGTGTGCTGGTTTTGCCACTACCTGGACCGGCCACGATTAATGCAGGGGTAGGGGCCTCGATAGCTGCTTGCTGGAATTCGTCGTAATGTTTTTTGGGTGGGGAAATGACCGCGACAGCTGGGTCAGGACGACCACCCCCATCCCCCGGGCGACCATGAAGGTCGCCCCTACGATATTCGCGTTCAGTTAGGAGACCGGCCAGGCGGTTGAGCATGGCGGCATTGGAAACGCCGAAAATGTCGGCCAATTCGTTGGCTGGAGTCTCTCCGGTCAGGTAGAGGGCGCGCACTCTTTCGAGCGGCATTAATAGCTCTGCGGCAAAGATATTCGCGGCCACTTCGCGCTGGCTGCGAGGATCATAGGATATGCCAATACCAAGTAGATCCTCCGCTTGCTCCTGGAAAATCAGTTCTGTTTCATCTTCGCGTACGTCATGCTCTTTGCATTGGTCTTCAAGCGATGATGCCAGGTCAAACTCCGCAACAGATTGAGCCAGACGGAACGAAAAGTGCTGGTGGCCTACCTGGCGATGCAGAACCGCATGTCCTATTTCGTGGGCAAGGGTGAAGCGGAGCAATCCGTCGGGTAGATAACGACGGAGCCAGATCAGGTTTTCTCCTGTTTCCAGAAGGCCATAGGTGCCTTCTGGATAGTAGTCCGGTTCAAAGGTTGCGACGTCCAGGCCAAGCCAGGCCGCTAATTCATCCAGTGGTGTCCTGTCACCGGTCCACTGTGGGTGGCTTTCTCTGAAGTGCTGTAGCAGTTGATGTGCTGTTTCGGCTGCCTGCACCTGTGTAGTATCATCCATAACAATTCCTGCGCAAAAGATTTGTTTTTGTAACTATTCAGGCCTTTTTTCTCTCGCGCCGCCCCCGGCGGCGGGGTGGGGGTTCCAAGGGGCCTTGCAGGCCCCTTGGAACCCCTGCTGAATAGTTTCAGTGCATAGAATTCTACTATAATTTAAATACCGCTCACATAGCGATCATTTTGGTCGCTATTTTTAAGCCCAACAATTGATCATTTTCAATACCAATTGTATTGATGAATCCAGCGGTTGCGTTATTAGTATACAGCAGTCTGCCAAATCTCGAACTCGCAAAGCGAAAATCTGGTATAATTGGTAAGCTGGAAATGTGCTACCGCAGAAATGGAGAAAGTGCCATGGAAGCTGCCGAAATTCTTGAAAAGGCCAGGGCTGGTGGCGAACCTCCTCATGGCTGGATCGTCCTGCCGCTCTTGCGCAATAAAGTAAGATTAGGTATTCTTGGATGGGTTGCTGGCGCCATCGTGGGACTTGGGCTTTTCGCCATAATGGTTCCCCTTGTGATCCCTCACAACTATCTTTATGGTCCTATCGCCGCTCTTGTTACAACTCTGTTATTAGGCATGGTGCTTTTCGTCGGTGTAGGAAGCGTCTGGCAAATTATTGTCGATACGCGCCGTTTATTAGAGGCTGACAAATACATCATCGTCATCACCCCGGATGAGTTTGTCATGCAAGAGGGGGAAAATATAAGACATGTGCCGCTAATGTACGTGCGCTATATCACAGCTCGTGGTTTTGCTCCTCCTGACCGTACTGCTCCCAGGGGGGCAGTGGTCAGCGAAATGCCTCACTCAGGTGAGAATGTTAGTGGCCTTTTTTTGGGAAGGGGTCTCATTCCGTCCGTATCGAATTGGCGCGCGCGCCGTAAGGCCAAACGCACCCCTACAATGCTTGCATTCGTCGATAGCCGCACTGGTAGCGAGGTGATAATCAAGGACTACAACTTATATGCTGATCCTAATACAATTGCTACCCTGCTGAGGGAATATGCTTCCAGTGTACAGCGAATATTTTGATGTAGAGGTCATTGCACATGCTGCTCGCCATCGATATCAGTAATACCAACATCAAATTCGGCCTGTATAACAGCGCAACCATGAACCATCACTGGATCGTCTCAACGGCACGCCAGCGCACAGCAGACGAGTATGCGATGGTTTTGCATGACCTGCTGCATTACGCGGGTCACCAATTCACAGATATCGATGACATCATTCTATCGAGTGTCGTTCCACCGCTCACTCCAGTGTTTCAGGAACTGGCTCTGCGCTACTGTAACAAAGAAGCCATTGTGCTGGATTATACCCTGGATATGGGACTACAGTTCCTGGTTGATAATCCGTGGGAGATAGGCGCTGACCGCATCGCCTCGGCGCTTGCCGCATTCCATTTCTACGGTGGACCAGCCATCATCATTGCCTTTAGTACCGCTACTACCTTTGATGTCATTTCAGCTGAGGGAGATTTTTTAGGCGGATCAATCGCGCCCGGCCTGATTATCTCTGCCGAGGCATTGAGCAGCGCTGCTTCCCGCCTTTACCGCGTAGATTTAACGCCGCCGAGCCGTGCCCTGGGCAAAAACACAATTGAAAACATGCAATCTGGCATCATTTTCGGGCATGTCGGACTGGTACAGGGTTTGATAGAGCGACTGCGCAAAGAGATACCAGGGATGAGCGAACATAGCGAGGTCAAGGTTATCGCCCATGGTGGTCTGGCACCGTTGATGGCTCCGATCATACCCGAGATCCAGTACGTCAACCAGTATTTACCGTTGGAGGGCTTGAGGCTGGCATATATGCGGTTGCGGGGAGAACACAGATAAAAAAGCCCACCTGTGTCCCACATACCGCAGTTTGATTGAAAGCTTGTAGAGAAAGTATTTTAGATCACAACTCGTGTAGCTCGTATAACCCCATATTTGCTCTTCTTGCCCATGGCAATTATCTTCGAGCCTTCTTGCAATTCCTGTATCATCTTGATAGATACCTGCTCGCCCGAATGGCTGGAGATAGTCACACTTTCGTCCACACATAGAGCAACAGGTGTGGTATCACCTGTCATCTGATGCGGGACAGTCCCTGCAATAATATACGTGTTTCGTTTCTGTGACTGAGAAGCAACTCCCTTTACAGTTACTTGATGTCCATCGGCCAGAAGCGTAGCGATCTGTTCCCGAGATTCGTGCTGCACCTCTTCAACATGGTCAAGATCCTGCTGAAAGGCATCTTCAGCTTTCTGCTTATGTGAAGGAACCTTTGGCTTCTCCTCAGCAAGCGGTTTTTCAAACAACGCTCCGTCATATGTGGAGGGAATTGCCACCTGCACAGCTCGTGGCATGGCATCGAAACGATATGTGACCATCACCTGATCTGCATTTTCAGCGCTTTGGAGAGCTTCACGATCTGATTTGTTCAGGTAGTCCTTGAGCCTCGTTGGGCTTCCATCCAGTTGCAAGGCAATTGAAGCCGGGACGCTGATGGTTATGCTAGCTCCATCAAAGTATTCGGCTGTTGCGTTATCAGGCCTGCGGCGGAACAAAAGCGAGGCAATCTGTTCTATTGTCTTCAGGGTATTGCCTGCTGTAATGACACACACGTCAAGGAGTCCACTATCGAGATAAGCGTTTGGCGTAAACTGCACGGGCACCCCGTAGCGACGCGTATTGCCTACGATCACCTGGAAAGCTTCGCCTTTCCAAACTTTTTCCTCTTCTTGTTTAGTGCCGCCTACCCGTATTTCTACGGGAAAGGGATGTTGCCTGTGCAGTTCTTCAGCTCCCGGGAGACCAACAGCCAGACGGCCGACGCGGTACTTCAGGTCTTTGGAGACATGCTCCATAACCGCGGCATCGAAGCCCAGGCTGGCCATCAACAAGAAGTGTTGGTTAGCTTTGGTTGTTCCTTTCACCACCCCATTATGTAACTGCTTCCTTTTCTTCTCTCGCCGCTGCTCCTGATCATCCTGAGATGTACCAGGAAACGAGAGCCCCTGCACCTCGATATGTCCGATATCAACTTTGCGAGCTTCGCTACTGCAAAGGGTAAGGGCCGCTTGCACAGGGTCATTGGGCACGCCAATTTCAGCCGCCCAGACATTGACAGTACCACCAGGAATGACGCCAATGATGCTCGAACGCTTTCTGCTAGTCATTACTCCATTGAGGACCTGATGCACTGTTCCATCACCTCCGTAGCCTATGACCAGGTCGTAGTTTGCTTTTGCTGCCCTGGCTGCCAATTCCATACTGTGCCCGCCATACTCTTTAATAGCGATCTCAGTACTCCAGCCAGCCGCCGATAGCACGGCGATCAGGTCAGCGATTTTTGTTACGTTTTGCCCTGCGTGCGGATTAATCACCACACACGCTCTTTTAAGCTTCATAGTTTTTCTCCTGATCATAGACGACATTATGCAGATGAACACATGAATCCGGTCATCCGTGGGTGCCGATTTATCGCGCACACCGCCGATTATGCAGATGAAC
>WNEZ01006715.1_pt1 | contig 10119 bp, 12 predicted proteins | sample 5400521 | NCBI WGS metagenome assembly WNEZ01 (sample SAMN13153339, study PRJNA577476) | soil metagenome | isolation source: 120 cm saprolite under Douglas fir tree site 2 hole 1 replicate 1 | place: USA:California | collected 2015-04-18 | reverse complement strand
ACATCCACAAATACATCGAGCAGCTTTACGACGCGTTCGGGCCGCAACGCTTTTTCTGGGGCACCGACATCACCCGCATGCCATGCTCGTGGCTGAAATGCGTGACGATGTTCACCGAGGAATTGCCCTGGCTCAAGGGCCAGGACCTCGAGCTGGTCATGGGCCGCGCCGTGTGCGACTGGCTCGACTGGAAGCTGGTGTAGGCCGGATACCCGCCGTGCGTCCTTCGAGACGCCCGCTTCGCGGGCTCCTCAGGATGAGGTTTTTTCTTAATGCGATCACCAAGATAACCTCATCCTGAGGAGCGTCGCGGCGAAGCCGGGGCGCGTGTCGAAGGACGCACGAGGGCAATGCAGTCGAAGGGAGTGATGCCGCCATGCTGATCGTCGACGCGCAGGTCCATATCTGGACGAGCGGCACGCCTTCGGGACAGCACCGCCAGGCATCGTCGTATTCGGCCGAAGCGTGCCTCGCGGAAATGGACGCGGCCGGCGTCGACGCCGTGGTGCTGCACCCGCCGGGCTGGGACGTCAACGGGGTTGAGGTCGCGGTCGCGGCAGCGACGAAATACCCCGATCGGTTCGCCATCCTCGGCCACTTCCCGCTCGACAAGCCGGAAAACCGCACGCTGATCGACAGCTGGAAAAGCCGGCCCGGCATGCTCGGGCTGCGCTACGCCTTCACCCAGCCGCACCAGCAGAACTGGATGACCGACGGCTCGATGGACTGGCTGTGGCCGGCCTGCGAGAAGGCCCAGATCCCGGTCGCGCTGATGGCGTCGAATTACCTGCCGCAGGTCGCGCAGATCGCCGAGCGTCATCCCGGGCTGCGGCTGTTGCTGGACCACTATGCACGGGTGCGGGATTCGAGCGATGACGCGGCGCACGGCAACCAGCCGGCCCTCCTGGCGCTTGCCAAATACCCGAACGTCGCGGTCAAGGCGACCGGCGCGCCGGGCAATTCGAGTGAGTCCTACCCCTACCGCAACATCCACAAATACACCGAGCAGATCTTCGACGCATTCGGCCCGCAACGCACGTTCTGGGGCACCGACATCACCCGCATGCCGTGTTCGTGGCGGCAATGCGTCACGATGTTCAAAGAGGAGATGCCGTTTCTCAAAGGCCGCGACCTCGAATTGGTGATGGGCCGCGCGGTGTGCGACTGGATCGGCTGGAAGCTGCCGGCGTGAGGCATCGTAGAGCGTTTTCATCCGTCACCCCCGCAAAAGCGGGGGTCCAGGGCAACCCCTCCAGTCTGGACCTCTGGATTCCCGCTTTTGCGGGAATGACGATTCAATCTGGGGGGAGGGCCGAATGATCCCGACATTTCCGGCGCTGGTCAGCGCGCTGGCGTTGCTGCTCTACGTCGTCGTCTTTGCCGCCGCCGGGCGGGCCCGCAGCCGCTATGCCATCAAGGCGCCTTCCGTCACCGGCGCGCCGGAATTCGAGCGCGCCTTTCGCGTCCAGCAGAACACGCTCGAACAGCTGGTCTGGTTCATCCCGGCCTTGTGGCTCTTTGCGCTGTACGTCTCGCCGCTCTGGGGCGGCATCATCGGTCTGGTGTGGATCGCCGGGCGCGCCTACTACGCCCTCTCCTATTACCGCGACCCGGAAACGCGCGGGCCGGGGTTTCTGATCGGCTTTGCCAGCGCCGCCGTGCTGCTGGTCGGGGCGCTGATCGGGATCGTCGCGAAGCTGGCCTGAGCCGCTCAGCCGGCCTGCCCCGAGAGCCAATCCTCGAGCAGCCGGCGCGCGATCGAATCGCGTCGCGGCAGCCGGAAGCTGTCGTCGTCGACATGCGACAAGAGCCAGTCCCGCTCGAACCAGCGGGCATCGGCGAGCTCGCCGTAATCGACCGTGATCGCGGTCGATGTCGCCTCGGCGTGGAACCCGAGCATGATATTGGCCGGGAATGGCCAGGGCTGCGACGAGTGGTAATGGACCGCGCCGACCTCGATCGCGGTTTCCTCACGCACCTCGCGGGCGACCGCGTCTTCGAGGCTTTCGCCCGGCTCGACAAACCCGGCCAGCGTCGAATACATGCCCGCCACGAAGTTCTTGTTGCGGCCGAGGAGCGCGCGGTCGCCATCGGTCACCAGCATGATGACCGCCGGGTCGGTGCGCGGAAAATGCATCGTGTCGCAGCCGGGATCGGTGCAGCGCCGCATGTGCCCGGCTTCCTCGCTGCGCGTCAGGCTGCCGCACAACCCGCAATGGCGATGGCGCGAATGCCAGAACATCATGGCGCGGGCAAGTGCCAGCAGCGCCCCCTCGTGGCGGTCGAGCCGGCCGGCGAGCTGGCGCAGATCGGCAAAGCGCACCCCGATCTGCGCCATGCCGCCCTCGGCGATGCCGGCGGCGGCGAGCGCCGGCGAGCGCAGCATGTCGAGCGGCGCCTCGCTGGCCGACACATCGAGGGCGAAATGCGCGCGCTCGTCAATCAGGCCGAGAAAGACGAAGTCTCCACGGATGAGACGCTCCTCGACATCGCCATCGCTCAACGAGCCGAGCAACGGACCGACCGCATCGACGGTGAGCACGGCGGCGCGCGGCTCGCCACCTTCCACCTCGATGACGAGGTTTTGGCTGCGCCAGACCGGGACAAACACACTGGCCGGATCGAGCACCCGCGCGCGGATCCACTCGGGCTCGCGGCGGCGCAGGCCGGCCCGCTCAAAGCCCGGCGCGGCATAGTAATTGGGCGATCGCATCGCTGGAGACTGGCATATCGGGCGGCGCCGCGGCAAGCCGCCATGCTGCCCTGCGGTCGCGTGGTGTTTGATCGCAACGCGGTCGCCGGTATAATCAGTGTTGCTCACCATCAGACCCGCGCTCGGCTTTGCCGGATTTCAGGACCCCTGCCGCATGCAAGTCATTTCGACCGAGATCGCCGAGGTAAAGGAGATAAGGCCAGCCCGCCATCGCGACCCGCGCGGATTTTTCTCCGAGATCTTTCGCGAGGATGTGCTGCGGCAGCACGGCATCGATATCGCTTTCTCTCAGGAAAACCATTCCCTCTCGGTCGACCGCGGCGTCGTGCGCGGTCTGCATTTCCAGGTTCCGCCAGAGGGGCAGGCCAAGCTCGTCCGCGTCGCCGCCGGATCGATCGTCGATGTCGCGGTCGACATCCGCTGGGGCTCGCCCACCTATGGCCGCCATGTCGCAGTTGTGCTGAGCGCGGCCGAAGGCAACCAGCTGTTCGTGCCCGAAGGGTTTGCCCACGGCTTTTGCACGCTCGAGCCGAACACCGAGGTTGTCTACAAGGTGAACCGCTATTACTCGGCCGAGCACGACCGCGGATTGGCCTGGGACGACCCCGCATTGGGAATTGCCTGGCCGGTGTCCGGAACGGAGGCTCTGCTATCCGATAAGGATCGGCGCCAACCGGTTTTGGCCGAGTTGCCGCGGCACTACTGCTACGCATAGACGCGCCGTGCCATGAAGCTTCTGGTGCTTGGTGCGGGGGGTCAGGTCGGGCATGAGCTGTGTCGCCTTGCCTGGCCGGATGGGTACAGCGTTGCCGCCTTCGATCGCGGCGGCGTCGACATTGCGCAGCGCGAGCCGGTGTTCGCCGCGGTGGCGCGCGAGCGCCCCGACATCGTCATCAATGCCGCCGCCTATACCGCGGTCGACCGCGCCGAGAGCGAGCCCGACATCGCCTGGGCCAGCAATTGCAGCGGCCCCGCCAACATCGCCGCTGCCTGCCAGGAGGCGGCGATCCCGCTGATCCACCTCTCGACCGATTATGTCTTCGACGGCAGCAAGCCCGGCGCCTATTTCGAGGCTGATCCAGTAAAGCCCCTCGGGGTTTACGGAGAGAGCAAGGAGGCCGGCGACCAGGCCGTGCGCGGCGCTCTCGCCCACCACGTGATCCTGCGCACCGCCTGGGTCTACAGCGCGCACGGCCGCAATTTCGTCAAGACGATGCTGCGGCTCGCGGGCGAGCGCCCGGTCTTGCGGGTTGTCGCCGACCAGATCGGCTCGCCGACCAGCGCCGCCGACATCGCGGCCGCGATCGCTGCCATCGCGCAACAGCTCAATGCCGGGAACACAAGCTGGGGCACCTACCACTTCGCCGGCGGCGGGGCGGTAACTTGGCACGGTTTCGCCGAGGCGATCTTCGAGCTGGCCGCGCCACGGCGCGGCCCGCCGCCGCTGGTCGAGGCGATCGCCACCGCCGACTACCCGACCCCGGCGCGGCGTCCGGCCAATTCGGTGCTCGATTGCCGCCGGATCGGCGAGGTCTTCGGCATCGTGCCCCGGCCGTGGCGCGAGGCGCTCGCCGAGGTGATCGGCGAGCTCTATCGAGGCTGACCGATTGACCCTCTCCCGCACCGCGGGAGAGGGTGCCGAGCGCAGCGAGGCGGGTGAGGGTGCAACGGCGGAATAGACCCTCACCCTCCCATCGCTTCGCGATGGGCCCCTCCCTCTCCCGCGGTGCGGGAGAGGGTCCAGGGTCAGCCCATTGCGTGCTGGAGATTGGCGTCGAGCTTGTCGAGGAACTGGTTGGTCGTCAGCCAGGGATGGTCGGCGCGGATGAGGGTCGCGAGGTCGCGGGTCATCTCGCCGCCTTCGACCGTATTGATGCAGACCTTTTCCAGGGCCTCGCCGAAGCGCACGACATCGGGCGTGTTGTCGAAGGTGCCGCGATAGCGCAGCCCGCGCGACCAGGCGAAGATCGAGGCGATCGGGTTGGTCGAGGTCTCCTTGCCCTGCTGGTGCTGACGGTAGTGGCGGGTGACCGTGCCGTGCGCCGCCTCGGTCTCCACCGTCTTCCCATCCGGGGTCAGCAGCACCGAGGTCATCATGCCGAGCGAGCCGAAGCCCTGTGCCAGCGTGTCGGATTGCACGTCGCCGTCATAGTTCTTGCAGGCCCAGACAAACCCGCCATTCCACTTCAGCGCCAGCGCGACCATGTCGTCGATCAGGCGATGCTCGTAGGTCAGGTTGCGCTTCTTGAACTCGGCGGCGAACTCGTTGTCGTACACCTCCTGGAACAAATCCTTGAAGCGGCCGTCATAGGCCTTGAGGATCGTGTTCTTGGTCGACAGGTAAAGCGGCCAGCCGCGCTGCAAGGCAAAATTGAAGCTCGATCGAGCGAAGCCCTTGATCGAATCGTCGAGGTTGTACATCCCCATCGCGACGCCGCCGCCGGCAAAATCGAAGACCTTGCGGGTGACCGGCTCGCCGCCGTCCTTCGGGGTGAAGGTCATCGTCAAGGATCCAGCGCCGGGCACGACGAAATCGGTCGCGGCATATTGGTCGGCATAGGCGTGGCGTCCGATCACGATCGGCTGGGTCCAGTTGGGCACAAGCCGCGGCACGTTCGTGCAGACGATCGGCTCGCGGAAGATCGTGCCGCCGATGATGTTGCGCAGCGTGCCGTTCGGCGATTTGTACATGTGCTTCAGATGAAATTCCTCGACGCGCGCCTCGTCGGGGGTGATCCCGGCGCATTTGATGCCGACGCCATATTTCTTGATGGCGTTGGCCGCGTCGACGGTGACCTGGTCGTTGGTCGCGTCGCGCGCTTCCATCCCGAGGTCGTAATATTTCAGGTCGATGTCGAGATAGGGCAGGATCAGCTTGTTCTTGATAAAGCTCCACATGATGCGCGCCATCTCGTCGCCGTCGAGTTCGACGACGGGGTTCGCTACCTTGATCTTCGCCATTGCTGTTTACCCTCGCATCCACCGGACGGCCATTGCAGGGGCGCGACCATAAAGGCCGCTGTGCGCAGAGGCAAGCCGACCGGGCCATTTCCCGCGACCTGAAGCGACAGCCTTTTGCTCTTGCCGACAGCCCCGGAACGCCCGGTTATTAACAGCGCCGTCGAAGGGGCTGATCGGGCGTAGGTCCGCGCAGGAAATACCGCCTTTGTTGCCGAGGATTTACTTCGGGTTTACAAAATGAATCGAAGGGTGGACCTCTTTACCCTTCATTTCAATATGTTAGGTTAAATGCCTATTAAATAGGCAAAGCGCATTTTGCCGCAGGAGATAACTCCCCGCACGCATCGGAATGATGGCTTTTCCACAACCTTGTCCACCGTTTCCGGGGATAGCAGCGGTTGCGCTGCGGATTATCCAGAAACCTCAAGGTCTTGCAAAGCGGGTCGGACCTCACAGCAACTCGGAGCGGGGTGCCCCAGCCGGTTGGGCGTACGCCAGCGCGCGCATCAGTTCCCCGACATTCGGCACGATTTCCAATAATCTCGGCACCAGCGACTGGGTGAAACCTTGCGCGGTGATATGATCAAGCAGATCGCGCAACGGTTGCCAATAGCCCGCGACATCGACCAGAAAGATCGGCTTGTCGTGCAGTCCGAGCTGGCGCCAGGTGAGGATCTCGAAGGTCTCGTCGAGCGTGCCGATGCCGCCCGGCAGGATCGCGAACGCATCAGCCCTTTCGGCCATCAGCCGCTTGCGGTCGTGCATGCTGCCGACGATGACGAGTTCGCCCGCGCCGGGGTGTGCCAACTCGGCATCGCGCAGCCGCTGCGGGATGATGCCGACGACCCGGCCGCCGGCCGCCAGAACCGAATCGGCAAGCACGCCCATCAGCCCGACCCGCCCGCCGCCAAAGATGAGCTCGATGCCGGCCTTTGCCAGCGCTTCGCCGAGCTCCCGCGCGGCAGCCTGATAGCGCGGGTCGAGCCCGGCGGCCGAGCCGCAATAGACGCAAAGTCGGGTTACGTGCTGCATCTAGCCCGCGGATGCGTAGAGCTCAGACGGCAGAACCGGGGCGGCGCGGCCGCGCGCGTGCAGATACGACTGCCAGAAGAGGCAGGCCGCGACCGAGCGCCAGGGCTGCCACGCTTCACCCATGGCCCGCAGCACCGGCTCGCTCGGGCGCTCGGCGAGGCCCATGCATTCGGCGGCGGCGAGCTGCAGCCCGAGGTCGCCCGCGGGCCAGACATCGGGGCGGCCGAGCGCGAAGATCAGGTAGATCTCGGCGCTCCACCGCCCGATGCCCTTGAGGCCGATCAGAGCGGTGAGAGCGAGGGCATCGTCGGCGTCAGCGAGCCGGACGAAATCAAATTCGCCGCTCGCGACCGAAGCGGCCAGCCGGCGCGCGTAATCCATCTTCTGTCGGCTGAAACCACAGCGCCGCAACGTAGCATCGTCGAGGGCAAGAAACGGCTCTGGCAGAAGCGGGTCGCACAGCCCGACGAGCCGGCGGTGCATCGCCGCGGCGGCGTCGATCGAGACCTGTTGTTCGAGGATGATGTGTAAGAGCGTCGCAAAGCCGTTCCGGCGTCGGCGAAAGCGCGGCACGCCGGCGCGCTCGAGGATCGGACGAAACACCGGCGCAGCGCCCAGCGCCGCGATCCCTTCCTCAAGGCCTGCCGGGGCGTAGATCAGCCCCAAGATGTCAGCCCCATAGGGTCGGCTCAGGCGGGTAGATCGTGCTGCCGTCATAGCGCAGCCCCGGCACGCGATCGGACGCCAGCAGCAGCGGGCCGTCGAGATCGACCACCTGGGCGCGCTGCGCGACGAGCATCGCCGGCGCCATCGCCAGCGAGGTGCCGATCATGCAGCCGACCATGATCTTGAAGCCGCGCGCCGCCGCCGTGTCGGCCAGCGCGAGCGCCTCGGTCAGCCCGCCCGACTTGTCGAGCTTGATGTTGACCGCGTCGTATTTGCCGACGAGCCGGTCGAGATCCTCGCGCGTGTGGCAGGATTCGTCGGCGCAGATCGGGATCGGGTGCGGCACGTCGCGAAGCGCATCATCGGCCCCGGCCGGCAAGGGCTGCTCGATTAGCTCGACCCCGACTCCCCCAAGTTCCGGCATCACTTCAACGAGATGGCGCTCGGTCCAGCCTTCATTGGCATCGACAATCAGTCGGGCCGCCGGCGCCGCGCGACGCACCGCCCGCACCCGCGCGATATCCCCATCGCCGGTCAGTTTGAGCTTCAACAATGGCCGGGCGCGCTGCGCCGCGGCTGCTTCGCCCATCCGCTCGGGAGTGTCGAGGCCGAGCGTATAGGCCGTGACAACCGGCTTCAGCGCACCGATCCCGGCGATCTCGGCGGCTCGGCGGTCATCGCGCTTGGCATCGAGGTCCCAGAACGCGGCATCCAGAGCGTTGCGCGCCGCGCCGGGCGGCATGGCCCGCTGCAGCTCGTTGCGGTCCAGGCCGGAAAACACCGCGCCGCGCATCTCTTCAAGCGCGCGCACGACACTGTCGACGCTCTCGCCGTAGCGTGGGTACGGCACGCATTCGCCGCGCCCGCGGAACTCGCCGTCGAAGAGTTCCGCGATGACCACTTCGGTGGTTGTCTTGCTGCCGCGCGAGATCGCGAACGCGCGGGCCAACGGCCACGTCCGGCGGATTACGCTGAGGCGCTGCGGATGCGGTGCCATCGAGAAGATCAGCCGAGCAGACGATCGACGATCGGGCCGACCCCGGTGCGAACCGGATCGATCGTGGGCAGGCCGATCCAATCCTCGGTACGGCGCAGATAGTCGCGCGCCGCCGCGGGATCGAGCGCCCCGGTATTGACGCTGACCCCGACGCAGCTCACCGCCGGATTGGTCAATTGCGCCGCCTCGACATTGCGCTCGATGCACAGCTTCAGATCGGGCAGCTTATAGTGGGGCAGCCCGCGCATATGGGCGCGGGTCGGCTCGTGGCACATCACCAGCGCATCGGGCTGGGCGCCGTGAATGAGCGCGAGGGTGACGCCGGCATAGGAGGCGTGGAATAGCGCGCCCTGGCCTTCGATCAGGTCCCAATGATCGGGGTCGTTGGCCGGGCTCAGCCATTCGACGGCGCCCGACACAAAATCGGAGACGACCGCGTCGATCGACACGCCATCCCCGGCAATGAAGATGCCGGTCTGGCCGGTCGCGCGAAAATCGGCTTTGACCCCGCGCGCCCGCATCTCCTTTTCGATCGCCAGCGCGGTGAACATCTTGCCGATCGAGCAGTCGGTGCCGACCGTCAAGAGCCGCTTGCCGGGCCGCTTCAACCCGTTGCCGACCGCGAACTCGCGCGTCGGATGGCGCACATCGGCGATCTGGCGGCCAAACCGGGACGCGGCCTCGCGCAGCGCCGGGATGTCCGTCAGCCGGTGGTGCAGGCCGCTCGCGAGATCCAGGCCGAGCTCAAGTGCCCGCACTAGCAGCCCCTCCCAGCCTTCGCCGAGGACGCCGCCGCGATTGGTGGTGCCGACGATCACGGTCTTGACCCCGGCGGCGGCGGCCTCCTCGGTATTCATGTCGGGGATGCCGAGATCGGCGTTGCAGCCGGGCAGCCGAAATTGGCCGCGCGAAATTTCCGGCCGCCAGAAGGCGATGCCGGCCGCGGTCTTGGCGGCGAGCTGGTCCGGCGCGTCGCCGATAAACAGCAGATACGGAGTGCGCAGGCTCACCGTTCCAACCCCTCTTGCGCGCCGGATCTTAGGGAAGAGCGCCCCGGCGGGAAAGCCCCTCGGCATTGTAGGCGGGCGGCCCGGCAGCCATTCGCGCTTCGAATGCCTGCCATTCCAACAACGGTCGCGAGGGATGTACGCAGCGCCCACAGCGTATTCCCTAGAAGCAACAGCATCCGAGGAGGTCGGGATGAGCCCGGGTGCATCCTTATTCGGTTCACCGCCGGACGTCCGGCGCGAGCCTGGCGGCGTCGCCTGGGCCTCGGTGATCGCCATTCTGTTCGCGGCGATCGCGACGATCAGCTTCGCCGTCGATCAGAGCGTGACGCTGTCGAATCTCCCTTAGCCCAGCGGCAGCGACTGCCGCCCGGTGATCGACAGGCGCGGCGAAAATCGGCACAGTGCCGGTCCGCACGCGTTGACCGGACCGATGACCAGATCGATCGCCGCCGTTCTCCTGGCGCTTGCGGCAGGCGCCGCCAGCGCGACCTTATTCGGCTGCACCGGACCGCATCCGTTCGCCCGCGGCGGCGATGCGAATTCGGTTGAGGTCGTCTATAGCGGGGAGCCCGCGAGCGCGTTATCGGCCGCGCGCCAGCACTGCGCCCGCTACGAGCGCGTCCCCCGTCTGGTCAATGCCGGCGTCGATATCGCCGTTTTCGATTGCGTGGACCCGTAGCTGATCGCCCGGAGAGCGCCCTGATCGCGGCAAGGTTTCGCACGCCTGGGCGGCGGAACTG
>WNEZ01006712.1_pt1 | contig 10120 bp, 12 predicted proteins | sample 5400521 | NCBI WGS metagenome assembly WNEZ01 (sample SAMN13153339, study PRJNA577476) | soil metagenome | isolation source: 120 cm saprolite under Douglas fir tree site 2 hole 1 replicate 1 | place: USA:California | collected 2015-04-18 | reverse complement strand
GCCCGGTCACCGATCCCGTAGAGCTCAGGAGCGCGATCGCCCAGGGCGTGAAAGCCGTGCTGAACGGCGAAGTCTGCGTGATCGACGCGCGCGTGCGACCCGGGTACGACGCCGACATCAGCGGCGAGCGGGCAACGCGCCAGGAGCCGGTGGGCCGGACGTAGAGGGAGAGCGGTCATGGCGCGACTGACCCGCGAGGACGTGCTGAAGAAGGCGGAGGCGCTGAAGAACTGGGGCAAGTGGGGGCCCGACGACGAGCTCGGCGTGCTCAACTACATCACGCCCGAGGACATCGTCGCCGCGGCCCGGCTGGTGAAGAAGGGCAAGGTCTTCCGCCTCGGCCTGGCGCTCGACGAGAACGGGCCCCAGCGCGGCATCTTCGGCGGTCGCTGGAACCCGATGCACCAGATGCTGGCGACCGGCACCGACGCCGTCGCGGGCAAGCACGACGTCACCCCGGGCCTGCGCTACGCCGACGACGCGATCAACCTACCCACACAAGCCGCCACGCAGTGGGACGCGCTCTCGCACGTGTTCCTCGTGGACAAGATGTGGAACGGCTACCCGGCCACGCTCGTCGACATGCGCGGCGCCTACAAGAACGGCATCGACAAGTTCGCCGGCAAGATGGTCGGGCGGGGCGTGCTGCTCGACGTGGCCCGGTGGAAAGGCGTCGCGTGCCTCCCTGACGGCTACGGGATCACGATCGCCGAGCTCGAGGCCACGGCGCGCGCCCAGAACGTGACCGTGCGACGCGCCGACTTCGTGATCATCCGCACCGGGCAGATGGAAGACCGGCTCGCGCACGGCGAGTGGGGCGGCTACGCGGGCGGCGACGCCCCGGGGCTCGCCTTCGAGACGGTCGACTGGATCCACGCCACGCAGATCGCGGGCATCTGCAGCGACACCTGGGGCATCGAGGTCCGCCCGAACGACACCGGGCCCGACGTCTTCCAGCCCTGGCACTGGGTGACGATCCCCGCGATCGGGATCGTGCACGGCGAGATCTTCTACCTGAAGGAGCTCGCGGAGGACTGCGCCGCCGACCGCGTCTACGAGTTCTTCTTCTGCGCGCCGCCGCTGGTGATCACGAAGGGGACGGGCTCGCCGATCAACCCTCAGGCGATCAAGTAGGGCGCCGGGCCCGCGGACATCCCGTGGAACTGCCGAGGCGGAGCTGCAGCGGTGATGGTAAAAGACGTGTGGTGACCAAGCTCACGATCGGGTTGGTCCTGCTGCTGTTCGCCGTGCCGTCGGCCGCGACGGCGCAGCAGCCGCGCAAGGTCTACCGCGTCGGGTATTTGTACGAGGGGGTGCCGCACTCCGAAGCCCTCAGTGAGGGCCTCCGCGATCTGGGATGGGTCCTTGGCGAAAATCTCGTCATCGAGTACTGGCAGGCCGACGGGCCGCCCGAGCGCCTCCAGGCTTTGCTGACCGATCTCCTGCAACTCAACGTCGATGTCATCGTCGTGGTGAATACGCGGCTCGCGACCGCGGCGAAACGGATGACGCAAACGGTGCCGCTCGTCGTGTCGGTCGGTGACCCGGTCCGAACGGGTCTCGTGACGAGCCTGGCCCGGCCGGAGGGAAACCTCACCGGCGTCGCGAATCAGAATCCTGAGCTGAGAAGGAAGGCACTGCAGTTCATGATGGAGGTGGTCCCTAGCGCCACGCAGGTCGGCTTCTACGTGAGGCCGGACAATCCCGCGATTACTTTGTCGTGGCAAGAGCTGCAAGCTGCGGCGCCCACGCTTGGTGTGAAGATGCGTCGCTTCGACGTCAAGGAGCCGGCCGACCTCGAGCGCCCGTTCGTCAGTACCGCTCGGGAACGCGTCGGTGGGCTGATCGTTCCGCGGGAGGGTATCTTCGTTGCCCACCGCCGCCGGCTCATCGAGCTCGCGGTGAAGAGCCGGCTCCCGGTGTTGTACACCGGTCGCGAGTTTATCGAGGCGGGCGGGTTGATGTCATTCGCCGCCGACGAAAACGATCTCATGCGGCGCGTTGTGGCGCGCTACGTCGATCGAATCCTCAAGGGCGCCAAGCCTTCTGACCTTCCATTCGAGCAGCCGACCCAAATTCGAGCTGGTCATCAACCTGAAAACCGCCAAGGCGCTCGGCCTCAGGCTTCCCGAATCGCTGCTGCGGCGAGCCGATCAGGTGCTCGAATGATCGACCGCGGCTCTCAGCCGCGCCCAAGTCGCCTTCTGGAAAGTTTAGCCGGCGCCGCTCAGTGGGGGTCGCAGGCCGCGGCACTGTGATGCGGGCCTGGGCGCGCCGCTCAGCGCAGGTAGCCGACCACGTCCTTCTGGCACTCGACGAACGGAACGCTCAGCGGGTCACGCGGGCGCGGCAGCGTCACCTTGACTTCCGCCTTCACCGTGCCCGGATGGGGCGTGAGCACGACGATCCGATCAGCAAGGTACACCGCCTCCGCGACGTTATGGGTGACGTAGACGACGGTCTTCCTGGTCTCGCGCCACACGTCGACCAACAGGCGCTGCATCTCGTCGCGGGTCAACGCATCGAGCGCCGCGAACGGCTCGTCCATCAAGAGGACGGACGGATTGTAGGCGAGGGCGCGCGCGATCGCCGCGCGCTGCTGCATCCCGCCCGAGAGCTCGTGTGGATACGCGGCGGCGAACGACTCGAGGTTGACGAGGCCCAGGAACCGCTGCGCGGTCTTCGCGCGTTCGTCGCGGGGCACGCCCTTCATCTCGAGGCCGAACTCGACGTTGCGCTGGGCCGTACGCCAGGGAAACAGCTGGGCAAAGTCCTGGAAGACGACTCCGCGGTCGAGCCCGCGCCCGCTGACCGCGCGGCCACCGATCAGCACGTCCCCCTTCGTCGGTACCAGGAATCCGGCCAGGATGTTGAGGAGCGTTGTCTTGCCGCAGCCACTCCGTCCCACGACGCAGATGAACTCGGATTCGGCGACACCGAAGCTGACGTCACGCAACGCGGTGACGGCGCGCTCATTTGCCGTGTACTCGTAATTGACGCGTCGGATCTCGATGTGATCCATAGGCACTCGCTCACGTGCCCGCGGTGCGGACCATGCCCCACCGGCCCACGGTGCGTCGCTCGACCACCTGGAAGACGAGCCGCTCGAACCCGAGCCCCAGGATTCCGATGACCACGAGCGTGCTCAGCATCACGTCGGTCCGGAGGAACTCGTTTGAATCGAAGATCACCCAGCCGAGGCCCCAGCTGGTCGCGGCGATCATCTCGCCCCCGACCACGGCGATCCACGAGCGGGCGAACGCCTGGCGGAGTCCGGCGATGACGAACGGGAGTGACCCGGGAAGCACGACCTTCCGGAAGAGCTCGCCGCCGCCCGCGCCCATGGTCTCGGCCGCGCGAATCCAGATGCGGTTGATCGAGCGGACACCGGTCCAGGTGTTCAGGATGATCGGGAACGTGGCCGCATAGAAGACCAGGGCGACGCTCGCCGCGTTTCCCAGGCCGAACCAGAGGATGAAGACGGGAACCCAGGCCAGCGACGGGATCGGGGAGAGCACGCTGACCAGGGGAAGCACGAATCGCTCGGCGGTCTTGAAGCGCCCCATCAGGATGCCGACCGGTACCCCCAGCAGCGCGGCGAGGCCGAGCCCCCACAGGATGCGATAGAGCGTGTAGGCGATGTGAACGAAGATGGTGCCGCTCACGACCATCTGAACGAGCACGGGAACGATCACCGCCAGCGACGGAGAGAGCACCGGGGAGAAGAGACCGCTCCGCGCGAACGCTTCCCATACCACGGCCACGAGGCCGAAGGAGGCGACCGTACCGAGGACGAACTGCTTCATCGCTCGAGCATCCCCCACCGCACGACCGTGAACTTCTCGACGCGCTCGAACACGAGCTTCTCGAGGCCGAGCCCAACGAGTCCGATCACGGCGATCCCGGCCAGCATCACGTCGGTGTTCAGGAATTCCCGAGCGCCGAAGATCAGCCAGCCGAGCCCGATCGAGACCGAGGTGAGCATCTCGACAGCGATCAGCACGCGCCACGCGCGCGCCAAGCCGAGCCGGAGTCCGGTGAGAACGTAGGGGAGCGCGCCCGGCAGGACCACCTTCCGGAAGAGCTGGCCATCGGTGGCGCCCATGGTCTCGGCCGCGCGAATCCAGATGCTCTTCACCGCCTTGACGCCCGTCCACGTGTTGACGACGACCGGAAACGTCGCGGAGAATCCCACGAGCAACACGGCGGGAAGATTGCCGAGACCGAACCAGAGAACGAACAGGGGCGCGTAGGCCAGACCGGGGATCGGGTTCCCCACGCTCACGACCGGGACCAGCAGATCCTCGGCCCACCGATACCGTCCCATCAGCATCCCCATGGCTACCCCCACGACCGAGCCCAGGAGGAAGCCCGCGGCCAGGCGCAGCAACGTCTCGAAGGCGTGGAGCGGCAGGATGCCCGTGACGACGAGGCGGACGAACGCCGACACGATCGTCTCGATCCGCGGAAAGAGGCGCGGGGGAAACGGGCCGAAGATCGCGAATCCTTCCCAGAGGATCGCGACGACGACGAACGGCAGCACGAGCTGCGCCAGCCCGAGCGCCGCTCGTCGCAGGTAGAGTGTCGTTGGCGTGCGGAACAAGGGCCGCTAGCGCGTCGCCTTGGCCCTGGCCAGGAGATCCCGGTTCAGCGCCTTGGCGATGTCGGGCATGGCGTTGATGCGCCCTTCCCCCGCGCCCGACAGGATATCCTTCGCCTGATCGGCGAGGTATTTCTCCATCTGCGGCGTGAGGTCGGGCTCCCACTTCATCCGCTGGAGCGCCTTGTCGATCACGGCGACCGGGATCTCGCGGCCCAGGGACTTCTGCTCCTCGACGTACACCGCCGCCGCCTTCTGAGGCTCCTCCTTGAGGAACCTGACCGCGCGCAACCAGCCGCGCAGGTACGCCACCACGGCGTCAGGGTTCTCCTTGATCACCTTGTTGGTGGCCGTCAGCATGAACGGGAGCGGATCGTACTTGCAGTAGTCCTCGACGATGCGGAGGGTCCCGTCGTGCTCGCCGATGGCGCTGTAGGGCTCGCCGAGCGAGGCCATGTCGATCGCCTTCGCGATCAGACTGGGCATCATATCCTTCGGGTCCGGGATGTTCGCGACCTGGAAGTCGCCGGGCTTGAGACCGTAGCTTGGCGCAACGCGGGCCATGAAGACGTACTCGGTGATCGTCCCTTTCGGCAGGCCGATCCGCTTGCCGCGGAGCTGGCTCACGCTGTTGATGTCGGAGCTCTTGAGCGCCACGATGTGGGTGGCCGCGCAGATCATGGAGTTGACCGCCACCGCGGTGTACGGAACGCCCTTGTCCAGACCGATCAGGAACGGCGTGGGGGCGGTCGCGTTGATGTCGATCGCCCCGGCGATCATCGCGTCGCGTCCCTCCTTGCCGAGGAAGAACTTCCGGTGCTCCACATCGAGGCCCGCCTGCTTGAAGTACCCCTGCCGGATGGCGATGACGTCGGGCGCGCCCATGACCGACGCGTGAACGCCCAGCCGGATCTTGAGCGGCTTCGCTTGGGGAGACGCCGTTTCCGTGAATCCCGCAAGGCATCCGAGGATGCCGAGAATTCCGAGCCCGATGGAGCGTTTCATGGCTTCCTCCAGAGCGACGGAGTTTCGCCGAGACTTGGCGGACTCTAGACGGCCGTGCGAAGCCTTGTCAAGGCACGGGAGGGGCCGGAGATGCTACGATCCCGGGCCGGGGGAGAACTGCCATGACACAGAACGGTGCCCTCTCGAAGAACATGCGGCTCCTGGGCCACAACGATCTGGGCGGCTTCGGCAACTGCGGCGAGGGGATGGCCATCCAGCTCGCCCGCGACGGGCGGCGCGTGATCTGGCTCGGGCACGAGTCGGCGCCGAAGAACTTCACGGCGGTCGACGTGACGGATCCGCGCAAGCCGTCGGTCATCGTCCAGACGGATCTGCCCCACGGCGACATGCGCTCGAACAACCTCGACCTCGTAGGCGATCTCCTGGTGGTCCCGTACCAGACGGCGCGGGCGGGCATGCAGCCGGCCGGCGTCGAGTTCTTCGACGTGGCCGACCCGGGCAAGCCCCGCTCGATCGCGTTCTTCGACGCCTCCGGGCCGCACTCGCGCGGCGTGCACCATCTGTGGTTCGTCGACGGGTCCTATCTCCACCTGGCCAGCGGCGCGCCGGACTTCAAGCCCCGCAATCCGAAGGACGATCAGTTCTACCGCATCATCGACGTCCGCCAGCCCACGCGTCCGGTCGAGGTCGGGCGCTGGTGGCTTCCGGGCACGCGGGACGGCGACCCCGAGCCGCCGCCGGCCCGGCATCCGAAGTTCGACGCCGGCTTCCGCGCCCACAACACGAACGTCTACCCGCGCCGGCCCGACCGGGCGTGGATCGGCTACATCGACGGCGGCGCGATCGTTCTCGACATCTCGGACATGGCGCGTCCTCGTCTCTTGAGCCGGTGGGACTATCACCCGCCGTACCCGGGCTTCACGCACACCTTGTTGCCGCTTTTCGACCCCCAGCTCGTGATCGTCTCCGACGAGGCGACCGCGGAAGCCGGCAAGGACTGGCCGAAGCTCGTCTGGGTCGTCGACATCCGCGACGAGACCAATCCGGTGCCGATCTCGACCTTCCCGATTCCCGCCGTGGCCGAGTTCGGCGGGCGAGGGGGACGATACGGCGCTCACAACCTGCACGAGAACCGGCCCGTGGCGAGCAACCTGGTGTCGGAGAAGCTCATCTTCGGCACCTACTTCAACGGCGGCGTGCGCGCCCACGACGTCTCGAATCCATTCCAACCCGAGGAGGTCGCCTACTACGTGCCCGAGGCTCCCCGCGGGTCACGGGCCGGAGCCGTGCAGATCAACGACGTGCTCGTCGACGAGCGCCGAATCGTCTACGCGGTCGACCGCCTCATTGGCGGTCTCTACACGCTCGAGCTTTCCGTCTAGGCCGCGGACGCCGCGCGCACCGGGCCCGCTTCGCGAAGCCGCTGGTCGACGACCGACCAGTCGACGTTCTTGAAGAACGCCTCCATGTATTTCGCGCGCTCCGAAGCTTTGTAGTCACGCATGAACGCGTGCTCCCACACGTCCATGACCAGCAGAGGCGTGCACCGGAGCGGGATTCCGTCCTGGTGCAGGCTCACCCAATAGTTCGTCAGCCGTCCGGTGACCGGGTCTTCGAAGAGGATCACCCAGCCGATGCCGCGCATGCCGGCGATCGCCTGAAAGTTCTCCAGCCAGTGATCGACTGATCCGAAGGTCTCGGCGAGCGCGCGCCCGAGCGCCTGCCGGTCCGAGGGCCGGGCTTCGCCGCCCGGTTTCAGGTTGGAGAAGTAGAGCTCGTGCAAGACCATTCCGTCGTACTCGAAGGCGAGTCGACGAGTTCCTTCCGCGAGGCTGAAATCCTTCCCCGACTCTTTACGATCAGCGCGCATCTCGGAGAGCTCCTGCACCAGCGAGTTCACCTGCTTGACGTATCCCGAATAGAGATCGAGGTGCTCGGTGATCTGAGCGTCCGAGATCCCGCTGAGCCCTCTGAGGTGATCGAAGGATTTCGCACTGTATGTGGCGCGTCCATCTTTTTTCATCGTCTTCACGAACCTCCTGCCCCCGAGACCTGAAAGATCCGTGCCAGACGGTCCCGTCGCAGAAGCCTCAGGCACGACCCATGCAATACCCTGAGATCGCAAGAGCTGTTTTCGGGGCAGGCGAAGGGAGTTTAGCGGTTAGGCAGAGTGAACAGATCGCAAACGGAGGGATATCGCGATGCTCTACTATGCGCTCGTCTTCTTGATCGTTGGGCTGGTGGCCGGTGCGCTCGGATTATTCGGCATCGCCGCGATCGCCGGTCAGATTTCGTGGGTCCTGTTCCTGGTTGGTATCGTCCTCCTCGTCATCCATCTGGCGAGCGGGCGAAGAGTGCCGATACGGTAGACGCCGGCACCCTGTAGTTCTTTCCCTGTAACGTTCACCGCCCGTGTAACAAATACACGAGGCGCGATGTCACGAGGGGCGGTGGCGCGGCCGCGCGCCACCGTCCTGACTCATAGTTCCCGACCTCTCGTGGGCTACTTCTTCCCGAGCTCGGAGACCGCCCGGTCGCGATAGGCGAAGTTGAAGAGGCGATCCGAGGGCAAGAGATCTTTGTACTTGAGATAGCCCTGCTCGGAGCTCAGGCGCTGCATCGAGTCGAGCACCGCCATGTCCATGTCGAGATTCGGATCCAGCACGTGGGCGCGCGCGCGCCGGATCACGTCCGCCTTGGCGCCTGTGTACTTGACCATCATGTCGATGTTCCGCTCCTGCTTCCAGCCGTTGTCGAGGGCGAGATCGCGCGCGGCCTTGAGGTAGGCGACCATGACTTTGTGGGCGAGGTCCGGATTCTTCGCCGCCCAGTCCTTGTTCCAGAAGATCGCGGTGATCGGCGTGGCCTTGGCGCCGGCGGGGCGCGGCAGCGGCCGTAACGCCACCCCGCGCTCCTCGGCCAGGGTCGGGAACGGCTCGGTGAGGATCGCCGCCTCGACCGCGCCTGACTCGAGCGCCGGCACCATGTCGGGGAAGGGCATGATCTTGATCTGCACGTCCTTCAAGCCGAGACCGTCCCGCTTCAGGGCCTGGTCGAGCATCCATTCGACGGCGGCGCCGCGCACGTTCAGCGCGACCGGCTTGCCCTTGAGATCGCGGATGCGCCTGATCTCCTTCTCCCAGGACGCCTTGCGCACGGTGAAGTAGTCCTCGACGTAGCCCGAGTGCAGCGGCGCCACGAACTCGACGGGCAAGGACGCCGCCACTGCGTTGAAGCCTGCGGCGCCCATGCCGGTGCCGCCCACGTTGAGCTGGCCGGTCGCGACCTGCGAGAGGATCTCGGTACCGCCGCTCATGCGCACGGTTTCCACGGCGATGTCGGCGGCCGGGAGATGCCGGTCGGCCATAATGTAGAGCGCCGCGAAGGAGTCGGAGGGAATGTAGCCGATCCGCACCAGGGGCTTCGTCTGCGGCGACACCGGCGCCGCGGCGGCGAGGCCCGCCAGGACGACCACGGCCAACCAGACTCCGGGTCTACGCGTCAAGCTCATCTACGCCTCCGTGCGTTCGGTCGCTTTCGCGGGTAGGTCGGGCTGATCAGCGCAGAGACTGGACGAGGCGGGTGATCTCGCCTGGCTCCGGCGCGCGGCCGGCTTGGCGCCTGGAGAAGATGGCGCGGCCGTCCACGGTCACCGTCAGCTCTCCGAAGCCGCCCCAGCGGATCTTCGCCGGCACCTGCAGCGTCTCCCTGAGCTCGTTGCGGAGGCGCACCGCCTCCCGCCTCAGATCCACTCAGATAGCGCAGCGCTTGATCTCGATGTTCAACACTCGCGTTTTTAGAACACATCGCCGGCGAAGGCAAGCGCGGCCTTGACGATCCATCCGCGCCGCTGTATATCCCTCGACACGCCGACCGATGGAGACGGCCGGAACCCTCGACGTCGTTGCGCAGTTATTTGCCCAACATCCCACGACGTCGACCGTGCAAGCGGCGTCGATCTCGGCGTTCAACCCACGAGGAGGAGACCCATGAGAATGCAACGGCTCGTGTCCCTGGTCGTCGGCACCGCGCTGGTCCTTGGCACGTCGATGGCGAGCGCGCAGCAGCCGGCGGCGGCCCCGCCGCCACCGCCGCCGTACGGTTCCCCCATCACGCTCGAGCAGGCGAAGAAGGTCATGGTGGGCGCGGAAGCCGAGGCGAAGAAGAACAACTGGAACGTCGTGATGGTGGTTCTGGATTCGGGCGGCAACCTCGTCATGCTCCAGCGCATGGACGGCGCCCAGTTCGGCAGCATCGAGGTCGCGAAAGAGAAAGCCTACTCGGCCGTGGCGTTCCGCCGACCGACGAAGGCGTTCGACGACGGCCTCGCACAGGGGGGAGCGAATCTCCGCATCCTCAGGCTTCCCGGCGCGAGCCCCCTCGAGGGCGGGATCCCGATCGTCGTCGACGGCAAGTTGATCGGGAGCGTTGGTGTTTCCGGTGTCACCTCCGCCCAAGACGCTCAGATCGGGCGGGCGGGAATCGAGAATCTGAAGTAGGCGGGAGCGGCGGGCCGGGCTGGGGCGCGAGGGCTCCCGGTCCGGCCCGCCGCTC
>WNEZ01025111.1_pt1 | contig 10121 bp, 9 predicted proteins | sample 5400521 | NCBI WGS metagenome assembly WNEZ01 (sample SAMN13153339, study PRJNA577476) | soil metagenome | isolation source: 120 cm saprolite under Douglas fir tree site 2 hole 1 replicate 1 | place: USA:California | collected 2015-04-18 | reverse complement strand
GGGTGGAACCGGATCGATCACGGCCGATACGACGCGCTTGTTCCTGATCGGGCTGCCGGCGCTGCTCGCCGGGAGCTGGCTCGGGCTAAAACTCTACGGCCGGCTCGACGAGGCGGGGTTTCGCCGTGTCGTGCTGGTCCTGCTGCTGGCCTCGGGCGCCGCCTTGGTCGCGCCGGCGCTAATCGGCGGTTGAGAAATAGGCGGCTCGATACCCGTCCGCGCCACTGGCTTCCAAGCAACCCGGCAAATTGCTATTGTTCATGCCAGTTCGGGCGTCATCTTTGGGAAGTGGGATGGGGGAACGCCATGAAACGTCGCAAATTCTTGAAAGCGTCGGGTATCGGCCTCGCCACGTCGGCGGTCGCCGCGCCGGCTATCGCCCAATCGGTACCGTCCATCAAATGGCGATTGACGGCAAGCTGGCCGAAATCACTCGACACGATTTACGGCGCTTGTGAGACGATCGCCAAATTTGTTTCCGAGGCGACCGACGGCAAATTCCAGATCCTGACCTTTGCTGCGGGCGAGATCGTACCCGCATTGCAAGTGCTCGATTCAGTGCAAAACGGCACCGTCGAGATGGGCCATACCGCCAACTACTACTATATCGGCAAGGACCCGACCTGGGCGCTGTTCTGCGCCACGCCGTTCGGCCTCAATGCCCGCCAGCAGAATGCCTGGTTCTACGATGGCGAGGGCACGAAGCTGATCGACGCCTTCGCCCAGAAATTCAATGTGAAGTGTCTGTCTGCCGGCAATACCGGCTGTCAGATGGGAGGCTGGCTCAACAAGGAGCTCAAGGAGCCGGCGGACTTGAATGGTCTCAAGTTCCGCATGGGTGGCTGGGCGGGCCAGACGCTGCAGAAGCTCGGCGTGGTCCCGCAGATGATCGCCGGCGGCGACATCTACCCGGCGCTCGAAAGGGGTACCATCGACGCTGCCGAATGGGTCGGACCTTACGACGATGAGAAGCTCGGCTTCCACAAGGTGGTGAAATTCTATTACTACCCCGGTTGGTGGGAAGGCGGCACCACGCTCCACCTGATGGTGAACCTCGGCAAATGGAACGAGCTGCCGAAAAGCTACCAGACGATCGTTACCGCGGCCGCGGGGTTTGCCAACGTTGAAATGCAGGCGAGATACGATGCCCGCAATCCTCTGGCCTTGAAGCGTCTGGTCGCGGCGGGCACGCAATTGCGTGCGTTCCCGCAGTCGATCATGGAAGCCTGTTTGAAGGCGTCGATCGAGGTCAACACCGAGACGTCTGCGGCCAACGCCGACTACAAGAAGGTTTGGGACTCGATACAGGCGTTCCGCGACGACGAATATCTCTGGTGGCAGGTCGCGGAGTACACCTATGACAGCTTCATGATCCGCCAGCGCAGGCGGAACTGAAGGCGCGTCAGCCTCTTTGAGTGCATGTCTTCGCGGGGAGCGCGCCGCTGGAGTGGCACGCTCCCGGCAATCTACTCGACCCGCCGCACCTTGCCGCCGGCCGCCTTCCGGGCGTAATGGCCGCCCGCCATGGAGCGGGCGTCGAAGCCCGCCGTCCGGTGTTGCACTTATTGCACCGGCGATCCTGGTCAGGTGAAAGCGAAGGCGTGGTCAATAAAGGTTGGTGAGACGCGTTCCGACGCCGGCTTCGAGCGCACGCCGATAGATTGCGACGGCGGCCGCGACGTCCTGCAGGCCCATGCCGGAGCTGTCGAACAGGGTGATCGAGCGCGGGTCGCTGCGTCCGCGCTTGCGGCCGGCCAGGACCTCGCCCAGCGTGGCGTGCACGTGCTCGCGCGTCACGGTGCCGGCGGCGAGGGCATGGTGCAGGTCGCCGATCTCCGCGCACTGCTCCAGCGAATCGACGACCACCAGACTGCCGGCGTACAGCTGCGGGTCGATCTCCGACTTGTCGGAATTGTCAGCGCCGACGGCCGAGATGAAAGTGCCGGGCCGCACGAGATCGGGCGTGAGGTAGGCGCGGCGCGCCGATGTGCAGGCCACGACGATGTCGCTGTCGCGGACCGGGCCGAGATCGGGGCTCGCCCGCACGTCGAGCGAGAGCCTTGCTGCCATGTCGCGGGCGAACGAGGCCACGGCATCCTGATTGACGTCCCAGACATGGACGCGTTCCAGCTTGGCCGCCGCGGCGATGGCCGTGAGCTGGATGCGGCCCTGCACGCCTGCGCCACAGATCGTCGCCACCCGCGAATCGGCGCGTGCCAGGTGACGGGCGGCGAGCGTCGTGGCCGCAGCCGTACGGTTGATGGTGACCTCGATCGAATCCATCACGGCGAGCGGCCGGCCGTTGGCACCGTCGGCCAGGTAGATGACGCCCTGCACCGTCGGCAGGCCGTTGACGGCCGGGTTGCCCGGGAAGTTGCCGTTGATCTTGATGGCGACTTTGCTGTCATCGCCCAGCAGCGCGGCGCCCTTGGCGTGAAAGGAGCCGTTGGGGACATGGAGGGCCGAGGCAGGCGGCGCCACGGCCCGGCCCTCGATGGCCGCGCGGAAGGCCGCTGCGACCGCGTCGACATAGTCGGCGTAGTCCATCAGCCGCACGATATCGGCACGGGACAGGATCAGCAGGTCCTCGGCGTTGGTGCCGATGACATCTCGGGCGGCCATCAGATGTCGCCAACTTTGTAGATCGCCGCCCGACGGGTCGCGGGCAGAAAGGCGTAGACGCGGTCGCCGGAGGGCGCGAACGCCAGGGTGTGTGCGCCCTTTTCCGTCTCGACCCGGCCCAGGCTCTTCATGGTCGCGGTGTCGAAGACGTCGATGACGCCCGGGTTGCCGACCGCCACGTAAAGCTGCTGGCGCATGCGGTTGAAGAAGACGACGTCGGGCGTGCCGCTGAGCGGCTGCTCGCTCAGGACCTTTCCTGATCCGGCATCGAGGGTGACGAGCCGGCCGGCATCGCAGGCGCAGAACAGGCGATGCGTGCTGCGGTCGAAGTCGAGCCCGTGGGGGCCTGCCGAGGGAATCGCCCACGTGCCGGCAACGCGGCCGGGCTTTTTGGCATCGACCATGACGATCAGCGCGGGATCGGCGATGTTGACATAGAAGAGCTCCGCATCGGGGTCGAAGACGGTCCAGCGCGTGCGGCCCGGCACGGGGAGCTCCGTGACCGCGCGGTCGTCGAGCCGCACCATGGAGAGCGTGTGCGAACCCGCGATCGCCGGATCGCCGACATTGGCGACCAGGACCAGCCGTCGCATGGGATCGTAGGCAAGCCCGTTCGGCTTCATGCCGACGGGGATCTTCAGCACTTCGGGATCGCGGCCCGGCGCGAACACGCCGATCGTGTTCTCGGCGCGGTTCGAGGTGATGACGATCTGGCCGTCGTTGCTGACCAGCGCACCGGCAACGCCGGGCAGGTGCGGGATCGAGAACAGGTGCCTGGCAGACACCGGATCGAAGACGTCGACGGCGTCGTTGGCGGTGTGAGCCACGTAGACGGTCCCGGTCGCGGCATGGACGTCGGCGTGGTCGAAGCCTCCGCTGCCTTTGTGTTCCGGCAGGGTGACGTATCCGGCGAGACTGAGGGGGCTGCTTGTCATGGGGATGGCCTTTCCACGGGAGGGGGACGCAGCCGCGCATAGCGGCGAAACGAGACGGCAAGGATGGTCCCCATCACCGCGAGTCCTGCCGCGGTCACGCTGGCAAGACCGGCCAGGCTCGCATCGGGGGTGTGGATCAGGATCCATCCGCCGATGACCACGACCAGCAGACGGCAAGTCGCGGAGGCCAGCGGCCACCCGGGCTGTCCCGTCGACTGGAAGGCCGAGATCAGCGTATTGGGCGATATGAACGGGTAGGCGACTCCGACGATGCAGAGATAGCTGGCCGCCATCGCGAGGACCGCAGGATCGCTGCTGAACAGGGCGGTCCAGGCGTCCGGCCGGGCGATCACCAGCAGGCCGAGACAGGCCATCACGCAGGCCGACAGGCCGGTGGCGATCCAGGCGATGCGCGCCGCGCGGGCGTACTGGCGGGCGCCGATATTGGTGCCGACCATGGCCAGCACGGCGGCGCCCAGGCCGAAATTGATGGGATAGAGCAGACGAGAGCGTGACCGCGGTTCGACCAGAAGCGAGATACCAGGCGAGCGCAAGTGCCGAGGCGCTGAAAGACGTCACGGTCGCGATCCCGGCCCCGGTGATGCCGAGCGCCGGCACGGGACCGAAGCCGAAGACCAGAGCGGGCACCAGCATGATGTGCAACGCCTCGGCACCGAGGTAAACCACGGCCAGCACGCCCGCATGGCCGGTGCCGCGCACGGCGCTGGTGAGCGCGCTCGCGGCCCAATAGGCGAGCGCCCCGGCGAAGATCACGTTGGAGTATTCCAGGGCCGCGGCGAGGATGGGGCCACGGCCGCCCAGCAGGCCGTAGAGGCTTGGCCCCGCGAGAAGGAACAGCGCGCTGAACAGCGCCGCCGCGCCGCAGGCGATCACCAGGGCATGGACGACGAGGGAAACGGCGTCGTCGCGCCGGCCGGCGCCGATGGCGCGGGCGACGGCGGCGGCGATGGCGCCGCCCATGCTCATGTTGGCCATCTGCTGCATCAGCATGATGAGCGGGAACACCAGCGCTAGGCCGGCCAGGGCATCGAGCCCGAGCTGGCCGACGAAGTGGGCGTCGACGCTGGTCGTCACCGCGATCAGCACGACATTGACCACGAGGTGCAGCAGCGTCGAGACGATCGGCCCCTCGAGCAGCAGGCGCGTGCGGGCCGCTCCGGGCTTGGCAGGTGAACTCGCTGCTGCGGTGCCGGTGGACTGCATGATCGTCAGTCCATCTTCGGCGGCCAGTTGTGGGTCTCGCCCACGAGATGGCGGCACCACGTGTAGAGCGCGTCGTACATCACCATGCCGTGCTTCAGCATCTCGTGGTCGTCGGGGTAGACGTGGCTGAGGCCGAGCGAGATGGCGAACAGGCCGGCCGATTGGGGCGTCAGGTCGAGCCGCGAGGTGTCGGCGCCGCGCACGATGTCGGCCAGCTTGTCGAGCCCGGGTGCCGCGAGCTTGTACTCGGCGATGAAGGCGTCGAAGGAGCACTTCTCGCCGACATGGCTGAACTTCACGCCCGGGATGTCATAGGGGATCGCGCCGGTTTCCTTGGCGGTGCTGAGCACCTTGTCGGCCGGCACGTAAAGGAACTCCGGCTGCTTCTCGATGAAGCGCTCGATCAGCCACGGGCAGGCGATGCGGTCGATCTTGGGACGTTCACGGGTAACCCACTTCATTTTGCTTCTCCTTCTTTCAACGGTTCAGTCGGCAGGCCATCGGCGCGCCAGGTGCCGATGCCGCCGGCGACGGTCACGGCGTCGATGCCGCGTTCGCGCAGCTTGGCGGCGCAGTCGCCGCCGATCTCGAAGCCCCAGGCGCAGTAGACGAGGGCCTTGGCGCCGCGCGGCAGCGACGCCGCCACCGCGTCGACCCTGTCGGGTGGCGCGCGCCGGGCGCCCCGCAGGCCGACCGGCACGGAAGCCGCGTCATCGGGCAAGCGGGCGTCGATCACCAGCAGGTTTGGATCGGCCTCGAGCATGGCGCGCGCGGTTGGCGCGTCGACGCTGTGTGGCTTGTTTTCCGGCGAGGTCCCCGCGAAGCGGGCGGCGACGCGGCCCCAGGCGATGTTGGCCATGAAGGCATCGACATAGGCCGCGGCATTGCTGCCGAAGTCGATGTGATAGGCGTGCTCGTACATGTCGAGCGCCAGCACCGGCGTGCCGCCCGCCAGGCCGTGTGTGTGGTCGGCCGCCCACACGTTCGAAAGCGTGCCGTCGCGCGGTGAGCGGGTCAGCAGCACCCAGCCCGAGCCGCCGCCCACCGCCTTGCCCATGGCGACGAACTCGGCGCGCCACTTGGCGAGCGAGCCGAAGTCGCGCGCGATCGCCTCTGCGAGGGCGCCCGTCGGATCACCGCCGCCGGCCTCGCCCAGGGCTTCGAAATAGGCCTCGTGCAGGATCATGGAGTTGGTGGCGATCAGCTCCTCGCGCTTCAGCCCGTTCAGGCGAAAGCCCGGCGCCGTCGCCGGATCGAGGATGGCGAGTTCATCGCGGATCGCGTTCAGCCGCCGTACGGCCCCGCCGTAGTTGTTCTCATAGTGGCTGGCGATCAGGCGGGTGGAGAGCCCGTGAAGCCGCATCGGCTTGAACGAGATGGGGCGAGCATGAAAAGACATTTGATTTCCTCCGCTAGAGCTTGGTTATTCAAAGAGCTTCACGGGGCCCTTGATCGCCTTCCAGGCGTAGTGGCCACCGGCCATGTAGCGCGCATCGAAGCCGGCGTTGCGCAGCGTGATGGCCGTTTCGCATCCGACGTGGAAGCCGTAGACGCAGTAGGTGACGACCGGCTCGGTCTTGGAAAGCTCGCCGATCCATTCATCGAGGCGCTCGGGATCGCGCCACACGGCGCCCTCCATGATGTCCTGCGACTTGGTCGTGTAGTGCCTGGGCCGCGCATCGATGATCTGGACGGGGGTTCCCGCCTTGAGCATCGCCGCCACTTGTTCGACGGTGACGGACGGCAGGTCGCCAAACTGCTTCTGCTCGAGCGGCCGCGGCGGGGCGACCTTGATTGCGTCCTCGAAGCGACCTTGCACCGCGTTCCACTCGATGTTGCGCATGAAGGAGGCGATGTAAGCGGTCGGGTTCGCGCCGAAGTCGAGGTGGTAGGCGTGCTCGTACATGTCGAGAGCCAGGATCGGGATGCCGCCGGCGATACCCTCGAGGTGGTCCGACGTACTCTGATTGATCAGCTGGCCGTCGCGCGGCACGTAGGTGAGCAGGACCCAGCCGGAGTCGTTGGCCAGCTCGCTCGCCAGGGCGATGAACTCCTTCCGCCAGCGGTCGACCGAACCGAAATCGCGCGTGATCGCCTCGGCCATCACCTCGGGCACCACCCTGCCGTCGCCACCGAGGCTGGCGAAGTACAGCTCATGCAAGAGCGTTGAATTGAGCGCGGTGCTTTGGTCGCGCTTCAGGCGGCTTATGACGGAGGCGGGTGTCGTCGCCGGATCGAGCGCCTCCAGTTCCTCGGTCAGGGCATTCAGGCGATTGAGGGCGCCGCCGTAGTTGTTTTCGTAGTGGCTCTCGATCAGCCGCGGCGTGATCCCGTTGAGGGTCCAGGGACGACAGAACAGAGGGGCGAGGCGGTAACGCATGCTATCGGTTTCCTTTCGTGATACACTCGTTTCATGGGGAACATAGCCTTGTTTTTCGGGAATGCAAGACAAATATGATACGTGTGTTGCAGATACTATCTTTAGTATGATACGGATGAACAATGACGACTAATGAGGCGTCCGGCGCGCCCTGGCTGCTGCTGATCCACCAGCTTCCGGCCAAGCCCGCCTATGCGCGGGTGAAGGTCTGGCGGCGGCTGCAGGCGCTGGGGGCGGTGACGGTGAAGGGCGCCGTCTACGCCCTGCCGGCCAACGCCGAGACGCGCGAGGATTTCGCCTGGCTTGCCAAGGAGATCGTCGAAAGCGGCGGCGAGGCGATCGTCTGCGAGGCGGCCCTCGTCGACGGCCTGTCCGACGGCGAACTGCAGGCGCTGTTCGAATCGGCGCGCGACGAGGATTATCAGACCATCGCTGCCGAGGCGCGCGACCTGGCGGCTCGTCTCGCCGACGATCTGCCCGACAACGCGCTGGCCGAGATCGCCGGCCAGGTCGCGCGCCTGCGCAAGCAGCTCGACACGGTGGTCGCCATCGACTTCTTCGGCGCCGACGGCCGCGAGCCGGCCGACGGCCTGGTGTCGGGCCTCGAGGCCCGCCTGCAACGGGAGGATACAGCCGTGACTACCGAACGAACCGACGGTGGGCCGGCCGCGACCGGCGAGCCCGGCCGCTTGAAAGGCCGCGTGTGGGTGACCCGGCAGGGCGTGCAGATCGACCGCATCGCCTCGGCCTGGTTGATCCGCCGCTTCATCGACCAGGGCGCGCGTTTCAAGTTCGTGCCAGGCACGGGCTATGTCGCCACGGCGGGCGAGCTGCGCTTCGACATGTTCGAGGGCGAGTTCACGCACCGCGGCGATCGCTGCACGTTCGAGGTCCTGTTGGCCGAAGCCGGCCTCGACGATCCGGCGCTCGGCGCGATCGGCGAGATCATCCACGACATCGACCTCAAGGACGGCAAATACGGGCGCGAGGAGGCAGCCGGTATCCGCACCCTGATCGCCGGCATCGCCTCGTCGCACAACGACGACAACCAGCGGCTCGAGCGCGGCGGCGCCGTCTTCGACGATCTCCACCGGTCTTTCGCCGGCAAGAGGGACGACAAATGAAGGATCACGGCGTGCCGTTCGGCGAGGCGATGAAAGTATGGGCCCGCGTCGCGGCGCTCAGCTTCGGCGGGCCGGCGGGGCAAATCGCGGTGATGCACCACATCATCGTCGAGGAGAAGAAGTGGATCGGCGAGCAGCGCTTCCTGCAGGCGCTGAACTACTGCACCCTGCTGCCCGGCCCCGAGGCGCAGCAGCTCGCGGTCTATATCGGCTGGCTGATGCACAAGACCAAGGGCGGGCTGTTCGCCGGCACGCTGTTCGTGCTGCCCGGCCTGATCGCCATCATGGCCTTGAGCTGGATCTATGTTCTGCTCGGCAAGGTCACGCTGATCCAGGGCCTGTTCTTCGGCCTGAAGGCCGCCGTGCTGGTGATCGTGGTCGAGGCCGTGCTGCGGGTCGGCAAGCGCGCGCTCAAGAACAACACGATGCGGGGGTTGGCGGCCGCGGCCTTCATTGCGCTGTTCCTTTACGACGTGCCGTTTCCGATCGTCATCGTGGTTGCCGGCCTCATCGGTTACGTTGGCGGGCGCGCCGGGCTGCCGGCGTTCCTGGCCGGCGGCGGCCATGGCAAGGTTGGCGACAAGCAGCTGGCCGACGCTGATTCCCTTCTCGGCGAGGAAACGCCCGAGCACGCCCGGCCGAACCTCCGCTGGTCATTGTCCATCACCGCGGTATTCCTGGCGCTCTGGCTGGTGCCCGTGGCGGCGCTCTATTTCGGTTTGGGCGGCGGCAACGTCTTCACCAAGATCGCCATCTTCTTCAGCCAGATGGCCGTGGTCACCTTCGGTGGCGCCTACGCGGTGCTGGCCTATGTGGCCCAGCAGGCGGTCGACAACTACCACTGGGTGACGGCGGGCGAAATGCTGGACGGCCTCGGCATGGCCGAAACGACGCCCGGGCCGCTGATCATGGTGACGCAGTTCGTGGGCTTCCTCGCCGCCTGGCGCGAGCCGGGCGCCATGCCGCCGCTGCTCGCCGCCACGCTGGGCGGGCTGCTCACCACCTGGGTCACCTTCGTGCCCTGCTTCCTCTGGATCTTCTTCGGCGCGCCGTTCGTCGAGGCGTTGCGCGCCAACAAGGCGCTCGGCGCCGCACTCGGCGCCATCACCGCCGCCGTGGTCGGCGTGATCCTGAACCTCGCGGTGTGGTTCGCGCTTCACGTGCTGTTTGCCAGGCTGGTGCCGGTGCACTGGCTGGGCGCCTCCGTCGACCTGCCGGTCCTGAGCTCGGTCGACGTGCCGTCGCTCATCCTGTCGATCGCCGCGGCGGTGGCGATCTTCCGTTTCAAGTTCGGGATGATTTCCGTGCTGCTGGCGAGCTCGCTCGCGGGCGTCGCCTACTACCTCGTCGTTGGACTGTCCTAGGTTGAATCGAGCCTTACAGAAGGAGGGACGAATGACCGCACAACAAACGAGACGCGATGTGATCGGCGCCGCCACCGTCGTGGCGGCCGCCATGACCGCGGCAGCGCTGCCGTCGGCGACAAGAGCGCAACCTGCATCAGGAGGACCCAAGATGGAATACGCGATCAAGAAGCTGCCGTTCGATCCGGCCAAGGTGAAGGGCCTGTCCGAGAAGCTCCTGGTGAGCCACCACGAGAATAACTATAGCGGCGCGGTGAAGCGGCTCAACGCCATCACGGCGCAGCTCGCGTCCCTCGACTTCGCGACGGCGCCGGTGTTCGTGGTCAACGGGCTGAAGCGCGAGGAGCTGATCGCCGCCAATTCGATGCTCATCCATGAGCTCTATTTCGACACCCTGGCCGGCGAGGGCGAACCGACGGGGGCTCTCGCCGAAGCGATCAACCGCGATTTCGGATCGCTGGCGCGCTGGAAG
>WNEZ01006708.1_pt1 | contig 10124 bp, 7 predicted proteins | sample 5400521 | NCBI WGS metagenome assembly WNEZ01 (sample SAMN13153339, study PRJNA577476) | soil metagenome | isolation source: 120 cm saprolite under Douglas fir tree site 2 hole 1 replicate 1 | place: USA:California | collected 2015-04-18 | reverse complement strand
GCCCAAGAGGCAACTGGTTAATCCGTACCATGCGTTCGCACGATCCGAAATCGACCGCCCGCAAAGTATTTCGGACCAGGATGCGAGCGGCATCTTTCTCGCCGCGATGCACCGAATCCTCCAAATCGAGAATCACGGCGTCCGGCGCATGCAATGATGCGTTGATGTAGTACTTCGGTTCAGAGCCTGGCAGATAGAGACGCGATCGACGCAGCCGGTCTTTTTGCGATGGCGGAGGTGTCGGATGCTGCGCCGGCAGCGAGCGTTTGCCGAGCGCGATCCCAGCACGCCGAGCCGCCGCCTCGATGCGAGCCGCGATAATAAAAGGCAGCGCGCCTTCATCATGAATGGCAACCCGCGCGTGCTTCACTCCGAGTTCGCTCAGAACTTCTCGCGTCTGATCCAGGATCGCCGTCCCGTAATAGGGCGCAACGCGCGACTCCAGTGAAATCTCGACTCCGCCGCTGGCCCGCGCTTCAAAGGTGACGTGCACGTCCGACCGGACGTCTCTGCCCCAATGCCCTGCCTCGGCAGAACGCGGGGACGTAGCGTCAGCAGCGCTGCTCTTCATAATTTCCTCAACTCGAGATCCTCAACAGAGCCCGCACGGGCGGCTTACTTCAATTTCTCCAAAATTGCGTCCGTCATCCGCACCGTCGAAGCCGCACCTTGGCTGATGGCTTTCGGCCCACCGGTAAAGCGCATCATATCGTAGGTCCGGACTTTCCCCTCACGCACTACATCCGCAATCGCCGTACGAATGCGATTTGCTTTTTGATCTTCACCAACATGATCGAGCATCATGGCCGCGGAAAGAATCATCGCAATTGGATTCACGATGGGCGGATTCAGCTCGGCATACTTCGGCGCGGATCCATGTGTCGGTTCAAATACAGCTACTTCATCCCCAATGTTGCCGGATGCCGCGAATCCGAGGCCCCCCACCAGTCCCGCGAAAGCATCTGATAGAATGTCGCCAAACAGATTCGAGGCAACGACTACGTTGTACTCCTCGGGATTTTTGTTCAGCCACATCAGTTGCGCGTCAATGTTCGTCGACCAAAGCGCAATCCCCGGATAATTCCTCGCGACCTCTTTCGCCACTTCTTCCATCATGCCCGACGTCTCGCGCACCACATTCGGCTTCTCACAAATCGTCACCCCCTTGAACCCGCGCTTCTTCGCGTATTCGAAAGCCGCGGTCACGATGCGCTGGGCCGCCTTGCGAGTGATGATGCGGCAACTTACCGCGAGCTCCGGCCCGGGCACGTTGGCGAAAGCTTTGAACCGCGGATGGCTGTTCAATGCGGCGCGCACGATCTCCGGGGGGTTCGTCCACTCCACTCCCGCATACATGCCCTCTGTCCCCTGCCGGAAAACGTTGGTATCAATCTTGGGTTCGTCGAAGCCAGGCCCGTCGTAGCCGCCATCCGCTTTCTTCCGAATGTAATTCAGCGGATTGCCGGTAAACCCAACGCACGGCCTCATGCAGATATCGAGATTGAATTTCTGCCGCATGGTTACGATTGGAGAGTAGTAAACGTAACCTTTGCCCTGCAGCTCGGGTTTAAGCTCCGCCTGCGCCGCCTTGTTCGGCTTCGAAGTAATCGCGCCAAACAAACCCAACTTATGCTTGGTTAGTAACTCGATCGTCCTGTCGGGCAACGCATTGCCCTGTGCGCACCAGCAGTCCCATCCGATATCGGCGTGGATGTACTCAGCGTCAAAGCCGACTGCTTTCAAAACCCGCAACGAATCCGGCAAAACCTGGTTCCCGATGCCGTCTCCGGGCATGGTAATGACTGTGTATTTCGCCATGATCGCTCCTTAAAGTGTCTACCCCGAGACGCCGAGCGCGCCGAGAAATGCAATTATCTTACAAACTTTGTCATCCTGAGCGAAGCGAAGGATCTGCTTTATCTCGGCGCTCTCTGCGTCTCGGCGGTGAACAGACTAGGCCACGCCCAACCGCTTCGCCACCAGATTCTCTACACCGCCGGCAATCACCAGCGACTGCGGCACGCTGCCCAGCGCCGGGAACCTAAACTTCTCTCCGCGCCACGAGATCGTGCTTGAAGTGAAATCGATATCAATTTCCTCCCCCGGAATAATCGTCTTCTCCTTCGCCGCGATCTCTTTCGCAAACTGCTCGCGCACACGCGCCACTAATTCCGGTACCTCGATGCATAAAAAGCCATTGTTGAACGCATTCCTTAGATAGGTCTGCGAAAAGCTGGCTGCGATCACCAGCGGGATGCCTTTCGCCTTCAGGCACGTGACCGCCTGTTCGCGGCTCGACCCGGTACCAAAGTTGAACTGGCTGACGATCACGTCTCCCGCCTTCGCGCGTGCGGCGAACTGCGGATCGTAATTCTCCATCACCACCTTCGCCATCATTTCCGGAGTCATGTCGTCGCGATAGGTATAGTCCTTGCTATAAATCGCATCGGTGTTGACATTATCCTGCGGCATGAACACCAGTCGCCCTTTCACGCGCTGCGGAAAGCCCGCCAGGATTTCAACTTTCTCGGCCCCGCCCGCTGCCGAAGCTAATTCGGTGTAAGCTCGCTGCGGCGCGCGATTCACAAACTGATGCGGCCCGCGAATATAACCGGCGACGGCGGACGATGCCACCACCTCCGGACTCGCGAGATAGCATTTCGCATCCCGCGATCCCATGCGGCCCTTGAAGTTTCGATTCGTCGCCGAGATCCCAACCTCGCCCGCCTCAAGCAATCCCACGCCGAGGCCAATGCACGGCCCGCAGCCCGACGGTAGCGGCTGCGCGCCCGCATCCATCAGCGTCTGCCAGATGCCTCGCTTCTCAGCTTCTTCCTGTACCCATTTACTCGCGGCACTCAAGTAGAACTTCACGCCCGCGGCAACTTTCTGATCTTTGAGAACTTTCGCCGCCGCCTCCAAATCTTCCAGTCGCGAATTCACGCACGAAATCAGATATGCCTTTTGAATCGCAACTTTGTTCTTCTCAATTTCAGCTAGCGACTGCATCGCCTGCACGGTATCTGGCCCCGACACGTGGGGCGTTACCTGTCCGAGGTCGAGCGTAATACGCGCCGCATAGACGGCATCGGTATCCGGCACCAGAGGATTCTTCTCCCAGTTCGCGATGTCTTCTTCTGAAAACCGCTCGTCATGCGTGTCCGTGCCCATCGCTTTGAGCCGCTCGTGAACGCCCCGTAAATACTGGATCGTCACCTGGTCCACCGGAAACCAGCCCACCAGCGGACCCCACTCGGTCGTCATATTCGAAATCGAAAGGCGGGCGTCCATCGAGAGTGACGCGACACCCGGTCCCGTGAACTCGACCGCCGCATTCAGGCATTCGTCGTGGTTGTAGAGACCGCATAAGGTGATAATGACGTCCTTGCCGGTAACGCCGTCCGACAACTTGCCGTCGAGCACAACCTGAATCGACCGCGGAATCTGCCACCAGAATTCGCCCGTGGCCCACACCGCGGCTGCATCCGTGCGAACAATCGGCGTTCCAATTGCACCCAGCGCTCCATACATATTGGAATGCGAGTCGGATGCGACCACGAAGGAACCGGGCACCACATACCCGCGCTCGACCATGATCTGGTGTCCGATGCCCGATCCGGCGGGATAGAAATCCACGCCCTGCTCTTTGGCGAAAGCTTCAATCGCGCGGTATTTTTTTAGGTTCGCTTCGTCCTGATTCTGGATGTCATGATCGAGAGCGAACACGAGCTGCTGCGAATCTTTCACTTTCTTCGCGCCGATGCCCTTGAACTTGCTCATCACCGCCGACGTGTTGTCGTGTGTCATGCAGCGGTGCGGACGAATCGATAGGAAATCTCCTGTCCGAAGCGGCCGCGCCGGCCCTTCGGTCATGTGTTTCTGCGCGATTTTTTCAACGATGGTCTGACCCATGATGAACTCCCCGATAACTCAGGCTTTCCGCTGCAACTCGAACACCAGGTACATCATCTGCCCAATGTGGTGATGTAGGTGGGTCGCACACTGCAGAACCATCTCGAGCCTGTCGCGGGCGTCCGCGCCCACTGCCGTATATTCCTTTGACCAGTCTGCCGCCGATTGCCTGCTGATCGCGTCGAGTACCATCTCAATCGCATCAGCAAATTTCTTCAATACTTCTTTCTTGGACGGCCGCGCCGCGTCTGAAAATTCCAGCGAACGATCTCGTACATATCCTGTTCCCGCAATCTGCGCTCCGATGTAGTAATTCAAATTGCCGGTGAGATGGAGTACGAGATGGCCAAAGCTGTTGCCGAATGCGAAGGGTTTGGTCCAAAACTGCTCGTCGCTAAGGGGCGTCGCCAGTTCGTGAACCACGCCCGCTAGCTTCTTGTAACGGGCTGTCAGGCCTGATGCGATCGTTTGCTTTAGATCTGTCATAAGTTGCCCTGCACGCGAACGCCAGAAACCGGACTTCGTCCGGCGGGACGAACGAATGCGTCCGTCCCTACCTGTTTCTTGACTGGCGCGGCTTCTTGTTCGTCTTCTTGACGGCCTTCGAGTGCGGCTTCTTCTTCGCATCCGCCTTCATCAGCGACATCAGCTTCGAAACTGAGACGCATTTCTCCAGATTCCAAATCGCGTCAATCAGCTTGCCCTGCGCCTTTGCCGAAAGCACGCCCTCCGCCAACGCCCGGAATTTCTCTTCGATCTCCGCATCACTTAGCGGATTTCTCGGATCACCCTTCGGATAATCCAGTTGCTTCGAGAGTTTCCGTCCGTCGGTCGTCGTGATGTTCACAATCACCCGTTGCAGGGCCGGGAAGACTTTCTCAATCTCTGGATCCGCAACGACTTCCACTTTTTTTAGCTGCGCGCGAATCGCTGGGTCCATGATCTTGTTCATCTCGAATTGCGCCGGAGTCACCTGCCGGTCGACCAGCGCGGCTGCAATCACGTAGGGCAGCGAATGGTCCGCCGTCTCTTTCGTGCGCGGATCGTACTTGCTTGGGTCGGAAAGAATGTCGGCGGCCCGCGCCAGTGACCGGACCTGAATCTTCTCCACTTGATCCGGACGCAGGTCGTTGCTCTTGACCAGGTCAAGCACCGCCGAAATCGGAGCGTGCGTCAGCGCCTCGGTCGGGAAAAATTTCATTCCGCACTGCGTGATGCGCCACGACTGGCCTAGTCCGTCCGTCAGCAGGTTCTGTTTCCACTCCGGACCGTAGCAGTGCACCAATCCTTCCTTGCCGTCGATCACGTGCTCGGGACCGGTGTAGCCCCGCTCGGCCAGCAGCGCCGCCAGAACGCCACTCTGAGTAGCCATCGGATCGACGGTGTTCTTCATCATCGTCAGCTTCCCCGCAGTCACCGCGCCCATCGTGCAATGCCGCGAAGCCGAGATCCCGATGGCGTGCTGAATTTTTTCCCAACTCAAATGCAGCGCGCGTCCCGCCACGATCGGCGACACAAATGCCGTCAGCGTCGCATGATGCCAGCCGCGCTCGCGGATGCCCGGGAAAGCCGCCTCGCACAATCTCATTTCAAACTCGTGGCCCAGCACAAATCCGACAATCAATTCCTTGCCATCGCTTTTGGCACGCTCGCAACACGCCATGGCGGCGGGAAAAATATCGGAAGGATGCGACGGATCCTGTTTCCAGTAAATGTCGTTGTAATCCATGCAGCGAATCATCAGCGCATTCGCCAGCGACGCCGAAACGGCGTCCATTTTCTGACCCGTGCCGATCACGGTCGCCGGCCCGCGTCAGGCAATCTCTTTCAGCACTTCGAGAGCGATGATCACGTCGTGCTGCTGATATCCGCCCAGCGCGCAGCCTACTGAATCGAGCAGGAAGCGCTTGGCCTGGTACACCGCGTCCTGCGAGAGCTGCTTGTATTCAAGACTCGCAGCCCAGCGGGACATGGTCGCGGTGATCGTTTCTTTGGTGGAAGCTTGTGGTGTCGACAAGGACATCTCCTCGATTGCAGCCGTCAGGTCTCAGCCGTCAGCTAAACCCTAAATTCCTGAGACCTGTGACCTAGAACCTGAGACCTTACTTGACTTTCACGTTCTTCGGATTCTTGAACGGCAGAAACGCCATGAAATCGGCGTGGTGCACGATGAAAGCTTCTGTCGTGCGCTTGACCAGATCGCCTTCGGCCGCGTGCGCGGCGATGATGTGGCACACTGCGGCCGGCACGCCGCACTCCATCGCCAGGGCAACTCCAGTAAACGGATGCCGCAATGCTTCTCCGCGCTCACTTTGCCGGCTCTTTCCGTCCGGACCGATCTCATACTCCAGCAACTTGCCGACGTCCGCCAGAATCGCGCCTGCAATCACTACATCGGCGTCGATCGGCAGCGCTCGGCCCATGAAGTCCGTCATCGCTTTCGCACTGTCCCGCGCAATATGCACCACGCAACGCTTGTGCTCCATGAAGGTGATCGGACAATTTGGAACCAGCAGAGTGAAAGGAATGCGATTCAGGTCATCGGGCTTCAGAGGACTGCGCTCGAGCGCCTTGATCCAGGCTTGCGTCACTTGTTCCCGAAGCTTGGAATCGCTAATCCACTGAATTTCCGGCCATAGTCGTTCGACGGCCTCCCGCATGGGCAGGACCTCCCTTACAAGACCCATTAGATTATCGGAGTCGATGCGGATGCGTCGAGGGGATGGCGCACGCAGATGGGCAGGCGGAAATAGGACCTGAAATCAAACAACGGTAGAGACGCGGCTTGCCGCGTCTCCGTTGGCGCCACCAATTTACTTGCAACGGGAGACGCGGCAAGCCGCGTCTCTACGGAGGAGTCACTTGTTCGAACCGGGCGACATCGTTCCCAAGGAAGATTCCCTTTCGATCGGCAGCAGCTCTATGCTGCACCCAGAACCACCGCAGCTCAACAGTCCCCGGCGAACAATTTTCACGGATGACACGTCTGGAAATCTCACGGGGAAGTCTTTCTCCCGAAGCTGTTCGCCCGCCGCTCGTAAGCTTTCGTCACCATCAACAAACTCGGCGCGTTCCGGACGAGGCGAACTGTCGAACACGAGGTTAAATCGCGCTGAAACTGGCTTGCTACTAATTACGATCGGCCCGAGCTTCACCGAGCGTGCCTGCGCTAACTCCGCCGGCGCCTGCGCGAGTTCTCTCTCCGCCGCACTTTTCTCCGCGGGACCAAGATCGCCAGTCAGCTTCGCCAAGCGCGCCCGCGAATCCTGCACTTCATCAATGCTGCCGCCCGCCGCCGCAGCCAGCGCATACATATGACGCGCTTTTTCCCGCTGCCCTTGTTTTTCGAGTACCTGCCCCAGGCGGTTGCCAACCGTCCCCGACTGGCTCAAAAGCCACGCCGACGTGAGAAATTGCATCGCTGCCAGATTCTCTCCGCGCTGAAATTTCGCCCATCCGATCCGCGACCATGCCAGCGCCACCAGTCGCATCGACGAAAAGGCCGACGGCCCCAGCCGGTCCAACTCACCCGAATCGAACTGCCCTCCAATGTCGTAGAGAACCTGCTGCGCATCGTTCTCGGCCTGCGTTGGATCGATGTCGTTTTTCAACGCCGCCGCGAACATATCCTGACCCGAATCCGCGCCCGCGCTGCCTGTGAGTCCCTTCATCAACTCTTGCGCTTGCGATTTCTCTCCCAACCGCGCATACACCTGTGCCAGCGCCAGCTTCGTTTCCGGATCATCCGGAGGAATCGCGGCTGCTGTTTCCAGTTCGGTGCGTGCGTCGGCATCGCGTCCCAACTGCGCCAGCAACAAGCCGAGATTCTTGTGCGTCGCTTTCTCGTACGGCGCCGTCTCCAACTGCTTGCGATACGCCGCGATCGCCTCGTCGGTCTTTCCCGTTTGTTGCAACTCCATCGCCAGGTCGCCATTAGCGTGCTTATGATTCGGATCCAGCTCGATCTGCTTGCGGAACGCGCCAATCGCATCGGCATGACGGTTGGCGCCGGCGTATGCCAGTCCAAGGTCGTACCATCCGTCTTTAACGCTCGAATTCGGCATACCCAGATTCGCTAGGCTCACATCCGCCTCCACCGCGCGTTTCAGCAGGTCGATCGCATCGCGGTAATCCTTGCTCTGCAGCGCTTTCACTCCCGCTCGATGCAGCTCCGCAGGAGTTCCTTCCACCTTCGATGCCGCCGTCTCCGCCCCTCGCCCCGACGGTGTCAGGATCGTGCACGACAACAGCTGGTCTTGATCGCTTTGCGTTGCATTGTGAAATGATTCGTAATCCGCACGCCGCGCCGCAGCCAGCTCATTCATCTTCACGTTCAATTTGCGCTCGCCTTCCAGAATTCCCTTGTTCAGCGAGTATGTCGATGAATAGTCACCGTAGTCCCGCGTCATTTTCACCGCGGTCGGCGTGTGCACCGTGTAGTTGGCGGGAAACTGTAACCTTACTCGGTAGTCCATTTCTCCCGCAGGGCCGATGTTCATCGGCTCAGTGCTCTTTTCCGACGCTCGAATCGCAGGCATCCCCAGTGGCGGGATCGGACGGAAATTCACGCTCGTCGATGGCACCACAAAATACCGATCCTGATGCAAGTGATATTTAAGATGAAAAGGCTTGCTCGTGTCCTCGATGGGATCGAGTTGAACTTGGTCGACGTCACCCGGCAAGCCCCAACTCGCAGAGAGGGCTTTCACAAAGTCCTTCCACTGTGCCTGCGAAAATCGCCGGAAGCTGGCGCGCATCGGCCAATCGCGATCTCCCTGGGCCGTGACCTCAAGCGAGGCATCGAGTGCGCCGAATTCGCTGAACTTGCCGTCGAGCGTGAAGTGCATGAAGGTCTTGATCGGCGAATCCGCCGGCGTTCGCTGCAAGCCTCCGTCGCTATCCTGCGACGCCACCACTGCCAGTTTGTTTCGCAGCTGATAAAGAATCAGGCCAAAGGGCGTCACTTCAGGAGTCGTGTCCAGCCAGGTCAGCCCGGTTCCCGTCCCCAGTCGAGCCGCGGTGATCACGTGATCGAACTGGGCCGGCGAGGGAACGTCGGCATCCAGTTTGCGCGTGCTGTGGATCAGCACCGGATAACTCTGAATTCCCTCCGCCCGCAGCAGCGCGGAAAACAACGTGTGCTTGTCCTTGCAGTCGCCGTAGCCATTCTGCAGAACGTCCGCCGCCGCGTGCGGCTGATACCGCCCGACTCCGAGGGAAATGCTCACGTAACGCACATCCCGCGCCACGAAATCATAGAGCCGCCGCGCCTTCTCCGTGGACGTGTCCGCTCCCTTGGTGATCTCCTGGGCTTTTTTTCGCACGCTGTCGTCAACCGTCATGCGCTCGCCCTGCAGCTTTGCATACCATTGCGCGACTTGCTTCCAGTCAGTGAAAGTCGTCAGCTGCACATCCGGACCGGTATCCTCCTCTGTCTCATCTCTATCTTCGCCGCGTTCTGGTTTGATGTCCTTCACCACCCATGTGTAAATGCGGCGGTCTCCAGTCTCCTGAATCTCCGGCTTTCGCGTCGGTGTCTTGAGCTTCACTTCGCGCGACTTCGGAATGTCAATCTCGAGCCGATCTTCGTTGACCACTACACCCTTTGGAAATGTGTATTCGTACCAGAAGTTTCCCGCGGCCAGCGGCGTGAGAATCCGGATCACGGTGCGGTATTCCAGCGTGTCTCCGGGCCGCAACGCAGCCACGGAAATATGCCGCTGCCGGTAGTCGCTGTACATCGGAGCTTCTTTCAGCACATCGGGAGCGAAATCCTGCGCCGTTGATTCCGGCGTCACCACCACCTGCCCATCCGGCTTGCGCACCCGGACATACTCGACTTCCAACTTCTCCGTCGCCGATGAGTATCCGAAAACCAGCTGGCCGAATTCTTCCACGCCCGCCTGGCTCTGAATCCGAATCACGGCCTCGGTCTCGCTCACTTCTGTTCCATCGTTTTCAAAGCGGACACGATTCAGGATTCGTTCGAAGACCGCAGCTTCTTCAGAATTAGAATTAGCCTTAGCGTTACTCGTTTTCTGGTTGGAAGGAGCGGGAGCCTGGGCCACAGCTTCCGCGCTCATCATCCAGATGATCGAGCAGACGAGCGTGCCGGCAAGGAAGAGACCAACCACAACGCGCGATACACGATAAGACATATTGCAGTTCTTTTACGCCGTGCCCAGCGTAAAATCAAACGACCATGATGAATT
>WNEZ01006703.1_pt1 | contig 10127 bp, 9 predicted proteins | sample 5400521 | NCBI WGS metagenome assembly WNEZ01 (sample SAMN13153339, study PRJNA577476) | soil metagenome | isolation source: 120 cm saprolite under Douglas fir tree site 2 hole 1 replicate 1 | place: USA:California | collected 2015-04-18 | reverse complement strand
GGACCACCAGGCACGGAACGCGATCCGCGTCCAAACGCGCGCGTCCCAACCGAGGAAAAGCACATCCGGCGCATACCTACGCACCACGCGATTCAGATTCCATGGACACATGACAATGACGCCCAGGCGCACCGGTCGCGCACCTTCCCAGGGAAAGGATCGTGCGATGCCGGCAAATGCGAACACCACCGAGCGGTCGGCCACATTACCCGAAACCAGCTTCTCGATGACCATCGGGGCAAGTCCACCCTGCTTGATCTCCACACACAGCTCGAGATTGGTCCGAGAAAGAAACGACAGCGCCGCATCAAGGGTGAGCGGGTTTTCGCCATGAAGCGGTGGATCGTGTGACACCACCAGGGTCATGGCGTCCACTGCACGGCACACGTCGAACTCGACACCAGCGATTCTCTCGTCGCTGGCGGCTCGTGCGAACGCAGCAAGCGTGTTCTCGTCTCCGCCGGCGGACCATCCACGATGCGCGATAAGCTTCATGACGAGGTCCGCAAAGATCGGTTGCGCCCCCGACCCGGACGGAGGTCGTCGGCTCTTGCGCCGCGAACCGTGGCGCAAGGGTATTTCAGATCGAGAAGCTCGTGCCGCAGCCGCAGGAGGCGGTGGCGTTGGGATTGGCGATCTTGAACGAGGCGCCGATCAGGTCGTCGACGAAATCGATCTCGGCGCCTTCCATGTAGCGCAGCGAGATCGGGTCGATCAGCACGGTCGCGCCGTCCCGGGCGATCACAAAATCGTCCGGCGCTTGGCTTCGCTCCATGTCGAACCGGTATTGGAACCCGGAGCAGCCGCCGCCCTCGACGCTGACGCGGAGCATGGTGCCGGGAGCCTCAGCGATGAGAATCTCGCCGATGCGTCGCGCTGCCCGCTCGCTCACGGTGACGGTCGTCGCCATTGAATGCTCTCCCGGGGCCTGATAGCGCCTGATCGTCCGAATCTCATGCGTTGTCAGGCTGCCCACAGGATAGTTAAGTGCGCCCGGGGCCCGGGTCAATTCCCGGGAAGCGAGGCGCCATGGCTGTCGATACGGGTCGCGAGCGCGCGCCCTATGCGTCCGATCCCGGCGTGAGCCGCGGCCGGGCCCATCCCGAGCCGCCGAGCCCGTTCCGCAACGCCTTTCGTCGCGATTGCGACCGCATCATCCACGCCACCGCGTTCCGCCGGCTCAAGTACAAGACCCAGGTCTTCGTGTTCCACGAGGGCGACCATTACCGCACGCGGCTGACCCACACCCTCGAAGTCATGCAGATCGCCCGGGCGCTCGCTCGGGCGCTCGGCCTCGACGAGGATCTCGCCGAAGCCTTGGCGCTCGCCCACGATCTTGGCCATCCGCCGTTCGGCCACGCCGGGGAGCGGCAGCTCGACGCTTGCCTGCAGTCGTACGGGGGCTTCGATCATAATGCGCAGACGCTGCGGATCGTCACGCTGATCGAGCGCCGCTATCCGGAGTTCGACGGGCTCAATCTCACCTGGGAAACACTCGAAGGCATCGTCAAGCACAATGGCCCGCTGACCGATGCGGACGGCCGGCCGGTCGGCCGCTACGGCGAGCACGGCATCCCCTCCGCCATCGCGCTCTACGCCACGGCCAACGCCGTGAGCTTGACGACTTACCCGGGGCCGGAAGCGCAGATCGCCGCCATCGCCGACGACATCGCCTATGACGCCCACGACCTCGACGACGGGCTCAGGGCGGAGCTGTTTGCGCTCGAGGATCTCGCCGCGGTGGCTGCGCTCGAGGACATTCTGCGCGACATCGATGTGCGTTACCCCCGGCTCGATGCGGCGCACCGCGTTCACGAGCTGATCCGCCGGCTCATCGCCCGGATGATCGACGACGTCATCGCGCAATCCACCCGCCGCTTCGCGGCGGCGGCGCCTCGCTCGGTCGACGACGTCCGAAGGGCAGGGACGCCGATGATTGCCTTTTCCGGACCGTTGGCCGAGGCCGACCGCGCGATCAAACGTTTCCTGCTTCCCCGGATGTACCGGCATGCACGCATCTTGCGCGTCATGGAAGCCGCGCAGCGCGTCGTCGCCGAGCTGTTTGCGCACTATTTGGCGCATCCGGAAGGGATGCCGGCCGATTGGGCCAAGGGTCTCGATTGCCTGGATGAGCCCGGCCGTGCCCGCCGGATCGCCGATTTCATCGCCGGAATGACCGATCGCTACGCGCTGATCGAGCATGCGCGGCATTTTGACTCGACCCCGGAACTGGTCTAGGCCCGCCCGCTCGTCCCCGCCGCCACCATGGCAGATCGCGCAACCGCCCGATGGCCTTGAAACGCACACCGAAACATCTTTTTGCCGAGGTCCTCGACCGGGTGCGTGCGGCGAATGCGGAACTGATCGCGACGGGGTTTCTGCCGGCCGACACCGATCAGTCGCGGATCGTGGTCGAGCCGCCCCGCGAGGCCTCCCATGGCGATATGGCGACGAACGCCGCGATGGTGCTGGCCAAGGGTGCCGGCCGGAAACCGCGGGAGCTCGCGGAGGCGATTGCCGAGAAATTGCGGCCCGACGCACTCCTCGCGCGGGTCGACGTCGCAGGTCCCGGTTTCATCAATCTGACGCTGAGCAGGGAGGCCTGGGCCGAGGAGTTGCGCTCCGTCCTGGCATGCGGCGAGGATTACGGCCGCAGCGACCTCGGCGCGGGCGAAAAGGTCAATGTCGAATATGTCTCCGCCAATCCCACCGGTCCGATGCATGTCGGCCATGGTCGGGGCGCGGTGTTCGGCGACGCACTCGGCACGCTGCTGGAATTCGCCGGATATCGGGTAACGCGCGAGTTCTACGTCAACGACGCCGGAGCCCAGGTCGATGCGCTGGCGCGCTCGGCCTATCTGCGCTACCGCGAGGCGCTCGGCGAAAACATCGGGCCGATTCCGGAGGGCCTCTATCCCGGCGATTATCTGAAACCCGTCGGTGCTGCGCTCGCTGCGGAACATGGCCGCGCTCTGCTCGAACGGAGCGAAGCGGAATGGCTGCCGATCGTGCGCGCCCGGGCGATCGAGGCGATGCTGGACGAGATCCGCCGGGATCTCGCGGCGGTCAAGGTCGAGCATGAGGTGTTCTTCTCCGAGCGATCCTTGGCCGAGGGCGAGACCGACCAGGTGGCCGCCACGATCGATGCGCTGCGGGCGGCAGGGTTCATCTATCAAGGCCGGTTGCCGCCTCCGAAAGGCCAGCTCCCCGAGGATTGGGAGGACCGGGAGCAGACCTTGTTCCGCTCCACCGCCTTCGGCGACGATATCGACCGGCCGCTGGTGAAGTCCGACGGCAGGTACACGTATTTCGCCTCCGACATCGCCTATCACAAATCGAAATTCGACCGTGGCTTTCGCACCCTGATCGACGTGTGGGGCGCCGACCATGGCGGCTATGTGAAGCGGCTGCAGGCCGCCGTGAAGGCGGTCAGCGGCGGCCGCGCCGATCTCGACATCAAGATCGTCCAGCTGGTCAGGCTGTTTCGGGGCGGCCAGCCGGTGAAAATGTCGAAGCGCGCCGGCGAGTTCGTGACCCTCCGCGAGGTCGTGGGGGAGGTCGGATCGGACCCGGTCCGTTTCATGATGCTCTACCGCAAGAACGATGCCGTGCTCGACTTCGACCTTGCCAAGGTCATTGAGCAGTCCCGCGACAACCCGGTGTTCTATGTCCAATACGCTCACGCGCGTGGCAATTCGGTGTTTCGCAATGCACGCGAGGTGCTGCCCGAGCTGCCGGAAGGCAACGCAGAGCGCAGCGAGCACCTGGGGCGGGCCCCGGTGGAGCGACTCGATGACGCGGCCGAATTGGGGATCCTGAAGCGCATCGCGCTCTATCCGCGCTTATTGGAGGGGGCCGCGGCGGCCCATGAGCCCCACCGGGTCGCCTTCTATCTCTATGATCTGGCGAGCGAATTTCATGCGCAATGGACCCGCGGCAAAGACTTGCCACATTTACGTTTCATTATTCAAGATGATCCACAACTGACCCTGGCACGGCTTGCTCTGGTCCAGGGCGTCGTCACCGTCCTTGCTTCCGGGCTAAAGTTGCTGGGAGTGAAGGCGCCGGAAGAGATGCGGTGATCTCGCTCGGAGGCATTGGGTCGAGTTTTGGGCTCCATTCGACCGAGCGCGACGTAACCGCCGGTGGGAGTAGATGGCCGACGATCCTCGTTACCGTTCGCAGCGCCCCGATCCTTATGCGCAGGATCGCGCGTCCCGTCCCGCGTCCGGACCTCAAGATGATCCGCTCGCGGAACTGGCGCGTTTGATCGGCCAGGATGAGGCCTTCATCGCCGCGAGTCGCGAAGGCGCGCGGACGCGGCCCCGTGATCGGCAGCGTGAACCGGATCGCGACACCTCGACCCCGAATTGGCTAACCCGAGCCGGTCAACATCCGGATCACGTAGGGGACGAGGCGAGGACCTACGAGGCGGAAACCGGCCGGCGAGACCCCGGCTATTTCAGCGATCTCGAGTTGGAGACCGGCCGTCGCTCACGGCAGCCGCCTGCGAGATGGGATGCGAGATCTGAGGACGACGAGAGCCGGTACGGCGGGTTCGAGCAGGATACGCGCCAAGAGCGGCACGAGCCCCGCTATGATCCGCACCAGGACGAGGACATCGATCCGTACCGCATCGCCGCCCAAGACGACCGCTATGATCGCCTGCCGCAGCCTGCGGAAGGATATGACGATGGCACCGGTCCAGCCCCGCAGATCAACCCCTTCGATCCCCGGCACATCGATCACGCCGAGGACGACGATCGTCATGCTTCTCGCCTGCGGCGGCGCGGCGGGATCTTGACCGTCGCGGCGGTGCTCGGGCTTGCCGCCGTCGGGACGGCCGCCGCCTTCGGCTATCGCGCATGGACCGCCGGCTCGAGCTCGACCGGGCAGCCCCCACTGATCAAGGCAGACACCGCACCGACCAAGGTAGTGCCCGCCCAAGTCGGCGATGGCCAGCAAAACAAGCTGATCTACGATCGGATCGGCGAAAAAATCCAAAGCTCGAACGACAGGATGGTCTCTCGCGAGGAACAGCCGCTCGAGCCGCGCGATATGCCGCGTCAGCCGGGGACGCGCTCGGTTCTTCCCGCGCCGGGGACCCCGGGCAGCGTGACGATCGGGGCGCAGCCGCCGGCATACGCAGCCCCGCCTGCGCCACCCGTGGGCAATCCGGGAGCGAACGAGCCGAAGCGAGTCCACACGATCACCATTCGCCCCGATCAAGTTTCCACTTTGCCGGCTCCGGGAGAGTCGGAGCGGTTGCCGGCCCGTTCGGTCACGACGACGAACGTCGGTCCAACCGCCGCGCCGGCCGCGCCGGCAGGTCGCTCGGCGGCGCCGGCCCCAGCCCCGAAACCCTCGGCCCCGAAACCGGCGAGCCCGCTTACGCTGAGTCCTTCCGCGGAGGCTCCGCCTCCGAGTTCTCGGTCCGGGACGACGCCCGCCCAGCCGGCTCCGTACCGAACCGCGGCCCTTCCAAGCGGCGCCGAGGCGGGCAATTACGTGGTCCAGATCTCATCGCAACGCAGCGAGAGCGAGGCACAGGCATCGTTTCGCGCCCTGCAAGCGAAATACCCCAACGTGCTGGGGAGCCGGCAGCCGCTGATTCGCCGTGCCGACCTCGGCAGCAAGGGCGTCTATTACCGCGCCCAGGTCGGGCCGTTCGCGACCGCCGACGACGCCAATCAGCTGTGCGGCAACCTGAAGGCCGCCGGCGGCCAGTGCATCGTCCAGCGCAATTGATCGGGCGGATCGCTTGACCCCCGGGACAGCCGGGGGCTAATCCGCGTCGATGCATGCGCGCGCCCTCATCGTCGGGCTGGCCGGCCCCCGGCTCGGAGCCGATGAGCGCGCATTTCTGCGCGAGGCGGAACCCTGGGGGCTCATTCTTTTCACCCGGAACATCAGCACCCCTGACCAAGTCCGCGCGCTGGTTGGCGACTTCCGCGAAACGCTGGGCCGGGCGGATGCGCCGGTGCTGATCGACCAGGAAGGCGGCCGGGTGCAACGGCTTCGGCCGCCGCATTGGGCCGAATATCCGGCCGGGGCCGCATATGGCCGTCTCTATGATCGCAAGCCCGAGCTGGGCGTTGCCGCCGCACGGCAGGGCGCCCGGCTGATCGCGGCGGATCTTGGCGAGCTTGGCATTACCGTGGATTGCTTGCCGCTGGCGGACATGCCGGTGCCCGGAGCCGACAGCATCATCGGGGATCGCGCCTATGGCGGCAGCGTCGAGAAGGTGGCCTCGATCGCCGCGGCCGTCGCCGCAGGGCTGCGGGAAGGGGGCGTGCTGCCCGTCCTCAAGCACATCCCGGGCCATGGCCGGGCCGGCGTCGATAGCCACCACAGCCTTCCATTGGTGAGCACCGAACGGGCCACCTTGGAGGCTACGGATTTTGCCGCATTTCGCCGCCTGGCCACGCTTCCGCTGGCAATGACCGCGCATGTTGTGTTCACGGCGATAGACCCGGTCGCGCCGGCGACAATTTCGGCGACAATGGTGCGCGAGGTGATTCGCGGATGGATCGGGTTCGATGGACTGCTGATGACGGACGATATCTCGATGCAGGCGCTGAGCGGGACCGTCGGTGAGCGCGCGGGTGCGGCGATTGCGGCCGGCTGCGACGTGGTGCTGCACTGCAATGGCGTGCTCGACGAGATGCAGGCCGTGGCCGCTGCCGTCCCGAAGCTCGATGGACAGGCTCGCCGCCGTGCCGCGGCTGCCTTGTCCTGGAGGAGGCCGGCATCGCCGATCGATGCGGCTGCGGCGCGGGCGGAATTTTCCGCGCTGATGGCCGACGATCGCCCCGCAACGGCGAGGGTGTCCTCATGACGCCGGCCGAGCAATTCCAGGTGGATCCCGAGATCGCGGTCGAGCGCGGCTCGGAGGAACCGGCGCTGATCGTCGACGTCGAGGGGTTCGAAGGCCCGCTCGATCTGCTGCTCATGCTGGCGCGCCAGCAGAAGGTCGATCTCGCCAAGATTTCCATCCTGGCCCTCGCCGACCAATATTTGGCGTTCATCGAAGCGGCGAGCCAAGTGCGCCTGGAGCTTGCCGCGGACTACTTGGTCATGGCGGCGTGGCTCGCGTATCTGAAATCGCGGTTGCTGCTTCCCGAGAGCGGCGATGCCGTGGGCCCGAGCGCCGAGGAAATGGCCGCGGCGCTCGCCTTGCGCCTCAAGCGGCTCGAGGCCATTCGCGGCGCAGCCGAGCGACTGGTCGCGCGCCCGCAGCTCGAACGCGACGTGTTTCGCCGCGGCGCGCCGGAGCCGATCGTCGATGTGAAGCGCCCCGAATGGACGGCCACGCTCTACGACCTGCTCTCCGCCTATGCGGCGCAGCGCCAGAAGCGCGCGTTGGCGCGGGTGCGCGTGCCGCAGCGCCAGGTCTGGTCGCTCGCCGAGGCGCGCGCCGCGCTCGAACGGCTGGTGGGCGGGAGCGACGACTGGTCGCGTCTCGATGAATATCTGGTCGCCTATGTCACGGAACCGGGGCTTCGCGCTACCGTCTATGCCTCGAGCTTTGCCGCGACCTTGGAGATGGTCCGCGAAGGTTTGGTGGAAATCCATCAGCACGCGGTATTTGCGCCGATCTATTTGCGCAAGCGGATCGGCCAGTCGAACGGCGCAATCGGGTCCCATGCGGCCGCGATGAAAGCCGAGACGAAGGGGGAAGAGGAGGGCCGGGGATGAGGAGTTTGGCCAAGCAGCACGAAGTCATCGCCCATCCGCGCGCGATGGGCGGCGATTACGACCGCGACGCGGTGCCGGAGATCCGGCCGGAGGAACTCCGGCTGCTCGAGGCGCTGCTGTTCGCCTCGGCCGAGCCGCTGGACGAAAAAATGCTCGCGGCACGCATGCCCGACGGGGTCGACGTGCGCGCCGCGCTCGATCGGCTGCAACGGGAATATGCGTCGCGGGGCGTCAATCTCGTGCGCATCGCCGGCAAATGGACGTTTCGCACGGCCGTCGACCTCGCTTGGCTGCTGGCGCGGGACTCGGTCGAGCCTCGCAAGCTTTCGCGCGCCGCGACCGAGACCCTGGCGATCATCGCCTACCATCAGCCGGTCACCCGGGCGGAGATCGAGGAGATCCGCGGCGTCTCGGCTTCGAGGGGCACGCTCGACGTGCTGCTCGAGACCGGCTGGATCCGGCCGCGCGGCCGCCGCAAGGCTCCCGGCCGCCCGATCACCTTCGGGACCACGGACGCGTTTCTGAGCCATTTCGGGCTCGACTCGATCGGCGATCTGCCCGGTCTCGACGAGCTCAAGGGCACCGGGCTGCTCGACGGCCAGCTGCCGGCGGGCTTTGCGGTTCCGGTGCCCTCGGACGATCTGAACCTGCGGGAGGACGAGGACCCGCTCGAGCCCGGAGATCTCGATCTCGGCCTCGGCCCCCGACTGAGCGAGGGGTGAACAGCGCCCGGCAATCGACGCAACGAGCGAATCGGTCGCGCGAAGAAGGGGGCCGAAATCCTTGTTTTTGCCGGCCTCGGCGCCTAGCTTGTCGGTGAACCAGGCGGGTCGCGCGGCGCGCGATCGCCGTGACGGAGGAAATTCCATGGGCGGCCTGAGCATTTGGCACTGGATCGTCGTGATTGCCGTCCTGCTTCTGCTGTTCGGCCGGGGCAAGATCTCCGAGCTGATGGGCGACGTTGCCCAGGGCATCAAAGCCTTCAAGAAGGGCATGCAGGAAGAGGACAAGACGGCTGGCGAGACCAAGACTCCCGAGCCCGGCAAGACGATCGAGCATCAGCCGGCGGAAACGGTTGCGCAAACCGAGACCCGCAAGGCCGGCTGAGGCCGCCCCGGCGCTGCCGAGCAGCGCCGCGAGAACGCAATATCGCATGAGCGGCGAGGCGGGATGTGACTGCGTCCCTGGGAGTGCAGGCCTTCATCTTTGACGTGGGCTGGGGCGAGCTGGTCCTCATCGGCGTGGTGGCGCTGATCGTGTTCGGGCCCAAGGAACTGCCCGTCGTCCTGCGCACATTCGGCCAATACATGACCAAGATTCGCCGGATGGCGGCGGAGTTCCAGAGCCAGTTTCAGGAAGCCATGCGCGAAGCCGAGATGGCCGAGCTCAAACAGCATTTCGATACGATCCAGGACGCCGCGAAGGGCATCGGCAGCTTGGATCCGGCGGGCAGCATCGCCAATCCGATCGAGAGTGCCGCGGCCGAGAAGCCGCCGGCGGACGCGGCGCCGCCCGGCTCGGCCGCGAATGCGCCGGTCCTGGAGCCGATGCCCGTGGAGACCCCGGCTCCAACCCAATCGGCTGCCGCCGGTCCCGAGTCTGCGCAGCCGGCGCCGGCAAGCGCGGGAGAGCCCACCGTTGCGCCCGGTCCCGGCCGGCCCGAGGCCGGCAAAGGGCAGCCGGGATGAGCCAGGAGGACATCGAGGCGACCAAGGCGCCCTTGATGGAGCACTTGGTCGAGCTGCGCTCCCGCTTGATCAAGGCGCTGATCGCCTTCGTGATCACGTTCGCTCTGTGCTTCGTGTTCGCCAAGCACATCTACAATGTTCTGGTCTGGCCGTTCGTCTGGGTCGCCGGACCCGAGCATTCGAAATTCATCTACACGGCGCTGCTCGAATATTTCGTCACGCAGATCAAGCTGGCGATGTTCGGCGCGGCCTTCCTGGCGTTTCCGGTCATCGCCACGCAGCTCTATATGTTCGTGGCTCCCGGGCTGTATCGTCATGAGCGCCAGGCGTTCCTGCCGTACCTGGTCGCGACCCCGATCTTCTTCGTGCTCGGCGCCCTCGTCGTATATTTCCTGGTGTTCCCGACCCTGGTGCGGTTCTCGCTCGGTATGCAGCAGCTGGGGGGAGGCGGCCAGGCGGAGATCGAGCTGTTGCCAAAGGTCGGCGAATATCTCTCACTGATGATGGCGCTGATCTTCGCCTTCGGGATCGCGTTTCAGTTGCCGGTCGTCCTCACCCTGCTCGGCCGGGTGGGAATCCTGACTTCGAAGCAGCTACGCGAGAAGCGCCGGTATTTCATCGTCATCGCCTTCGTCATCGCCGCCGTGCTCACGCCGCCCGACGTCATCAGCCAGCTCTCCCTTGCCTTGCCGCTCCTGCTTCTCTACGAGGGCTCGATCTGGTCGGTGCGGATGGTCGAGA
>WNEZ01006701.1_pt1 | contig 10127 bp, 4 predicted proteins | sample 5400521 | NCBI WGS metagenome assembly WNEZ01 (sample SAMN13153339, study PRJNA577476) | soil metagenome | isolation source: 120 cm saprolite under Douglas fir tree site 2 hole 1 replicate 1 | place: USA:California | collected 2015-04-18 | reverse complement strand
CGTAGAAATGCGGATGCGAGAACGCGATGCCCGCGATGCCGCCCATCGCGCGGATCGCCTCGACGCTCTTGGCGTCGATGTAGCCGAAGCAGTCCCAGAGGAAGTTGCCACCGGGCGTTCGTACGAGCAGCGCGCGCTGGCCGATGCCGACCGCGGGCTGCGCTCCGACGCCGGTCAGCCCCGGTTCCAGCTCGCGCAGCTCCACGCGGTGACCCTGGGTGGCGAGCTCGTCGAGGGTCGTCCAGGCCTGACCACCCTGACGCACGTACTGGCCCTCGTCCTCGCAGATCGGGCAGCGCTCGGGCGTCGACGCACCGGGCGACTGCTGCACGCCGCAGGTCACGCAGATGTACGCGACGTTGCTCACGTGGCTCGGCGGAGCTCCTCATCGAGAAGGCGCACACGCTCCTCGCGCTCCGCGAGCTTCGCCTTCTCGTTCGAGACGACGGTCGCGGGGGCTTTCTCGGTGAAGCCCGGTCGCGCGAGCAATTCGCGCGACCGGCGGAGCGACTCCTTCGCCTCCGCGAGCTCCTTCTGGACCCGCGCGCGGTGTCCGGCCGGATCGCGCTCGACCGCGACGCGCACCTCGATCGCGCGCACCACGGTGGCCTGCCCGCTTCCGGATCCGAACGTGACCTCGGTCTGCGCGAGATGCGAGATCAGGTCCGCGAGATCGTGGATCGCGGTCGTATCGCCACCAAGCGTCGTCTTCACGCGCTCGCCCGGCTTCGTACCGGCCTCTTGACGGAGATTGCGGATCGCGCGCACGAGCTCGAGCGCGATGTCCATCCGCTCCTCGAGAGCGACCGATCGCGTGCCGGGCTTCGGCCACTTCGCGATCACAAGCGACGGCGAGCGATCGGCGTTCGGCAGGCGCTGCCACAGCTGCAGCGCGACGGTGTCACTGATGAACGGCACGATCGGATGCGCGAGCCGTAGGACGCGGTCGAGCACATACGCGAGCGTGCGCACCGTGCTCACTGCGCGCGTCCCCCCGTCGCGCAGGCCGGCCTTCGCCAGCTCGAGATACACGTCCGCGAACTCGCTCCACACGAACTGATGCAGCGCGGCGACGTACTCGCCGAAGAGGTAGTGCTCGAGGAGCCGGGTGAGCTCGGCGACCGTCGCCTCGGTGCGCGAGAGGATCCAGCGCTCCGCGTGTCCGAGCGACGGATCGGTCGATCCCGCTCCGGCCGCGGGCGCGGGCGTGCGATCGGAGCGCCAGCCGCTGAGCGCCTCGGCGTGCTCGTCGACGTGATGCAGCACGAAGCGGCCGATGTTCCACAGCTTGTTCGCGAACTCCTTCGCGTTCTGCAGCTTCGTCTCCGAGAGCGTCTGGTCCGCGCCCGCGGCGACGCCGTTCACGAGCGCGAAGCGCAGCGCATCGGCACCGTACTGCTCGATGAAACCCATCGGACTGATCACGTTGCCCGTGGACTTGCTCATCTTCTCGCCGTCGACGAGGACGAGACCGTGGAGATACACCGTGTGGAACGCGATGTCCCCCATCTCCTCGATGCCCATCATGATCATGCGCGCCACCCAGAAGAAAATGATGTCGTAGCCCGTCTCCAGCACGCTGCCCGGGTAGTACCGCTTGAGATCGGGTGTCTGGTCGGGCCAGCCGAGCGTCGAGAACGGCCAGAGCGCGCTCGAGAACCACGTGTCGAGCACGTCGGGATCCTGTGTGATGTCGTCGCTGCGGCAGCGCGTGCAGCGTGTCGGGTCGGGCCCGTCTTCGTCCGGGACGACGATCGCATCGCAGTTGCCGCAGTACCACACCGGGATGGAGTGGCCCCACCAGATCTGACGCGAGACCGGCCAGTCGCGGATGTTCTCCATCCAGTTGAAGTAGATCTTCTCCTGGTACCGCGGATGGATCGTGACGCGACCTTCGCGCACCGCCGCGATGGCCGGAGCGGCGAGCGGCGGCATCTTCACCCACCACTGCTTCATCACCAGCGGCTCGTCCACCGTCTTGCAGCGATCGTGGACGGCGACGGCGTGCGTGAGCGGCTCCTCCTTCACGAGGAGTCCTCGCTCCTTCAGCATCTCGACCGCCATGCGCCGGCCGGTGTCGCGATCCGGCCCGGCCAGCGGGCCCGCCGCGGGCGTCATCGCGCCGCGCATGTCGATGACCGTGATCACCGGCAGCCCGTGGCGCTGACCAATCTCGAAGTCCGTGGCGTCGTGACCGGGCGTGATCTTCAGCGCCCCGGTGCCGAACTTCGGATCCACGGCCTCGTCGGCGATCACCTTCACGCGGCGCTCGATGATCGGAACCACCACCTCTCGGCCCACGTATGTCTTCCATCGGTCGTCGTCGGGATGCACGGCCACCGCGACATCGCCCACGATGGTCTCGGGGCGCGTCGTCGCGATGACGAGCGGTGGATCGCCCGGCTTCGGATCGGCCCATGGATACCGCACGAAGTAGAGCGGGTCGGTGCGCTGGACGTGCTCGACCTCGAGGTCCGAGTACGTGGTCTGGCAGCGCAGGCACCAGTGCACGATGCGGTCGGCCCGGTACAGATGGCCGCGCTTGTAGAGCCGGATGAAGTGCGTGCGCACCGCGCGCTGCTTCGACGGCTCCATCGTGAAGTTGCGCCGCGACCAGTCCAGCGAGCAGCCGAGAAGACGCAGCTGCTTCTCGATGCGCGGCCGGTAGTGGTCCATCCACTTCCACATCTCGGCGAGGAACTTCTCGCGACCGAGGTCGTTGCGGCCGATCTCGTTCTTCGCGAGCTCGTCCTCGACCACCTTCTGCGCGATGATCCCGGCATGGTCGGTGCCCGGCATGTAGAGGGTCGGCTCGCCGCGCATGCGGTGCCAGCGCGCCATGAGGTCCTCGTAGCCGCCGAAGCCGAGCGCGTGACCGAGGTGAAGGTCGCCGGTGACGTTCGGCAACGGCAGCATCATCACGAACGGCTTGTTCGGATTGCTCTCGTCGGGAGTGAAGAAACCCGAGCGCTCCCACCAACTGTAGAGGTCCTGCTCGACGGCGGACGGTCGGTAGTTCTTCTCGCTGAAGGACACGACCGACTGCGGTGGATCCAGTTTTTCTTTCGTCATCGCCATCTCTGACCTCCTTCTCCTACGTCGCGGGAAACAAAAAGCGCTGCTCGTCCGGGACGAACAGCGCCGTGGTGCCACCCGATTTCGTCGCCACGCCGATCGCTCAGCGCGATGACCTCTCGGCCGATAACGGGTGCCTCCGAATCCGGCTCACGGGCGACCTTCCTGCTTGATGTCAGGCTTTTTCCCGGTCGTCGCCGACGTGTGTCAATGGTACCGGAGCCGCCGCCTATCCTCTCGGCGTGATCACGCGCTCTTTCCCGATCCTGTCCACGCCCGACCTGCGGCGCGCGCTCTCCTTCTATGTCGACGCGATCGGCGGCTCCGTGAGCTACCGCTTCCCCGAGACAGGCGAGCTCGAGTACGTGACGGGCCGGCTCGGATCGTCGAGCCTGGGACTGGGCGCCAACGGTAGAGTCACCGGGCCGCCGGAGCCGGAACGATTCGAGCTGTGCGCGTATACCGGCGACGTCGATGCTGCGATCAAGCAGCTGCGCGCGGCAGGCGTCCGCATCGTCGACGAGCCCACGGACCAGCGGTGGGGCGAACGGATGGCGCGCGTGCTCGATCCGGACGGCAATCGGGTGACGCTCTTCTCGGAGTAGCTCCTAAGCCGTCGACGCGCGCGAGCCACGTGTGAGCTGCTTGTGTCGGTACATCGCGCGGTCGGCCGCGTCCACGAGCGCGTCGACCGTGATCGGACGGTCCGACGCGTCCGCGACGCCCCAGGCGATGGTCGGGAGGCGTTTGCCGTCGGTGAGCGTGCCCTCGGCGATGTTGTTCGCCACGCGGCGCATGACGCGCTCGGCGGCGAGCAGAGGCGCGCCGGGGAACAGGATCGCGAACTCGTCGCCACCGATGCGCGCGACGGTATCGCGGTCTCGGACGCCAGCGGAGAGCATCTCGCCGATGCTGATGAGCGCCTCGTCGCCAGCGCTGTGCCCGAACTGGTCGTTCAGCTGCTTCAGGCCGTTCACGTCGAGGACCGCGACCGTCACCGACGCGAGCGGGTCGCCAGCGAGCTCGACGCGCAGCCGGTCGAAGAAGGTGCGCCGATTCGGAAGACCGGTGAGCGGATCGGTCGCCGCGGCCGTCTTCGCGGCCTGGTGCAGTCTCGCGACACGCAGCGCGGCCGCGACCTGATGCGATACCGCGGTGAGTAGCTGCTCGTCCTCGCGTCCGAACGCCTCGCTGCGCGGACTCTCGATGCCGAGCACGCCGACGCGCTCCTCACCGAGCTGCAGCGGCACGCACAGGACGGACTGGATGTTCGGGGGACCGTAGAAGCGCGGATCGGTCTGCGCGCCGGTCACGTTCTGCAGCTGGCCGTGCTCGATGACCCACCAGCTGATGCCGACGCCGCGCGTGAGCAGCTGACCGACGTAGGGCTCCGACGGGCCGACCGCGGCGCGCACGACGAGACTCAGGTGCTTGTCGTCGAGCGTGAGCAGGAAACCGTTCTCGTAGCCCATGGCCTCGCAGACGATCCGGAGCAGCCGGCCCGCGAGCTCGTCGATGTCGAGGACCGCGCTGATCTCCGATGCGAGACGCTGGAGGATCGCGAGCTGCCGCCCGTGCGCGTGCGCGGACGCGGCGAATTGCTCGAGCACGCCGCCCGGGCCGGGAACGTTCTCCATGTCGGCCTCTTCGATCGCGCCCACCCGGCGGAGATACGCCGCGCCGTGCTGGCGATCGCGATCGATCACGCGGAGGAACGCGTCAACGACGTCGGGGTGGAACTGCGTCCCGCGGCAGCGCACGAGCTCCGCGCACGCGAACTCCACGCTCTGCGCCTGCTTGTACGCGCGCCGGCTCACGATGACCTCGAACGCATCGGCGGCCGCGACGACGTAGGCCTCGATCGGGACGGTGTCGCCGGCAAGCTTCTCGGGATAGCCCACGCCGTCGAAGCGTTCGTGGTGCGCCCGCACCATCGGCACGAGATCGCGCAGCGGCTCGACCGCTTCCAGGATCGAGCCGCCGACCGCCGGATGCGTGCGCATGATCACCCACTCGTCGGCCGTGAGCGGGCCGGGTTTGTTGAGGATCGCGTCGGGCACGCCGATCTTGCCGATGTCGTGCAGCAGCGCACCAAGCTGCACGCGACGGAGCTGGTCCGACGAAAGCCGCATCTCGTCCGCGATCGTGCGCGCGAGGGCCGCGACACGCGCCGAGTGGCTGCGCGTGTACGGGTCGCGCGCGTCCACGGCGGCCGCGAGCGCCTTCACCGACGCGAGGTAAAGCTCGCGCATCTGCGACAAGTGCTCGGCGTTCTCGAATGCCGTGGCGACGAGGTTCGCGAGCGACTGCAGCACCGCGATGTCCTCGTCGTCGAACATGCCGGGCCGGTACGCCTGGCTCGACAGCACGCCCACCAGGCGGCCGCGGCTCTTCAGCGGGACGTGGACCGCGGAGAGCGACGGGCGTTTCTCATCGCCGAAGGCCATGCCGCGGCGCTGCACCGGGTCGTCGACGCCGCGCACCAGGTAGGTCTCTCCGGTGAGGACGACCTGGCTGGTGGGTCCGGTCCCGAGCGGATAGCGCTCGCCGGCCCAGACCTCGGAGCCCTCGGCCTGGAGGATGAACTCGAACTCCTTCTTGTCCGCGTCGTAACGCGCCACGTAGAAGGAGTCGCGCGCGACGAGCGCGCCGGCGGTCTCGTGCGCGAGCTTCGCGATCCCGAAGGGCTCGTGGACTCCCGCGAGCGTCCAGGCCAGGACGTTGAGGGCCGACAGACGGCGGATGCGCCGCTCGCGCTCGGCCCGCACGCGGGCCGATCGCATGGCCGCCGCGGCGAGCTGCGCGAAGGCGAAGAGGCCCTGGCGGTCGATCGTGTCGAAGGTGCGATCGGGATCGGTGGTGGCGATGCCCACGCTCCCGACGACCTCGCCGCCGAGCATCACCGGCGCGGCCATCGCGGCGTGGATGCCGGCCTCGCGAAGCAGATCCGAGTTCCCGCTCGTGTCGCCGTGCGTCTCGGTGGCGTAGTCGCGGATGCTCACGACCTCGCGCCGCCGGATCACCTGCCGCACCAGCGGCCCGACGACCTGCGGCGCCGACAGCGGGGCGGCGAGCCCGACCCCCGCGAGGTCGACCGCGGTCTCGCCCCGCAGCTCGGTGACCAGCACGAACTCCGTGTCGTACGCCTCGTGCATCTCTCGCGCGATGCGGCGGATCACGTCGGAGGTGGCGCCGGTCTCGGCCGCCAGCTCGCGGGACACGCTCTCCACGCGCCGCGCCTGCTCGATGATGCGCGCGTTGCGCATCGCGATCGCCGCGTGCGCCGCGAGACCCTCGAGCGCACGCACGTCGGTTTCGTCGAACGGTTGCACCTGTAGTCGGCCGACAGTGAGCGTCGCGGCGATCTCGCCCTGCACCACGATCGGCACGCCGACGATGGACCGCACGCCGATGTCCTTGATCGCTGGGATCGCGGTCGGGTCGGCGGCGTAGTCCGCCCACGCGACCGCGCGACGCGAGCGCAGCACGGCGCCGACGATGCCGATGCGCGCGGAGGCGTGCACGCCCACCGCGCGCTCGCCGGTGCCGGCGCCCGCGACGATGGTGAACTCGTCACCTCTGCGGCGGTTGATCGTGGCGTGATGCGCGTCGACGAGCAGCAGCGCGTTGCGCGCGATCGAGCGGAACAGTCCTTCCGGCGCGGTCTCCTGTCCGATCTCGGTCGCGACGCGTTGCAGGCTGCGCGCGAGACGCAGCGCGCGAGCGCCGGTGCGCTGCTCGCCACGATAATGGTCGACCGTCGCGCTCAGGATGATGAGCACGAGGATCACGACCATCGCCTCGCCGAAGATGACCGGTACCGGTGTTGGCACGCCGAGACCGATGCGCACGATCTCCTGGCCGACACGACCGACGAGGTAGGCCGCCGCGGTCGCGGTGACGCCGTGGCGTCCGAGCCGATACATCGCGAGGGCGCCGATCGCGATCACGACGACGAACGCGACGCTGCGCTCGTTCGGCGCGCTCGCGATCATCCAGGCGGATGCCGCGAGGAGATCGCCGACCACGACGAACGCCGCCGTCTCCGAGAGGGGCACCGGAGCCCCACCGCGACGCACATCGTCGCGCCAAATGAGGACCGAGTTCGTGAGCAGGAAGCCGAGGGCGGCATACGCGAACACCAACGTCGTCTGCCCGCCGATCAGGATCCACGCGATCGCGCCCGCGACCGCGATGAGTCGCGCTACCAGTAGGACGTCACGTGGGAAGAAGCGGGCCATCCCGCGACCACGATAGGTTTCACCAAACGGCGCGGGTGTCGGTCCGGTGACGGCCCCGACGTCAGCGCGTCACGGGTGGTGGTACTTCTGGCGCGAGCTCCTCGTCCGCGACGAAGACGAAGAGTGTCGCGAGCACGAAGTAGTTCTGCAACGAACGCCACGCGAAGTACAGCGGTACGAATGGCCACACCAGCGGCGCGCTCGTCACCGCACGCCGCCAGCGCGCGAAGGCGAAGAGCAGCAGCGCGAGCACCACGAGCGCGAGCGCGCCATAAGCCCCGCGCGAGAGGAACGGACCGATCCCGGCGAGTCCGAAACGAATGAACCCGACGCCGTCCGGCTCGAGTGGGCCGAGGATCGGCGCGCTCACGCCTTCGATGAATCGCTGCGGCGCCAGGAAGAGGAACGGAAGGTTCACGACGAGCGTGACCGCGCCGGCGATGACGGCACGCCGGACCGCTTCACGCCAACCCCAGCGCTGCCAGACGAGCACGACGTAGAACGGCGCGACGAACCACGCCGTCTGCCGCGCGGCGAACGCGAGACCGAGAAGGATGGACGACAGCCACGCGCGCCGAAGCGCGAGCCACGACGCGACCGTGAGCAGCGCCCAGCTGGGATCGATCCCCGCAAGGATCTGCTGCCGCAGGACGATGGCGTTGCCGACGATCGTCGCGAGCGCCATCGGCCGCCACGCGAGGCGCATTCGCGACGTGGCGACGAGTCCGAGTATCAGCACCTCCGCGAGGAACACCCAGCGCACGTCCCCCAGGCCGAGCGCGACGAACGGCGCGACGACGAGGAAGGACAGCGCCGGGTAGTTATAGGTGTGGACGACCGCGCCGCCCTCGAGGTGCGTCGCAAGCTGTGGATCCATGTGGAAGCGCGCGAGCGCCTCGGGCAGATCGAAGACGGCGTACGGATCCTGACCCGACAGGAAGATCTCGGTGGCCCGATGAAGCGCCGCGACGGCGTCGGCGTGGTAGGGGACCGCGACGACGCACGCGAGGCCCACCAGCGCGAAGGTCATCAGCACGAGGCTCGTCGCGATCAGGTCGCGCAGCGTGGGCCGCACACGGAGGTGTGCAAGCAACGGCAGAACGAAGGCGACAGCGATCGCGAACAGGTCGTCCGGCGCGAGGCCGGACGAGCCGACCGCGAGATGGCGATCGAACATCGCGCCCATGACCGCGACCGCGAGGAGGCCGAACCCCACGCGTCGCAGGCGATCCGACGGGTGCACCGGCGATGGGTCGACGAGGACCAGAACGGTGTAGCTGAGCGCGAACATCGCCGCGATGAGGACGGGCAGGGGGAGGACCGCGACATCAGGCGACGCGAAGAGGTCGAGCGACGGCGTCCACAGCGCGAACGCGGCAACGGTCAACGGCCGCAGGTGCGGGGCTGTACGCCACGCGGCGAGCGCGGCCGCGGCGAGATAGGCGGCCATCCCGAGCGGGGTCTCGGCGAGCGCGTGCGCGGTCGCGACGTAGACGCCGGCCGTCAGCGCGAGCGCGATCCACACCGACGCGCGTGGAGGCCGCTGCAGAGTCGCGAGCACGACCAGCACGATGAAACAGCCGAACGCGACGGCGAGTGGCACGTCCGCCCCGGAGCCGGATAGCTCGCGGCGGCCGAGGCCGGCCGACGCGATGCCGGTGGCGGTGAGCGCGAGGCCGACGCGCATCGCGACGCCCAGGCGCGGATCGAAGCGGCGCTCGACCGTCGGCACGCGCATTCGCTGCGGAGGCTAACAAGGGGCGCCCATAGACTCGCAGGGCGTGAAGGCTGAGGACGCCCGTCGCCCGCGTCTGGTGTGGGCCGCCGGCGTCGTGGTCATGGTGCTGGCGGGGCTCGCCGGCCTGGACGTTTTCATCGCGAAGCAGCCATACGGGTTCGACCTGTGGGCTTATGTGCTTGCCGGCCGGCACCTTCTCAGCGGCGAGCCGCTGTACCCGCCGGTGCCGCAGGTGCCGGCAGGTCCGTTCGGCGAGTACCACTACGCCCCGATCGTCGCGGTGCCGTTCGTGCTGTTCGCGCCGCTGCCCTTCTGGCTCGCCATCGCGGTGTGGATCGGCCTGAACACCGGGGTCGCGGCGGCGATCGGCGTGTACCTGATCAACCCGTTACCGCGCGACGCACGGCCGTGGGCCGCGGCCCTGTTTGTCCTCTTCCTGCCGACCATCCTCGAGATCTCGCTCGGGAATCTCAACGTGCTCACCCTCGCGCTCTGCCTCCTCGCATGGTCGCAGCGTGCGCGGCCGGCGGTCGGGGGGCTGCTTCTCGCTATCGCTATCGGAACGAAGCTGCTGCCGCTCACGCTGGTCCTCTTCTACCTCGCTGCCGGCCGCGGCCGCATCGTGGCGTGGACCCTTGCCGTGGGTGCTGCTGGGCTGCTCGTCACCGCACTCGTTTTCGCCCGCGACTTTCCCGCATACGTCGCGATGCTGTTCGCATTCAAGGACAGCCGGTGGGCGGCGGAGTTCATCGCCGGCACGACACCGGTAGAGGTCGCCGCGATCCTCAACTCCCCCCTCGGCCTCTCGCTGCTGGCGGTGGCCGCGGTGGCGACGGCGGCGATCGGCGGGCTCGCGGCGCGCCGCGATCGGCGCGACGAGACGCATCTTCACCATCTCGCGCTCGCGTTCGCGCCGTACCTCGCGCCATTCGGCCTGCTGTGGCTCCCCTACCTCGTCTTGGCGCTTCCGCTCATGGCGAGCACGTTCCACCGCGCATTGCTTCTGCCGCGGCCGCAGGCGCGCGTAGCCCTCGTCGCAGCGCTCGCGCTCAGCTGGCTGCTGGTGCAGCTCG
>WNEZ01006700.1_pt1 | contig 10128 bp, 8 predicted proteins | sample 5400521 | NCBI WGS metagenome assembly WNEZ01 (sample SAMN13153339, study PRJNA577476) | soil metagenome | isolation source: 120 cm saprolite under Douglas fir tree site 2 hole 1 replicate 1 | place: USA:California | collected 2015-04-18 | reverse complement strand
CTTCATAAACTTCACTTCATCCATAAGCTGGTTGATGAGATAAATGCCCCGTCCGTGGTCGGAATAGAGATGATCGCCATTCATCGGATTGGGAATTGAGGAGACATCGAATCCTTGGCCAGGATCGCGCACTACAATGAGCACGCGCTGTGCTTCGTCGCACATCAAGTCGCATTCGATGATCTTGGAAGGATCGGCCTTAGCGCCATGAACCACGGCATTGGCCAGCGCTTCAGTTAAGGCCAGCTCAACTGCATCGGCTTTGTCTGTGGCGCAGTGTGCTTTTCTGATCTGATCCATGACGCTCTCGACCACCGGATCAACCAGATTGGGATGCGCCGCGAGCGTGATCTTCAGCTTCAGAGCCAGCTTGTGCGCGTCGAAACTGAAGGCTGGAGTTTCAGTGGACATGGCTGTTATTGCTTACGTCGTTCCAAGGCCGATGATTATACAAGGAGCATAGCATTCCCGTGGCCAAGGCCGTCTTCTTTCCGGTTTTCGGAACAAGTTACTGATCACATAACATGCGCTTCTCGTATATTCATTCCGCAGTCTTGACGTTCCCTACGAGCCGCTCCAGTTCCCGGCGCCAGTCCAACCCATCCACGAATTCCCGTGATTCCCGCCAGTTTGCCCGCACTTTGACGAAAAGCTCGAGGAAAACTTTGGTTCCCAGCATCTTTTCAATCTGCAGCCGGGCAGCGGTGCCGATTTTCTTCAGCATCTGCCCGCGCTTTCCAACCAGGATCGCCTTCTGACCCTCCCGCTCGCAATAAATAACTGCGGCAATTCGCGTCAACTTTGCTCCTTCCTCGAACTGCTCAATTACTACTGTGGTCGCGTAGGGCACCTCTTCGCTGGTGGCCAGCAGAATCTGCTCGCGGATAATTTCGGCGGTCATAAAACGTGCCGGCTGATCCGTAACCTGATCCTCGGGAAAATAACGCGGCCCTTGCGGCAATTCTGCGAGCGTCTTTTCCAGCAGCACATCGAGACCATCCCGCTTGCGTGCTGAAATTGGAATGGTTTCTCGAAAATCATGCAGTCTCCGGTATTCATCAATAATCGGCAGCAGCTTTCCTTTTTGTCCACGCAGCAGGTCAATCTTATTCATCAGCAGGAATGCCGGGGTTCCGGACCTTTTGAGCATTTCCAACATGAACTGATCCCCCTGTTCGAACTTCCGCGTGGCGTCGACGATCAGAAAAATCAGGTTGCAGCCTTCAAGTGCCTCCCGTACCTCCGCCATCATTTTGCGTCCTAGCGAGCTGTCGGGTCTGTGTACTCCGGGAGTGTCGATAAGGACTACCTGCCCGCCTGCGCCTTTTCGCTTTGGAATCTCGAGAATTCCCAGAATGCGATTGCGCGTGGTCTGCGGCTTAGGGCTGATGATGGCCAATTTCTCCCCAACCAGCGCATTCAGCAGTGTCGACTTGCCCGCGTTGGGGCGGCCGAGAATGCAGACAAATCCAGAATGAAAGGACATAGAGTAGGCGTCGGGTTTAAGTCGGGTTCAGTTCGCGTACACAGCGCGGTCGCCCACGCCACACTAGATCAGCTTCATCTGCCTTGGACGACCCAGTGAAATCCGCACCCGCTGCACTCGCCGTTCAGTGGAATCCAGCACTTCGAATCGCAATCCATCTTCTTCCACCACTTCGCCTTTTTGCGGAATGCGGCCAGCCAACTCGCTCACAAGCCCTGCCACGGTGGCAGATTCTTTGGTTTCCGGCCGGATCCCGAAAAGCTCGGCAAGCCGGTCGACATCCATGTTCCCTGGCACGATATACGATTGATCGTTCTCCCGCACAACTTCCGTCTTCTCGTGCTCGTCGCGAATCTCGCCAACGATTTCTTCTACCAAATCTTCAATTGTGACCAGGCCCGCGACTCCGCCGTACTCGTCGACGACAATGGCCATCCGGATATTGTTCTTCTGCATCTCGCGCAGCAGATCGCTGCCGAGCTTGCTCTCCGGCACGAAATACACGTCTTTACGCATCAGAGTGTCAACAGTGCGTGTTTGAGCTTCCGTATCGGGGACTTGCAAGACATCCTGCGCAAAAACTATTCCCACGATGTTGTGGATCGTGCCTTCGAATACGGGCACACGCGAAAAAGGCTTGGTGCGCAGCAGTTCGATGAATTGCTCAACTGTAGTATTGGCGGGCACGGCAACAATTTCCGGCCGAGGCTTCATGGCTTCGCGCACTGTTTTTTCGCTGAATTCGACGACCGACTGGATCAGATTGCGATTGCTCTCGTCCAGAATGCCTTCTTCCTGGCCGGCTTCGAGCAAGGCATCCACGGCTTCAGCCTGGGTGTCCGGCGCTTCTTCGGCATGCTCGCGCGTGAGCGCAGTCACCGATTGTAAAAATCCGAGCACTAGCGTTACCGGGAGCACCAGATAGATCAGCCCCCGCAGCAGCAGCGTCCAGCTCGCGAGCCACTCTCCATTGGTTCTTGAGAAAAAGACGAAGGGCAAAAATCGGTTGAACACGATCACGATCAGAATCAAACTCAACGCGGCCTGAAGAATTTCATACACATTCCACATTCGATCGCGGAACACTGCAAATCCCAGCAGCATGCCGATTGCCGCGATCACAAGTTGCGTGAGAATTGCCATCGAAAGCGAAGCACGCGCGCGGCTGACGTGGAGTTTCGGCTCGATTCTCTGCTCAAAGGCATTGATATTGTCCTGAAATTCGCGGGAAAGGAACTTTCCGATCTCTGTATAGAGACGATCTACGTAGGAAACCAGCGTTAATAACCCAAGCAGCAGCAAGAGCGCGACTGCGATGGCAAAGTTCATGGTGCTGGTGTGGCGCGGGCACCTCTTCGATTGCGTTCAGGGCGTGCCTCGCCGGACTTGCGCCGAGCTGGGCGATCAGCAGCATAAAACCGCCTGCTTTGGCGATTTTTCAAATTCTCAGCCGGCGCGCTTCTTTCAATCAAACCGTTCGGCAATGAGAACAGAGTTCTCAACCGCGTTTCCTTACGTGCCATCTGCCCGCGATCATTTTCATGGTCATAGCCGGCAAGATGTAATATCCCATGAAGAGCGAGAATCTTGATCTCCTGCACGACAGAATGTCCCAGTTGCCGTGCGCTCCGGTTCGCGATTTCCGCGGAGATGGCCACATCTCCTGCTAGTTCGTTACGCATCCCCGGCATAGGCGGGAACGATAGCACGTCAGTGGCTTTGTTCATTTTGCGGAAGCGGTCATTCAAAGCCTGCAGTTCGCGGCTCGTAGTTACGAGCACGTCCACCGCGCCTTTCACTCCTGCGGCGTGGCAGGCCCGCCTTACAAATCTCTCGAGCGCCGCCTCACTCAGTCCAGCCACGCGCTTCCGAAAAATAATCAAGATTCTCTTGGCACCCCAAGGTTCGCAGCCAACGCTTCCAAAGCAAACAGGAGGGTCCGCTCTCGGAGCCCTCCTGCTGAATCTTACGCGATTTTATTGTTTGCTTTCTAGTTCTGGGGATGGCATGGCGCTGCTCGTCAGCGGCCCTTTCAGCGCAGCCGCCTTACCATTCGTGCTGGACTCTGATTCCGGCAGAGCCATCTGATCCTCCGCCACGCGTGTCTTGTGCTCATCGTAGGCACGAATGATCCGCTGAACCAAGTGATGCCGCACCACATCGCCTTCGTCGAAATACACAAACGTCAATCCTTCGACCTTCTTCAGCACGTCCGCAGCTTCGAGCAACCCGCTGCGGCGTGCACTGGGCAGGTCGATTTGAGTGATGTCTCCCGTGATCACCGCCTTAGAATTAAAGCCCAGGCGAGTCACGAACATCTTCATCTGCTCTGACGTCGTATTCTGCGCTTCGTCCAGAATTACGAACGAATCATTCAGCGTGCGCCCGCGCATGAATGCAATAGGCGCAATCTCAATAACATTCTTTTCCAGATACCGATCTACTTTCTCTGGATCGAGCATGTCGTAAAGCGCGTCGTACAACGGCCTGAGGTACGGATCGATCTTGTCCTGCAAGGTGCCTGGCAGGAAGCCCAGCCGCTCACCCGCTTCCACCGCTGGGCGCGCCAGGATGATGCGATTCACGCGCTTGGCCAACAGGGCGGAGATGGCCATGGCGACGGCAAGATATGTCTTGCCCGTGCCTGCCGGCCCGATGCCGAACACCATATCGTACTTTTCAATGGCTTCGAGATACCGCCGCTGGTTGACGCTCTTGGGCTGCACTGTGCGTCGACCGAATGAACGCTGCCGCCCTGCTTCGGCCAATCCCCGCAACGTAGCTTTGGGATCGGCCATCAGCACACGCAACATGCTGTTCAGGTCGCCGTTATTGAAGGTGAATCCGGAGCGCTGCAGTTGATCGTAATCGGTGAAGACTTGCTCGGCGCGTCCCACATCTCGCGGTGCACCCTCGAGTTCGATGGAATCGGATTTCAGATCGATGGTGATGTTCAGACCGTCTTCCAGCACGTGCAAATTCTCATCTCGCGTGCCGAACAGGGTCTCAATGTTAGGGCTTATCTCGATACTCTTTTTCATTCAGTTGTGGCGCTTTTCCTCCCGCGCATTAGATGCCTGGATAAACCCTGAAGACGGATTTCCTTGCAGTTCCTCGCACGCAAAACGGACACTTTCGTCCTGTAGCAAACAAACGATTCTTCTGTAGGAGATGGAACCTGCCGTGGACGCTCGCCCCAAAGGCGAAAGCAACTACCATTGGCTTTAGGGTACCCCCGTCTTCAGGGGGAGTCAATCCTGAATGGGTCTGGGTGATCCGTTGCAGACATTATGCCCCCTCCCCTCTCGCGTCGGCCACCGACGCAGGCACCGCCCGTGTTCTCGCCCACTCCCTCAACGCCTGGATATCCTCGGCCCGGGTGGTCGAGAGCGGAACCGTTCCCTTCAGCGCATCCAGCAGCGCTTGCACGCTCAGCGGCTGCTTGCTGGAATAAGCGGCGTACAGCGCTGTCTGCACTGCGGCATCGATCTCTGCCCCGGAATACCCCTTCGCCGCCGCCGCTATGCGATCCAGATCGAATTCCGACGGATTGCGCTTACGCCGGTTTAACTGAATGGCGAATATCTGCTTTCTCTCGCTTTGGTTTGGCAAATCGACGAAGAATAGCTCATCAAATCTTCCTTTGCGGATCAGTTCCGGCGGGAGTGCCGTGACGTTGTTGCAAGTCGCCGCGACGAAGACTGGCGCCTTGCGTTCCTGCATCCAGCCAAGAAATGCCGCCAGAATGCGCGATGAGACTCCAGCATCCACCGAGGCCGAATCTGGGCCGCTTCCGGCGAGGACTTTCTCCAGTTCGTCGATCCACAATACGCAAGGCGCGAGCCCCTCAGCGACTTGAAACACCTTTTGAATTCTCTTCTCTGTCTCTCCGATGTACTTGTCATACACGGCAGCGGTATCGAACTTCACCAGCGGCAGCTTCCATTCGCCAGCAATCGCCCGAGCACACATACTCTTTCCGCAGCCTTGGACACCCAGAATAATGACGCCTCGCGGCGGCTCCAGGCCAAACTCGCGAGCTGCGTCCTCCCAAGCCCCACGTCTTTGTGCGAGCCAGCGCTTCAAATTATCCAGGCCGCCTACGCTGGCCATATTCTCGAAAGTATCAATGAACTCGAGCATTCCAGAATGCCGCAGCAGTTCCTTCTTCGCCTCGAGCACGTCTGTGATCGTCTCCGGACAAAGGGCGTAGCGCGCCACCAGAGTCTGAGAAATCGCCCGCTCGGCTTCCTCCTCGGTCAGGCCGCGAAGGTTCGCCGCCATGGCGTCCACACCGCTTCCATCTAGCTTCAACTGCAAAGTGTGGGCCTTCGAGAGACGCTTAAAGGTTTCCTCGACAATTTGTCTCAACCGTTGCGGATCGGGTAGCGGCAGATCGACATATTCCACCAGGCTCTCCAACTCGGGCGGCATGCTGATGGATGGCGCAGTAAGTATGAGCGTGCGCCGATTCGTGGAGAATTTCTGGCCTACGTCCCGCAGACGCCGCACCACGACCGCGCTCTCCATATGCCGATGAAAATCCTTCAGGAGGAACACAGCTTCCAGCGTCATTGTTTCCATCGTGGCCAGGGCCTGCACCGGTCAAGAGTGTTATAAATAGCAGCCTTGCTCGATTCTGGGGCGCCGGGATCAGCCGCTTGCCGAGCCGCATTGATTCGCATCTGAAGAGCCGCCGCGGGAATCGCAGGCGCGTTGCTGCCCGACCGGAACAATCCATCCGATGCTCCATTCAAAGATTGCAATGTTCAGGTCAGCGCAGGCGGTGCGCGCCAAGCCTACAGCGCGCATTTCCTCCAGCGTCTCCATGACAACAATGGGAGTGGAGGAGTTGATCAGGATTTTCAGACGATCGAGAGTATTCACCATGAGCAGAATGTTGAGTGCTGAATGCTACTGCTAGATTAGCGAAGCCTAAGCAGATTCTATCCCCAGAGTCGTTGTGGTAAGTATTCAAAAAGTTGAAGGGGAGTGTCGCTTTGATGGTCTCCAACCGCAGATAAGCCTCTACCACTGATCTCCATCATTTGCCGCTCGCGCTATCGCCCTGTTAAGATTTTTACTTCCCAAGTCTTCACCGTTCACTCTGTCTTCATCATCCCCGTCGGAGGCAATATGGCCATCAAAGTTGGCATAAACGGATTCGGACGCATCGGCCGCAACGTGCTGCGCGCATCCCTGAACGATCCTAATATCGAATTTGTCGCTGTGAATGATTTAACCGATCCCAAAACGCTGGCTCACCTGCTGAAATACGATTCGATTCTGGGGAATTTGAAACACAAGATTTCCGCGGGCGGTGATTGCATCAAGATTGAAGATCGGTCGATTCGCGTGTTTGCAGAAAAAGATCCGGCGAGGCTGCCGTGGGAGTCGGTGGGAGCACAGGTTGTGATCGAGTCTACCGGGCGCTTTACCGACGCGAATGACGCCAAAAAGCACCTGCGCGGACCGGTGAAGAAAGTCATTATCTCGGCACCGGCGAAGAATGAGGATGTGACGCTCGTGTTGGGCGTGAATCATCAAGTATACGATCCAGCTAAGCACAACATCATCTCCAACGCATCCTGCACTACGAACTGTCTGGCGCCCATTGCCAAAGTGGTGAATGATGAATTCAAAATCGTCAGCGGCACGATGACGACGATTCACTCCTACACCAACGATCAGGTGATCCTGGATTTCCCACATAAGGATTTGCGCCGTGCCCGGGCGGCAGCGGTTTCGATGATCCCGACTTCCACTGGCGCTGCCAAGGCGCTTCACCTTGTGATTCCTGAGCTGAAGGGAAAGCTGGATGGCTTCGCGATGCGCGTGCCGACCCCGAATGTTTCCGTAGTTGACCTGGTCGCGTTCGTGGAGAAGAAAACTACCGCCGAAGAAGTAAATGCGGCTTTAAAGAAAGCTAGTGCCAACGGCCCGCTCAAAGGATATCTCGGTTACGAGGAAGAAGAATTAGTCTCGGCGGACTTTCGGGGCGATGCACGCTCGTCGATCGTGGACGCGCCTATGACTCGCGTGGTGGCCGGCAACTGCGTGAAGGTAATTTCCTGGTACGACAATGAGTGGGGATATTCTTGCCGCGTCCGCGACCTGATTAATTACATCGGAAGTAAAGGTCTATAAAGCTCACTGATTTCATCTGAGTGAGCGGTTTGCACTGAGGCGGGCGAGACGCCCGCCGGACAGCCGCCGGGACGGCGGCGCTACTCCCGAGGACCAGCCATGCCCAAGCTTTCCATCCGCGATCTACCCTTGAGCGATCACCACATTTTTATGCGCGTGGATTTCAACGTCCCTCTCGATGACGGTCGCGTAATTGACGACACACGCATCCGCGAGACGCTCCCGAGCATTGAATACGCATTGCGCTACGGCGCAAGGCTCATTCTGGCTTCGCATTTGGGACGCCCCAAAGGCAAGCCGAATCCGAAAATGAGTCTGAAGCCTGTGGCCGAACGCCTGCGCATGCTGCTCGATAGAGAACTGGCGCGGGGCGAAAACGTGGGCTTTTGTCCCGACTGTGTTGGGCTCGAAGCAGAAGAAATGGCTGGCAAACTGGAGAAGGGACAAACTCTGCTGCTTGAGAACCTCAGATTCCATGCGGAAGAAGAAGCGAATGACCAGAAATTTTCCGAGCAACTGGCCAAGCTCGCTGACTACTACGTGAACGACGCATTTGGGGCTGCCCACCGCGCCCACGCTTCGACCGTGGGCATCACAAAATTCGTGCAGAAATCGGCGGCCGGTTTGCTGATGGAGAAAGAACTGGAATATCTCGGCAAGGCTTTGCAACATCCGGAGCGGCCATTCGTGGCTATTCTCGGAGGAGCCAAGGTCGGCGACAAGATCGGCGTGATCCGAAATCTCATGAAGAAAGTTGATGCCCTGCTTATCGGCGGCGGCATGGCATTTACATTCCTGAAAGCTCAGAGTGAGCAGGTCGGCAAATCGCTGGTTGAGGAAGATAAGATCGAGCTGGCTCGAGAGTTGATGAAGGAGGCAAAGGATCAGAAGTTAAGATTTCTCCTGCCTGTCGATCACGTCGTGGCCAGCAAAGTGGACGTCAACGCGCGAGTGCAGGTTGTCAACAGTGGGCAGCCGATTCCTCCTGAAATGATGGGCCTCGATATCGGCCCGACGACGATCGAGGCTTTCTCAGAAGAAATTTCGCGCGCGCGCACCATCGTCTGGAATGGACCGATGGGTGTGTTTGAGGTTGCGCCATTCGCGAAGGGAACGTTTAAGATCGCCCACGCAGTAGCAGACAATGCGGGCGCAACATCAATTGTCGGCGGCGGGGACTCGGTTTCAGCGGTGCAGGCAGCTGGTGTGGCTGACAAGATCACACATATTTCGACCGGCGGCGGCGCTTCTCTGGAATTTCTAGAGGGCAAGAAGTTACCTGGAGTGGAAGCGCTCACCGACAAGCGCTAGCACTATTTTCCGTTATCATTCCGAGCGAAGCGAGAATTGCTGTTTGTCCAACCTTCAAATGGGTCTGCCACGCGATCGTGAATACGAAGTATCGCTGCAGATTGGTGATCGCGGTGAGATTCGTTTGCTGCGAGGCGACATCACGCAGTATCCATCTGATGCCATTGTGAACGCCGCTAACTCGGAATTGCTACCCGGTGGCGGAGTTTGCGGTGCGATCCACCGTGCGGGCGGCCCGCTCATCGCGGACGAGTGCCGCCGAACTCGTTCTGAACGCGGACGACTCGCGCCTGGTAAGGCGGTTGCTACGACGGCTGGGAATCTTCCAGCTAAGTACGTAATCCATGCGGTTGGTCCTGTCTGGCAGGCAGGGGACCAAGGCGAGGCCGAGGTGCTTGCAAGCTGCTATCGCGAGTCGGTGCGCATTGCTGACGAGCTAAAGCTGCATAGCATCTCCTTTCCCGCAATCTCCACGGGAATCTTTGGATATCCACTCGAGCAGGCCGCCTGGGTTGCGATTCCGACTCTCGTTGATAGCCTTCGTTCGGCGAAGCAGATCGCGCTGATCATGGTCGTCCTTTTTGATAAGGCGAGCCTTGACGCATTCGCTAAGGCTGCTCTGGCTCAGCGTCAACCGGACTCCGGCGCACCATACAACGTTGTGATTGGAACAAACAGTGCCTAGAAAGAAACTCATCGCCGCCAACTGGAAGATGTACAAGAATCCCACCCAGACTCGCGAATTCTTTCGCGAGTTTCTCCCGCTCGTGGCTGGCCACACACGCGACGAAATTGTCGTTTGTCCCCCTTACATTGATTTGTGCGCCGCGGTTGCAGCGGCAAAAGGCTCGCAAGTCGCGGTCGGGGCTCAGAACCTTCACTGGGCAAAAGAGGGCGCATACACAGGCGAGGTCTGTCCCGTGATGATTCTCGACGTCGGCTGTACCAACGTAATTATCGGCCACTCCGAGCGCCGCCAATATTTCGGCGAGACCGATGACATAGTGAATTTAAAGCTTAAAGCCGCACTGGAGGCGGGCTTGACTCCCATAGTGTGTGTGGGAGAAGTCCTGGAAGAACGCGAAGCCGGTCTCACGGAGGATGTCCTCCGCCGGCAATGTCTTCGCGCTTTCCACGCCATCTCCGCGAAGAAAGCGGGGAAACTAGTGGTAGCCTACGAGCCG
>WNEZ01046886.1_pt1 | contig 10130 bp, 8 predicted proteins | sample 5400521 | NCBI WGS metagenome assembly WNEZ01 (sample SAMN13153339, study PRJNA577476) | soil metagenome | isolation source: 120 cm saprolite under Douglas fir tree site 2 hole 1 replicate 1 | place: USA:California | collected 2015-04-18 | reverse complement strand
GCATCGTGCACTTTGCCACCCACGGATTGCTCAACAGCCAGCATCCCGAACTCTCCGGCCTGGTCTTCTCGCTGGTGGATAAAGACGGCAACGCGCAGGACGGCTTCCTCACTCTCCAGGACATCTACAACCTCAATCTTCCAGCCGACCTTGTCGTCCTCAGCGCCTGTGAAACCGGACCCGGAAAAGAAATCAGCGGCGAAGGTCTTATCGGACTCACGCGCGGATTTATGTATGCCGGGGCGACTCGCGTTGTAGCCAGTCTATGGAATGTCTCTGACGTGGCCACCGCCCGTCTCATGGCTGAGTTCTATCGCGCGATGGAAAAAGATGGTCTTCCACCCGCCGCTGCCTTGCGCGCCGCGCAAATCAAAATGCTGGAGCAGAAACGCTGGGCCTCTCCTTATTACTGGGCTGCCTTCCAGCTTCAGGGCGAGTGGAAATGATATGCGTCATTTGTTTTGGCTGCATAGGGTTCCTGTTAACCCATCCACTCAGGAAAAGGCGTACAATCTCTAACGCTTAAACAGTCCATTTCCCGGAAATTTCCGGGCTGCTATGATGTTGAGTTTTCCTGCCGTCTTAAAGATGCTGCTGCAACACGATTGCTGCTGAAGAGGTGGTTGAATGAAGAAGATCAGTGTCACAGTCAACGGGACCACGCAACAGAGCGAAGTTGAACCGCGTCTGCTGCTGGTCCACTACCTGCGCGACGTGCTCGGGCTTACGGGAACGCACATTGGATGTGAGACCTCACTCTGCGGCGCCTGTACCGTGATGGTCGATGGACAAGCGGTGAAATCCTGCACCGTACTGGCCGCACAGGCTGACGGCTCAAACGTGACCACCATTGAAGGTCTTGCTCAGAGCGGCAATCTCCACCCGGTGCAGCAGGCATTCTGGGAACATCACGGTCTGCAATGCGGGTTCTGTACTCCCGGCATGATCATGGCCACCACGCAATTGCTGCAGCGCAACCCTGATCCCACGGAAGAAGAAATCCGTCACGGTATTGAAGGCAATATCTGCCGCTGTACCGGATACCAGCACATTGTCCAAGCGGTCCAGTGCGCCGCCAAGAAGATGAAGTCCAAATCGGTGGCGACCGGTAACTGACGCGGAGGACTTATGGCTGAAAAATTTGTAGGCAAGAGTGTAAAGCGCACAGAAGATCCCCGGATGATCCAGGGACTGGCCCATTACGTGGATGACATCAAGCTGCCGGACACGCTCCACGCCGTGTTCCTGCGCTCTATGCACGCACACGCGCGCATCAAGAGCATTGATGTGAGCGCGGCCGTCAAGCTGGCTGGCGTTGTCGCCGTCTATACCGGCAAGGATATCTCGCAGAAGATTGGCCCCGTGCCTTGCGGCGCTGCCATTCCGGTCATGAAGGTCCCGGATCATCGAGTACTGGCGACCAACAAAGTCTATTGGATGGGACATCCGGTGGCCCTGGTGGTGGCGAAAAACAAATACATCGCCGCCGACGCGGTAAATCTGATTCAGGTTGATTATGACGAGCTAGCTCCGGTGGTGGACGAAGAGAAGGCTGCCGACTCCAAGAGCACCCTCATCCATGAACAGTTCGGCACCAACGTGGCATACAAGCTCACCGCCGGCGAAGGCGATATTGAAACCGCGCTCAAGTCTGCCGACAAAGTCATCAAGCAGAAAATTCTGCATCGCCGCCTGGTGCCGATCGCCATGGAGACCCGTGGCGTGCTCGCACGTTACTACCCTGGCGAAAAAGAGCTCACCCTCTGGACCTCCACGCAGATCCCGCATCTTGCGCGCACGCAGTTGGCCATCATGCTCAACGTGCCTGAGAACAAGCTACGCCTGATCGCGCCGGAAGTCGGCGGGGGATTCGGCTCCAAGCTGAACGTTTACGCTGAAGAAGCCATGATCGGCTATGCGTCCATGCAGCTTGGCCAACCAGTGAAATGGATTGAAGGCCGGCGGGAAAACATGCAGGGCACCATTCATGGCCGTGGCCAGACCGGATACATTGAGATCGGCTGCAAGAAAGATGGCACCATCACCGGCTTCCGCTACAACGTGTTTGCCGATATGGGTGCATACTTCCAGTTGCTCACGCCGGCCATCCCCACGCTCACCGGACTCATGCTCTCTGGCTGCTACAAAATTCCCGCCATCCAGATGAACGTGACCGCAACTTTCACCACCAAGATGTCCACGGATGCCTATCGCGGCGCAGGCCGCCCTGAGGCCACATACGTGATTGAACGCGCCATGGACCTGGTGGCTGCAGAGCTTGGCATGGATCCTGTTCAAGTCCGGCTGAAAAACTTCCCTGAGCCCTTTGACGGAGATCATCCTTTCAAAACTGCTACCGGTCTCTTTTACGATAGCGGCAACTATCAGGCCGCGCTCGATAAAGCCATGAAGATGGCCGACTATGACAAGCTGCGAGACGAGCAGAAGAAAGCTCGCAGCGAAGGCCGTTTGATGGGCATCGGCCTATCCACCTACGTTGAGATCTGCGCGATGGGCCCGTCGCCCGCGCTCCCGGCTGGCGGATGGGAATCTGCCACGGTGCGCATTGAGCCGACAGCAAAAGTCACGATCATGACCGGCGCTTCTCCGCACGGACAAGGGCAGGAGACGTCCTTTGCGCAAATCGCCGCGGACGAACTCGGTGTCGACGTAAACGATGTCACGGTCATCCACGGTGATACCGCCATCGTGCAATACGGCATTGGAACATTCGGTAGCCGAGGCACAGCAGTCGGCGGCACTGCGGTTTATATGGCCCTGCAAAAACTAAAGCAGAAAACTGCCAAGCTCGCTGCCCATCTGTTGCAATGCGAAGAGGTTACTTGCCACGACGGCCGCTACAGTCCCAGTACTCCCCAGAGTAAAGGTAAGACCGTGCCAGAACCGGTTGTTCCCGTGGGTCAGGCGCCGGGCGCCGCATTGCCTGAGCCTCACATGGATGGCAAGCACGTGACGATTCAAGATGTAGCACTGGCTGCTCACCTTGCAAAGAACATGCCGCCAGACATGGAGCCTGGGCTTTCCGCCACGTCATTCTTTGAACCCAAAAATTTTACCTTCCCCTTCGGAACCCACATCGTGGTGGTTGAGGTTGATCGCGAAACCGGCGAAATTCACCTTCAGCGCTACATTGCGGTGGACGATTGCGGCAAAGTCATCAATCCCCTGCTGGTCCACGGACAAGTCCACGGCGGCATTGTCCAATCGCTGGGAACAGGGCCAGCTTGTCAGCGGATCGCTGATGGATTACGCCGTCCCACGCGCTTCGATGCTTCCCTGGTTCGAACTTGATCGCACGGAGACACCTTCACCGGTGAACCCACTGGGCGTAAAAGGTGTGGGCGAAGCCGGCAGCATTGGCGCTACGCCGGCCATCGTGTCGGCCGTGGTTGACGCCATGGCGCCGTTCGGTATCCGCCATATTGATATGCCGATCAAGCCGGAAGTTCTGTGGCGCATCATCAGCAAAGGCAAAGCCGGAGCAGCATAAAAGGAGAAGCGTATGATCCCAGCAGATTTTGATTACGTCGCCGCCAGGAGCCTGGATGAAGCCGTCTCTCTCCTGGCCAAGCACAAAGACGATGCCAAGCTTCTTGCCGGCGGACACAGCCTGCTGCCCGCCATGAAGCTTCGCTTTGCACAGCCTTCATTGCTCATCGATATCAGCAAGATCAAAGACCTCGCATACATCAGCGAGCAAGGTGGGCAGGTACGCATCGGCTCCATGACCACCCACTTTCAGATCGAGACATCTGATCTTCTTCGCCGAATTTGCCCACTGCTCCCCGAAGCTGCCTCGCAGTTAGGCGATATGCAAGTCCGTAACAAAGGCACCATTGGCGGAAGTCTGGCTCACGCCGATCAGGCTGCCGATTGGCCCGCGGCGATCATTGCTCTGAACGCCGAAATCGTTGCCGTCGGCCCGAAAGGGGAGCGCGTGATCAAAGCTGACGAATTCTTTGTCGAGCTTATGACGACCGCACTGGAACCGACAGAAGTGATGAAGGAAATTCGCTTCGCCACGCCAAAAGGAAAGTTCGGCCACGCCTATTTTAAGCATCGTCATCCTGCGTCAGGATTTGCCGTGGTGGGAATCGCCGTAAATCTCACCGCTGAAGGTAGCAAGTGCGGTTCGTGTTCCATCGGCGTAACCGGCGTATCACCCAAACCGTACCGCGCCGGCGGAGTTGAGCGAGCCTTGAAAGGCGCCTCACTCGACGCCAAGTCACTAAGCGCGGCGGCCGAGCACGTTGCCGATGGTGTAGGCACGAACACTGATCTCTATGCCACTGGTGAGTTCCGCAAGCATCTGGCCCAGGTCTACACGCGCAGAGCACTGGAGATGGCCGCAAGCCGCGCGAAATAGAGGGTGCATCTCGCGAGACCTTTGCCGTTCGTCATCGTGACATCCGTTAAGCGAACGCGCACCTTCTTCAGCGCATGAGTAGGGAGGGACCTTGTGCTTGGTTTTTTTAACGTGGCCACCACAGGGTGGAGCAGGCATTCATGCCTGCTTAAAAGCCCTCCAATAAATTGGGCTTTTAGCCCCTGAGTTATAACTACGTCGCCAGCGTTACTTGCTCATGGCTGCCGGCACGTTCCCGTATTTCGGCGACGCTGTGCGTGAGCAAGACCTCGCCATCGCGAAACACGGTTTGCAATTGATCTTCGCCGCTCGAGCCAACCCGTTCCGTTGACCACAGACCGTCTTCCAGATGCAACGATAACCGTCCGCGCTTGGAAGCTTTATCGTGGCCTTCCACTGGATCTTTAAACACATCGCGGTCTTCACCATTTACAGTAACGTTGGAACACTTGAACGCAAATTTCTGCGTATCGCGATTGAGCTGTTGCAGCAGCGCTCCGCCCATGCCAAAGGTGATATTGTCGGCCGACCACCCCGAGCGGTTCATCGCCATCAATGTGTCCTGAATGGTCCAGTAGTTCACGCCATCGCCCTGAATCACTCGCACCTTGGGATTCAACACGCGATAGCCCTTGGCATTCATCTGGTAGCCAAACTTTTCTCCCAGAATCTCCAGCACCTTAAGCACTGTCTCGCGCGGATTACCCGAATCAGGCCGGACCACCAGCGTTCCATCGCGCTGCAGCACCTTGTCATGAAGCACTTCGCCCCAGAGCTTTTCGCACGCCTGATAGACGTTATAGGAATCACTCACCACAGCCACAACGCCATGGGGAAATTGGGTGAGCATGTTGTTGTAAGCCAGGACTTCGTTTTCGCGTCCCCAGGCTGTGATGGTCGAATGTTCCGCGGCCGGAACGCTGAATCCTTCCATCTCTTTCGATTGATAATATTTTTGCAGGATTCGAACCCCTGCCACCGTGTCCGTGCCTTTGAAGTTGATTAGGTGTGCCGCGGCACCGATGCCGGCCGTCTCTTCACTCGAGACACCGCGATAGCCAAAGTCATGGAGCTTGAAATCGATCAGGCTGGGATCGCCTGAGCGCTCCAGCGCGGCAAGAAACACGCGTCTGATTGCTCGCGACAAAGTTGCTACCGTGATGGGATACCAGACTTTCAGCAGCAGCGTCTCCAGGTAATTGGTTAACCAGTAACATTTTGGATCGGTGTTCTCAATGGTTACCAGAACATTGCGAACATCAACAATGCTTCCTTCCGGCGCGGCTTTGATCACCACCGGCAGGCGGCCACCATGCTGCCGCACAATGTGCATCCAGCCCTCGACGTTGAACATTCCGGGTCCGATATGCTGGTCTACAAAACTCTGCGCTTCGTGGACATCCTGCTCATCCACCACCGCGCCCTGGAGATACTTGAGCAGGTAATACTGCAAGCCGAAGAAAACCACCTGACCAAACATTCCGCCGCGCGATTCCAAATAGCTGTACACCCGTTCCGTGCCGGCTGGGTATTGTTTCCAGTGGGTAAATTTATAGCTATCCGTCTGAAGGATGAGGTTGCGCGACTCTGTCCGGAGCATCGCCTGCATGGTCTCATGCCCAACGATGCCGGTGCAACCAACTGGCGCTAATCCCCTTTTGTGAGCTTAGAAATCCTTGTGGTAATGTGCGTCAACTCCGTATCCGCCGTTCTGATCGCGTATGCTGCTCACTGACCATTTGCGGTTCAACTGGTACTCCAGCTGAATTGCCTGGCGCTGCGTGGATGTGACGTCCGTCGCAAATGTCACATAAAGATTGCTGGTCACGCGCTGCTGAATAGCAATGCGCGCCCCAGGATCCTGGCTGTTGTTCCCTAAAGCGGGATCAATCGAGACATGTGACAAGCCCGCGAACTTGGCCACGCGGCTGCTGATCTGGCTGCCCACCTGTTGTGCGAGCAAGGATTGCGCTCCGTTGGTCAGTGACTGGTTTGGCTGTGCTGCTTGTTGCTCAGTCGTCTGTCCACGAGCAATGAGGTTGATGATATCCACCGGCGGCAGCGATGGATCTGAATTGAAGCTTGTCTGCAAATGTTCCACCGGACCCTGTATGTTGATGCCGATGTTGTACTGATCTATGGTGGTTCGCGCCTGCAAATTGACGACGGGATCTGTCCGTACGGGATTCAGAAAGTCGATGGTACCGCTTTGTACTACATAACGATTGCCGGCAACAAAAACTTCTCCACCGGTTAAAGTGGTGCGTCCTAGTATCACTGGCTCCGCTGCCGTTCCAGCCACCCGCAGATTTGCATTTCCGCGGATGCTGACCTGGCTGCTGCTCAATTCCATCTGCGACGTTGACTGCACCGCGATATTCAGTTTCACCGTCTCCGCAAAACCCGGGGACGACGCTCCACCACCACCTGAGCTGAACTGATCAGTGAAGCTGCTGAGATCGAAATCGGGCGTGAAGGAAATATGCTGAATTTGCACCAGGCCGCCCAGAGTGGAGGCCTGCGCATTGCCCGTCAGCGACAGATTTGAATCCAGCACCGTGCGCAGCCCCTCGGGATAACGCAGGCGAATCTGGTTTGCCGCCACGGCAAGATCAAACTGCAGCGTAGGCCGGTAGTTGACTCCGCCTGTCGCGGTCACAGTGCCGCCCCCCATCTTGCCCTGGAAACTCGTGATGTCCATTCCGTGATGTCCATTCGCTCCTTGGTAACAGTGATCACGCCGTTTGCATCGTCGAGTCCCACCGGGGAATCCACGGTACGAAAGCTCGCATTTTCCAGACGGATCTGACCATTGATGTTTGAATTTGAACCATAGCGTCGCGAATCAATGTCGAAACGAATCTGCCCTTTGCTTTGTAGATCCGGAGAGACCATCTGGGCGATGCGCAAATCAATATTGCCTTGGGCCAGCAGCATAGCTGCGTTCGGATTGTTGACCGGAACACTGGCCTGCATCTGAATATTCGTCCCGGTTCCTGCAATCGACGCCGGCTGTAGCACCGCTACGCCGTTCTGGTAGTCCACGCGAATTGGCTGGGCCGCGCCAAGCTGCAACTGTTTGTAGTTGGCCTTAAGCACAGGAATTTCCAGATGGGCCTCGACTCTATTCTTGTCTTGCAGCGGGCCCTTCACAAAGACGTGGAGTTCGGTTTCGCCGCCAGCGTCGCCAGCCTGGGCTGGAGCGTAGAGCGCGAGGAGTGGAGCAAACGCGACACGTCCGGTGTCGAGCCGGAAATTTGTGTTGTAAGGCCAAAGTAATGTCCGCTACCTGGTTCTGTACGTGCGTTTGCAGCTTGATTCCCTGAATGGTTTGCTTTTGCACTTGAAGCTGCGGAATTTCCAGCGTTGCCAGCAGCTCTGGTTTCTTCAACGTTCCCTTGCCTGATGCGTTGAGATTTACGCCGCCGGTGATCTGCATGTTTTTAGCTTTAACGGCCTGAAGTTTTTCCAGCCGCAGGTTCGTCATATTTACCTGCGCCTGATATCCCTGCGTCTCCGGATAATATGTGGCTTTGGCCTCCGCCGATCCCGCCGGCATACGGACACTCAGGTTGGTGTTCAATGTCTTGCCGGTGCCCTGGAATTTCAAGTTCAAATACTGAATTGGCTCGCCCGATACCTTGGCACCGGTGATGGTGACGTCGCCATGTCCAATCGGGTTGAGCTGGGATCCTCGCACAGAGACGTTGAGCGCCAGCGTGCCCGCCACAGGATACGTCTGACCGGCCAGTCTCTCCAGATCAGCAATCGAAAGCTGGGCCGCGGAAAGATCAATTGCCACGGGCTCGGAGGAACTATACGCCCAGTCCTTCAAGTGTGTTTGCAGATTGAATTCGAAATGCCCTTGCGGGATCGCCTGCAGCTCGCCATGGCTCAGCGTGACCAGAGAAGGATTCGCATTGATGTCCGTCCGCAGCGATTTCCATGAACTGCCTTTCACGCGCAGATTGTCCGCAGCCAGGTGTCCCTGGACCTGCGGCTTGTTCAGCGATCCACTCACGGTTGCGTTGAGTGTGGCCGTGCCGTACAGGTCAAGCTTCTGTGCCGGTTTGCCATTAGCGGACGCTGTCTTGAAATTTGCGGAAAGAGTTTCCAGCTCATGCAGATCATTGCTGTGCATGCGAATCTGAAGCTGTGACAATTCGCTGATCTTGCCATCGAGATTGATGGAAGTTTGTGGTGTCTTGATATAACTCTGTCGCAACGCCAACTGCTGGCTCTTCGCAGCGTAATCCGCATGGATCTCGCCACTCAGAGGTGTTGAGGGATTCTGCCCCATTGCCGCCTGGATACTCACATCACTGTGGCCAATCAGGTTGGAGATGGTTTTGGCCCATGAAGCCTGTGCGTTGGCGCTGACGTTCCCTACCAGGTGCGCTTCCCGCAAGGAAGTGGTCTTGGTGGCCGTTTGCAGCACGTCCAGTGATACGCCCTTCAGCGTGGCCTCAAGCTTACCGCTGCCGGCACCGCTGAAATCGCGTACCGTCGCCTTTCCATCAAGCCTTCCACCCAGCAGTTCAGCGTGCATGTTTTGTACATCCGCATTTCCGTTTTCGATCCGGTACTTTGCACTCAGGTTTCGAATCCCGGTGTGCACGCTGGTGGTACGCATATACAATTCCGGGCTGCTGACCATGCCCCACGCAGAGGCGCTCTGCACGGCGCTCCTCTCCGGCTGCGCCTCATATTTCAAAAAGCCTGTGAGCCGTACGGTGCCGGTGGGAATTGACGGGTTCTTCAGAATTTTCGCGAACTCTCCCGCGACCAATGCAGCGTCATAATTAGCCTGCACCGCAGGATTGCTGTAATTGTCCACAGTGGCGTTGAGAACTATATGAGATTGCCCTGCGGTCAACTCCGCGCGATCGAGAGTGAATTTTTGCGGCGTGGCGCTGAACCCTGTGTCAAGGTTGTGGGTCACGGGCGAGTAGGCGCCATACTGGATCTTTCCCTGATCGTAGCTCAGGTGCCCCTGGTAACGGCTCTGCCCGGGATCAAAACCTACCCTAAGGCCTAAATCGTGAAGCTCAGCGGTCAATACGCTCTTTTGATCGTTGTAGTAAATTTCTCCGCGATTGAGCATTGCCTGCCGGACGCCAAGGTCGAACAGATTTGTGCTGCTACTACTCTGCTGTTTCGGTTTGGGAAGATTATTTTCCCCGGCCTTGTTCACCGCAACCTGCACCACGGGATGATCAAGGACGATGTTGCGGAAATGCCACTTGCGTCCAATCAGGGAATCGATTGCGATGCCCACACCCAGGTGGTCGGCCTGCGCCAATGGTGGGCTCCCTGCCGGCTCAGTCCCATGCACCACGATGCCGTAGATATCCAGCGTCAACGTGCTCAGATGCAGGCTGAAATCTTTTACCTGCATTTGCGCTCCGGTTGAATCCTTCACTGATTGCTCGACTTTGGCAAGGAGCGTTGAGCGGAATTTCGGGCTGCGTTGCAGCAGCAAAACCGCGGTTAAACCAATGCCGATCACCAGAACAACGATCGCCACAAAACTCCAGAGAATTATTTTCTTCCAATTCACAAATGCCCCACTTCAGAATGCCTGGCCCAGAGTTATAAAAAATTGCGTTGCGTTAACGCCTGTTAACGGATTGAGGTTGCGTCCAATGTCGACTCTCACCGGCCCAACAGGGGTGGAATATCTCAGTCCAAAACCAATGGTGTTGCTGTAACTTCCGGCATCGCCAAGCCCAAGACTTCGAAA
>WNEZ01007103.1_pt1 | contig 10131 bp, 8 predicted proteins | sample 5400521 | NCBI WGS metagenome assembly WNEZ01 (sample SAMN13153339, study PRJNA577476) | soil metagenome | isolation source: 120 cm saprolite under Douglas fir tree site 2 hole 1 replicate 1 | place: USA:California | collected 2015-04-18 | reverse complement strand
CGAGCAACTCCGACTTGAAGCCGAGCGCGATCGCGACCAGGACCACCGCGGCGAAAACCAGGAAGCTGCGGTCGCGCTCCGTGGTGACCATCGTGGCGGGCCTCGTGTACCGCTCTTCAGAGATCGGGGGCGTCTTCATTGGACCCGGGAAGTTTAGCTTTCACCTCCCCACCACGTGGGGAGGTCGGCATTCACCTCCCCACCAAGTGGGGAGGTCGGCGCGCTCGCGCAGCGAGCCCGCCGGGTATCTCCGGTGTCGAGACCTCGAAGATGTCCGCGTTCTCGACCGCCGTGATGCGATGGCGCGTGTGCGGGGGGAGGTGCACCGAATCGCCCTTGCCCATGCGCACCTTCTCGAGCACTCCGTCCAGCCCACCGATCTCGATGTCGACCGCACCCTGGCTCACGAGCAGCCACTCGTCCTTGCGCTCGTGATACTGAAGCGACAGGGCCTCTCCCTCGTTGACATGGATGATCTTGCCCAGGTAGCGGCCGGTGACCGCCCAGCGGATCTCGTAGCCCCAGGGTTTGTCGACGCGCGAGTCCTCCGCGCGCGTGATCTCAGGCATGCGCTCGAAGCCCGACGATATCCTCCAATGCCGCGAGCCGCGCTTCGACCGCGGCCTGGTCGGCAGCCTCAGAGTAGATGCGCACGAGTGCCTCGGTGCCGCTGGCCCGGAGCAGCACCCAACTCCCGTCGGCGAGGTAGAACTTGAAGCCATCGTCTGAGCGGATTCGCTCCACCTTGACGCCGGCGACCTCTGTGGGTTCGTGGGTCTCGAGCGTGTGCAGGATTCGCTTGCGATCTTGGTCATACGTCTCACGGTTGAGGTGGATGTCGTGGCGCGAGTATGCGTGGGGGCCGACACGCTTCTCGAGGCCGGCAAGGATCTGCGACAGGGGCTGCCCGAGCTTCACGATCATGTCGGCGAAAAGCAGGCCGATGAGGATGCCGTCGCGCTCGGGAATGTGGCCCTTGATCGCGAATCCACCTGACTCCTCGCCGCCTAGCACCGCGTCGGTCTCCATCATCTTCGGCGCCACGTTCTTGAATCCGACCGGCACCTCATAGACGGTCGCGCCGAACTCGGCCCCGAGCTTCTCCGCCATGGCGGTCATGTTCACCGTCTTCACCACGGGACCGGTCATGTGGCGCACATCGAAGAGGTAGAGCATCAGCAGCGCGAAGACCTGCAGCTGATTGATGAAGCGCCCCGTCTCATCGATGATCCCCACCCGATCGGCGTCGCCGTCCGTGCAGATACAGAGGTCCTGCCCCCCACTCCGCATGGCCGCGATGGCCGCGTTGATGTTGGGCGGAATCGGCTCCGGGTTGACGCCTCCGAACAACGGGTTCCTTTCGTTGTGCAGCTCGACCACCGCGGTGCGGCCTCCATCGAGCAGCTCCTTGATGTACCCGTAACCGGATCCGTACATGCACTCGTGCAGGATGTGGAGGCCGGCCGACTTGATCGCATCGAGGTCCACCATCCGGGCAATCTGCACGTAGTAGGGCGAGCGCGGGTCATACAGCGAAACCAGGCCGTCGGACTGACTCCGATCCGGCACCGCCACCTCCTCGAGCGCATTGATGCGCGGCTCGAGCTGGGCGATGACGTCGCTTGACGCCGCGCTTCCCGTCTCCGATTTGAACTTGATGCCGTTGAACAAGTAGGGGTTATGGCTCGCGGTGACCACCGCCGCCCCCGTCGCCTTGCGATCGATGACCGTCCAGGACGCCACCTGGGTGGGCGACGGGCGGTCGAACATGAGGGTGCGCACTCCATTGGCGGCAAACACGTCGGCCACGGTGCGCGCAAAATCCTCAGAAGCGAAGCGGCAGTCGTAGCCGACCACTGCGAGCGGATCGCTCGAAAGGGAGCGGATGTACTCGGCAGCGCCCTGCGCGACGCGGCGGACGTTGGCGAAGGTGAAATCGTCGGCCACGATCCCCCGCCAGCCGTCGGTGCCGAACTTGATCTGGTCGGCCATCGCTAAAAGGTAACGCTCCTACAGATAGCGGGTCTTGCGGGCCCGCCTGAGGGCGTCCACGACCTTCTTCACATCCTGTGCGCGCGAGCGAGGACACACGAGGAGGGCGTCCTCGGTGTCGACGATGATCATGTCCTCGAGTCCGATCGCGGCTACCAGCCGCTTATCACCGAAGACCAGGCTGCCATGTGTGTCGACCAGCACGGCCTCACCGTCGACCGAGTTGCCGAAGGCGTCTGGATGCACTCGATCGCCGAGCTCTGCCCAGTTGCCGATGTCGGCCCAGTCGAAATCGCCCGGCACGAGCAGAAGCCGATCGGTCTTTTCCATGACCGTCCGGTCGATGACGTCGATCGGCAGCCGGTTGTACAGTCGCGCCGCCGCCTCTTCGTCGCCCGCCTGGCGAGCCGCCAGCACTCGCCTGAGCGCCGCCAGCCGTGTCGGCGCGTGCCTTGCGAGCTCCTCGATGAACACCGGCAGCCGCCAGGCGAACCAGGCCAGGTTCCAGTAGTAGCCGCCGGCCTTCAGAAACCGCCTGGCGGTGGCAAGGTCAGGCTTTTCGATGAACTTTCTCACCCGCATCGCCCCTGCTGACGGCCGCCCAGGCGCGTGGATGTAGCCAAGGCCCGTTGACGGGAATGCCGGCTTGAGCCCAACCGTGACCAACGAGCTCGTCTCGGCCGCCGCGCGCACGGCGGCGCGTAGAGCGGTGCGCGCCTTGGGGCCACCCCTCACGACATGGTCGGCAGGCATGGCCACCATCACCGCGTCGGGGTCGCGGGCAATGAGCGTCAGCGCGGCCAGGCCATAGGCGTTGGTGGTGCCGCGTGCCGAGGGCTCGAAGATCAGATGAGAGGCGTCGATCTCGGGCAGGACTGCTTCGATGATCTCGCGCTGACGAGTCTCGGTGAGAACCAAAACCTCGTCCCCGATGGCCCGCGCCCGCTCGTACGTCTCCCGCAGAAGCGGGCGGCCGCGCTCGCCTAGCGGAAGGACGTGCTTCGGCGTGGAGCGGCGCGATCGCGGCCACAATCTCGTCCCCGCCCCGCCGGCGGGGATGACCACGAGCGTCTTTCTCAACCGACCTCTTCCGCCAGCTCCTTGGCGCGCGCCGTCGATTCCCATGGCGCGTCGATGTCTGTGCGACCGAAGTGGCCGTAAACCGCGGTCTGGCGGAAGAGCGGCCGCCTGAGGTTGAGCTCCTTGATGATCCCGAGCGGACTCAGGTCGAACAGCTTGTTCACCGCCGCCGCAAGCGCCGGCTCTGGGACCTTCCCCGTGCCGAACGTGTCGATCCTGACCGCAACCGGTTTGACGACCCCGATCGCGTAAGAGATCTGGACCTCGCACCGCCGCGCGAGGCCAGCAGCGACGATGTTCTTCGCTACATGCCGGGCGCCGTAAGCTCCCGCGCGGTCGACCTTCGTTGGGTCCTTGCCCGAGAAGCAGCCGCCACCATGGCGCGCAAACCCTCCGTACGTGTCGACCATGATCTTGCGGCCGGTGAGCCCGGCATCCGCCACCGGTCCGCCGACGACGAAACGGCCGGTCGGATTGATGAAGGTGCGGATCCGGCCGTCCTTCAACTCGGCAGGGATCACGGCATCGATGACGTGCTCGCCGATGTCAGACCGCAGCTGCTCGGTGGTGACCTCGTCGTGATGCTGGGTGGAGAGCACCACCGTATCCACGACCGGCGGCTCGCCTGCATCGCCATATCGGATCGTCACCTGCACCTTGCCATCGGGACGCAAGTAGTTGAGCGTCTTGGTGCGGCGAACCTCCGCGAGGCGACGCGCGAGCCGATGCGCGAGCATGATCGGCAGCGGCATGAGCTCGGGGGTCTCATCGCACGCGAAACCGAACATCATGCCCGAGTCGCCGGCGCCGCCGACGTCGACGCCCTGCGCGATATCGGGCGATTGCTCGTCGATGCTGGTGATCACGCCGCAGGTCTCGGCGTCGAAGCCGTACTTCGCGCGCGTGTAACCCACCTCTCGCACGGTCTGCCGGATGATCCGGGGGATGTCGACGTAGCAGTCGGTGGTGATCTCTCCGACGACGATGACCAGGCCGGTCGTGATGACGGTCTCGCAAGCCACGCGTGCGAGCGGGTCCTTGGCCAGGATCGCATCGAGGATGGCGTCTGAGATCTGGTCTGCGACCTTGTCCGGATGGCCTTCGGTGACCGACTCGGACGTAAACAGGCTCGTGGCCATGAACGGGTCCTCCTTTGAATCTCCCGCGCCGGCAAGGCCGGGTCTCCGTGTGGGCCCGTCCCCAAGCGCCAGGTTCATACCTCTGGGACGACAGAAATATAACCCCCTCCCCATCGGGGAGAGGTCTGGAGAGGGGCGTGATTGGCATGTACCAGCCCTACACGACGGCTTTTTAGGTTTCGCGCAACTCCAGGTAGTGGATGCCCGAATGGCGCATGAACCTCGAGCCCCGCTGGGCCAGCATCACCCCGGTGGCGGCGCGCGCCGCCTCCACCACCGAGTCGATGTGCTCCCGTTTCATCTCCCATGTCGCTGTCGGTGCTGTGATCGGGCACAGGACCGTGATGCGGGCGCGGTCGCGTAGGCGTTCGTAGTCGCTCAGCATCTGGTGGTGCAAGGCAAGCTGAAGGGTGCGCGCGATGAGCTCCGACCAGGTGGTGGGCGCCTTCTCGTTTTCACCGCCCGCCATGAGGCTGATGGCGAGGATCTCCTTGGCACCGTCGGCGACGGCGATGTCGAGTGGCGTGTTGTCGACGATCCCACCGTCCATGTGCTCTCGCCCGTCGATCCGGACCGAGGGGAACACGCCGGGGATGGCGGTCGAGGCCAGCAGGGCCGGGGTCAACGCTCCCGCGCGGAACACAGCCGGCTTCCCGGCATTGAGGTCTGTGGCCACGATCGCCAGCGGGAGCTTCATCTGCTCGAACGTCGTGATGCCGGTCAGAGCTTGCGCCCGCTCGACGAGGCGGCGGACGTTGTCCTGGGGCAGGGCGCTGACCTGGCCGCGACGCAGGCCCGAAAGGATGACGCCGAGCGGGTGCGCATGGAAGACCTCCAGGGCCTGCCGCGACATCCAGAGCTCGCGCAGCATCATCACCCCGGCCTCGGACGGGTAGGCGGCGATGCAGCTGCCATTCAAGGCGCCGACGCTGACGGCGATCATCGCGACCGGCGGCTCCACGCCGGCCTCGAACAGCGCCTGGAGCACTCCAACCTGGGCGGCGCCGCGAGCGCCGCCCCCGCCCAGCACCCACGTGCGCCGAGCGGGCCCAAACACCTACTCGCCTCCCCACGCAGTGGGGAGGTCGGCGCGCGCAGCGCGCCGGGTGGGGAGAGACATCGGCCCGAAGCCTAGCTCAGCAGCTAGGTTCCTTCTTCCCAAGAATTGAGATAGCGCTCCTGCTCCGCGGTCAGGATGTCGATCGCGATCCCCATCGCATGCAGCTTGAGCTGCGCGACCTCTTTGTCGATCTCGTCCGGCACGTCATAGACCCGCTTCTCGAGCTTGGCGGCGTTGACCGCGATGTACGCGGCGCAGAGGGCCTGGTTCGCGAAGCTCATGTCCATCACGGCGGCGGGGTGCCCCTCGGCTGCCGCCAGGTTGATGAGCCGCCCTTCCGCCAGCACGTGCAGGCGACGCCCGTCTCGCATCTTGTATTCCTGGACCGCAGGCCTCACCTGGCGCACGCCCGTGGCCATCTCGTCCAGCGCCTTGAGGTTGATCTCGGAGTTGAAGTGGCCCGAGTTGGCCAGTATGACCCCGTCCTTCATCGCCTCGAAATGATGGCGATCGAGGACGTTGACGTCACCTGTGACTGTGACGAAGATGTCGCCGGTCTGGGCGGCCTCGTCCATTTTCATGACCCGGAAACCATCCATCGCCGCTTCCAGGGCCTTCACCGAGTCCACCTCCGTGATGACGACGTCCGCGCCGTGACCCTTGGCCCTCGACGCGAGGCCGCGCCCGACCCATCCATAGCCGGCGATGACGAACGTCTTGCCGGCGAGAAGCACGTTGGTGGCGCGGATGATGCCGTCGATCGTCGACTGCCCCGTCCCGTACCGGTTGTCGAACATGTGCTTGGTGTCGGCTTCGTTGACAGCGATGATCGGGTAGCGCAGCACCCCGCGGTCCGCCATGGCCCGGAGCCTGATCACTCCGGTGGTGGTCTCCTCGGTGCCTCCGATGACTTCACCGAGCTGGTCCTTGCGCTCCTTGTGGAGTCGAGACACCAGGTCGGCTCCGTCGTCCATGGTCATGGACGGATGGTGGTCGAGCGCCGCATCTATGTGCTGGTAATACGTGTCGTTGTCCTCGCCGCGAATCGCGTACGTCTTGATCGCGTGCTGCGATGCCAGCGCGGCGGCGACCGCGTCGTTGGTAGAGAGTGGATTGGACGCGCAAAGGGCCAGGTCGGCGCCGCCCGCCTTGAGGGTCAGCATCAGGTTGGCTGTCTCGCTCGTCACGTGGAGGCACGCAGCCAGCTTCAGGCCTGAGAGCGGCTGCTCCTTGATGAATCGCTGCCGGATCAGCGTGAGCACTGGCATCTCTCTCGCCGCCCAGTCGATGAGGTCCTGTCCCTCGGCGGCGAGCTTCAGGTCCTTGACGTCACTGCCCTTCGCGCTAACTTTCAAAGAGTCTCTTCTCCTCAGTAAACAAGCTCGCTGACCACCTCCAGCCCTTCCAACCGCTCGCGCCCTTTGAGGAAGCTCAGCTCGATCAGAACGTGCACGCCGAGCACCTCGCCACCGAGCTTGCGGATCAACTCGGTGGCGGCCGCGGCCGTGCCTCCGGTGGCCAGCACATCATCCACGATCAGCACTGTCTGGCCGGGTCGCACCGCGTCCTCGTGGATCTGGAGCTGGTCGGTTCCATACTCGAGCTGGTAGTCCTGGCTGATGGTCTTCCACGGCAGCTTACCCGGCTTGCGGATGGGCACGAACCCGGCTCCGAGCCCCAGGGCCACGGCGCCACCGGGGATGAACCCTCGCGCCTCGATCGCGGTGACCACGTCGGGAGGGCGGTCCGCCCAATGGCTGCACACCTTCTCGACCATGCCTTTGAACATGACCTTGTCTGCCAGCAAGGGGGTGATGTCCTTGAAAACGATCCCCGGCTGCGGGAAGTCGGGGACGTCGCGGATCAGCCTGCGTAGGTGTTCTTCGGTGAGGTTCATACGACTCGACGGAAGTATTCCAGGGTCAGCGCAAGACCGTCCTCGAGCGCGACCTCCGGCGCCCAGCCCAGGAGCTTGCGGGCGTGGGCGACGTCCGGCCGGCGCTGCCTGGGATCGTCGATCGGCAGGGGGCGGAGCTCGATGGCGCTCGAGGATCCCGCCAGCCGGATGATGATCTCGGCCAGCTCCAGGACAGTCACCTCGTTCGGGTTGCCGAGGTTGACCGGCAGCTCGTCGCCCTTGTCGAGCGTGGCGAGCACGCCTCGGACCAGGTCTGACACGTAGCAGAGGCTGCGGGTCTGCGAGCCGTCGCCGTAGACCGTGAGCGGCTGGCCGCGGATCGCCTGCGCCATGAAGTTGGGCACGGCCCGCCCATCCAGCACCTGCATCCGCGGGCCGTGCGTGTTGAAGATCCGGATGATCCGGGTATCCACTCCGTGCGCTCGGTGATACGCCATCGCAAACGCCTCCGCCGCTCGCTTCGCCTCGTCGTAGCAGCCGCGGGGCCCGATCGGGTTGACGTTGCCCCAGTACGACTCCGGCTGGGGATGGACGAGAGGATCGCCGTAGACCTCGGAGGTCGAAGCGAGCAGGAAGGTCGCGCTTTTCGCACGAGCAAGACCGAGCATGTTCATGGTCCCGACTGTGCCGACCTTCAAGGTGTGGATGGGGTTCGCGTCATATTGAGGCGGCGAGGCCGGCGACGCGAAGTGGAGGACGTAGCGCACGTCTCCTTCGACGTCGACACGCTCGTTGACGTTCGCCTGGCGGAACTCGAAATCGGGATTCTCGACGAGTGCGCTCACGTTGTCGAGGGAGCCAGTGATGAAGTTGTCGAGCGCCAGCACGCGCAGACCCCGCGCCAGCAGGGCCTCGCAAAGGTGCGAGCCGATGAAGCCGGCGCCACCCGAGACGACCGCCCGTTCCTGCTTGCTAGTCGCGGCCAATACCTCGATATGTGAAGCCGTGGCCGCGCATGACCATCGGGTCGTAGATGTTGCGCCCATCCACGATCACCGGCCGGCGCATCGAAGCCTTCAGGCGCCCCATGTCGAGATGGCGAAACTCGTTCCACTCCGTGACCACGACCAGGGCGTCTGCGCCCGCGGCCAGACCATATGCGTCCTTCGTGTACTCGACCGCCGGCAGCTTGATGCGCGCGCCCTCCATCGCCGCCGGGTCGTAGGCGCGTACATGCGCGCCGGCGGCAAGCAGGACCCTGGCGATGTCCAGGCTCGGCGCCTCTCGGAGGTCGTCGGTGTTGGGCTTGAAAGCCAGGCCGAGCAGCCCGACGACTTTCTCGTCGAGCTCCTCGAGGCAGTCACGTAGCTTGTCGATCACGAGCATCCGCTGGTCGCGGTTGATGTCCATGACCGCGTTGAGCAGCTCGGGGTGATAGTCGAAACGTTCAGCCAGCGCGGCCAGCGCTTTGACGTCTTTGGGGAAACAGTTGTGAGTGACCAGACCGCCGGTCGTAACGAAAGTGTGGGCTCCCGGAACCTCCAGAGAGTAAACCGCACCGGCAAACGGCCGCCGGTCGACGCTGACCACGCGGACCCAGGCTGTATTTGCTCCGTCACGCTTATATCCAGTTGGCGCGATGCGCTTCTTCTGTTGGCTGATCGAGTAGATGATGGCCTGCCGTTCGTTCTGTGGGACGAGATCCACGAGACGTTCCACCTGGTCCGCGCCGGAGATCCTGATCCAATAGGTGTCGCGTGTCGATTTGGCCGTGCGCCCGACGCGCACTGAGCCGAGAACATCCAGATCTCCGAGCAAGCGAAGGAGCCCGTCGGCCAAGTCTCGGCTAGTCGTGCCGCACTCGAGAATCACGCTCGGTCCGCCTCGGATGTAACTCCAGCTGCCATCACCGCGCCAGTAGCCCGCCAGCAGCGCCCGCTTGTTCTCCGCCGGCTGAGTCCAGATCTGGTCTGGTAAACGTGCGTCGTTGCAGGTTCTTCCCAGCTTCAAAACTCCGAGCCAGAAACCCGCGAGGATGCGCGACGATACGACCACCGCAGTCGTGGTTGGCAAGTGTCGGACATCTACCTTGACGCCGTGCGCAGCCCAGAAACCGCGCACTTCTTCGACGAGGTCCTCCTCGCCGTGATGGTTGAAAGACCATTGAATTCGCACCCGCCGGCCATCCTTGGTGACATGACCCTCCGCCAGGTACAGACCGACAATTCGCCAGAATGAGGGACTGGCGTCTAGGCGCACTGGGACCTCGGTGCCATTCCGCGCAGTCTTGAAGGTCGCGCCCTCCACATCCAAACCTAGTCGCTCGAGTTCCGGGAGACGGAGGGCTCCCGCTCGCAACACATCGTGGGATCTGGCCGTCGCCAATACCGACTGGAGTTCTCGCGCCCGCCTGCCCTCGAGCACGCTGAAGGCTGGCCTGACAATCACATCAGATCGCTCCAATTCGGCCGCAGCCAGCCCATCGAGCAGGTTGAATTGTGCGACCGGCTCACCCGCCGTTCGTAGTTCCAACGCTAGGGGGAGCCAGTCTTCCGTCGTCAACTGGGCGGCCAGCTTGACGCCATGACGCGTCGAGAAAGGATGGTCCGGCGTGCATAGGACCCGGCGCCCCATCTTCGTGCGCACCTCGAGGATCTCGCCCTCGAACGGTCTCATGGTGGCCGCGGTCACGGGCAGGAACACCGAACCGGTGTCAGGCCGCCAGGCAAGGACGTCCGCATCTTCACTCGGCTGGAATTCGGCAAAGACCTGCGCCAGGGGGGCCAGGCTCACGTGGTCGCCGCGGCGCACCAGTACGGTCTCTTCGCCCACGAGACACGAGCCGCCATATCCGATCCCGACGTCGAGGTAGCTCGGCCCGATGCGCTTGTCGAGTCCCATGCCCTCGGCCACGAGCTTCGCGTCGGCGTCGACTCGCTCGCAGATGCGTGCGATCTCGTTGATGAATGAGATGCGCGCGGCGAGGAACGCGTTCGATGCGT
>WNEZ01006696.1_pt1 | contig 10131 bp, 8 predicted proteins | sample 5400521 | NCBI WGS metagenome assembly WNEZ01 (sample SAMN13153339, study PRJNA577476) | soil metagenome | isolation source: 120 cm saprolite under Douglas fir tree site 2 hole 1 replicate 1 | place: USA:California | collected 2015-04-18 | reverse complement strand
AGGAGAAAGAGGATAACGGCCACGACCGCGTTGACCAGCGCGGCGATCAGAAGATGCATATTGAACCACGGCTCGGGCTGCGCCAGCAGAATGCGGCGCGTGAGCACGATAATTCCTTGATGCACAACAAAAAAGGCAGCCGTGAGCGCGAACCGTGCCGCCGGATGCTCCGTATCCAGCCGCGCGCCGATGGAGGAAGCGAGATACCCGATGATGGTCTTGGCGATGCCGTAGAGCCCCAGCGGAACCGTCGGACCGCTCAGGCTGTCCTGCAAGAGACCGACGAACATGCCCAGCAGCAATCCCGTGGAGGGATTGCGGCGGCTCAGGCCGAAGTACACCGTCACGAGCAGCGGCAAATCCAGGATGGCCGCTCTCGGCAAATGAATGGGAACCCAGGCCTGGATCACCAGCGCGAGCAGCGTGGCGATGACAATCGCACCGCCACGAAACTTGTGCACCTCAATGTGCGCTTCGCCCAGGCGCAGATCAAAAGCGTCGTTCATCGATTAGCCGCCGGTGAGGCATGGGGCGCTCCGGGCGCGGAAGACTGCGCATCCGGATTTGCCCCTTCCTTCCTCATCTCGAAAGGATGCAGCGACAGGAGAACAATCACTTCTTCCAGCCGCTCCAGATTCGCCGCGGGCTTGATCCGGATCTGCTTGAACGGATTCCCGGGTTTTATTTCCACGATCGTGCCGATCGGAAGATCCCGCGGGAAGATGCGGTCCATGCCGCTGGTGTTGACGCGTTCACCGGGATTAACCGTGTCGTCGTTTGGCACGTATTTCATGGTTAGCAGTGGCTCGCCCTGCCCGCCCACCGGGCTCTGAATGCGGGAGTCCGCCAGCATCGCGCCCACGCCACTTTCCTTATCCGTGAGAAGAAGAACCTGCGACGTGTTTGCGTACGCTTCGATGACTTTGCCGACCACTCCGTCCGGGGTGATGACCCCCATGTTTCTCCGGATGCCGTCGCGCTCGCCGCGATCCAGCTCGATGGTCTGGCTCGCGCTTCCCGCACTTGCCCCGATCACGCGCGCCCCGATCATCGGAACGTCCCCGTGCGATTGCCGGAAATTGAGCAGCACCGCCAGCCGGTCGGCTTCCGCGGCTTTGCCCTGCAGCCCGGTAATTTGCAGTTTCAGAGCGTCGTTCTCGCGGCGCAGCTGCTCGTTATCCTTCGTCGTGTTTTGCAGCGCGAAGTAGTGGCGCCAAGCATTCCGTATCCACCCAAAGCCGTACGAGCCGGCACGCTCGAAATGCGAAACCGCCCCGACCGTCCACACGCGCACCAGACGTCCTTGGGTGTCCCGTTTGATTTGCACGGCCAGCAGCAGGATTTGCAGGACCAGCACGCCCGCGAGCAGGACCAGTGATTTGTGGCGAGAGGGAATGGCGACCATGGATTCGTGACTCGTTATTCGTGTGGAGTGACTAGTGACTGGCGACTAGCGACTCGTGCCGTTCGATCCTTGCTACGCTGAAAACTGACCACTAATCACTTGAAACTAGTCGATGCACACCTGGCGCAATAACTTAAAGTCGCTCAGCATTTTCCCCGTGCCCAGCACCACCGACGCCAGCGGATCATCCGCGATGGACACTGGCAGCCCCGTCTCCTCGCGGATGCGCTTGTCCAGATTCTTCAGCAGCGCGCCCCCGCCCGTCAGGACGATGCCCCGGTCGCTGATATCCGCGGAGAGTTCCGGGGGCGTGCGCTCCAGCGCGACGCGCACCGCATTCAAAATCGTCGCCACGCATTCGCTCAACGCTTCGCGAATTTCGCTGTCGTCAATCGTAACCGTCCGCGGCACCCCTTCGATCAGGTTGCGCCCCTTCACTTCCATCGTTAATGGCTTTTCCAGCGGGTACGCGGAACCAATCTCCATCTTGATTTGCTCCGCGGTGCGCTCGCCGACCAGCAGGTTGTACTTTCGCTTCAGGTATTGCATGACGGCTTCGTCCATCTCGTTGCCCGCCACGCGCACCGACCGCGAATACACGATGCCGCTCATCGAAATGACCGCTATATCCGTAGTGCCGCCGCCGATATCCACCACCATGTTGCCGGACGGCTCTTCGATCGGCAGCCCCGCTCCAATCGCCGCGGCCATGGCCTGCTCGACCAGGTAAACTTCGCTCGCCCGCGCCCGGTATGCGGAATCCTGCACCGCGCGCTTTTCCACCGGAGTGATTTCGCTCGGCACTCCGATGACAATTCGCGGATGCACCAGCACGCGGCGGTTGTGCGCCTTCTGAATAAAATACGTCAGCATCTTTTCCGTGACTTTGAAATCCGCAATGACGCCGTCTTTCATCGGCTTGATCGCCACCACGTTCCCCGGCGTGCGACCCAGCATTTCTTTTGCTTCGCGGCCCACGGCCACCACTTCGCCGGTGGCCTTGTTGATGGCCACGATCGAGGGCTCGTTTACCACTATGCCTTTGCCGTGCGAAAACACCAGCGTGTTCGCGGTGCCCAGATCGATCGCGAGGTCGGAAGAAAACAGGCTGAACACCGACCTCAGGTTGTAACCGTTCTTGTTCATTCCTCCGCCCCCCGCGGAGAACGCTTCTCCGCTGCCCGGCCGCCAATAGGGTTGGCCGCCCCGCGGTCAGGCCAACCTCCTATTGTCTCCGGACATCACGACCGGCGCAAAGGCGCCTGGGTCCTTCCTCCGGAACTCTTACCTCGGAACCACGATGGACACCTGCTGTTTCGCCGTACCGCCCCGGCGATTCTGTCCAATCACCACAATCGTATGCTGCCCCGGATCCAACTGCTCCGTGAAGTGCCGGAACGTCCCGTCGGGCGCAATGTTCGGCACCGGCTGGCCGTTCACGATCAGAGCGGCGCCGGGTTCGGTGCGCCCCACGATCTCCGCGACTCGTCCGTGAAGCTGCGTGCCGATGATCTCCAGGACCATCTCCTGTGTTTTGCCCTGGGCCACCAGAGAAAACTTGAACGTCTCGCTGACTTCGCTCGTTTGCTTCTTGGAGTCCATCGCCGTGACGTTCCAGAAATAGTCACCGGCATCAAGCCCGGAAATTTCCGTGTTGGTTGCCGGGACTTTCGCTTCCTTCACCGTCTTCGTGAACATCGCCGTGGTGCTGATCCGCAGCGTGTAAAACACCGCGTCCCGCACCGGCTTCCATTCGAACCGCATTGAGTAAATCTTCGGATTTTCGGCGATGATCGGCGCGAGATTCAGCGGCTCGACCAGATCCGGCGGCGCCAATACATTTGATTTCTGGATGGAGCCGCCGCGCTGGAACGTCGCCTTCTCCCACGGCGCCAGGTCAATCTTTTCTTGGCCACGCTGCACCTGCGCGCTTCCGCCGGATACCACGATCTCGCTGGCTTTCGTTTCCCGGTCGGCCTTCACCGCCGCGCGGCTGTTCGAGTGCAGTTGCGCGGTGGCATCTTCGACGCTCACCGCCGCTTTCGAATCCGGGAGGGACCAGTTCGGCGTTGCCAGGTCGACGGCGCCGGTATTGATGCGCACCGCCACGCTGGTCGGCTTGTTGTTCTCCGTGGAATTCTCTTCCACGGTGACTAGCGTGTCCGGCTTCACCGTGTACGTCGTGCCGTCGGCAAAGGTGATCCGCGCCGCGCCGTCGGGTCCCGTTTGGATCAGGTCGCCGCGATCCAGCGACGTGCGGTAGTCTGCTTGGACCCATTGTACGGAGCTCACTTTTTTCACCTGGACCCGGCCGTCGAGATTGACGAACTTCGCGTGCTTCTGATCCGACGCCAGCGTCTCGCCGTCTACGTTGCTTACCGCGCTGTTCAATTTCTTGTAGACCGCCGAATACAACTCCGGCTTGACCAGATACATTCCGCCAAAAAGTATCGCAAGCGCCAGCAGGACATAGACGATCACCGTCTTGTAGGTGACGGCTTTCCAATACACTTCGACGCGCGGGACCTTCTGGTGAGTCTGCGTGTGCCTCGGGTCGATGGGTGCTTGGGTGGTCACGGGTGCGGGCGCTGTCTTTGCTCCAATTTTTCAATCTAGCACAGCGATTCGCCCCTGGCCAAATTGCGCTGCGCGGCGTCCTCAATCTGCAAATAGCGAATAAGCGATGTCTCGGCATCGCTGGCGATCCGCTGCCGGGAAGCCTCCCGGCGGGCGGAAGTACCTGAAAGATTTCCTTTCCGGGCTTCACGCAAGCGCGCTCGGCTTTCGTCCGCCTTTTGCTACAGCCTTGTCATGCTGCCGGGCCTGCCCGGAATCGGCCTCTCAAGGGAAGATGATTGTATTTGAGGCTTGTGCCTCTATCTCTTATAATTCTGAGTTTGTCTGGGGATGGGGGGACGCATCGGATGGCTGGCGCAAAAGACAGGCAGAAACTTGGGGTCCGGATCCTTCTGGGGGCAGTGGTCCTGCTTCTGGGCGGCAGCATGCTCCTGTACCTGGTGCCCCAGTCGCCCGGCACCGGCGAAGTCTCCACGGATACGGTTGCCCGGATCGGAAGTGAGTCGGTTACCCTCCAGGATGTACGCCAGCAACTCACCCAAATCAAGCAGCGCAACCAGATTCCTCCCATGCTCGAGGGGCTCTACGCCCAGCAAATCTTGAAGCAGCTCGTCTTTCAAAAAGAGATTGAATACGAGGCCAAGCGCCTGGGAATCACGGTCTCCGATCAGGAGCGCGCGGATCGCATCCGGCAGTTTCTGCCCACCGCATTCAATGGCGGCACATTCATCGGCATGGACCGTTATGCGGCGGAAGTTCAGCAGCGCTTTCAATTGACCGTCCCGGTTTTCGAAGAGCTGATCCGCCAGGGCCTGCTGGAAGAAAAATTCCGCAAGCTGGTCACGGACGGAATCAGTGTGGGCCCCGCGGAGCTGCAGGATCAGTTCCTCTATAAGAATGAGAAAGTGAAACTGGATTACGCGCTCATCAAGCCGGAAGATCTGGAATCGAAGATTTCCCCCGAAGAACCGGAGATTCGTGCTGCCTACGAGAAGAACAAATCGAAGTACCAGGTTCCGGAAAAGCGCGTGGTGCGCTACGCCGTCGTGGACGTGAACCAGATCCGTCAGAATCTCCAGATTTCAGACGACCAGCTCAAACTCCAGTATCAGCAGAACATCCAGCAGTATCAGGTGCCCAACCGCGTGCACGTCCAGCACATTCTGCTGATGACCGTCGGAAAGACCGACGCCGAAGTCGATGAGATCAGGAAGAAAGCCGAGGATGTTCTGAAGCAGGCCAGGAAGGGCGGAAAGTTCGAGGACCTGGCCAAGAAGTATTCCGAGGATGCAGGAACAAAAGAGAAAGGCGGCGACCTCAGCTGGATCGTCCAAGGCCAGACCGTCCCCGAGTTCGAAAAAACCGCTTTCAGCTTGGCCCCCGGCCAGATTTCTGACCTCGTTCGAACCCAGTACGGTTTCCATATTATCAAGGTGCTGGAAAAAGAAGCCGCGCACACCAAGCCGTTCGAAGAGGTCAGGGATTCGCTCCGCGCTCCGCTGCTGCTCTCTCAGGCCGACAAGCAGGCCAGCGACATTGCTGACCACTTGTCTGCCGCAATTCGCCAGTCCAACAAGACTTCGCTGGATGACCTCGCGAAGCAGTATCACCTGACATCGGGTGAAACGCGCCCCGTCAGTGCGGCTGATCCACTGCTGGAGCTTGGCAATTCCCAGGATGTGAAGGATCAGATCTTCCAGTTGCGCGTTGGCGACCTCGGGCTGCCGATTCGAACGGATCGCGGCTATGTGGTTCTTTCCGTGAAGTCCATCCAGCCGGCACATCAGGGTTCGATCGAAGAAGTGCGCGACCGCGTCATCAGCGATCTGAAGCGCGAGAAATCAGCGGATCTGGCGCGCACCAGGGCGGAAGAATTGATCAAGCGCGTCAAATCGGGCGAAAAATTCGAATCTGCCGCCAAAGCCCTGGGCCTGGAGGCCAAAACAAGCGAGCCGTTCGCGCGCAACGGCTCCATTGCAGGGGCTGCGAGCGGCAAACAACTCGTCGCCGCCTTCCATTCGAAAGCGGGTGAAGTGGGTGCTCCCTTGAGCCTGGGACAAAATTGGCTGGTTTATCGCGTCACAGAGAAGCAAGAGCCAAACCCGGCGGATTTCGAGAAGCAAAAGAAGGATTTGACCGAAGAGGTTCTGCAAACCAAGCGAGGTATGGCGTTTGAAGCCTTCCGAACCGCTTTGGACAATCGGTTAAAACAGGAGGGCAAACTCAAAATGATGCCGGAAAAACTGAAGACCTTTGGCAGCTTCGGTTAATCTAACTATAACAAAATAAACAGTTTATCTTAAAATCGGGACACACTTGTCTTTCTGGTTGCACCTCGCTACCCTATTAGCGTCTTCCACTCCACCGGGTTCGCCCCTAAGTCGCATTGCCTGAACTAGCTTGGCTTCAGGGGCCGGCACACTGAGTTCGGAGCAGAAGCGATCATGGCCACCCAGCGCCAAAACTTCCGGGATCGGTGATCACAACATGCCAGCCCGCAATTCGGCCATTCGCAACGACTACCGCTGCAGCATGGAGCGCAATCAGTCCGGCAAATACTGCGTTCGTATCCAGGTGCGCTATCCTCGCCACGCCTGGACCCTCGGCGTGTTTTTTCTAGCCTCCTCGTTTGACCGCGCGATGAAAAAGCTGGAGGATGCTTTGGATTTTCTCCAGCGGCAGGAAGAGAAGTTATGGTTTTGGGGTGTCGACCGCGCGGAAGATATGGGATTTTCGGCCGAATTCCTGAAAGATGCGGGTCTGAAGCTGGACCGCCGCGCCGAGTTCCCGAGCAAAGCCACCAGCGTTTCCTTGATTCCCGAGCGGGATGTGCCTGCTTTCGTTCTCGGCCCCATGCGCCGCGGGTTGGCCGAATCCGTGGAAATCTCCCGGAGCGTAGCCGCGGGCACCTGAACTTCATCTCTTCCGCGCATGAACAGAACACATAAAGCTTCGATCACCTGGCTCGTCGTGGCACTGCTCATTGCCGGTAGTGCATTGGCACGAAAGCAGGCCTCACAACAGAGCGGTAATCAGAGCCAGACCGAATCGAGCACCGCCAAGAACGGCACGAAAAATGCGGATGCGGACGCCTCAAGCTCTCAGGCGCCGGATTCGAATGCCGCCGCCTCGAAACAAAAGAATGCCTCGAAACCGGCGCCGGCCGCTCCCGCGAATACTTCCGGGAGCGGCGCACCGGCAGCCAAGCCCGCCGCAAGTCCGCATGCACCGCCCGCGAATGCCGCCGGAACGGTTTGGGTCAACACCGATTCCGGCATTTATCACAAGCCCGGCTCACGCTGGTACGGAAAGACCAAGCGGGGGAAGTACATGACGGAAGCCGACGCCGTTAAGGCGGGCTACCGCGAGGCGAAAAAGAAAGAGTGACGCGGATTTCTGGATGGAAGGCCGAGACAGAAAAATTTCTGTGGGAAAATCTGCGGGGAGTTTTTTGATGCCGCGCGATTTGTTTTTCCTAGCTTGATCGTTCGGCACCCTGAAAATTCACGCGCTATTTTTCACGCCAATTTCTGGAGCTCATTTCTCACGCAGAATGACTTCGCCGTGGCCCACCAGCTGGTCGTTGAGCCACAGGCGGTATTTGTAGGTGGCCGCTTTGCTGCCGGGACGCGGCGGGCCGCTGAGCAAACGCATGCCAGCGGGCGCCTGAAACACGTTTGACGAAAAGGGACACCGGTTGACATCGAATTCCACGCGCAGGTTGCCGGCATCGGAGATCCAGGAGACCTGGTCGCCATCGTCGAGAACGACGACTTGCGGGACGAGTCCTACGAGTACGGGGCGTTCAGGCATTTTTCTGTGCGATTCCCAGGCACATGGAGTCGCTGCTCCCAAAGGGACGAGCGCAAAGGGACGATAGCATATTCCCGGGAAATTGTTCTCGTGACGTGGTTCCCTCCGGCAGGACGCCGCTCACTACTCTTGTGCAATACTTCCTAACCGGCCTGTACTTTCGGGCGTCACACTTAACGCAACCTGTACGTCGCCGCGCTTGACCGCAACGCAACGCAACCGTACACTGGAAGAGTTGATTCGTGGCGCCAAGCTCCGGCTGGACTTGCGCTCGCGGAAAGATGCACGAAAAAGCGTCTGACGTGGACGCGGAGGGATTTGCCGGATGGCCTCTGTTCCCCGATACTTGTCTATCCCGCTGCCGAACGGCTCGCGGATCTCCATTCTTCATGCGTTGCCGTTTGCCCTCGTCCATTTCGCATCGCTGCTGATTTTTTTCGTGCCTTTTCACTGGTACTATCCGGTGATCTGCGCGGCCCTGTTGGTCGTGCGCATGTTTTTTGTGACCGCAGGCTACCACCGTTATTTTTCGCACCGTTCGTTTAAGACCAGCCGAACGTTCCAATTCGTGATGGCCTTCATGGCCATGTCCTCTTCGCAGAAGGGCGTGCTGTGGTGGGCAGCGCATCACCGGCATCATCACCGCTTCTCCGACCAGGAACTGGATCTGCATTCGCCGACGCTTTTTGGATTTTTCTGGTCGCACGTCGGCTGGATCATTTCTGATAAATACAACGATACGCGGTTTGATTACATCGGGGACTTCGCGAAGTTTCCGGAGCTGCGCTGGCTGAACAAGTACCACATGGTGCCGCCGGTGGCGTTGGGGGTGGTGATCTGGCTGATTGGCGGATGGCCGCTGTTTATCTGGGGCTTCTGCCTGAGCACCGTGTTCCTCTGGCACGATACTTTCACGATCAATTCGCTCTCGCACCTCTTCGGCTCGCGCCGCTATGAGACCAGCGACACCAGCCGCAACAACTGGCTGCTGGCCCTCCTGACGCTCGGCGAAGGCTGGCACAACAATCATCATCACTTCATGGCTTCGGCGCGCCAGGGTTTCTACTGGTGGGAGATCGACATCACCTACTACACGCTGAAGGCTTTGTCCTGGTGCGGCATCGTCTGGGACCTGCGCAAGGTGCCCGTGCATCTGCTCACCGAACAAAGAGTTGCCGCGTAGCACAGCCTTCCTCCGTGACGGCGACTTCCCTCTGCCGACTACTTGCTTCTCCTTAGCTGAGCTCGACTCCCTCTCGCATCCGCCCGAAGCGCGTGCAGATCCGAAAGAGCCACCTTCCGAAAGTAACCCATTAGGAGAACAGTGGCACCCCCCTCCCCCCTATGTTTTTTACAAGTGTTCATTCTAAAGGGAGTTAAAGTCGTTTGTTTTGATACACTTTACAAGTGTTGATTCTAAATAAGTTAGAGGCGCGGCTTGTGGAAGTGCTTGTAGAAGAGCAAGAGACTAAGTGTGTGGCGCTGGCCGTGGAGAAGGATGAAGCGGCCGCATGACAGCAGGGAAGGACGGCTCGGGAGTGCCGGGCTCGAGCACTGAGGCGACGCTCAGTGGGGGAAGTCATACAACATGCTAGCATGAATTACACACTGTGTCAATTCCAAAAATAGTACTAGTATTTGGAAAACGAACTCATTCGTTCGAATGGCCGCGCAAGCAAAAGAAAACACAGGGGTAGAGCTCACTGGGGGCGGAGGACCATTGGGAGGGTGAAAGTGAGGAATGCACGGCAGGGGAGGTTCAACGAGTGAGGGTTAGGAATCCCACACGCAAAACCGGCGTGTGGGGCACACGGCAGTAACGGCGCTGTCAAGTACAGTTTGGAAGTGGTTTGTTTGCTATAGGATGGCTGGCCCTGGGCGCGGGCAGTTGAAGGTCAAGAGTTAGAAGTTGAAAGCAAGAACCCTCAGCAGAAGCGAAAAGAATCTCCGCACACAGGAGGCAGAGGTTTGACATTCGATGTTGGAGGTTAGAAGAGGAAGCGTGGGTGAGGGCTTGATCCCGGCCTCCCGGTAGATGCGGCCGGGATGCCCCGACTGGAGCCGGGGTAAACGCCAGAGCGAAAGGGGCACCACCAGAAAAGAAGAACGCGAGCGAAAGCAAGATGGGCAACGCGCCCTGCGAGGGCGCGTTTCTACGGGGATTCCGCGACGCCGCGCTCCAACTGACGCTGGTAGGCGGCACCATCGAAGTGGCCCTGCGACTCGGCGATGAGGCCATCCTCCCCGAACTGCCACACCTCGAAGCCGCTGATGCGAATCCGGTGACCGGTCCCGCCTGGCCCGGTGTTGGTGCCGATGAGTGTCCAGTGGTAGAC
>WNEZ01006694.1_pt1 | contig 10131 bp, 5 predicted proteins | sample 5400521 | NCBI WGS metagenome assembly WNEZ01 (sample SAMN13153339, study PRJNA577476) | soil metagenome | isolation source: 120 cm saprolite under Douglas fir tree site 2 hole 1 replicate 1 | place: USA:California | collected 2015-04-18 | reverse complement strand
CGATCCTTGATGCGCAACATCTCCTTGCCGTAATCGTCATAGCGCCCGCTCTCCCGCCACAGGTCGGCCGATTGGATGGTCGGCATCAGCAACTCGATGGCCCCTGAGCGGTCCTGCTCTTCGCGCACAATGCTGCAGACTTTGTTGAGCACACGCAATCCGAGCGGCAGGAAGGCGTAGATACCGGATGCCTCCTGCCGGACCATGCCGGCTCGCAGCATCAGCCGGTGGGACACGATCTCGGCTTCTTTGGGCGTTTCGCGTAGAATGGGCAAAAAATATCGGGAAAGTCGCATAGGCTCCACGCTCGCTTCGTACTGGGTTCGCGCCCCACAGAAACCGGATCATCGTGCAAAACACAAGAGCACCAAAGAGTTCAACGGATTTCTCACGCGCCCGAGCGAGGTCCGGTGCGGTAGACCGATCATGGTGCAGTGCACGACAAGCCTGATGACAAATTAAAACTTATTAAGTACGAGTTATCCACTCGCAGTTAAGGCGGCCGGCAACGTGACAGTAACGTAACATTGTTGTCCGTCGGGCGGGTATGGTCCAGGTCTGAGGGAGGAAAAACCGGCGGCGCGAACCAATCGCGGCCACTCCAAAAAAGAAACAATCGGAGGTGACCGGGTGTAAAACTTGAAAAATCTAAAGCAGGGCGTTGGCCCTGCTTTATTTTTTGTGCGCGCTGCTTTCAACAGTAAATTCAAGACTTTAGGAAAAGGCCCCGGACGGCCGTAGCCCGGATGGAGCGCAGCGAAATCCGGGACCGCCCTATCAATATGGCGCCGCCGCTCCCGGGTTTCGCTGCGCTCCACCCGGGCTACACGTGCGGCTTTCGTCCGCCACCGGTCGCGCGCCCTATGGCTTGAGCAGCCCCCAAAGTGTGACCAAATCATCGAAGGCCACCACCTTGGTGACAAAGGCCCAATAGAAGATTGCAAAGACAATCGTCGACACTGCGGTCGTCCACAACAACTTGGTTTTGAGCCCGTGTACCTTCGGGGCGCCCGGATCGGTACCAAGCACCACATCAGCGTGCTCCTCCTGGGAGCGGATGCCCCAGGGCAGCACGGTGAAGAACACCAGCCACCAGACAATGAAGTAGATCGCCAGGACGGTGTACCAAGGCACCGCTCACCTCATGCCTGTTCGAGTTCGACCAGGGTGCCGAGGAAATCCTTGGGATGCAGGAACAGCACCGGCTTGCCATGGGCGCCCATCTTGGGCTCGCCATCGCCCAACACGCGGGCGCCTTCGGCCTTAAGGCGGTCGCGCGCCAAAATGATGTCGTCGACTTCGTAGCAGACGTGGTGGATACCACCGTCCGGGTTGCGTTCCAGGAATTTCGCGATCGGGGAGGCGGCGCCGAGCGGCTCCAGCAACTCAATCTTTGTGTTCGGCAAGGTAATGAACACGGTGGTGACACCGTGCTCGGTTTGCGGGGTTGCAGCCGACACTGCGGCGCCCAGGGTCTCGCGATAGACCCTGGTGGCGGCTGTGATGTCTCGCACCGCGATCGCCACGTGATTGAGCCTGCCGATCATGCCTGAGCCTCGATAAACCGCGCCATCATATCGTCAAGACGTGGACGATGCATAATGGCTTCTTGCCCCACTGCACCGCGACCGCAGCGCGCACGCCGCGCTTAACGGCATCGGCGACCGAATCCGGATCGCGCCGCCGCCCGCGCGGCAAACTTTCGATTGTCTCGACCGCGGCTTCGTGGACGATGTCATCGAACCGGCGGCCATCCATCGTCAGCTCCGGAATACCGATCGATTCGACCGCTGGCTCGTCGGCGAGCGCCCCTGTGCTATCGAGCGCGAGCGCGATCGACACGACCCCGACAAAACCCAGCCGGCGGCGATCCGCAACCGTGCGCTGCTCCGCGTCCACAATCAGGCGGCCATCGCGGTAAAGCCGGCCCTGCGGCAATTCGTCCACGATGCTTGCCGGCCCCGGCGCGATCCTGACCACGTCACCGTTGCTGCATGTCAAGGTCTCTGGCACGCCGATCTTGCGGGCGAACGCGGCGTGCTCGGCAAGATGCAACGCCTCGCCATGGACCGGCACCACGATGCGCGGCCTCACCCAGCCATAAAGATCTTGAAGTTCGGCCCGGCGCGGATGGCCGGACACGTGGACCAGGTGGGTGCGATCGGTGATCACCTCGATGCCCTGGCGGATCAGGCCGTTGATCACGCGGCCGACAGCCTTTTCGTTGCCCGGAATGGTGCGCGAGGAAAAGATCACCCGGTCGCCCTTACCGAGCGTGACGTCAGGGTGCTCGTCGAGCGCAATGCGGGCCAGCGCTGCACGGGGCTCGCCCTGGCTGCCGGTGCACAGCGCCACCACCTTGTCGGGCGGCAGATAACCGTAAGTGTCCGTGCCGCGGAAATCCTGGACGCCACCGAGGTAGCCGGTCTCACGGGCGACCTGGACGATGCGTTCCATGGCGCGCCCGACCAGCACGACCTCGCGGTCGCAGGCACGCGCCGCGTCCGCCACCGCCTGGATGCGCGCCACGTTGGACGCAAATGTCGTCACCGCAACGCGCTTGGGCGCGCTGCCGATCAGTTCCTTGAGCGAGCCGGCAACGTCGCGCTCCGAGGGCGACCGCCCTTCCCGTACGGCGTTGGTCGAATCCCCGATGACCGCAAGGCAGCCGGCGTCGCCGAGGTCGCGCAGTTTCGCTTCGTCCGTCGGTGGGCCGATCACCGGGGTCGGATCGAGCTTCCAGTCGCCCGTATGCAGCACCGTGCCGAGCTTCGTGCGGATGATCAGAGCGTTCGATTCAGGAATCGAATGCGCAACTGAGACGAATTCGATATCGAACGGCGGCAGTTTAATGCGGCCGCCGAGCGGCACGACGGTGACGGGAATTTCGGGCGCGCCCGGCTCCGACAGGCGCTTTGCCTCCAGTAGCGCCGCCGTAAAGGGCGTCGCATAGAGCGGCACCTTGAGACGCGGCCACAGATCGATGAGCGCCCCGTAGTGATCTTCGTGGGCATGGGTCAGCACCAGCCCCACAAGATTACGGCGCTCTTCAACCAGAAAACGGATGTCCGGCATGATGACTTCGATGCCGGGCAGATCGTCGCCCGCAAAAGCGACGCCGAGATCGACCGCAAGCCAAGCCTTCTTGCGCGGCGAGCCGAGGCCATAAACCGACAAATTCATGCCGATCTCGCCCGCCCCGCCAAGCGGTGCAAAGACCAGTTCTTCCGCCGGGGATGTCATCTGCGTAACGGATCCAAGCTGCGACCTCGTAAGATGGGTTCACTTTTCATGTTACGGTCACGCTACGCGGTCTTGCGGTTCGGTGCCATGTCGGCGATCCGCTCTTCGATTTCGCGAGCCTGGGCGACGCCCGACCGGATGAGGATATCGAGAGACTTCAGCAGGTCTTCGGCAACGCCGGCGAGAACATCCGCCGAGGCCGCATCGGCGGTGAATGTGCGTTCGAGCCACGCGCATACACGCCCGCCGATTTCCTTTTCCGCCCAGAAGTTCGTGTCAATGCCGTAGGCCGAGCACCACGCCGTCGTCGCTTGCACGACGAAGGGCAGTAGCGCCGCGCGGTAAGACGTTTCCACCAAATTCAGGAACAGGGTTGCGATATAGCCGGACGACGGGGCCTCGGTAACGAGCGCGGTCAGCGTCGGCATGGTCGCGTCCAGGCCTGTCCAATTGTCGGGAATACTTGGCCGTCCGCGACTGACGAGGCGGTAAGGCTGGTAGAACATCGCGTTCAGCGCGTCGCCGGCATGGGTTTCGCTGGTGAACACCTTCTCATGGCCAAAGCGCCTGAAATTCCAGCCTTGTCGAATGCGATTGGCCAACAGCTCGCGAACGGCCACTGGATTCTCGGGCTTTTTCGTGTCTATCGCCAGCAGCGCCCGATCGAAGCCGCGCAGAAACTCCGCCATGGCGTCATGGAAAGCCTCATCCTTAAACCACGTGATCGGCTCCAGGAACATCCTGACTACGTCATCATGCAACAGCGCTACGCATAAGATTCCGAGAAAGTCGAAGAAGTTGCTGTTCCAAGTGTGGGGTCGGTTGTCGCTATCGCGGTCATTCTTGCCATGCGGCCCGTTCGCCTCGTGGGTCCACCGCATCAGGTGCGCCGCGAGCGCAGCAACCCAAGGGGGCAACTCCCCTACCGTCAGGCGGATGAGATGACCCGCCAGCGCGCCAAGGGCGTGTTCGTCCACGTAATGGTTGGGCTCCTCTTCCTCTGGTTCCTCATCGATTTCGTCACTCCATCCGCCGATACGGATTCCGCGGCGCGGTCGCGTTCGCCAAGCCGGCAATTCAGGCCAAGCCGGCTCACCCTCCACTCCGTCTAACCATCGTTTCTCGGCCGTGATCGAGGCCTCGACTTTTTCCAGGTACGCCTTCTGGTTTGCCTGGTTCTGACGTTCGTTATCAGCTCTAAAAGGATGAATGGAACTCACCATCGCAATCCGAATGAACGCGCGAGGCAGGCGAGGGTCAAGCCGAGCCAATTCCGGAAAGTGGGAACCAAGTGCTTTGACGACGGAGAGATGTTGATCGCTTGCGAGGTGCAGGAGCGTGTCGCGCGTAACACTATTCTGATCTCTTAAATATTGCGCAACCAGGCCGAGGGCACCGATGGCCGTCGTGTTGTACTCGATTTGATCGTTGCCCGGATATTCCCTGCCTTTTTCCCGGGCCGCGGCGCGCAACACCGGCACCGCCCACGCGAGCACGTCATTGCGGTCAGGTGCTTCATAATCCCGTGCAGCAAGAGCCGCAGCCATAACCACGGCCCGTCGATCCCATTCCTTGTCGAAATTCTCTCGTCCATCGCCGTCCGCCGGCTCCACCTCTAGCTCAGCGTTCGTAAATTGCGCCTTCGCCCACGCGATTGCTTCGGCCACGACCTCAGGTGTCGATTTTGCGCGATCAAACAGAGCGAGCTGCACCCTTAGGCGAACATTGTGATGGCGCATGTTGGCGTCAGCGCGCTCGCCTTTCGCTTTTCTGAGGCGAACCTCTTCCGGGTCCGGCTGGAACTGACGAACCGTAGCCTCGGAACGATCCTCCAGCCTGATTTTGACCAAAGGCCAATATTCGGCGTTGGTCATTCGGACAGCGCGCTCTGCCGTAGCGTGAAGTCCCTTGACCGGGTCTTCGCCATCGTTCGGCTGCTGCCAAATCTCGTTTCGGGCTTGTTCAAGGGACGCGCGAAGCGCCTCAAGCTGCTGGGGTTCGGCGTTAAAGACATATTCGCCGATCATATGCGATAGGCAGTAGCGCCGCGACGGTCTGCCGTCGAGATCGGCACGCTTTACCGGCCAATTTCTCACCTCCTGCTCAAAGGCAGACATTCGACCTACGCCAGCCAAGTCGTATATGAAACGCTCGTCATCAAGCTCGAGTATCTCAGGCGTCGCCACCATAGGCCACGCCGAGTCGCGCGCGTCGGGCCAATGCGACAGCATGAGGTCAACGGCGACCGACACGAAGGCGATGCTCGAACTGTCCGGTCCGAGAACGTCATGCAGGACTTCCTCGAACCGACGACCGGACTCAATCTGGCGATGTCCCCAGGCCTCCAGTGCCATCAACGCCGATGCCGTGATCACCGACGGAGCGACTCTGCGGGCCCAAGAATAGATTGACGGGTCTCCTTCGAACGATTTGGTGCCGCCCGGAAAGCGAATTGAAATTCGAGGGAAGGGTTGCCGCGCCTCGAAATATTGGTTTCGACGCCATTGGGTCGCGTGTTCGACCACCCCCCGAACTAAGCGCAACCCCTCGGCGGGCGCATGCTCCAAAAGGTCGAAGAAGGGCCCCTGACTCGGCGATGCCGGCAAGAACATATGTTCAAGCACATCGAATGGCCTACGCCGGTGATGCCGGTAAAGGTCGTCGGGGTCTTCTTCTTCGATGAGCGCGCCGAGCGCAAAATTCGCTAGCGTTGTAGGGGCGGCCTTCGCCAAAGTGCCCGGCGCAGTCAAGATCGCCTGCATCTCGTGGTGTCGCACAACGTCGGGATCGAGGCCGGAAAGGTAGCGATCAGCCGCGAAAGGATTAAGGTGCGCGAATGAAAAGACGGTCATTCGGATTTCGTCGCGCACATCTCTGATGTGCCGGATATTGAGACTTGGTGGCACATCCCGCACGTCCCTGAATTTCCGGGGTCGCATCGCTTCTTCGATCAGCGTCAACCACTCAAAGAGAAGTTGCACGATAGTCGCATTGATCGGGAACGACTGATTCTGCGTAGAAATCAGCCACGCCCGAAATACCTTGGAAACGTCCGGTATAATCGCGGTGGGCAACGATCTCGCCCTCGCCACAAGCCACAGCACTAGCCATGTCCAGCCTAAGCCTTTCGCGGCAATCAAATCGGAAACACCCGAGGGTATCGCAATAGATGGCTGCACGCGCGCGATCAATTGGGCGAGCGGTATTGACTCGACGGCAATCATCAACCGGATGATCTCGCTCAGGCGGCGCCCATCGGATTCAAGCAGTGCCGTCTTTAGGCGTTGAAAAAGCACAAGCGCGTGTTCGGAGCGCGGCAGCGCCAGCAGCACCGGGCGTTTCCAGCTTCCATGAGAGCCGTCGCGTTCGACGACGCCCAGCAGTGCCAACCACCGCGCCCCGGTGGCATCGCTTTCGATTGCGAGCCGCGCCGCGATTTCAACGCCACGCGCCAAGCCAGGCGGAAGCGGATTGTCCATTGGCATGGCTTTCGCCAGCTCTTCATTTTCGTGGAGCAGAAAGCCAACCGTCCAGTCGCGCAGCACGTCATGCCGGAAGGCAACCGTTGCGCCCTTGATGTCCTCCCGCAAACTGTCGAATCGCAGCAATTCCGCGATAGTCAGCGAGGAAAAATCGTCCGTCTTGACCGTTACGCGGCGGGGCTCGGCGACAGCCTGGGTTCCCATCGCCCGTAGGACCTTAAGTCGGGCGAACCTGCCATCATCCTCAGCGTGGCCGCCGCCATAGCGCCACCACAACCGAGCCAGATCTATTTCGGTCGCAATTCCCGCCACGGCATTGGCACTGAGTTCGATCATCCGCGACAGGTAGAACAAATTCCGCGCGATCCCTCGCGCCGGATGGTCATTGCCAAGAATGATCGCCAGCGCATGATTTCCTTCGGAAAGGACGGCGGTTTCGTCGTCGCTGATTGCCTCGATTTCCAAGGTCGCGACGCTAGCGCTGCGCACCTTCGTTGGAAGCTTGGTCTTCCAGTCGTCGTTGCCGATTCCCCCGGTCACGACAGCACGCCAACCGGGATTTCTAACGACCCCAGAGAGCAGGTCGGTAACCGTAGCCCACTCGCGCGCCTCATCGATTTGGTCGATGTTATCAATGAACAGTGTTGCACCGCCGCCGCAGCCGAGTTCGTTGAAAAGTTCATCCTGGGAGACCGTGCAGCCAATTGCATGAGCCATCGGCTGCCAGCCGCCGGGGATGATCCGGCCGTTGCGGAGAACAATAATGCGGCCCTCCGGCTGCAGCCGCCGGGCGAGATGTTGCATGATCGACGATTTGCCGACGCCAGACGCGCCGACAATGTGCAGCATACGATGCGACTCAAGCGCGGCATACGCCTGATCGATCGGTTCGGTTCGGGCAAGCCTTACGCCGCCAACTTGATCCTTGATCTCCGCCAGCGCGCAGTCCGCCGCCTCTGACAAGCGAGCATCGACGGACCGCAGGTCCGCTCGCTGTTCAAAGCGAAAACCGTGCTGCGTTTGCAGTGGGGTGACCACCGCGGGGCGGTCGAGGACGCCGCCAGCTCTCGCGCACGCCCCGGCTTGATCGATCAGCACCGGCCACAAATCAGCTGCGTGATTGGCTTGGTCGGCCGCGAGGGCTAGCCGCGACCGCTCGCGTGCGCGGTGCTCATAATCCGAACCTGGCGATTCAAAATCGAAAACGAGGATTTGGAAACGGCGCAGCACCCGCCAGACGGTCTCATCGTCGATCGGCGCTCCCGCCGCCGCGAGATTGGCGCGGACAACATTGACAAAGTCGCGCATTTCGCTCGATGAGAATTTTTCGCGACCGATGTGGGCTGCGAAGGTCGCACCATCCAGCAGCTGACGCGCCCAATGGAGCACCTCCTGGCACGCATGCTCCACGCGGGTGCTTGTCCGCGCGATCGCGACGGCCAGTTCATATCGGCTGATCTCGAAGTTGGGCTTCTGCGCGGCCTCCCACATCCGCGCCACGACCTCCCTGAATTCCTTGTCGGAAGTCGTGAACGTCAGCGTGCGTTTGGCTTGAATTTCGAGGACTGCGGCGGAGCCGTCCGCGTTCATGGCGTGGACGATGACGTCGTCAAGAGGACGACCCGATCCGCGTTGCTGGAATCCAATAGTTCGGATGGTCGCGCCCGGCAGGCCTCGTGGTTCGCTGCCGGAAATCAGCGACAAAAGATAGAACGCGCCGACCTTTCCCTCGAACTGAGGACCAGCGCCGCCGGTTGCTGCCGGCGCCGCAACTTGCGGAGATTTCGGACGTTTTTGGGACACGGTTTGCGGTATTCTAGATTTGTTCGGTATGCAATCTAATTGCTGGAGAGATACCCCACTCGCGTAGGGATGTGGTGGTGCGCGGTGATGATTTCCAGGGAGTCGGATGATTTCGTCTTCAATACGGCAATCTCACTAACGTGTAGGTTTCGCTATCGCTCAACTCATCCTACGCGGCCCGATCAAAAGGGAATACGTCACCCGCCGCAACCGCCTCAACTTCGCTCTTCCCGGTGCGTACCACCAGCCGGCCCGCATCGTCGATCGTCTCGAAACACCCGGTCGTCTCGCGGTCGGCAAGTCTCACCCGGATCGCCTGCCCAAGCCCCAAGGCGCGCGAAAGCCACGCAGCCCGGACACCGGCAAAACCTGCACCGCGGTTCCATAGAGTGAGGCGGGCCAGCATGGTCACGGCCAGATGGTCGAACAGCGCGGCGGCGTCCACATCGGCGCCCTCGGCGGTAAAATCCGTCGCGGGAAATTCGGTGGCGTCCGGATGATGGCGGCAATTCACCCCGATGCCGACTGCAACCGTGACCGGGTCGCCTTCGCCTTCTACCAGAATGCCGGCGATCTTTCGCCCCGCGCACAACAGGTCGTTCGGCCACTTGAGAGCTAATCGAGACGCGAGCGCCGGCGCGGCCGCAACTGCCGCGTCATGAAGCGCAAGTCCGGCCACGAATCCCAATTGCGGCGCCGCTGCCGGCGGCGCCGGATCGGTCAGCATCAGCGTCGCATGAAGATTGCCGGCCGGCGAGACCCATGCCCTGCCGCGCCGGCCGCGTCCTGTGCTCTGCTCCTTCGCAACAATCCAAAGTGGCCCGCGCTCGCCTGCTTTGGCGAGCCGAAGCGCTTCCGCATTGGTGGAGTCCACGAAGTCGAGGAAATTCACCGACGCGCTTCTCGACAGATCGGATTTCATCGCTGCTACGTCATTGCCTCCCCGGACTTGATCCGGGGATTGACCCGGCAATCCATCTCCATGCGAAGAAGATGGACCCGCGGGTCAAGCCCGCGGGTGACGGGCAAAGGGGTTGGACCAACTTCATCGGAATACGCATCAAAACAGCGATTTTGCGGCAATGCCCGCCGCTTCGACGAGGGGGCCCGGATAGACGAAGAACAGGATCACGAAAAGCCCGGTCACCGCCACCATGGTCCGCAGGGCGTTTCCCATCGGATCGAATGCCGGCGCCGGGTCGTCGAAATACATGATCTTCACGATCAACAAATAGTAATAGCAGCCGACCACGCTGGCGAGCACGCCAAGCACCGCGAGCGTGAACATCCCGGCTTTGACGGCAGCGAGGAAGACATAGAATTTTGCAAAAAACCCGGCCATCGGCGGCACGCCGGCGAGGGAAAACAGCAGCATCGCGAGAACGAATGCCTGCGCCGGATTGGTGCGCGCAAGGCCCGACAGATCGGTGATTTCCTCGAAGGGCTTCTGGTTTCGCCGCATCGAAATGATGCACGCGAAGGTGCCAAGCGTCATCGCCACATAAATCGCCATGTAGACGAGCACGCCCTGGACGCCCTCGCTGGTGCCGGCCGCAAGCCCGACGAGCGCGAACCCCATGTGGCCGATCGAGGAATAGGCCAT
>WNEZ01007378.1_pt1 | contig 10132 bp, 11 predicted proteins | sample 5400521 | NCBI WGS metagenome assembly WNEZ01 (sample SAMN13153339, study PRJNA577476) | soil metagenome | isolation source: 120 cm saprolite under Douglas fir tree site 2 hole 1 replicate 1 | place: USA:California | collected 2015-04-18 | reverse complement strand
GATGGCGAGCAGAATCGCACCGAGGTAGAGCAACGACGCAGACTCCAAGCCGGACGCGGCACCCTGATAGCTCGCCGCGATCTTGCTGGCGATCGTGTCGCTCGGGCCGAAGATGTTCGTGGTGATCTTCGTGCCGCCGCCGATGACCTGCGTGACCGCGATCGCTTCACCGAGCGCACGGCCGAGTCCCAGGATGATCGCGGCGGCGATCCCGGTCCTCGTCGCGGGCAGGATGACGCCGCGCACCATCTCCCAACGCGTCGCCCCGAGCGCGAGCGCACCTTCCTCGAGCTCCCCCGGCACCTGGAGGAAGAGCTCGCGGCAAAGACTGGCGATGATCGGGACGATCATGATCGTGAGGATCAACGCGGCGGTGAACATCCCGGTGCCCGTCGCCTCCGGCGCAGACCGAGCACGACGCTCGGGATCGCCGCCAGCATCTCGACGAGGGAGCCGATGATTCCGCGGGCGCCGCGAGGCGCCAGCTCACTCAGCCACAGCGCGATCGCGATCGCGAGCGGCGTAGCGATGAGCAGGGCGAGAAACGAGCTGATCGCCGTGCCGTAAATGAAAGAGAGGGCGCCGAAGTGCTTCTTGACGGGATCCCACGTGTCACTGGTCAGAAAGGCGATCCCGTACTTCGACATCGCGGGCCACGCCAGTGCGACGACCTTCCAGACGATCGCCCCGAGCAGGACGACGGCGGCAAGCGCCGCGGCGAGCGTGACGACCCTGAGCCCGACGTCGCCGATGCGATCCCCGAGACGTCGGCGGGCTCCGGAGAGCGGATAGTCGGACGGGACCGAGGTCATCTAGAGCCGGAACCCTAGACCGGAGGCCCAGGCGCCCAGTCGGGTTTCACCTCCTCGTAACCAGAACGACACCCTCCATCAGCCCCATGACCACATGGGTCGGGGCAGGCTTCTCGCTGATTGCACCCGACGATGAAGCAAGGGGAGGAACCCACTTTGAGCAGGAAGACCATCGCACTCCTAGGCGCGCTCGTGATTGCCGCGCTGGCATTCGCAAGCGTCGCCGGAGCAACGAAGGAGAAGAGCGACGCCGGCACGCTGACGGGCGCCGGCAGCTCGTTCGTGTCGAAGCTCGTGCAGGCCTGGATCCCGCAGGTCGACTCGAAATTCGGCCTCAAGGTCACGTACGGACCGATCGGTTCGGGCGGCGGGATCAACGCCATCACGAACCGCACCGTCGACTTCGGCGCCAGTGACGCGCCCCTATCCCCGGACCAGTTCGCCGCTTGCAAGGGCTGCACCCAGATCCCGTGGGCGCTGTCCGCGACGTCAATCGCCTACAAGGGCGATTCGCTCCCGAACCACATCCACATGACAGGCAAGATGGTCGCAGACATCTTCCTGGGACGGATCACGAAGTGGAACGATCCGGCCCTGATGAAGCTGAACAAGGGCAAGTCTCTTCCCGATCTCGCCATCACCGTCATCCACCGCTCGGACAACAGCGGCACCACGTACAACCTGACCGAGTACCTCAATTCCGTCAGCCGGACCTGGAAGAGCGGCCCCGGCAAGGGCGTCGCCGTAGCCTGGCCGACCGGTGTCGGCGCGCGCGGATCCTCCGGCGTGTCTGCGGCGCTGAGCCAGACGGACGGCGGCATTACCTACGTCGACGTCGCGTTCACGCTGACGAACCACTTCAAGTTCGCGGCGATCCAGAACCGCGCCGGCGTTTTCGCACTCCCTGGTCTGAACGGGATCAAGGCCGCCGGGGCGACCATTCTTCGAGTTGCACCGGACAACGGCGGCATCTCGATCGTGAACCCTTCGAAGCGGCAGAAGTTCGCCTACCCGATCTGCACGTTCACCTATGTGATCGTCGCGAAGCAGACGGCGAAGGCGGCAGAGCTGAAGCAGTTCATCGGCTGGGCGCTGACCCAGGGACAGGCAGACGGGCCGAAGTTGCTCTTCTCGCCACTCCCGAAGGTCGTGCTGAAGGCGTCCCAGAAGACGCTCACCCTGATCCACACCTAATTGGAGAACGGTGCTACGGGGCGGGGAATGTGCACACGATGCGCAGCCCCCGCCCCGGGCTACCCGATGCTTCGACGTTCCCTCCGGCGGAGACGACCACGTGTTTGACAATCGCGAGCCCGAGCCCGGTCCCGCGAGACGCACGAGCGCGATCGCTGCGGTAGAACCGCTCGAAGAGCCGCGGGAGCTCTCCTTCCTCGACGCCCCGCCCGTCGTCGCTCATTTCGAGGACGCCAGGACGCGTCGCGAGTGTGAGCGTCGAGCCGGGACCGGCGTACCGAATCGAGTTCTGCGCGAGGTTCTCGACGACGGTCTGCAACATCCGGCGCCGGAGCGGCAGCTCGACGTCCGGCTCCGCGTCGATCCGAATCTCCACGTCGGCTCTCTCCGCGCTGTCGGCGAGCCGCGCGCTTACCTCCTCGAGAACCGGAAGCACATCGGTGCCGCCGAGCGCGACGACCTCCCTGCCGCTCTCCAGCTCAGAGAGGAAGAGAACGTCGTTCACGAGCTCTGTCATCTGCTCGACCTGCTCCCGCGCCTGGGCAAGGAGGTCGTCGCGATCCGCGCCCGGAAGGGCGGCCGTCTCCAGCAAGGCCAGCAGCCGGGCGAGCGGCGTCCTCAGCTCGTGGGAGACCGCCGCTGTGAAACCGACTCGAAGCTCCTGGTATGCCCTCGCGTCCTCCATGATTCAGGTCGAGTATGGCCAAAGTCCTGATCGTCGAAGACGACGCCGTCATCGCCGAAGGCATGGCACGTCATCTGGCCTCGGCCGGCTTCGATCCGGTCGTGGTCGGCAAGGGAGAGCAAGGGCTGGCACGGCTCCGCTTCGAGCATCCGGACGTCGTCGTGCTCGACCTGATGCTTCCGGAGCGCGACGGCTGGAGTGTGATCGAGGCAGCACGCGCGGAGGGAATCGCGACGCCCATCGTGGTGGTCTCCGCCCGCGGCACCGAGCACGACCGTGTTCATGCTCTCGACCTCGGCGCCGACGACTATCTGGTCAAGCCGTTCTCGATGAAGGAGCTCGTGGCTCGTGTTCGCGCGGCTTCGAGGCGCGCGACCCGAAGGGACGAAGCTCCGCGCGGTGAGCCGATCGACATCGAGGAGCTCAGGATCGATCCGCGCGAGGTCCAGGCTTTCGTTGACGGCGAGAGCGCCGAACTGACACCGACGGAGTTCCGTCTCCTCTACCAGCTCGCCCTCGAACGCGGACGAGTCGTCACCCGCGATGAGCTGCTCCAGAAGATCTGGGGACGGCGGGAAACCCACCGGGATCGGACCGTCGACGTCTTTGTGCGGCGCCTCCGAGACAAGATCGACCGCCGCGCCTCGCGTCACACGTTCATCCAGACGCGCTACGGGGTGGGTTACAGACTGGAGCCTGAGGCAAAGAATCCGGCCTGAGTCGGTCCCTGCTCCCGGACACCGCGGCAGTGGCGGCAGCCGCACCGGCGGTCCAGACGATTGCACCCGACAACGCGATCTCGATCGTGGACCCGCGCGCCGATCAGAAGTTCGGTCCCGCGCTCGAGCTCGCAGCCCTGCCGCAGAAGATCGCCAACGTGGACAGGCGAACGATCGACCGGATCAAGAAGGGCTAACCGAACGTCACGAGCCGTTCGGCACGAGGGTCGCAACCGTTCGGCGACCATCTGCCTCAAAGACCACGTCGACCGTCTCGTGGCGGCGGTAGGTGCCGGCGACGCCGAGGAACATCGACAACCAGCGGAGAGGGCCCAGACGACCCTCCTGGGCAAGCTCGCGGCGGAAGACGAGCTCGCCGCCGAGCCGGTCGAAGTCACGTCCGGGCTCCTGCCGGATCCCGTTCACGTACACCTCGTAACTATCTCCCACCCCCGGCGGTAGGTGGACGCGCGAATGTCCTTCCATGTCTCCTAAGGCACCGCTTGCGGTGCCGCCTCCAGGGAGCGCGGGCTCAGCCCGCGTACCCGTCCGAAATCGCCGACCGACTCACTCGAGCTCATCCCCCAATCATCTCGTAGGATGCCACCGCCGGTGAGGCGCAGAGCCCTTGTCCTCATGCTTGTCGTCAGCGCCGCGCTGGCGCTGACAGCCGTCGCCTACGCAGGCAACGGAGGCTTCGCGCCGCTCACGCCGCACTCGCCGAACGCGAAGCGGATCAACGACTCGTACGTCTGGATCTCGATCTTCACCGGTGCGATCTTCGTGCTCGTCGAGGGCGCACTCATCCTGTTCATCGTGAAATACCGCCGGCGCGGGCGCCCGCGCTCGGCGGAAGGTCCGCAGATCCACGGCGCCACACGGCTCGAACTGATCTGGACCGCGGTGCCCATACTGATCCTCGCCGCGATCGCCTCGTTCATCTTCTACAAGCTGCCCGGCATCCAGGACGTGCCGAGCGCCAAGGCCGAGGGCGGCCCGCTCGTCGTCCAGGTGAACGCGCATCAGTTCTACTGGCAGTTCACGTATCCCGACGGGCAGATCTCGATCGACGAACTGCACGCGCCGGTCAACCGAACGGTGCGCGTCAACATCACCTCGCAGGACGTTGACCACAGCTGGTGGGTCCCCGAGCTCGGCGGCAAGTTCGACGCCATCCCCGGCCATATGACGCACACATGGTTCAAGGCGGACCGCGTCGGAACGTACCGCGGGCAATGCGGTGAGTTCTGCGGGGTCTTCCACGCGGCGATGAAGGCCGTCGTCGACGTCCAGTCGCAGGCCGACTACACGGCGTGGCTCGCCACCGCGAACAGCGCCCTCGGTCGCGGCGAGTGGGAGGGGTCGTGCGCGAAGTGCCACGGCCTCCAGGGCCAGGGCGGCTTCGGGCCCAACATCGCGACCAACTCCCTGCTCACGCAGCGGCAGGGTCTGGAGAAGTTGATCCGGCAGGGCAGGAACCAGATGCCGCCCGTCGCGAACGGCTGGTCGGGCCAGCAGGTGCAGGCGCTCCTCGCCTACCTGAAGCAGAGCGTCTACAAGGGGACGACGAGTGGCGGCTAGGGCCACCGTAGAGCCGTACCGGCCGGACTGGCGCCAGGGGCGTGTCATGAGCTGGATCACGACCACCGATCACAAGCGGATCGGGATCCTCTACATCTGCACGTCGCTCGTGTTCTTCGGCGCGGGCGGAATCCTTGCGCTGCTCATGCGTGCCCAGCTCGCGCAGGCGAACGAGCACTTCATCACCAAGCAAAGCTACAACGAGCTCTTCACGATCCACGGCACGACGATGATCTTCCTCGTCGTCGTCCCGATCTTCGCCGGCTTCGCGAACTTCCTCGTCCCGTTGATGATCGGCGCGCGCGACGTCGCGTTCCCGAGGCTCAACGCGCTGTCCTACTGGCTCTTCCTCTTCGGCGGCATCGTCCTCTACCTGAGCTTCTTTGCCAAGTACGGCGCATCGAGGTCCGGGTGGTACGCCTATCCACCGCTGTCGGCCAACATGTTCTCACTCGGGCATGGCCAGGATCTATGGATCCTGTCGCTGCACTTGCTGTCGCTCGGATCGCTGGTGGGCGCGATCAACTTCCTGGTCACGATCCACAACATGCGCGCACCGGGAATGAGCTGGATGCGCATCCCACTCTTCGTCTGGTCGATCGAGATCTACGCGGCGCTGCTGGTGATCGTGCTGCCGGTGCTGTCGGTCGGGCTCACGCTGCTGTTGCTCGACCGGCAGGCGGGCACTCACTTCTTCGAGCCGCAGGGCGGGGGGAGCGCGATCCTCTACCAGCACTTCTTCTGGTTCTTCGGACATCCCGAGGTCTACGTGATGATCCTGCCCGCCATGGGGATCATCTCCGAGGTGATTCCCGTGTTCTCGCGCAAGCCGATCTTCGGCTACAAGGCGATCGCGTTCTCGACCGTGGCGATCGGCTTCTACTCGATGCTCGTCTGGGCGCATCACATGTTCAGCGTGGGGCTGCCGAACTTCCTCAACGTCTTCTTCATGCTCTCGTCGATGGTGATCGCCGTCCCGACGGGCGTGAAGATCTTCAACTGGCTCGCGACGACCTGGCGCGGAAATCTCATCTTCGACACGGCCATGCTCTGGGCCCTCGGCTTCATCGCCGTGTTCACCATCGGCGGCCTCTCGGGGATCTTCCTCGCCGCGTTCCCCGTCGACTGGCAGGTGACGGACACGTACTACGTCGTCGCGCACATGCACTACGTCCTGTTCGGAGGTTCGGTGTTCGGGATCTTCGCCGGCCTCTACTACTGGTGGCCCAAGATCTTCGGGCGCATGCTCGACGAGCGTCTCGGGAAGGCTCATTTCTGGCTCGTGTTCCTCGGCTTCAACCTGACGTTCTTCCCGCAGCACCTGCTCGGGCTCCTGGGCATGCCCCGACGGATCTACACGTATTCCGAGCACGGCCTGTGGCAGACCTACAACCTGATCTCGTCGATCGGCTCGGGTGTGATGGCGATCGGACTGCTCGTCTTCGTGGCCAACGTCGTCCAGACGTCGCGCAAGGGCCAGCGCGCGGTGAACGATCCCTGGCTCGCCGACACGCTCGAGTGGTACACGACCTCACCGCCGCCGCCGCACAATTTCGACCAGCTGCCGTACATCACCAGCGCCCGGCCACTCCGCGACCTGCGGCGGCGACTGGCGGAAGCCCGTGGCTAGGCCCAGCCCCTGGCTACGTCTGACGGCGGTCTTCGCGGGACTTGCGACCCTGCTCGCGGTCATCAGCGGCGCGGCGTCGCTGGGTGCGGCGCATCGGGTGCTCGCAGCACTCGCCCTGCCGCCGCTTCTCGCACTGGTGCTCGCGGCGGTCCTGGTCCACCGGCGGCTGCTCGTGCCGTCGATCAACGCACTGGTCCTCTTCGGCATTGCGGCTCTGATCACCGCGCCCGTGCTGCACCTCGCGCTCGCCGCTGTCGCGTTCGCCGCGACGCTCGTGCTGGCGGCCTCCACGTACCGCGGCGAGCCTGCGCCACGGGCCTCGTGGCGTGACTACGTCACGCTCACGAAGCCTCGCATCATGTCGCTGCTGCTCCTCACCGGCCTCTGCGCGATGTTCGTCGGGGCCCAGGGTGCTCCGCGCGCGTCACTCGTGCTCGTGACCATGACCGGCCTCGCGCTCGCCTGCGGCGGCGCGTCCGCGCTGAACCACGTCCTCGACCGCGACATCGACAAGCTGATGGGACAGCGGACCCGCGCGCGTCCGCTCGCTGCAGAGCGCATGCCGGCGTCGCGGGCCCTCGAGTTCGGCCTGACCCTTTCGGCTTTCAGCTTCGTGTTGCTCGCCTCGCTGGTGAACGTGCTCGCGGCGGTGCTCGCACTTGTCGGGAACCTCTTCTACGTCCTCGTGTACACACGCTGGCTCAAGCGCACGACGCCGCAGAACATCGTCATCGGCGGCGCGGCCGGGGCAGTACCCCCGCTTGTCGGCTGGGCGGCCGTGACGGGGAACCTCACCCTGCCCGCGCTGTGGCTGTTCCTGATCGTCTTCTTCTGGACACCGCCGCACTTCTGGGCGCTCGCGCTACTGATCCGGCGCGACTACGAAGCGGCGCGCATTCCGATGCTGCCCGTCGTGCGCGGCGCACGCGAGACGACACGACAGATCGTCCTGTACTCGCTCGTGCTGATCGCGGTCACGGTCGTGCCGTTCCTCTGGGGGACGCTCGGGCTCGTCTATCTCGGCGCCGCTCTCATCCTCGGCGCGGCTTTCATGCTCCTGGCTGTGAGGCTGCGGCGCGAGACGACTTCGCGGCAGGCAGCCCTCCTCTTCCACTTCTCGCTCTTGTACCTCGCTCTGCTCTTCGTGGCGATGGCGGTGGATCCGCTCCTCTGATGCCCGAGCCGATCACACCCGTCGAGCCCACCCCCGAGGTGGCGCGGAGGAACGTCATGCTGGCCCTGGGGCTCCTCGCGCTCGCGATCGTCATCGCAGCCGGTTCGGTCGTCGTGGCGCTCGTGTACCTGCACTACGACTGAGCCTCAGCTAAAGGAATCCTCGGCCAGAGCCGATCTGGCCTTTGATGACGCGTTCGTCTCGGTTCGTCCTGCCCTTTGCCCTGATTGCCCTGGCGGCCTCCCTGGCCACCGGCGTGCCTCGGGCTGCTGCGATCGACCCGTTTCCCACCACCGGTGTCGCGACGCTCTCGAGCGATCATTTCCAGATCCATTGGAGCCGCGACGTCGCGCCCTGTCCAACCGCAACGATCAGCCAGGAGAAGGCCGGAGAGATCCTGGGGATGGCTGAGCGGGCGTACGCTCTCTATAGCGGCTGGGGGTACACCGCTCCCGGTGGCACCGTCGATCTCTCCGTCGATGACTTTTCGATCGACTGCTTCGCGCATGGGACGATCCCGCTCGCGACGCCGACGCCCCATGGGCGCTGGGACGCCATCATCACGCCGGTCGGGTCCGATGAGATTCATCTCAGCGCGGCCACCGGCCTCGAATATCCCGTCATCGCGCACGAGGTTTTCCATGTGTTCGAGGACGCTGTCGCGCCCGGCGCCCCGCAGTGGCTCACGGAAGGGCTGGCCCAGTGGGGATCCGTACGGGCAAATGCAGCGGCCGGCGGTCTCGAGCAGAATCCCGACCGCACGCTGGACTGCGTCGGCTCCGAGTGCGGTGACACCGAGTTCGATCGCAACGGCTATCCCGGCTGGATGCTCTTCGAGTATCTGGCAGAGCGCTTCGGCGACGCCAAGGTCAAGTCCGTGCTCGACGCAGCTGCAGCGAATCCGCTCTGGACCGGGACGCACGACCTCTCGAGCGTCGTCCAGCCGCTCGGCCCCACGCTCGGCAAGTTCTTCGAGGACTACACGACGGCCCGACTGACCGGCAATTTCACCTCGGCAGCGCTCACCGGAGTCCTCCCACAGACGCAGGCGTCGATCGTGGTGGGCTCGTCGAGCGGCGCCGTCTCCCCGGTGACGCTCGCCGTCAACCATCTTGCGGTGCGGTTCGTCGACATCGCCCACGGTCTGGACACCGACACCGGCCCGTGCTACTCGGCCTCGCTCGCCCTCAAGGTTTCGATTCCCGCCGGCGTTGCGTCAACCCCTTATTACTACGCCAACACCAACGGAGCAGTGGCCCAGGCCTTCTCGGTCTCCGGTTCCACCGCCTCGTTGACGGTTCCCTGGAACACCTGCAGCGGCAGCCCGCGCGCATATGTCTCACTACCGAACGAGACGAACGACGTCGCCCCTCCCGCCCTGGACGGGCGCGAGTTCACGCTCTCGGGCACCGTCACGGTCGACACGTCTGCGCCCGCGTCGGCAAGCGAGCCGCCGCCCGGCGTCAAGGTCATCGGTCCAGTCGTTCCGGCGCCGACGACCGATCCCGCACCGGATCTCACGCTGCACGCACCCGAGCTGATACGGGTCTCCGCGAAGACTCGAGTCCTGCGCTTCGTCGTCTTCTCGAGCGGAGACGGAACGCTGAAGGCGACACTCGGCTCGACCTGGCTCGGCTCCGCAGGCCTGCACGCCGGCAACAACGACGTGCGCTTCATCCTGCCGACGCGGATCCTGAGAACTCTCCACAAAACGAGCACGCCCGACAACGTCCTCATGCTCACGAGCTACTCACCCGGCGGAACGCAGGGCGCGAGCGTCACCCGTCGCGTCGCGATGCAGCTCGTGAAGAAGTCGACGAAGCCGAAACGCCGAGGGTAGCCAGTAAGGTCGCCAGGTGGCGGCCGACGGGATCTTCCTCGCAATCCCCGAGGAGACCCGCTCAGGCATCCGGCTGGCCGTCAAGGATCTGCTCGATACAGCAGAGCTGAAGACCACCTACGGCTCGGCATTGTTCGCCGAGCACGTTCCCGCAATGAGTGCAGAATCCGTACGCCTCGCAGAAGCGGGCGGGTACGCGAACGTCGGCAAGACGAACCTCCACGAGTTCGCGTACGGCATCACCTCGGAGAACCCGCACTTCGGCACCGTTCCGAATCCACGCGCACCAGGCCGAATCGCCGGCGGTTCGTCGGGTGGCTCGGCAGCGGCGCTCGCAGCCGGGCTTGCCGACGCGGCCCTCGGAACCGACTCCGGCGGCTCGATCCGCATCCCCGCGGCCTGCTGCGGCGTCGTCGGCCTCAAGCCGACCTACGACTTCGTCGCGACCGACGGCTGTTTCCCGCTCGCCCCCAGCTTCGACCACGTGGGGCCAATGG
>WNEZ01006693.1_pt1 | contig 10132 bp, 8 predicted proteins | sample 5400521 | NCBI WGS metagenome assembly WNEZ01 (sample SAMN13153339, study PRJNA577476) | soil metagenome | isolation source: 120 cm saprolite under Douglas fir tree site 2 hole 1 replicate 1 | place: USA:California | collected 2015-04-18 | reverse complement strand
GTATCCGCCGATATGCCTTCCATGGGCGGCAGTGAAACTTCTTATCCACTGGGTCACAGGATCATGGTGTTCTATGAACAACTCCATACAAGCACCCCGATCAGCCTCCCAAATGGATAACCTTTCCAATTGCTTTCACCAAAATGTTGTGGGGCCACGCCAGCCCCAAGCAAAGAGCTCCCAACGTGGTCAGCAACTTGTGCTGCGTGATCACCCCATGACGGTGAGCGGCGTAAACGGGGCGCGAGATTACTGGCCAGACGAGCCGGTGAAGCAGAGCCGCCAGCAGCACCAACACGACTACTACGGGCAACGCAGCGGTAAACAAGTTCGTGACCGATATGCTGTAAAAGAAGATCAGAAATCCACGGGGAAGCGAAATGAGACTCCGGCCGACTGTGGGGCCGTAGACCGAAATGTGAAACGGGAGCAGTTCCACAAAGATCAGGGGACTGATTAGACTGGCACTTAACGCAACGTTCGCCAAGATGATCGCAATGAGACCCGGAGTGCTGGATAACTGTGAAGCCAAGCGCAGGGACCAGCGTGTCAGAGCAACAAAACCTATCACCGACAATATTGCTATCAGATAAATCACGGCCCCAAAAACGAACTCTCCAAGCGATACTTGATATGTTGCCAGCGATGCCCGAAGACGAAGAAGTTGGAGAAGCCCTCCCAAGGCAAGAACGGCAAACCCCAAGTACCTGAGTTTCTGTGAAAATCCGCAGCCTAGCAAAATGAGGGAGCACGTCAGCAATACGGGCCTTGTAAGTACCGGCATTGCCTTTACGAACAGTGCCAGTGACAAGTAGAAGGATGCCATCGAGAAACACAAGCAACTGGCCACGGATTTTACCGAGAAAAGCTTCTGCCCAAATAATTTGACGAGGCCATCCGCGATCAGACCAGAGACCTGCTGTAGAAATGCCGCCTGTCGAGTCACCGCTCTTGACTGAAGATCGTCAACGCGGATCCATAACTCCTCAAGTCGATTCTGTAATCGCCCTTCCTCCGTCTCGGTCAGGAAGAGCCCTGCATAAAGCAGCAGCAGGCCCATCAGACCAAGAAACAGGTGAAAGAAGTTCGCAATCATGGTTGATCTTGACCGTAGAGTACACCGTATTCGGCCTCTATGGTCCTTTTCTCGTTAGCTCCGACTGCAGCGTCAAAGGACGGTCAGTGATGAGCACGGGACACTGCCGATGGGACTTCGGCAAGAAGTGAAGGGAAAATGATCTGTTTTGCGTTCTATAGCGTGAGCGACCAATCTCCCGACATTTCGCGTTTGCAAATACAGGCTCTGTATGTCGGTGCACCGGTGACTGGCTCCACAAGGAGTTGTCGAGGGTGGTGCCGCGGACTCAGTTGCTAGGCCCCATCCGCTAGCGCGAACGGAACTGGATGAAATGTTAGGAGCGGTCCGGCCAACGATTCTAGGGTTGCGTTTCCCGAACTCCGGACAGGGGTTCCAGGTTCGCCTAGCGAGGTGACGTATGCCAACGACCAAGGCTCGGATACGGCTGATGATCTACGACGGCGCGAGGAAGCCGTTTTCTGAAAAGCAAAGCGTATTGCTACGGATTCATAACGGGCAAACCACAGACTCAGTCACCAAGATTCTCAACACAAAATCCATGGATGAAGGAGTCGTCCTCCTTGACGTGGATTTCTTCGATAATTTCGCCGACAACTACACGGTGCTGGTATCCGCAGATGGTTACCGAGATGCCGGCTTCTTCCCGGTAAAGGTCTCACCTAAAGTTCTTGCCGATTTGAGTGTGATGCTTATACCAAATGACCCCTCTTTTGAGTTCGATCCTTGGGACACGCTCGTCGCTAACCACCCCAAGACAGCGCAGTTCCTATCTCTGACACCCGTTGTTCCAAACGCGAGTGACAATTATGCAACGAGTGTCGAGGACCATCCGAAAGAAACAGCCTGTCTATTGAATCTTGCCACGGCAGTGTCCCAGATTTTCCTCGCAAACGGTACGCCTTTGGACTATTTCCGCAGCATCGAATGGGCGACGCTCGCCCAAGACCGCTTTTTCGGATATGCGATTCCCGAGCTCGTCTCTGAAGTGAAGGCGGCCGTGCCCAAGAAACTCTTCGCGCCCGAGATTGACCCGTCATTCTTTCACGGGGACGCGACCTCCAGTTTCAAGGAGATCCGTTTCGGCGAAGCCAATGTCCAGCTTACTTTCCACGAAAACGATAAGAAAACCTTTGGCACTGACACGTGTGTCAAGGTGGAGCCGGACATTGACTACTACAAGGATCTTGCCGCTCATGCCATTCTGGAGGTTTTCTACAACCAGATTACGAATTCGCTGACCGACCCCACGCAGGTCTACATGCTTCGCTGGATAGCGGGCAAACAGGCGGGCCTACCCGAGTTTGACCCACCCTACAGGCTTGTCGAGTAGACCTCCGCGATTTGGTACGCGCAGGGAGTTAACAATGCGGACCCGCTTACGAATTGGATACAGGCTTCTGCCGGTGCTTCTACCTCTCCTGTGGTCGACAATCGGCTGTCTCTCTCCAGCCGTACACAAAAATGTTCCCGCGTTCGCAAATGCGGTGACGCTGGCCACTGAAAACACAAAATCCGCGTTTGATGCGGTGGAACAACAGTACGAAGACGTGCAGGCAGAGAGGATCGTCGTTAATTATGACAAGCAAAGCTTCAATCCGGAAATGGTCCGGCAGTTCCTGGAGCCGGAAGACCTCCAGGTTCGACTGGCTCTCCTGGATGCCTTGCAGCAGTACGCATCCACGCTCTCGGATGTCTCCGGAGATAAGCAGTTGGATCAATTCGATGATAAAACCCGTGCGTTCGGAAGCTCGCTCCAGGCTTTAACGGGTACACCGGCATTTCAGAAACTCGTCAGTTCCTCAGCAGTGGATGTCAATATCGCCACCACCGCCGTCAACGCCTTGGGCCGCTGGTTCATCGAGCGAAAGCGACAGCAACGGCTGCCACAGCTGATCGGTGAGATGCAAGAACCGGTCAGAAAAACGGCTGAACTTCTACAAGCCGACATCGGAAGCGCGCCCGACGAGCACGGTCATGGGGGGCGCGGCCTTCGGGACCAGCTCTGGAACGAACATACGGAAGCGATAGTGCAGCAGGTCGCGTTTATAGACGAAAACAAGGACCGTATGGATCCCGCGTCCAAGGCGGAAGCGATCAAGAAGTTGCCGCAACTGGTCAGGCAAAGGTTCCTTGCGGATCAGGCGCTGAAGCAGACACAAGCCACTCTCGCTAAGCTGGTCGACGCCCATTCCGCACTACTCGAAGCCGTCAATTCTAAAACTGATGTTCAGGCGGAATTCTCTGCACTGATTTCTGAAGGCCAGAGAATTAAGAGCTTCTATGACTCACTCCAGAAGAAGGGTTAGGGTATGAATTCGACGCAGCAAGACGTGCACGATGTGTTTGGGGAGCTTTACCAGTCGCTCACCGACGCGTACTGGGTAGCCTCTACAATCACTGATAAGGATAGGCTTCGGGGCGCAGCGGACGCGGTCTTCGACATCGTTACGGCGCTAAACCAAGCCGATATCAAATCCCGAACACAGGAGTACGCAATCCTGAAAGGCCAGGTTGACGTTGTGACCAAGAAGCTTACCGCTCTTCAGAATGATATCGATTCCATTATTCATAATGTGAGTGTCGCCGCGAACGTGGTGCAGGCAATTGGTAAAGCTCTGGACTTCGGAGGGAAGTTCTTTATCTAGGAACAACGCTGTGGTACGCAACGCGTGCAATCCCTTAGCAGCCGTTGGAAAGACAGACATGAGCCAAGCAATTTGCCCAAACAGCACCGAGTTATTCGAAACCGCTGTCTCGGTCAAGCCGCCTCGATATGACAAGAGCCGGAAGTTCCGAGGTCGGCGACAAGCAAGCATGGCTGGAGCCAGTTTTGAGCTTCCGACAACGCGGGTTTCCACTGTGAACATGAACCGTGAGGTGCAGTCATGCCAGTCGATTTTGACGTAATTGTGATTGGGTCTGGATTTGGCGCATCGGTACTTGCGATTGACCAAAGTGCGAAAGGCAAATCTGTGCTGATTCTTGAGCGCGGTACCTGGTGGTTGACGCCTGAACTCTCATCCGAGAATCCGATGAACGCCTTTCTAAAGGATCGCCCGGGGACCCAGCCTGTGCAGTACTGGACTCGCCCCGACCATCGCCGTGGGTTAGCCGATTTCCTGGCGGTTGTTAAAGCAAGTGGACCATTAGGTGATCTCCAAGATTTTGCCGCTGATGTGGCTGACTTTTTCACGGGCAAGAAGCGCCCACAGCCGCTGTACCGGTACTCTGTCTTCGACGAAGCCGACGTGATCACCGCTAGTGGGGTTGGTGGTGGCTCCCTCATATATTCTAACGTCACAATCGAGCCCTTTTTCGACAAGGCTGCGAACCAATATCCGGCAATGGAGAGTTGGCCAGCCCCGGCCAGGCTCAATCAAGCCGATTACGTCAAGGGCTGGAACTGGATGACGACGAATCGCGCAGCACCCAACCAAGTCGTAACGAAATATCCGCAGGCGATTTCGCCGACTGAGTTAAAGAAGGTCAACACCAGCGATCCGAGGTTGCTGGGTCGCTCGCGTTTCCTACGCGATGCATCTTCTAGTCCCACCCTAGTCCCGGACTTACGAGCGCAGATCGTTGAGCCCTGGCAGCCTCTGAAGCTGCAGATTGCCGAGGCCGATCCCGCCACTACTCCAACCAACAAAAATTTCTGCGAACGCCAGGGCCGGTGCTTCCTGGGCTGCTTGCCAGCCGCGCGCCATACGCTCAACAAGACCCTGCTCAAACAATTGCCCCTTGCGGCGGAGAACCGAGTGTTCATGCGTCCACTCGCTGATGTTGATTTCATTGAGCCGACGCCGGACGGCTACATCGTGCACTACACCGGGCTGGAAGACGGTACGAACTTCCACCCTACGGCTAAGAATGTCATTCTAGCCGCGGGATCGCTGGGCAGCACCGCCATCCTGTTGCGTTCCAGAGAGAAGAACAATGGAAAACTCGTACTAAGTGAGAAACTCGGCAGTAGGTTCTCGACAAATGGAGACTTCTCCGGGTTTGTGACCATAGACCGTGACAAGCTGCTCTATCCTATTTATGCCACCAAAGGCCCGATCAATACTTCTCACGTCACGTTCCGTGACGGCAAGCTGTTGGTAAACGTGGAAGATGCTGGCATACCGTCCATGTTCGCCTCATTGGTACAAAACACGCTGGATATGCTGTCCCGGCAAAACGGACAGGCCGATCTCATTGAGATGCTAGGGTTGTTATGGAACGAAGCGAAGTTGCCCGATTACAGTGATCCTAACAGCATGCAAACAGAGCATGAAATGCTAATGAATGTCTGCTGGTTCAACTGTATGGGCGTTGACGACGCGTCCGGACAATTCGATTTGGACAATGGCAGCCTGCGCCTCAAATTCGATCGAAAGATTTCCGAACACCCGACTTTCAAGAAAGCCGATACCATCCTGCGCGAAATGGCTAAGGCGATGAATGGAGCTTACCGTCCATTTCCGCTCTGGGAAGGACTGGAGCCATTCGTGTCGCGCAAGTTGGTCGTGGTACACCCTCTGGGGGGCTCTCCGATTGGTGGCAGTTCCACTGACGGCGTTGTAAACAGCAACGGTCAGGTCTACGACACGAAAAATGGCGGGCAGTCTGTGCATAACGGACTGTACGTCACCGATGCATCAATCATTCCGGGCGCAATTGCAGTGAACCCCACGCTTACCATTGTTTCCATGGCGGCACGAGCCGCAGCCTCGATACCATGACTTCGTGCTCGCCACGATCGCATCGCTTGCCGGAAACGCGGCGACATTCTCGCTGTACGGATATGGACTCTGGGCGACGGCGCATCAGGCGTCTGAGCACTGCCATGACAAATGGCTCGACTGCATATCCTAAGTGGGTCTTGTCCTGGAGCTACGATATCTACAATAACCGGACAGGCCAGACAGTCACCGCGGGTAGTGCGCCTTCGAGCGTGCTCAGTTTCGGCTCGCCGAACACGACCAACAGGCCTAACGGATACACGTTCGATGGATCCGGCAATCTGACACGATATTCGGGAGAACACCATCAGTGCACGATCGATATAGCAACATAATCCAGGATTGAACTAAACGTCAGTCAGTATTGTCCATATCAGTTTTGAGGAGGACTCCATGGCTATTACTACCGAAGATACGAGTTTCACTCACGATATTCTGGGGCGGTACGTATGCAATACTTTCGCGGAGGCGAAGAACAGCGGGACATTCGATATCATCATCATCGGCGGCGGAACGTTTGGTCTCACGCTTGCCCAGGACCTATTCGAACGCAGCCGGCCGCTCGGCGCCGCAATCAAGCCGGCCAACTATCGCATCCTCGTTCTCGAGGGCGGACCGTTTACTCTGCCGGAACATGTGCAAGACCTCCCGAGTATGAGTCTGGCGTCGCCCGGACCCGTACAGGCTGATCGCACAACCCTCCAGGATACGCCGAGCGCGCCGCGGATACTCGGCACAGGGAATGCATTGCCGGCGACGCGCCTGGAGCTGATCATCTCAGGGTTGGACAAGCAGGCCGTTTTCGAAAACTGGGGAATGCCGTGGAATTCATCGATACGTTTCGGCGGTCTGGCGTACTGCCTGGGCGGCAGATCGTTGTACTTCGGCGGCTGGTCGCCCCGTTACCTTGCAACGGAAATGGAAACGGCACCGGCGGATCCGGTCAAGTCGGCGTTTCCGTGGCCGCAAACGGTAGTCGACGATCTGAAGACGCGCTATTTTCTAGAGGCCGCGAGGCAGACGGGAACCTCGACATCCAACGACTACATCGCCGGCAAAATGCACAATTTCTTCCGCGAGAAGTTGTTTAACATGTACACCACGATTCCCAACTTCGTCCCTCTGAACGAACTGCCCGATTACGCGACTGAGGCTCCCGAAGACATGGGTCAAGGGATCAAGGACATCGTCTCAGGCGCCGTACCCCCGCCATACGCCGGTTTCCAGAATAGCCTCCGGGTGGACGCGCCGCTCGCGGTCCAAATCCTGTCCCGGCCCGGCTTCTTCCCGTTTAACAAATTCAGCAGCGTGCCGTTGGGAATCACAGCCGCACGGCGCGCGTTTGGGGATGCGACAGACAAGATCGGCAGCACGGACAAACGGGTCATGATCGTTCCGGACTGCCACGTCAAAGGACTGCGAACCCGGAGCTATACGGTCGCGACCGGCGCCACCGTTCAGGAGATCGATGGCATTTTTGTGCGAAGCAAGGATACCGGCGACGATTTTCTCGACATTAGCGGGGCGGTTCAGGGGAATACGCAACGGCGCCCTATTGTAATCCTCGCCATGGGAGCAATCGAAAGTGCACGGATGGCGCTTCTGACGCCTAGCATCGCGTCCGCCCCTAACGGCGGCCTCGTGGGCAACAACCTGATGGTCCACCTCCGAAAGAATTCCCAGTTCACAGTAACGATACCGCCGGGCCTCACCCTCAATGACATCGAACTGACTGCGTTGCTGGTACGTTGCCGGGCCAAAGTGAACGGCGTATTCGTGCACTATCATTTCCAGATCTCCGCGTCGGCGTTGCCCCAGGGCTCGGGTGCCGGCAGCTCGGACGCCCTGCTCTTTCAGAGTGTCCCGGACCTCGACAATATTCGTCACTTCGAGAATACGGCACCCGGTGAGATTGACGTTTCCATACGAGCCGTTGGAGAGATTCTTCCAAATCCGCAAAATAGCGTGACCGTTCCCACCGCACCCGGACAGGTGGACCTCGATGAGGCTCTTGTGCCACGTGCGACGGCAACACTTGTTCCCCGAACCTCAGCCGGAAACGATATCGATTTGCAGGTTATGAATTTAATGAATCAAGGGATCGATTTCCTCGCGCAAAATCTGTTTGGCGCGACTCCGGGCCCCAAATACACTCCGGCAGCGAACATCGATCCAGACGGGCTCGGAACGACTTTCCATGAATCCGGGACATTGCGCATGGGTGAAGACCCCGTTAAGTCCGTCGTAAATCCGGATAGCCAGTCTCATTTCGTCACTAATCTGTACGCCGGCGACGCCGCCGTGCTCCCGAACTGCGGTTCAGCAAACCCTGTGATGAATGGCGTGGCGATACGGCGCAGACTGGCGAGACGCCTCGTGCCCGAGGGCGACGCAGGACAGCCGTTGCGGCCTTTTGTCCAGTACCCGCCACCCGCGTCGCCGCCGCCGACAGGCACGGTGATAACGCTTTTCGATGGAAAGTCGTTCGCGAACTGGCGAATGTCCGGGCGGGGCACGTTCCACGTGATCGACGGTGCTCTGCAATCGGTGCCCAGCTTCGACCTCGGCATGCTCTGGTGCACTATTCCGATGCCGCAGAATTACGTGTTGGAGCTGGAGTTTTTTATTCGCACATTCCAGACGAACAGCGGCATCTTTATTCGTTTCAAGAATCCGGACGGAGTGCTTGCACCGGACGGCACTCCGTTTTCCAACCCGGCATGGTCGGCCGTCTACGGCGGCTTCGAGATCCAGATTGACAATAGTGGAGCGGGACAACCCACACCGGGAATGTCGATTCATCGTACAGGTGCCGTATACGCTGTCAGCTATCCCGGGAACCCGAGCGAAATCGCCGGATTCCCGGCGGCAACGAGTGGCGACTCGGTCACCCCGCAAGACGCGATTGTGCTCGGATGGAACCAGTACCGTATCGAGGTCTCGAATAATGTAATCAAGGTGGCGCTGAACGGCGCCAACACGGCGAAGTACACGATCCCCGATCCGGCCGTCGTACACTTTCCGGCTCCCTACGATCAGAATCGTGGCCGGTTTCTGGCTACTGAACCAACGTTTGTCGGGCTGCAGTCGTATTCAAACTACAGCTACACGACAGCGTTCCGGAATATCCGGGTTACCGTGCTCTAAATCGAAAGTCCCTCTCGGCATATCGCACGCAGTGTGGCTGTGGTTCAGGATTCCGAGTCGTCTTGCTCTCTATCTCGACCTGATTGTGCGGGTAGATAGAAAGTAGCAAGCGACCAAAGCGCGGAGTCTTCGGAGACCGGAATAGTGGCCCGGAGAACCTCCGATCCCTGGTGAGCCCACGGGCATTTTGAAGATCAGCCGCGAAATGACTCTAGACACGGCCCGTTAGGCCGCCTTCTTTGATGTTGCGTGCTCGCGTTCGCCCAGCGAGCGCGCCGGGCCTCCGGACTTCGTTCTTGCCCCGCTTCCTCTGTCCACAAAACTCATCGATCCAAGGACAAGTCACTCCCCTGTCAGAATCCAATCGATAGTTTTCCCGGAGAACGATTTCAACTTGAGCAGTATCTCGACCGTGGGCACACTCTGAGCCTTCTCGTACTTCGCGAGTTGTGCCTGGCTGATGCCGAGAATTTTGGCAAACGCGCTCTGCGTAAGGAGGTGCACCAGTTTCGGCAATGCGGGATGTACCGGCCACCACTACTTCGTCGCTCGGCGGGGGCCGTGCGTTAGGGCGCCAGCCCGAGCTTCGCGGCGAGCTGCGAATCTAGTTTTCTATACTCCTCACTACCGCGAATGTTATTCAGGCTTGTATCGTTACGCATCTCCCCAAGGGCAGTGTAACCGTGTTCGATCGCTTGTGCAAGCCAATTCAGTGCTTCCTTCCGCTCGTTTCGAAGAGAATAAATACAAGCCAGGTTGTAATATGCTTCGGCGTAGTTGGGGTCGATTGCAATTGCCTTTTTTTCTGCTTGAATTGCGTCGGAAATCGCACCGATCGCATCCAGGCTTATGCCCAGGTTGCTGTAGGCCTTCGCAAAATTGGGGTCGATCTGAATGGCCCTCTGATGAGCCGCGATTGCTTTTTCGTTATACTTTTTCTTGTCGTCCTGATTTTGAGCATCTTCTCCTTTAAAGTAATACAACACGCCGAGGCTCGTGTACGAGCGCGCATCGTAGGGGTCAAGCTCTCCGGCCTTTGTGAAATACATTATTGCATCATCTGTTCTGCGCTCCGCTGCAGCCGACAAACCCAGCTGGCGGTAAGCAGAGGCGGGTAAGTCTCCTGCTTTTTTCTGCAATCTTAGGAGTTTCTGTTGCAAGT
>WNEZ01016301.1_pt1 | contig 10133 bp, 13 predicted proteins | sample 5400521 | NCBI WGS metagenome assembly WNEZ01 (sample SAMN13153339, study PRJNA577476) | soil metagenome | isolation source: 120 cm saprolite under Douglas fir tree site 2 hole 1 replicate 1 | place: USA:California | collected 2015-04-18 | reverse complement strand
CCGTCGACGCCGCGCCACGTGCCCGGCGGGGCCGAGCGCCGTGGTCGCGCCGCCCCAGTCTAGCCCGCGTCGCCCACGGCGTCCACGCCGCCGATGCCCTCGAGCTCTCGTGCCGCCCGCGACCTCTGTGCTAACCTTCGCGTGATCGTGAGACGGATCTTGCGGATTCCTCTCGGTGCCTCCGATCAGCGCGCCGGCTGACCGGACTCACGCCCGGTGATGCGGTGGCGCGATTTCCCGGCGGCGATCGCCGCGTCGGGACGAAACTACGTGTGCGGGAGAGTGTCGCGGGCGTTTACGCTCCGCGTGATCGGGCCACTGACGAACGGGGGGTTCGCCGTGGGGACAACGCTGGCCATCGCCTGCCTCCCGACCTCGTACGACGTCCGTCACACGTGGGTCTCGTCGTTGGCGTCGGCGCGAACCAACCCGTCCGGGTACTTCTATCTCGGCACAACGCTCATGGTCGTCGCGGTGCTGCTCGTGCCGCTTCCCGGCCATCTGTCTCGACAATTCAGAACGCGAGGCCGGGTGAGTGTCGCGGGGTCGCTCCTGCTCTGGGTCGGGATTGTCGGCCTGTTTCTCCTCAGCGTCGAGACGACCGTCTTCCCTAATCCCGGTCGGACTCGTTTCGTCCATCAACTCTTTACCGCCATCACGCTCATCTTCTTGACGCTGGGGTTTCTCTCCTTCGGCGCCCTGGCGGCCTTTCGGGCCTGGATCACACACGCGACCCTGTTGCCGGCGTCCCTCGCGTGTGCGGTGTTGTTGATCCCGGCCATCGGCGCCGGTTTGACCCATCTGACAAGACTCGGCGTGGAGGCGCTCGGGTGGAGCTCCCTGCGAGCGGCGAAGCTCGAGACGCCGTTCTTTCTGACGCTTGTGTTCTGGGAGTGGGCGGCGGTGATCGCTCTCTTCGTCGGCGGCTACCTGACCGCCTGGGCCGCGCCTCGGGACGGTTCCCGTCCGCCGCCCTAACTAATGTGCGAGTGGATCAGGGCGCAGCTGGAAGTGCACGACCAGCGGGCTGGACAGCGTCTTGCCGGGCGCGCCGGGACTGGGCGCGTCGCCTTTGGCGAAGAAGCCCATCGGATACGGGACGCGCAGCTGGACGACCTTCCCATACGTCAACGCGTACAGCGAATCCGAGAAATTGCCGGTACCGATGGGCGTGTCGGGACCCAAACCCAGGATGTCGTGCTGGTCCACCCAGGTGTAGTAGGGGCCTTCGGCAGCGCCGTCTCTACCCGCAAATGATGGCCCCGGGAGCGGATAGAACGTCCAGCCTTCAGGGCACAGGTTGCCGTCCGCGGCCCCGGGTCCATTGAGGCGTCCCTTGCATCGGCGACGGTCGAAGCTGGCGATGTGACCACTCGCCAGTGTCACCCACGCCACGCCATGGCGGTCGACGTCGAACCCGCGCATTCCGTATCCGGGCGACGGGACCTTGTAGACTTCCGTCAGCGCGGTCTCCGGCGGATTTGGTCCCGGCTGTAGCCGTAGGACGTACCCGGGGTGGCCGATGTTCGACCCCCAGATCGAACCGTCAGCCGGGCTGTACGCGATGCCGTAGAAGCCGAGCCCGGTCCGCTTGTCCTTGGTGGGTTCTTCCGGCTGGTTGGGCTCGACATAGGCGTCGCGCTTGCCGTTGCCACTGGTATCGACGACGAGTGGCGTCCATCCCTGCGACTTCCCGGCGTCGCGAGTCGCCCAAAACATCTTGGTGTTGACCCAGCCGACGATGGCGAGCTCGTTCTGGAGGTTGTTGCTGAGCCACAGGGTGTTGTTGGCATCCTCGGCAAAATTCAAGTGGTGCGTGCCGAAGCACGTGTCGATGAACGTGAACTGCTTGCTCTTCGGGTCATACACCGTGACCTGGCGGGAGTTCTGGACGAACCCGTCCGGGGTTCTCGTGAGCGGGTATCCCTTCGCCGACGGATGGCCCGACGCTGCCGCGCAGTACGCCGGCGGATTCTTGGGCGAACGGATTTGCGCCGTGTAGTAGACCCGCCCGTCCTGATCCATCATCGGGTTGTGCGCGTTGACCCGCGAATCCCACACTTGTTCCGTGCCGAAGTACGGCGACGGCGCCACCACCGGGTTCGCGAGCGCCGAGCTGGGGGCGTCCTGATCGCGGATTGGCACCTTCATAGTGGTCTTGGTCACCTTGACCGGGTCCAGGATCGGCAGGTGATCCGTGCTCAGCTCGGCAGCGCCATAGATCGAGCCAAAGGCGTTGACCGTGGGTTTCCGCCGGTCGGTGGCGATCAGGTCGTGAATGTAGTACTTGGGGGACAACCAGTCGTACACGGTCACCACGATGTTGCGCTCCACCCCATGCGGCCGCGGCGGCACCGACGCCGGCAGCTCGCCCGCGTGGATGCGATCGGTCCACTCCGCCAAGCGGCGCACGTGCCCCCCGTCCGTCGTGTTCAGGGTCCCGATGGTCCTGACCATGGTGCCACCGCCTGGTCCGGACTGGAGCCGCCGCGCCCATGCCTCGACGGAGCTCCCGGACGTGCCCAACGCCGCGGGAATCTCACGCGTTGCCTTGTCGCCGAGCTGGTGACAGTTGCCGCAGCCATTCAGCTGGACGGCGTTGAGCCACTGCTCCTGACTCTTGAACGCCACCGGCATGCCATTGCCCTCGGGGCCTGTGCCGGGGAACATGCCCTTGTCCGGAATCTTGAGCATGGCGAACCAATAGATGGCGGGATAGTATTCCGCCGCTGCTGCGGCATTCCGCGCGGGCACGGCGTTCAGGTTCACGACCTGGCCACGGACGCTCCTGATCTTCGGCGAATCGACCAGTCCGTAGCCGCGCACCCACACGTTGTACGCAGCTTGTGGCAGGTCGGGAATCACGTAGCGCCCTTGATCGTCTGTGACCACGATCTTGGCGAACCTGGTGCCCAGGTCGGTCGTTTCCGCGATCACCCAGACGCCCGCTTCCGGTCCATGCTTGCCGGTGACCACCCCGCCGATGTCGTCGCTGTCGATCGGCACCGCGACGTGCGGCGCCTGTTGGGCATCCGGCCGGGTCGCCGGCCACGCGGCCAGCGACACGACGAGACCGGCCACCGCGATGCACGAGTACAACGATTTTTTCGTCACCATGTCTGCCTCCCGCGCCCAGCCATCAGCCGCCGGCGGCGCGCACCAGGGTCTCGCGCCCCGTCGCCATGTCGTCGAGCGTGCCGAAAGCCATCATGTAGTGGCCGCGGTAGCCTCCGCCCTCGATACGCGCGAACATCCGCCTGAAATCGATCGTGCCCTCGCCGGGGCGGAGGTGCTCCTCGTATCGCCCGTGGCTGTCGGCCACGCGCACCTCGCCGCAACGGCCGAGGTCCATGGCGTCGAGAAAGCCGTCGATGCCCTCGGGGACGAGATGCGCATGGTTGACCGTGAACGCCCAACCGAGGTTGGGCGACTGGATGCGACCGAAGTACTCGCGGCATTCCTCGAGGTTGTGGGCGAGGTAGCGGACCTCGGCGTGCTCGGGCTCCCGGTTGAGGTTTTCCAGAAGGAGCCGTGCGCCTGACCGTTCGGCGTGCGCGGCCGCGCGCTGGAGGCGCTCGAGGCTCGCCGCGCGCCGCGCCGCGTAGTCGCCGGTGAAGTGATAGCCCCCGTGGACGACGATCCACTCGGCGCCGAGGCGTCCCGCGAGGTCGATGTAGGTCTGTAGGTATTGCTCGGCGCCATCGGCCAGGAGCGGGGAGGTCTCCGCGACGTTGACGGCGGAGGCGGAGTGCAGGCCGAGGTGGATGCGGTGCCGCTCGCAGGTGGCGCGCAGGGACGCCACCCGCTCGGCCGTCCACGTAGCGGGCGCGTTGGGATGATCGGGTGCGCCCTCGAGGCACGCGTCGACATAATGGACGCCGTGAGCCGCCGCCCACGCGAGACCGTCCTCCACGCGCCGCCGCCCCCCCAGGTCCACGCCGATCCGTTCACGCAGCGTCATGACGGAGGAAGCTCGACTAGCGCGCTGCCAGCCCCGGCATCGCGAATCGCTGTTGATCGAGCTCTGCCACCAACGCGTGCGCCTGGCCCGGCGTGAGCGCCACCAGCGGGGGACGGACGGTCGTCCAGCCCGGGTCGGCGCCATAGTGGGCGATGGCGACCTTGAGCGCCGGGATCATCGGGAACTTCTGGAAGACCCCGCGAATCACGTCCAGGCGCGCCTGCTGGGCGTCGGCCTCGGCGGCTCGCCAGGTGTCGTAGAGACGCGCGATGGGCCCCGAGTGGACATTGGCGGTGGCGCTGATGCAGCCGGCCCCGCCGTGCCGCATGTTCTGGAGCAGGAAGGTCTCGGAGCCGGCGAAGACGTCGAAGCCGGCCTTCGCAAAGGCGTCGAGGAACGACTTCGTGTTGCTCCAATCACCTCCGCTGTCCTTCATCCCGGCGATCTGGGCCGGATACGCGGCGAGCAGGCGCTCGACGAGGCCGAGGGTAATGGGCACCTGCGCCACCGGTGGGATGTGATAGAGGTACACGCGCAGACGCGTTTCTCCCACGCGCTCGATCACCTCCGCGAAGCTCCGGAAGAGCCCGTCGTCGCTCACGCCTTTGTAGTAGAAGGGCGGGAGCATCAGCACGCCGCCGCAGCCCAGCTTCGTCGCGTGGGCGGTCAGCCGCACCGAGTCCGGCAGGGCGCAGCAGCCGGTGCCCGGCATCATCCGCGCGGAATCGAGCCCCGCTCCGACCAGCCGGTCGAGCAGGTCGATCTTCTCCTCGACCGAGAGCGAGTTCGCCTCGGAGTTCGTCCCGAAGACGGCGAGGCCCACGTTCTGGGACAGGAGCCAGCGGCACTGGCGTACGAACCGCTCCGGATCGGGTGCGAGGTCGGCTTTGAACGGGGTCACGACCGGGGAGAGCACGCCCTTGATGCGCGGGATGTCGGTCACGCTGTCGCCTCCTGTCGGCGGTCGGCCTAAGGCGCCTCCAGCCGTCTGCCGCACAGGATATACACGATGGGCTCAAACATGAAGCGCGTCCGCCGCTCTACAGCCCATCATCAACGTCTCTGCGTGCGCGGCGCCGGGCCAGCACCAGCGAGCCGGCAGACGTAGCGAAAGGTCGTGTAGTGCTGGCGGTCCGCATCCCAGGTCTTGATCCCGTCCGACAACCGCTCTGTGGTCGGCCCCACCCGCGAGAGCGCCTCTTTCGCCATCGCCGCCTGCTGCGCGGCCTCGCACTCGGTCTTCGTTTCGTATGAGGTCACCTTGTACATCGGGCCGGCCAGCCGCAGCGGCCCACTGGCTCGGTAGACGCCGATGTCGTGCCACAGAACCGTGACCTCGCGCGGCATGATCCCCGCATTCACCGACACCGGCTCCACCGGCTCGCCCTGGGGCTCGACCGCGGCCGTCGGCGCCGCCAGCCCTCGGACGCAGCCGAGGGTCATTATCGCCACCGCCGCGATCAGGGCTGTCCGCCCTGTCCATTTCAACATCGTAGCCTCCGTAGCGAGACTGCCGACACGCCGCGCTCGTCCGTTACCAGTTCCGGCGGCGCACGGTTGTCGAGTTCCGCGCCGAGTTCGCGCGGTCGACAGCATTCATGTGCGCGAGCCGCTCCGCTCCCTGAGCCACGGCGGCGGCGATCGTCAGGAAGTGATCACGTGATTCCTCGAGGGTCGCTCCCCCGTAATCGCAGATCCGCCAGCGCCATCCGGGGCGCGCCGGAATTGAAAACGCCGTCACTTGCATGCGGGCTTACCTCTCTCCTTGCGGGTTCCCGATCGACACGTTGAAACTGAACATCTCTTCCCGATAAGGAGAGGAGACGTAGCCGATCTCGAGGCGGAGTCTCGTGAGCTTCCTGGCGGTGAGCGCCTCAGCGGGAAACGCCACGTTAAGCGCCTGGATCGCCTTCTGCCCGGGGTCGAGCCATTCGCTGCCGTACGTGGCGAACCTGAAGGTCTCCTCGATCCGAGAGTCCTCGAGCTTCATGGGACGCGACTGGTCGTCGAGGTACTGGATCTTCGCGACCACCAACCGGACGCTGTGCGTCTCCGAGCTACTCCAGAGCCTGAGCGCTCCCATCAGTCTCGGCGGGGAGATGAGGCGGTCGGAGCTCCTCTCCACCCGCTGCACAACGCGCATGCCCGTGATCTCGCCGGCGATGATGCCGGCATGTACTTCCACCGCCGCCGGCGTGACGGCGTAGGTCGTGCCCTCGAGCGCCACGGACGCGGGCGCCAGCCTCTGGCCACCAGAGAATGCCTCGACGCTTACCGCCGGCGTCGCAACCCATCCACGCCGCTCTCCGTCAAGCACCTTGACCGTCCTCTCCCGACCCAGACGCTGATCCTCAGCGTCTGGCCGTCGCCTGTTGGCCGCTCAGCAGGGGCATTCAGCTAATCCTGGACCGCGCGACCTCGCGGACGAAGACTTGACTTCATACGCATAGCATACTATAAGTTATATAGTAGATAAAATACATATAACATTATGGCTTTCTTTCCTCGCTCGCGCAAGAGCAAGAGGGTGCGTATGTGCCTGGTGACCAGGGGGTCGGAGCAATGGAAGACCAACAGACGCTGAGGCAGGCGACGAAACTCTGGCGGGAGGCCTACCGCTGCCACATAGGGGGAAAGCTGGATCGCGCGATCGAGCTCTACCGGCACTCCATCGAGCTGTATCCGACGGCCGAGGCACATACCTTCTTGGGTTGGGCCATGAGCTTCCAGGGCCGCTTGGAGGAGGCCACCCAGGAATGCCTGCGCGCGATCGAGATCGATGCTGAGTTCGGCAATCCGTACAACGACATCGGCGTCTACCTGATGCAGCAGGACAAGCTGGACGAGTCGATCTCGTGGCTCGAAAAGGCTAAGCAGGCCAAACGCTACGAACCGCGGCAGTTCCCCTTCATGAATCTGGGACGGATTTACATCCGGCAAGGGCACTGGTGGGAGGCGCTCCGCGAATTCGAGGAGGCTGTGCGGCTGGCTCCACGTGACGTGCGCGCGGCGAGAATCCTTCACAGCCTACGCGCTCGGCTGAACTGACGCTACGCCAAAGGAATGCGTGAACGAGATGGCCTCTGACCTCATAGCGCTGGGAACTGTTCCCGCCGGCGAAGCGCCGGCGGCCGCGAGCGAGGGCGACTACGCCGGGCGGGCGTTTTGGCAGTGCCGGCGTTTTATCGCCCTCCTGCGTCACACGGTCGGCGCCGAGCCCGAGGGCGCCAAACTCCGGGTCCGGCGTTCCGGACCCGACTTCCATCCCTACGTCGAGGTCGTCGTCGAGTTCGACGATGCGAACCATGCCGCGCGCGCCTACGCGATTCGCTGTGACCGTGAGGCGCCGACGCGGTGGGATCAGGCTGCGGCCTGAGCGATGAAGCTCCTACTCATCCGCCACGCCGCGGCAGTGCCCAGGGGGACGCCCGGCGTTCCCGACGACCAGCGCCCTCTCACTCCCGACGGCAAGGCCAAGTTCCGCGTGGCCGCTCGAGGGCTCGCCCGGGTCACGCGTCGGCCCGACGTATTGCTGACGAGCCCGCTTCCCCGCGCCCGGCTGACCGCCGCGATCGCCGCGCGCGCCTTCGGGCACATCGCGCCCGCGATCCCAGAATCGCGCTCGTGGGCCACGAGCCCTTCCTCGGGGCGCTTCTCGCGCGCCTGCTCGGCGCCACCCAGGGCGAGCGGCTCGCGTTCGAGAAGGGCGGCGCGGCTCTGGTGGACCTTCCCAACGGTCCCGCCGCCGGCGGGCGGCTCCGCTGGTTCCTCAAGCCACGCATCCTCAGGAGCCTCGCCGGCCCGGCTGAGATCACTGCACCTCGAGTCGACCCCTGAGATGGCCGAACTGGTCTGGGCTCGACGGCCGTTTCGGATGCTGCACGGCTCCGAGCGGGATCTCAGGCAATAGATGTTGACACCCGCGTATTAGAGGTCCACCGTAGTTTCCGTTACAAGTTCGTGACGCGCCTTCGAGGCGGGATACTCGAACGCGCGCCGGCTTGAACGTTGCGACTGCACGTCGCGAGGTGCAGTGAGGTGCACCCCACGCTCCGCTAAGGGCTCCCCGCAGGCCGCCCTGTAGTCCCTACATCGTTCTGGCTCGCCCCGGCAGGTCTCGCTGCCACGGTTCGGTCTCTGAGACTGCGCCTCAGGCTCAGCGAGAAAGGTACGGTCGAAATGTCTCGTCCGACGACACGGACGCCCGTGGCGATCTTCAACTCCCACTCGGAGTTCGTCGACGCCCTCCGCGCGGCCCTCGATCGCGAGGGTTTGCCGACCGCCACGGCGCTCTTGGCAGAGATCCAGGATGGCACCCTCGATCTCGTCGCCTTCCTGGAGGTGCATGACCCCCGTGTGATCGTGTACGACCTTCCCCGTCCCTTCGAGAGGCACTGGAACTTCCTCCGGCTCCTGAGGCAGACCGACGCCCTGCGGAAGAGGACCTGGATCCTCACCACCACCGACAAGAAGGCGCTGGACGCGGCGGTGGGAGCGTCGGACGTGATCGAGATCGCCTTCGGCGAGCCCTACGACCTCGGCGCGGTCGTGAAAGCTGTGCACCATGCTCTGGCAGATGGGCGGCCGCCCAGGCCGGAGAGGCTACGCACATAACCCGTCACAAATCCCCCGAGACCGCAGCCGAGGCCAGCCAGCGAAGCCCGCGAAATCCTTGATCCACGAGGCCCCTGGGCTTGGCCCTTGATCGAGATTGAAAGCCCATGGAACTTGACAACCTGTGCGCGGGCGGTTCACTCTAAATTTGTTACAAGGTGGTGACGCGCTTTCTGGGCGGGATGCCTGAACGCGCGCCGGCTTGACCATAGCGACCCCAGGTCGCGAGGTGCAGTGAGGTGCACCCCCCGCTCCGCTGACGGCTCCCCGCAAGCCGCCTTCCCTGTACATCCCGGATCGTTGTGAATCGCCCCCGGCAGGTTTCGCTGCCACGGCTCAGCCTCCGAGTCGGCCCGACTCGACGAGGAGAGGGCACAGCTTCACTCCGCCATGACGAAGAGGACGCCGGTAGCGATCTTCTACTCCCATGGGGAGTTTATCGACGCCCTCCGTGAGGCGCTTGATCGCGAGGGCTTGCCGACGGTGACTGCGTTATTGGCAGAGATCCAGAGCGGCGCGCTGGATCTCGTCGCCTTCCTGGAAACTCATGACCCGCAGGTGATCGTATACGACCTCCCCCGCCCTTTCGAGAAGCACTGGAACTTCCTCCGGCTTCTGAAGCAGAACGCCGGCCTGAAGAAGAGGACCTGGATTCTCACCACGATCGATAAGGCGGCGCTGGACGCGGCGGTGGGAGCATCGGGCGTGATCGAGGTCATTTTGGGGGAACCGTACGGTGTCGCTGACGTCGTGGACGCCGTGCACCATGCCCTAAGAGGGGCATCTGCGCAAAGCCTGAGAGGGTAACATCTATGCTTGGCGACCCTTCGCATGACGGGTTGTTCCTGGGTGGTGTACGGGTCCTCGTGGTTGACGACTGTGAGTACGTCTGCTCCGCGGTGATCTCGATGCTCGAACACTACGGAGCGGCCGCGACGGCTGTGGCCACGGCCGCCGATGCGCTCGAGGCGGTGGAGCGCGAGCGCCCAGATGTCCTCGTGAGTGACTTGCAGATGCCGGGCCGGGGCGGCTGCTGGCTCATCCGCCAGGTTCGCGCCCTGCCGCCCGAGCGCGGCGGCGCGACACCCGCGGCCGCCCTCACCGGGGTCATCGGCCCGGAGCAGCGGGCCAGCATCTTGCGCGCAGGGTTCCAGTACCACCTCGAGAAGCCGGTCGCGCCACGCCAACTCGCCGGGGTCGTCGCGATCCTCGCGCTGAAGTGGAGTCCTCTCCTTCGTAACGAGTGACGCCCGGGCAGGGGAGCGTGTTCTTCGCTGTCCTTCCCTGGACGACCCGACCGGCGGTTCTGGCGCCTCCGACGGAGTAGCGGAGTCCCGGATCAGCCCCGCTGCAGACCTGCGTGGGATACTGCGACCTCCGGTCGCGCTGCGCCCTCATTTCAGTGAGGCCGGGCCGCGACCGCCTCCACCCGATGACTCGTATTCGTAGGTGTGCTGCGCGTCGCGGAGTCTCAGCCGTGTGTAGACGCCACTGGCGGCGGGCGCGTTGAACTCGAAGCCGCGGACGCCCGGGTCGATCGAGAGGAAGGACGTGGTGC
>WNEZ01015231.1_pt1 | contig 10133 bp, 9 predicted proteins | sample 5400521 | NCBI WGS metagenome assembly WNEZ01 (sample SAMN13153339, study PRJNA577476) | soil metagenome | isolation source: 120 cm saprolite under Douglas fir tree site 2 hole 1 replicate 1 | place: USA:California | collected 2015-04-18 | reverse complement strand
CTGCGGCCTGATGATCAGAACGACCGCCATCAGCGCGAAGATCGAAACCTTGGCCATTTCCGGCGCAAACAGCGATGTCATGCTGACGACAACGCCGACCAGAAGACCGGCCAGCACGGCGCCGCCAATCGATCCCATGCCGCCCACGACCGTGACGACAAACGCTTCAGCAAGAATGGTTCCACCCATTTCGGGAATGACGCCCTGAAGCGGTGCGGCCAGCAATCCGGCGAACCCGGCGATCGCGGTCCCGATTCCGAAAACGATCAGCCAGACCTTTGCAACGTCGACCCCAAGCACGCGGACAATCTGCGGATCGCGCGCACCCGCCCGGATGATGAGGCCAAAGCTGGTTTTTTCAAGAAACAGCCAAAGCGCCAGCAGCACGGTTGCGGTCGCGCCGATGACGAACAAACGATAGAGCGGAAAATAACCGACGCCGATATTCACGGCGCCCTGCAGAATTTCCGGCGTGTCAAACGGAAATCCGGTCTTGCCGAATGCGATGCGGACGAATTCGACTATCACGTAGCTTAGTCCGAACGTCAGCAGCAGCGGATAGTCTATTCCGCGGCCATAGAGCGGTCGTATCAAAACGCGCTCGACGGCAACGCCGAACAAGCCAACGAGCAACGGCACTGCGATCAGGCAGATCCAGAAGCTTCCTCCGAGCATTAGGATGTAAACCCCGACATAGGCTCCGACCATATAGAACGCACCATGGGCAAAATTGACCACCGTCAGCATGCCGAAGATCAACGATAGGCCAATGGCGAACAGCACATAGATCGCGCCCAACGCCAGGCCGGCAAACAATTGCAGGGCGATAAGATCGAGGCTTACGCCGGCCATGCGCTTCTCCAAAAGGAGTGTGCACCGGCACCGGGCACACACCGTTCACGACATCAGGACTTATGGCCGAGCTCCGCGCATGTGCGCAGATTTGCCTCATTGGGCTCGTCGGTGCTGATGACGTCAAAAACATCAGACTCGTTCTTCATATTCTTCGATTTGGACTGGATGACCAATACCGATTGGACCGACTGGTGGTCGCACTTTCGATAATATTGCGATCCCTTGTAGAAGTCGTATTTGAGCGCTTCCATCGCCGCGATCACCTTGTCGGTGTCGACGCTGCCCGCGTTCTTGACGGCGGTAAGGACCGTCCGTACGCCGCCGTATCCGAGCGCACCGTAGTCGGTCGGCAACTTGCCGTCATACATCTTGCGGAAGGCGTCATTGAATGCCTTGGTGGAAGCGAATTTATCCTCAATGCCCCAGTAGAACGAGCATCCGCCGATCACGCCCTCGAAGGCTTGCGGACCCGCAGCGACCCGGCTCGCATGAGAGAGCAGCGGTGCGATGATCTGCGTTGTCTTCTTCACGCCGAAATCAGTCGCCTGCTTCAGCACGATCTGCTGGTCGCGCCCAAAATTGCTGATGCAGAGAATATCGGGCTTCAGCGCCTGGATCCGCGGCAGCAGCGTCGAGAAGTCGGATGTACCGAGCGGATGGCGGATGTCGCCGAGGTTCTCGATGTTGAAGGCCTTGCCGACATCGAGGAAACCGCGGACCATTTCGTGACCGTAGGCATAATCGGCGGTGAGGAACGCAACCTTCTTGCCGAATTTTGAAAACGCGTAGCGGCCCACGGCCCCCGAGGTTAGATGTGGATTCAGCGCTTCGTGAAAGGTGAATTTGCTGAAGTCGGCTGCTTCGTTGATGGCATCGGACTGGCTGATCGAATTGAAGATGATGCCGCGCTCTTTGGTGACGTTGTTGATCGCGAGCTGCACGGCGGCGGAAAGGCTGCCGACCACGAAGTTCACCTTTTCCTTTTCGACCAACTCCAGGGTGCGCGTCGCCGCTTCCCCGGGATTAAGCTTGTCGTCGCGCACGACCAGTTCCGCTTTGCGCCCGCCAAGTCCACCCGCGTCGTTGAACTGGGCGATCGCCAGTTGTCCAGCGCGCACCTGATCCTGAGCTTCGGTCCCGTAAGGCCCGGTCAATGGAACGGGAAAGCCGATCTTGATGGTGGCTTCCTGTGCCTGCAGAAGATTAATGCGAAATGGTGAGACGGCGAGTGCCGCGCCTGTGCTCACCGTCGTCAGCAGACGGCGGCGGGAAATCGATCTTGATTTGGTGATCTTCTCGTTCATGGTTTGCTCCCCCTAAATATTGTTTTGGTTTTGTTGGCGGCGTCCTCGTTCAGAATCGTCCCAGCGCCGTCAGGATAACCTGAGGCGTCAGCGGAATCTCGGAAATAATGGCGCCAAACGGCTTCAGCGCGTCGTTCACGGCGTTCGCCACCGCCGCCGCGGCGCCCGCCGTGCCGGCCTCCCCTGCCCCCTTGGCGCCCAGTTCTGTCTCAAGTGTCGGCGACACCACGTGCCCTACATCAATATCGGGCATTTCGCCCGACATCGGAACCAGATAATCGGCCATGTTGGCGTTGGTCAGCTGGCCGCGCTCATCGTAGATGCACTTTTCGAACAGCGCGGCACCAAGCACGACGCCGCCCCGGATCTGCTCGTCCACCAGTTGCGGATTGATGATGGTGCCGCAGTCCTCGACCACCCAATGCCTGAGCAGTTTTACAAAGCCGGTGTCGGTGTCGACTTCAAGCCAGGAGGCCTGAACACCATTGGTGAAGGCGAATGGATATTCACGAGGCACGAAGTGGCGCGTCGCCATCAGTTCGGGCTGAATGCCCGGCGGCAGGGTGTCAGGCCGGAAATAGACGATTCGCGCTAATTCCTTCAGATCGATGCGGGGAGAGCCGTCATTTGCGTTAACAACTGTATTGTCGACGATGTCGAGTTCGGCCGGCGAGGATTGCAGGATGGCGGCCGCGACATCCAGGACATTCTTGCGTAGAATCTTCGCAGCCTGAAGCGCGGCCTCGCCGCCGATCCCCGCCCCGCGCGAGGCCCAGGTGCCGCCACCATAGGGCGTATTGTCGGTGTCGCCCAGAATGACCCGGACGCGCTCCATCGAGACGCCCAACACGCTGCCGACGATCTGCGCCGTGAGGGATTCAGAGCCCTGCCCCTGCTCGGTAATGCTGGTCTGGCAGATCACCGAACCTGACGCGTCCAACCGCACGGCAACGCCATCCTGTGACGAAATCCGGGCGCCACCAACGCCGTAGAACGCGGCGCTCGGATTGGTGACCTCGATGAAGCTGGCAATGCCGATACCGCGATGAATGTTCTTACTTCGCAATACCGCCTGCTCGGCGCGCAGCGCATCGTAATCCATCATCTTCATCAGCTTGTTCATCGCGGCGTGATGCGACAATTGCTCAAACCTCAGGCCTGAGGGCGACGCGCAGGGATAGGCGTCATCGGCAATCAGATTGCGGCGGCGGATTTCGACAGGATCCATCCCGATCCTCGCAGCCGCCAGATCGACCAGGCCTTCCGTCACCGAGCATGCAATAGGGTGGCCGACGGCGCGATACTGGCACATCACATTCTTGTTCTGGAACACGACGCGGGTGCGCGCGCGATAATTTTTGGTCACATAGGGGCCACCAACCAGGTTGACGACTTGGTTGGCTTCGATGGCACTGGTTCGCGGATACATCGAATAGGGGCCGATGCCGGTGAGATCATCGATCTCGAACGCCATAATCCTTCCGTCCTGCTTGACGCCAATCCGGCCTTTGCAACGATGGTCGCGCGCGTGAATATCGGTATTAAAACTTTCGACCCGGTCGGCGACGAATTTTATTGGCCGGCGCAACAGCTTCGACAGCGCATAGGTGGCCATCTCGTCAGCGTAAATGTGCACCTTGATGCCGAAGGAGCCGCCGACGTCTTTGCAGGCCACGCGAATCTGCGACTCCTCTAATCCCAGATGGAGCGCGGCGATGTTCTGTACCATATGCGGTGCCTGCGTGCCCTGGTAGATCGTCAGCCTCGCCTCGGCGGCATTCCAGTCCGCCAGCACGGCGCGAGGCTCCAAGGTCACGCCGGTATGCCGTCCAATGACGAAGTCCGCTTCGACCACTTGGTCGGAGTCGGCAAACGCCGCATCGACGGCGCCAGCGTCGAGGTTACGCTCGAAAGCGAGGTTGTCGCCAAGCGAGGCGTGAATGACAGGGGTCTCCGGATCGAGCGCGGTGCGCATGTCCGTCACCGCGTCCAGTTCCTCATATTCAACCGAGACGATATCCGCCGCATCCTCGGCCAGGGCGCGGCTGGTCGCGACCACGGCCGCGACGGCTTCACCCTGCCAGCAGACATGGTCGATCGCGATCGCGTGCTGGGCTGCAGATTTAAGACCCTTCAGGTGCGACAACACGCCAACCCATGGTGTGATAACGGCCGCCAGCTCTTTGCCTGTCACGATGGCGATGACCCCCGGCAAGCGCTTTGCCCCGCTGGCGTCGATCCCGATGATTTTCGCGTGTGCGTGAGGCGAGCGCATGAACACGACATGTCCCATGCGTGGCAGCTGCATATCGCTGACATAAAGCCCGCGTCCCTGCATCAGCCGCTCAAGGTTCGGCCGTGGGGACGACCTTGCCGATATAGGAATTCGGCCGATCCAGCACCGAGAGAATTTCGGGAGTTGCCGACGCGATGATCATGACCTGCGTCCGATGCGCGCCCGCGCCGTGGTCTCGACCGCATCGATGATGGCCTGGTAGCCGGTGCAGCGGCAGTAATTGCCGGAAAGATGCTCGCGGATCCGCTCCCGATCCGGCTCGGCATCCTGTTTCAGCAGATCTTGCGCGGCCATCAGCATTCCGGGTGTGCAAAAGCCGCATTGCAACGCATTGCGATTGCGAAAGGCGGCCTGCAGATCGGCAATCTCGCCGCTGTCGGACAATCCCTCGATGGTTTCGACAGATGCGCCGTGCGTCTGCACCGCCAGCATGAGGCAGGATCGAACGATCTCCCCATTCATACGCACCGTGCAGGCTCCGCAAACCCCGTGCTCGCAACCGACATGGGTTCCCGTTAGCTGCAGATGCTCCCGCAGAAAGTCCGCCAGATTGAGACGCGGCAGCACCTGCGCATCGACACGCTCGCCGTTGACATCGAGCGAGATTGACATGGCAGCGGTCACACAAGTCCCCCGGCATTGAGGTCGGGGCAGCCAAGAAGCGCGGACGCGCAACGGGCGAGCAACACCTTCGCAAGATAACGGCGCATGGAAGCGGAGGCCTGCTGATCATCCTGGGGGGCGAGTTCTTGAGCAAGCGCTGTCGAAGCATCCGACAATACTGCCAGCGTGATGGTGACGTTGACGAGTTTCCTCGCCGCCTTGGCTAATACCGGCCGATCGCCGACGGCAAAAAACGCCAGGCGAAGGTCCGCGAAGACATCGCGCTCAACGACTGCCTGCGCCGCCAGACCGGCGATAGCGTAGTCACCGTGCCGTCGTGCAAATTCGCGGAAGAAATGCACGGAATTATTTTGCCCGACCGGTAGCTCGACGGCGACCAATAATTCCTGCGGCGACAACACCGTCTCATAGATTCCCGTGAAGAAATCCACGGCCGCTATTCGTCGTTCGCCGCTCTGCCCGCGAACGACAATGGTCGCATCCAGCGCCACCATGCAGGCCGGCAGCTCGGAGGCGGGATCAGCATGCGCGAGGCTGCCGCCGAGGGTTCCCCTGTTGCGGATCGCCGGGTGCGCGACATGGGCAATTGCTTCCGTCAACAGAGGGGCGTGCGCGGCAATTTCGGGCGATCTTGCGAGATCAACATGGCGGGTCAGCGCGCCGACGGTAACAACATCGCGGCTTACCGCGATTCCCCGCAATTCGGCGATCTCGCCGATATCGACGATCAGTTCCGGAGAAATCAAACGCAGATTCATCGCGGGCATCAGGCTCTGGCCGCCCGACAGCACCTTCGCCTTGTCCCCGTGCGCACCGAGCAACTCCAAAGCGTTCACAACACTGGTTGCGCGTGCATAGCTGAAAGCCGAAGCTTTCATTGGCGTGATCTTCCCCGGCCGGATTTTGGCGTGTTTCTTGGATTAGACGGCGATGACTGACAAAGGTCAAGTTTGTTTATCGAGCGATTATTTCGGGTGACTCGACTTTCGGACTAGTCATAATGGCACCAGATACGCAGGGTTTGGTGCCCATCACAAAATCGGCCCCTAGGGAGGAGCAGACAATGAACCTGGGATTCTTTACAATGCCGATCCATCCTCTCGACAAGGATTGGCGGCTGTCCCTGAAGGAAGATCGCGAAGCCTTCCTGCTTGCCGACGAACTGGGGTTTACTGAAGCCTATGTTGGCGAGCACGTCACCGACAAGGCCGAGAACATCACGTCTTGCATTGCGTTCCTGGCGTGGATCGCAGCCGCTACCAAGCAAATCAAGCTCGGCACAGGCACCGTCAATATGCCGAACACCCATCCGGCCGCCGTTGCCGCCGGCATGGCAATGCTCGATCACATGCTCGACGGGCGCTTGATTTTCGGAATAAGCCCCGGCGGACTTATGTCGGACGCCGAGTTGTTCGGCAATCTCGATGCCGACCGCAACGAGATGTTTCTCGAAGCCATCAATCAGGTGCTGGATATCTGGGCCGGCGAGCCGCCGTACAATTTCTCCGGAAAATACTGGAACATCTCGACGCAAAAAACCCTGATCGAGGATATCGGCCAGGGATTTATTGCGAAACCGCTGCAGCGGCCGCATCCGCCCATCGTCGTGACAGCCGTCGCGCCATTCTCAAAGGGTGTCACCGAGGCCGCCGCGCGCGGCTGGGATCCGACGGCCGAGCCTGCGAACTGGCGCGTCGCCAAGAGCGTGTTTGTCGCCAAGGACCCCGCGACGGCAAAAGCCTATGCAACCGATCCTGACGGGCCCTACGTCTATTACTACCGTTCGTTGTTCACCAAGCTGAAAATAAACGGCCGCATCGAGCTGTTCAAGACCCGGCGCGATCAACCGGACGATGAGGTGACGCTCGAAATGATCTGCGACAAATTGATCATCTATGGAACGCCGGACAGCGTCGCAGATCAATTGCTGGCTTTTCAGGAAGAGGTCGGCACGTTCGGCACGCTATTATACGCCGGCAAGGACTGGAGGGACCGCGAGCTTGGCCGCGAGTCCATGATTCTGATGGCTGAAAAAGTCATGCCCCGGCTCAGCGCAGGCACTTCAAAACAATCCAACGCCGCGGAGTAGTCCGCAGCCAACTCGAGAAGGTGGGCCGTGGCTCTTACCGATCGCATTCCCTATCAGGCGCAAGTCGACCGGCCAAGACTGAGGCTGCCGGACGGCAAGAAACTTGCCGTATGGGTCATCCTCAATGTCGAGGAGTGGAGGATCGAGAAAGCGATGCCGCGAACCGTATTGAGCCCGCCGATGGGACAGCCGCTGTTGCCGGATGTGCCCAACTGGTCGTGGCACGAATATGGCATGCGTGCCGGCTTCTGGCGGCAGTTCAAGGCGCTGACCGATCGCAACATTCCGGGGACACTGGCGCTGAACGCGAGCGTATGCTGCTCCTATCCTCGCGTCGCTTCGGCAGCACTTGAGGCTGGCTTTGAATTCATGGGCCACGGATTCGTTCAAGGCCCGATGCACAAGCTTGCCAACCAGGCCGATGCGATCAAACGAGCCGTCGACTCTATCGCGGAATTCACAGGGAAGCCGCCGAGATCCTGGGAAAGCCCGGGCCTGACGGAAACCGACGACACGATCGACCTCTTGCGACTCAATGGCATTGAATACTTGGCGGACTGGGTCATCGACGACCTCCCGCAGGATATCGCGACGCCTCACGGCATCATGACAACAATCCCATACTCAGTCGAAACTAACGATATAGTTATTCATGCACTGCAACATCTCCCTTCCGAGCAATTTCTGAAGCGCTGCACCGATCAATTCGACCGCCTGTACCTTGAGGGCGCCACCAATGCACGGATCATGGCGATCTCGATTCACCCTTACATTACCGGTGTTCCCCATCGCATCAAGTATCTGGAAGCGCTGCTCGACTATGTCGTCGGCCATGACGGCGTCGCCCTGATGACCGCGAGCGAGATCGGCGACTGGTACCGAACCGAAATGTCGAAGTCATAGTCAAAACTCAACTCATCCAACGGCCTTAACCGGCGCGCGCGGGAGATTCACCGCGGTCCCAAAAACCTTCTCGAAACCGGCCAGGAAAGCGTCCAGCGCGTCACGGATCATCTGTTCCTTGTCCTCAAGCACCGGAGATTCGTAGATGTACTTGCGAACCCCGTAGTAAAAGATTCCGCTGTGAAATACCCACGCCATTTCGAGTTCGGCCGCAGTCGGCTTATTGTGCGGCGGTAGCCCCGCCTCATGTCGGCATTCCCTGATGACGCGCGTTAAAATCTTGTCCTGCACCACGCCGACGTACCATCGGTTGATGTCGAGGCCTTTCAGACCTGAATAGAGATAGATACGAAGCCATTTGCGGGTGAAGATCATATTGGTATACGCGTTGTAGAATTCCTGCAGCCGATCACGAATAGGCCGGGAGCGGTCAGCCAGCAGCTTCTCCCAGCCTGTATCGAGCGGCTCGAGATAAACAGTCCGATAGACCTCCTTGATCAGGTCGTCCTTGCTCGGAAAGTAACGATACAGCAGCGGCTGGGTGACGCCGAGCCGCCGCGCCAGATCGCGGGTCCCTCCCCCAAATCCTTCTTCCGAGAAGAATTCGGTCGCCTTGGCAACGAACTCCTTGCGGCGATCATCCGGCGATAGCCGCTTCTGCTTGGCACGAGCGCGCTTGGGGAATGCTTTCTTTATCATTTGGACCCTTTGGGCCCAGGAATGTCGCTGGCCGCGAGAAACCCTCCGTAACCGCCGCGAGCAAACAGCAGGGGCTCTTGCCGATTGTACGCATAGGCCTCGACCGCCCCTAGAAAAATGATGTGGTCGCCGCCATAATATCGATTGGCCGCGCGGCACTGAAAATTCGCGACGCTGTCTGCAAGAAGCGGCGCGTTGCCGAGACCTGAAGTCCATTCGACCCCGGCGAACTTGTCTTCCGAAGCTTTCGCGAATTTGGTCGCAAGCACCTGCTGCGATGCGCCAAGCACATTGACCGCGAAGTGGCTGGCGTTCTGGAAGATGCTCAACCCCTGCGAAAACATTCCCAAGCTCCAAAGCACAAGCGGTGGGTTCAGCGACACCGACGCGAACGAATTGCAGGTCAGCCCATAGGGCTTGCCGTCAGCCGCGACGGCCGTGATGATCGTAACGCCCGTGGCGAAAGTTCCCAGCGCATTCCGAAAATCGCGGGGATCAATCGCCGAACTGTCGCTGGCCAACTCATTGGCTGGATCTGGGGCAGTCGGATGCTTTGGCGCGTCGTTCATTCGCCGGCCTCAAAGGGTCAGGTTTTCGGACGGCAGGCCAAGCGCAACGCGGCCGTAATTGGTGGCGGCCGCATCGAAATTGAACGCGATGTGCGAATTGATGGCGTGGGCATCGCGAAACTGCCGCTGCAGAGCTCCTGTGGTGAACAATCCCCGCGCGCCGCTGGCCGCGAACAGCAAAGATACGGCTTCCGTGCAGAGATTGACGGAATAAGCTCCATCGCGCCGCACTTTGGTCTTGGCGGCCATGTCCGGAACATGGCCGCGCCTGGCATTGGCCATTGCCTCGATGCATGTCGAGCGCATGATCAGACGGGCTGCATCGATCTTCGCGGAGGCTTCGGCAATCTTGATCTGCGTGCTCTGAAGGTCGCCTAATTTGGCGCGATTATAGGTCGATGCGCGATGCCGCGCGAGATCAACATAGTCGTCCAGACAGGCTTGCGCGTTTCCGAGAGCCACGCCGGAAAGCACATAAGGAAACAACGAGAACACCGGCAGCGCATAAAGTGCATTCGGATTAGAAGCGCTCCCCGGCGTCGGCCCACCATCGAGATCGCTCACCGCCAGCGTCATCGGCTCCGCAACAAACGCATCGTCGACTTCGACATCGTTCGATCCTGTTCCGCGTAATCCGGTCGCGTTCCAGGTGTCCTTGATCTTGTAATCGCTTTTATTGAGCAGAAAGATCCGATATTCGATCCCGTCCGCTTCGTCGTCGGACGAAACAACGCTGGCCAGCATATTCCATTCGCTGGCATCCACGCCGGACGAGAACGGCCAACTGCCTCGCA
>WNEZ01008147.1_pt1 | contig 10134 bp, 8 predicted proteins | sample 5400521 | NCBI WGS metagenome assembly WNEZ01 (sample SAMN13153339, study PRJNA577476) | soil metagenome | isolation source: 120 cm saprolite under Douglas fir tree site 2 hole 1 replicate 1 | place: USA:California | collected 2015-04-18 | reverse complement strand
CGCGTCGCCGCGGTCGGCGAAATCATGTTGACGCGGATGTCGTTCTTGCGGCCCTCTTCCGCCAGCACATTCATCAGGCCGACCATGCCGGTTTTGGCCGCGCCGTAATTGGCCTGGCCGAAATTGCCGAACAGGCCTGACGACGACGTGGTGACGACGATGCGGCCGTAATTGCGCTCGCGCATGCCGTCCCACACCGCCTTGCAGCAATAGAAGGTACCGTTGAGATGGACATCCAGCACCTTGGCGAAATCAGCGATCTCCATCTTCGCAAATGACTTGTCGCGCAAAATGCCGGCATTGGCGCAGAGCAGATCGACGCTGCCCCATTTTTCCGTGGCCTTGGCGACCATCGCCTTGACCTGCTCGAAGTTCGAGACATCGGCGCCGTCGGCCACCGCCTCGCCGCCCGCTTTGCGGATTTCCTCGACCACGGCTTCGGCCGGCGTCAGCGAGCCCCCGGTGCCGTCGCGCGCGCCGCCGAAATCGTTGACCACGACCTTGGCGCCGCGGCTTGCCAGCCCCAGCGCGTGCGCGCGTCCAAGACCATTGCCCGCGCCGGTGACGATAGCGACGCGTCCGTCAAACCTGATTGTCATGAGTAAAATTCCCGGATCCGGTTCTGTCGTCATGCCCGGGGGCCTGTCCCCGACCCGATCGGGGATGATCCGGGCATCCATCAAAAGAAAAACATTTTTGATCAGTGATGGATTGCCGGGTCAAGCCGGCAATGACGGTTGGTGGTTAAGCGAAATAAATCAAGCCGATCCAGTCGGCCACCAGCGCGGGCTTTTCCTCGCCCTCGATTTCGACGGTGACATTGGTACGCGACTGCAGTCGATTTCGACGGTGACATTGGTACGCGACTGCAGCTCCTTCGGCTTGCGCAGCTTGGCTTCGACAAGCGTAAAGTGGCCGCGGACGCGCGAGCCCGCGCGCACTGGGGAAATGAATCGCAGTTTATCGAAACCGTAATTCACTCCCATCGTCGTGCCTTCGATCACCGGCATCACCTCATACGACATGATGCTCATCAGCGACATGGTCAGGAATCCGTGCGCCACCGTCGTGCCATAAGAGGTTTCGCGTTTGGCGCGCTCGGGATCGACATGGATGAACTGATGATCCTCGATGACATCGGCATAGAGGTCGATCCGGTTTTGGTCGACCAGATGCCATGACGACACTCCGACCTCCTGGCCGACCATGTTCTGGTAGGCTTCAAGCGAAACCGGCGGCTTCTTCCAGACTTCGTTCATTGCTCAATTCTCCGGCGATCCGGCCGACCGCAACGTCTGCAATTCCGGAAACTCCTCTTCGCGGAATTCCTGGCCGCGCAGCGGGTCGTCGCGATCATTGTCGTGCTCCAGCCGGCGCAACTGCACCCGGCGGATTTTGCCGGAAATCGTCTTCGGCAATTCCGTCACCAGTTCGATCCGCCGGATGCGCTTGAACGGCGCCAGCCGCGTATGCAGGTGCGCAAAGATCGACAGCGCGGTCGCCGGCGAACGCGCCACGCCCGACACCAGCAGCACATAGGCCTTGGGGATTGCCAGACGAATGGGATCGGGACTGGGAACCACCGCGGCCTCGGCGACCGCTTCATGCTCGAGCAAAATGCTCTCCAGTTCGAACGGGCTGATGCGGTAATCGGATGATTTGAAGACGTCATCGGAGCGGCCGACGAAGGTCAAATAGCCCTCGTCGTCGGCGAACACCACGTCGCCGCTGCGATAGAGATCGCCGTCGGCGCCGCTCAATGTGCCGTCGTCACGCTGGTAACCCTGCATCAGCCCCGCCGGCCAGTCAGCTCCGAGCACCAGGCTGACCTCGCCTTCGTTCGTCACCTGTCCGTCGATATCGGTGATCTGCACCTGATAACCCGGCAACGGCCGGCCCATCGATCCGACCTTCACCTTCTGTCCCGGCGAATTCCCCGCCAGTGCCGTGGTTTCGGTCTGGCCGTAGCCGTCGCGGATCGTCAGCCCCCAGGCCGCGCGCACCTGATCGATCACTTCCGGATTGAGCGGCTCGCCGGCACCGCAGACCTCGCGCAGCGATACCTTGAAGGTCGCAAGCTTCTCCTGGATGAACAGCCGCCACACCGTCGGCGGCGCGCAGAGCGTGGTGACGCCGCAGCGCCCGATGGTCGCCAAAAGTCCCTTGGCGTCGAAGCGCGGCTGATTGACCACGAACACCGTGGCGCCGGCATTCCAGGGCGCAAAAAAGCAGCTCCAGGCGTGCTTGGCCCAGCCCGGCGAGGAGATGTTCAGATGCACATCGCCCGGCTGCAGCCCGAGCCAGTACATCGTCGACAGCCCGCCGACGGGATAACTGCGCTGGCTGTGCCGCACCAGCTTTGGCTTTGCCGTGGTGCCGGAGGTGAAATACAAAAGCATCGGATCGTCGGCATGGGTGGGCCCGTCCGGCTCGAAGGTTTGCGGAAAATCCGCGGCCTGTTCGTAAGCCAGCCAGCCCTCATGCTTTGATGAGGCGCTGACGACGATGCGAACGAGGTGGTCGCCGCCGAGGCCGGCAAATTTCGCGACCTGATCCTGCGATGCCACCACGACCCTGGCGCGGCCGCGGTCGAGCCGGTCGCGCAGCTCGTCCGGCGTCAGCAGCGTGGTCGCGGGGATCACCACCACCCCGAGCTTCATCGCCGCCAGCATGGTCTCCCACAAAGGAATGACGTTGCCGAGCAGCAGCAATAGATGATCGCCGCGTTTCAGCCCCTGCGCCCGCAAAAAATTCGCGACCTGATTGGAACGGCGCGACAGCGCTTCGAACGACAGTTTTGTCTCTCTATTGCTGCCGGCGTCGACGATCCACAGCGCCGCGCGGTCCTTGCTCTGCAGATTGCGCGCCAGCTCCGCGTCGAACCAGTCCAGCGCCCAGTTGAACGGCACCGGATCCGGCCAGCGGAACTCCGCGACGGCGGTATCGTAGTCGGAACGATGTTTGAGCAAGAATGCGCGCGCTTCCTGGAAGGTCGTCATGTCAAATCTTAACCGCTTTCGCCGCGCCCACAACCGTCATCCTGAGGAGCCGTGCCCTTGCGCGGCGTCTCGAAGGATGGGCCACACGCACTGAACTCCTCATCCTTCGAGGCTCGCTTCGCTCGCACCTCCAGCGACAACGGCAAAGCCGTTGCGCGGGGATGACGGCCATCACTTGCTCGCCAACCCGCGGACGTGCTGAATAATCCCCGAGAAATCCACCCCGCCATTTCCCGCGGCATCGAACGCCTTGTAGATTTCCTGCGCGTGTTTTCCGAGCGGCGTTGCAGCACCCGCGGCGTTGGCCGCATCCTGCGCCAATGTGAGGTCCTTCACCATCAACGCCGAGGCAAAGCCCGGTCTGTAGTCGTTGTTCGCAGGCGACGTCGGCACCGGGCCCGGCACCGGACAATAGGATGTCAGCGACCAGCATTGTCCCGACGAGGTCGAGGCGACGTCGAACAGCGCCTGATGCGACAACCCGAGTTTTTCGGCGAGCGCAAAGGCTTCGCTGACCGCGATCATGGAAATTCCCAGAATCATGTTGTTGCAGATTTTCGCCGCCTGGCCAGCGCCGGCGCCGCCGCAATGCACGATCTTCTTGCCCATTTTTTCCAGCACGGGCTTCGCCGCTGCAAACGCTTTGTCTTCGCCGCCGGCCATGAAGGTCAATGTCGCGCCCTTGGCACCGCCGGTGCCGCCCGACACCGGCGCATCGACCGAGGCGATGCCCTGTTTCGCCGCCAGCGCATGGGAAGCCACCGCGCTTTCGACGTCGATGGTCGAACAATCGATGATCAGCGCGCCTTTTGCCATTGACGGAACGACTTCGTTCCACACCGAGAGGACATGCTTGCCCGCGGGCAGCATGGTGATGACCGTGTCGGCGCCCTTCACCGCGGCCGCAGCGCTGTCGGCGATCGCAGCCCCATCCGCTTTCGCCTGGTTGCGCGAAGCCTCCACCAGATCGAACGCGATCACCTTGTCGCCGGCCTTGACCAGATTGGCCGCCATCGGGCCACCCATGTTGCCGAGGCCGATGAATGCGATGCTTGCCATGTCTAGTCCCCTCCGCTCAAGGCGTCTCTATTTAGTTTTATCGAACACCAGCTCGTCGGCGCCGATTGCCGCGAAGTAAGGCGCGACCATCTCCGGCGTCACATCCTCGATTCCTGGCGGCGACCATTTTGGATTGCGGTCCTTGTCGATCACGGCCGCCCGCACGCCTTCGCGAAAATCGTCGCTGGCGAACACTTGCAGCGCGGCACGATATTCCCGCACCAGACATTCTTCCAGCGAGGACGATTGACGCGCCAGCCGCAGCAGTTTCAAGGTGACCACCATGCCGCGCGGCGACTTCTCGTTCAATGTCTTCAGTGTCGACTGCGCGAGCTCCGAACCATCCCGCTGCAGGGCTGCGACGATATCCTGCATTCGGTCATGGGCAAACCAGCCGTCGATATGCGACTGCATCGCCGCCACGGGTCCTGACGTCTCGCCGGTCGCAAACCCATCGATGATGGTCTTGATTTCGTCGGACGTCGCACCGGCGCGAACCCTGGTGAGCGCCTCGCGCAAGGCAGCCAATTTACTGGATGGCACGACCGCGTCGGCAAAGCGGGCATGGATCGCGTCGGGGCCGTTCATGGTCTGGCCGGTCAATCCAAAATAGGTGCCGATCTCGCCCGGTGACCGCGACAGCAGCCAGGTGCCGCCGACATCGGGAAAGAAGCCGAGCCCGACTTCCGGCATCGCAAGTTTGGTGCGCTCGGTGACGACGCGGTGACGGCTGTGCGCGGACAGACCGACGCCGCCGCCCATCACGATGCCGTCCATGAAGGCGACATAGGGCTTTGGAAATTTGGCGATGCGCGCGTTGAGAATGTACTCCTCGCGCCACAGGACCCTGCCGAGATCGCCGTGAACCTTTGAGCTTTCATACAGTGCGCGGATATCGCCGCCGGCGCACAGGCCGCGTTCGCCGGCGCCTTCCAGCAGGATCGCCGACACCGCCGGATCAGCCTCGAACGCATCGAGCGCCTTGTCGATGTCGCGAAACATCTGAAGCGTCACCGCATTGATCGATTTCGGCCGGTTGAGCCTGATAACTCCCACAGCGCCCTCGCGCCGCGCGATCAGGTCGGGTTCGGCAACAGCGGCAGCTTGAGCCGTCATCGCGCGCCCTCGATCAGCTTGCGTGAAACGATCAGCCGCATGATTTCGTTGGTGCCTTCCAGAATCTGGTGCACGCGCAGATCGCGCACGATTTTCTCGATGCCGTATTCGCTGAGGTAGCCGTAACCGCCATGCAGTTGCAGCGCCTGATTGGCGACCTCGAAGCCAACGTCGGTGCCGAAGCGTTTTGCCATCGCGCACAACATGGTGGCGTCGGCATCCTTGCGGTCGAGCGCTGCCGCCGCGCGCCACACAAAGGTCCGCGCCGCCTCCAGTTCGGTCGCCATGTCGGCCAGACGAAATTGCAGTGCCTGGAATTCATCGAGGCGCTTTCCAAAAGCCTTGCGCTCTTTCATGTAGGCCAGCGACTTGTCGAGCGCGCATTGCGCCCCGCCGAGCGAACAGGCCGCGATATTGATGCGGCCGCCGTCGAGCCCGGCCATCGCGATCTTGAAGCCGATGCCCTCGTCGCCGAGGCGATTGGCGACCGGGACGCGCGCATTCTCGAAAATCACCGCGCGCGTCGGCTGCGCATTCCAGCCCATCTTGCGCTCGTTGGCGCCGAACGAAAGCCCCGGCGTATCGCCTTCGATCACCAGCGCCGAGATGCCGCCGGGTCCGTCGCCGCCGGTCCGCACCATCACCACATAGAGGTCGCCCTTGCCGGCGCCCGAAATGAACTGTTTTTGGCCGTTGAGCACATAATGGTCGCCATCGCGCACCGCGCGGGTGCGCAGTGCCGCTGCATCCGATCCGGAACCCGGCTCGGTCAGGCAGTAGCTCGCCAACAATTCCATGGTGCAGAGTTTTGGCAGCCACTTCCTGCGCTGGGTGTCATTGCCATAGGCGTCGATCATCCACGCCGCCATGTTGTGGATCGAGATGAACGCCGACACCGTCGGACAGCCCTGCGCCAGCGCCTCGAAGATCAGCGCCGCATCGAACCGCGTCAGCGCCGAACCGCCGACATCGTCGCGGATATAGACGCCGCCGATGCCGAGCGTCGCCGCCTCGCGCATCACGTCGACCGGAAAATGCTTCTCCTCATCCCACCGGATCGCATGCGGCGCGATTTTTTCAGCGGCAAAATCCCGCGCCATGTCGCGAACCGCAATCTGGTCCTCGTTGAGAGCGAACAGCATCGCGGGTTGGCTTTCCCCGGTCAATTCATGGTCGGTATGGAAAACTCCGCGCCTTCCTTGACGCCGGAGGGCCAGCGCGCGGTCACGGTCTTGGTCTTGGTATAGAAGCGGATCGAATCCGGACCATGCTGGTTGAGATCGCCGAAACCGGATTTCTTCCAGCCGCCAAACGTGTAATAGGCGATCGGCACCGGGATCGGCACGTTGATGCCGACCATGCCGACATTGACCTTGGCGGCGAAATCGCGCGCGGCGTCGCCGTCGCGGGTGAAGATCGCAACGCCATTGCCGTAGTCGTGGTCGGACGGCAGCGCCAGCGCCTCGTTGTAATCGTGGGCGCGCACCACCGACAGCACCGGTCCAAAAATCTCTTCCTTGTAGATCCGCATGTCTTTTGTCACATTGTCGAACAGGCAGCCGCCCATATAAAAACCGTTCTCATAGCCCTGCATCTTGAAGTTTCGGCCATCGACCGCGAGTTTTGCGCCTTCCTGGATGCCGATCTCGACATAATTCTTGACGCGATTAAGCGCTTCCTTGGTCACCAGCGGACCGTAATCCGCCGACGGATCGATCGAGGTGCCGATCTTCAAGGATTCGACCCGCGGAATCAGTCTCTCCATCAGACGATCGGCGGTGGTCTTGCCGACAGGCACCGCGACCGAAATCGCCATGCAGCGCTCGCCGGCCGAGCCATAGCCCGCCCCGATCAAGGCATCGACGGTCTGGTCCATGTCGGCGTCCGGCATCACGATGGCGTGGTTCTTGGCGCCGCCAAAACATTGCGCGCGCTTGCCGGTCGCGGCGGCGCGCTCATAGATATATTGCGCGATCGGCGAGGAACCGACAAAGCCCACCGCGCGGATATCGGGATCGTCGAGGATGGCGTCGACCGCTTCCTTGTCGCCATTGACGACGTTGAGGATGCCCGGCGGCAGGCCGGCCTCGATCATCAGCGCCGCCAGCGCCATCGGCACCCCGGGATCGCGCTCCGACGGCTTTAAGACGAACGCGTTGCCGCAGGCGATCGCGGGCGCGAATTTCCACATCGGGATCATCGCCGGAAAATTAAACGGGGTGATGCCGGCGACGACGCCAAGCGGCTGCCGCATCGAATAGATGTCGATGCCGGGGCCGGCGCCTTCGGTGTATTCACCCTTCATCAGATGCGGAATGCCGCAGGCGAATTCGACCACCTCGAGGCCGCGCTGGATATCGCCCTTGGCGTCGGGAACGGTCTTGCCGTGCTCGCGCGCCAGGAGATCGGCGAGCTTGTCGTAATCGCGCTGCGCCAGTTCAAGGAACTTCATCAGCACGCGGGCGCGGCGCTGCGGATTGGTCGCGCCCCACTCCACTTGCGCCGTCTTGGCGTTTTCGACCGCCGCGCGCAGCTCGGCCTTGGAGGCCAGCGCGACCTGGGCCTGGACGTCGCCGGTCATCGGCTCAAACACGTCCGCGAACCGGCCCGAGGTGCCCTTGACCTCGCGGCCACCGATAAAATGTCCGATTGTGCGCATGCGCTCCTCCAATACCTTTGCAATACCTTTGCAAGTCCCGGTTTTGGCGGCATCTTGCAGCCTTTGCAGCGTTTGGGAAGGGTTTCTACGCGCAGCGCATTTGCGAAAATGCGGGCATAACTCGTGTTTTGCCGCCCCTTACGACCAATGTCGAATGCAATTGCCGCGAAATCTATTCAGTGCCGCGCTGACGGTGCGGTTCTTTTGGGGCTGGATTTCTTCGCCACCCGCCTCAGTGGCGCGGCGCGATCGAGCACGGCGTCGCGCCCGGCGCCGAGAATTTCGTCGGAAAAGTCCCCATTACCGGCGACGCGGGCCAGCACCAGCGTCCCCATCATGGTCGCAATCGCAGCCATCGCCTGTTTTCGCGCGGCCTTGCGCGGAACTTCCGGGATCTGCTCGGCGAGCATGTCGATCATCCGTTCCAGCCTGGCCGCAAATGCCCTTCGGGTCTTCGGGCTCTCGCGGGCGATTTCCGCCCCCAGCGTCGGGATGGCGCAGCCATTGCCGGGATCGTCGCGATGCAACGGCGTCAGATAGGAACCCACGATCGTCGCCAGCCGTTTCTCCGGCGGCGTCGCTTCGGCGAGCTTGCGCCAGCGCTCCGTCCCCCGATCCATCGCATAAGCGAAAGCCTCGATCACCAGCGCTTCCCGGGAATCGAAATGGGCGTAGAATCCGCCATGGGTGAGGCCCGCTTCCTTCATCAGATCGGCGACGCCGATGCCATGCGCGCCCTTCTCGCGAAGCCGCACCGAAGCCTTCTTCACGATCCGCGCGTGGGTCTCGAGCTTATGTTCCTTAGAATAGCGCATCGCAATCCCGCAAGATATTTGCCCATAAGATGTTTAAGGTCATATAATAGCATCTGTTGCCGAAAAAGCTGCACCTTATTTCATTTCGCCTGCAACATTACGATTCTTACATTAAGTCCGTGCGAGGGGGCAAAGCCTAACGGTCTTGACAAGGTCCCCGATTTACCCGGGAACTGGCATGATCGACGCCTACTCGTGCGCCACCAATTGCGAGACCCCCCATGGACATGCTCAATCCCTATTGCGGCGTCGATCGCGACCCGCGCGGCGTCGTTCGCCTGACGATCTGCAACGCCGGCTCGCTCAACATCCTCGGATCGGCCGCCATCAACGGCGTCCGCGAGGGGCTGGAGCAGCTTGCGACCGAACCGTCAATTCGGGTGCTGGTGATCGCCGGCCAGAGCGAAAAGAGCATGATCGGCGGCGCCGATATCAAGGAGATGGCAAAACTCGATCAGGCCTCGGCGGAAAAGTTCATCACTGGCCTGCGCGACCTCTGTGAAGCGGTGCGGGCGTTTCCGGCGCCGGTGATCGCGCGGATGCCCGGCTGGTGCCTCGGCGGCGGGCTCGAATTCGCCGCCGCCTGCGACTTCCGGATCGCCGCGCAGGACGCCAGATTCGGCATGCCCGAGGTCAGGGTCGGCATTCCCAGCGTGATCCACGCCGCGCTGCTGCCGCGGCTGATCGGCTGGGGCCGCGCGCGCTGGCTGATCATGACCGCGGAGAATATCGATGCTCCCACAGCGCTCGCCTGGGGGCTGGTCGATGTGGTCGCACCGGGTGGCGGCCTCGATGCCGCGGTCGAGAACACCGTGGCGGCCCTGCTGGAGTGCGCTCCAGAAGCATTGCGCGCGCAAAAAGCCCTGCTCCGCCAATGGGAAGACCTGCCGCTGAAGGAATCCGTCGACCTCAGCATCGGCGTATTCGGGCGGGCATTCCTGACTGGCGAGCCGCAGCGACTGATGCAGGGGTTTATCGACCGGAAGCGGTAGCGAACCGGACGCAGCGACGGTCCGCCGTTCGCCAAAAGGAAGTCGTCATGCCCCGCGAAAGCGGGGCATCCAGTAATCACTGAGCTCGGCGTTTACTGGATCATCCGCTTTCGCGGATGATGACAGTCGAGGCCGTTGGAGCGCAGCGGCCTGACCGCCGGCCTTTTCACTTCACGACAAATTATAACTTCACTACCGTTGTAATTTTTGCAGCGCATCATATGATGAGTGTCATTCAAAATATACTGCGCTCCCGAGCGTGAAAATTGAGGAACCTCCCATGGCCACAGCTTCCGATCCGGTCGTCATCGTCTCCGCCGCCCGCACCCCGCTTGGCCGGTTCATGGGCGATCTCTCCTCTTTCAGCGCGCACCAGCTCGGTTCCCATGTGATCGGCGCGGCGGTCGAGCGGGCCAAATTGTCGCCTGAGCGGATCGACGAGGTGTTCATGGGCTGCGTGCTGCCGGCCGGACAGGGCCAGGCCCCGGCGCGGC
>WNEZ01006692.1_pt1 | contig 10134 bp, 7 predicted proteins | sample 5400521 | NCBI WGS metagenome assembly WNEZ01 (sample SAMN13153339, study PRJNA577476) | soil metagenome | isolation source: 120 cm saprolite under Douglas fir tree site 2 hole 1 replicate 1 | place: USA:California | collected 2015-04-18 | reverse complement strand
TGACTCAGGCTTTAGCCGTTTTTCTAATCTCCAGGTTGAATGTCCTGCCGCTTCATCGTCCTCCGACAAAATCCACCACCTGCCGCACCCATGGTGTCACTCCGACCGGCCTTGCACCTAGGGCGAAAGGATTTGATTGCCCTCCGGGGCCGTTAGCTGAACTTCGTCAGGGCGATCGGTCTCGCTTGCGGCACGAACGACTGTCACGGTGCACGGCGCCTCGGCGGTAATTCGGGCGCTAACCTTGGCGGAAGCGCCCCCCGTCGTCGATGCACCGATGATAATGTGATTCACTTTGTTCGACCGTGCAAAATCCAGAATGGCGCCGGCAACATTTCGTGACTCAAGAAGATGGTAGGTGATCTTTCCCCTTGGCAGCTGGAGCGGCCGCGCCCAGTTTCTCAACTCGACCAACCTTTGAACGTGAATATTGTCCCCCGCCGCATCGACGTTCTCGTCGATAGCGATGAGGGACGTCGGCACTACGCTGACGGAGGCGAGACGCGCTCCCGGCATGTTCGCGAGCACCGATGCGCTGGCGTCGAGCAGAGCGTGCCTCACCTCATCAAGGCCGGGACGCAGATTGACTGCCACCAGAATGATGGGAGCACGCGGGGGGGATCTGGTCGCGCTCGCAACGATCTCCCGCATCGTCAGTGCCGCACGGAGCCTTCGCGCGAGGGTCGTTCGGAAGTCGCTCTGCTGTATGCGCTCGGCGCGTTCGGTCAGCACGACAAGGTCCGGATGGCGCAGGTCGAACATCAGATCCTCGGCGTGCGCGTAGCGGGCATCGGGCAGGGGTTCGAGACACTTGAGAATGATCTCCTGCAGGCCCGGTGGAATATCAGGCCGTAAGGCGCGCGGCGGAATCGGATCGCGCCATATGCGGCGACGCACCTTGCGCATGCGTGCGGGCACTCCGAACGGAAGCCGCCCCGTCGCGAACTGGTAGAGGATCGCGCCAAGCGCAAAGATGTCGCTGCGCTTATCGGACCGGACCCGGAAGAGTTGTTCGGGTGCCATGTATTCGGTCGTTCCCACCGGCCGATGGAACTGCTCTTCCAAAAGATCGGGCAGATGCTTGTGACGCGACAAGCCGAAGTCGATCAGGGCGGCCGCGCCGGACGGGCGGAAAATAATGTTGGCCGGTTTGAGATCCAGGTGCAGCACGTCCTGTTGATGCAGATCCGAGAGGGCTGCGGCCACTTCCGCGCCGATGCTTACGATCCCATCGATCGGGAGTATCTGACCCAGGCTCTTCAGCAGCGTCGGCCCCGTGATGTGTTCCATCACGATATAGGGCTGCACCGCGAAATCGCCGTTCGCGACCCATCGCGGTACATGAGGGCCTTTGAGCTCCGCCATGATCATCTGCTCGACCTCAAAGCCGACGATCAACGAGATGTCGCCCTCGAAATCGAGGAGAGGCACCTTCATGACGGTGGGAAAGTCGATATCGTTTCGGCTGACGCGCCAGATATCCGCCATGCCGCCGCGGTGGATGCGCTCGTCCAGCCGAAAGCCGTCGATTGTCATCCCAACCGTCAGCTGCGCCTTCGCCACGTGATCAGATCCCCATTGTCAGTCGCGAGGCCAGAAAGTCCGGTAACCCCGCTTTGCGAATCTTGCGCGCGGCCAATTCGGTATCATAGGGCACGCGCACGTAGGTGAGCCTGTTGCGCGCGTCGTCGAAGAGCCCGTAACAGGCAGCCGGGTTGTTGTCGCGCGGCTGGCCGACTGCGCCAAGCACGGCGAGCCATCGGCGCTGCCCGAGCAAAGGGATCGGCTTGTCATCGGCCGGAACGTGGTGCTGCGGGAGCGTCAGAGCGCTCTCATTGAAGAGCGCTGGAAAGTGCGTGTGGCCGCAAAAAGTGAGGCGATGGCGGGTCGCCCGAAAGCTCTGGAAGGCTTCGCGCGGCCCAAGCACGTAGATCCATGTGTCCGGCGCGCTGGCGCTTGCGTGGACATAAAGTCGATCACCTTCCTCAGCGGTCAGTGGAAGCTGGGCGAGGAACGATCGGTGCGCGTCTTTGAGCCGCGTACGCGTCCATGCGATCGCCCTATTGGCGGTGGCGTTCATGGTTTCGCTCGGACTCAAGACCGCCGCGTCGTGATTTCCGAGAACGGCAACGGCGCCGGCCTCTACCATCTCCGCCACGCGATCCACGACCCACGCCGGATCTGCACCGTAGCCGACGAGGTCGCCTAGAAACACATACCGATCGGCTCCGGCGCGCTGGGCGTCGGCAAGGCAAGCCGTCAACGCCTCACGGTTGCCATGGATGTCGGCAAGCAGGGCAATCAACATCTTGATATTGTAGCACAGACAGCGGCTTGCCGCACCCGATCCGGATCAGCAATGATACAAGCGCCACAAGCGAGGCATGTCCTGCCAGCCGCCGTGCAGGACTTCTGCCTGATCTCAGCGGAAAAGCACCAGGATCAGGTAGGCGATGCCGATGGCAATGATACCGCAGGCGGCAGTAAGTGACAGTATGCGTTGAAATCGGGTCATTCTGCCCTCCCCCGACAAGCTCATGAGCGCCTCGGGCGAGACGCTCATGCGGTTGATGATCATCTGCCTTCAATGGACCTGGTTGCGATGGACCGGATCGATTGTTCGCTCCGGTCCCACCGTGTGGAAGCTCCGGGACAGCATGTTACTGCTTGAAGATGTCCCGTTTGTAGGTCTCCGGTACAAACATCAGACCGATCACAAAGGTCATCAGTGCCACCACGATCGGATACCAGAGGCCAAAATAGATGTCGCCGGTCTGGGCCACCATCGCGAACGATGTGGCCGGCAAGAGGCCGCCGAACCAGCCGTTGCCGATGTGGTAGGGCAGCGACAGGCCGGAGTAGCGGATGCGGGTCGGGAAGAACTCGACCAGAGCCGCGGCGATCGGGCCGTAGACCATCGTCACATAGATCACCAGGATGGTCAGGATGCCGATGATGGTCAACTTCTGCGCGCTGAAGATGTCGAACAGCCCAGCGAAATTGGCCAGCCCTGCCTTCGGGTCGATCGGAATCCGCACGATCGTAGGATTGTTGGCGCCAGGATATCCGGCCGCGGCCAGGGCCGCACCGACATCTCGGGCGAAGTTCGGATCGTTGGCGGTGAATTCCTTGTCGCCGATCCTCACTTTGGCGACCGTACCGCCCGGCGCGTTGACCGTCGTCGCGTTCACCGAGCTGCGTGCCAGCAGCGCCTTGGCGATGTCGCAGGAGCTTGTAAACTTGGCGGTGCCGGTCGGGTTGAACTGGAACGAGCAGTCGGCGGGGTCGGCGATGATGGTGACCTGTGTGTTCACCTGGGCCGCATGCAGCGCCGGGTTGGCCGTCGCGGTCAGGAGCTTGAAGAGCGGGAAGTAGGTGACCGCTGCAATCAGGCACCCCGCCAGAATGATCGGCTTGCGACCAATCCTATCGGAAAGCGCGCCGAACACGATGAAGCCGCCGGTGCCAAGGACAAGCGACCACGCAATCATCACGTTGGCCGTGAAGGTATCGACCTTCAAAATGTTCTGCAGGAAGAACAGCGCGTAGAACTGGCCTGTGTACCAGACGACAGCCTGGCCGGCGACGAGGCCCAAAAGAGCGAGCAGCGCGATTCTGGCGTTTCTCCACTGCCCGAAGGCTTCCGTCAACGGCGCCTTTGACATCGAGCCTTCCTCTTTCATCTTTTGGAAAGCAGGGCTCTCCCGCATCTGCAGACGGATCCACACGGAGACGCCGAGCAACACGATCGAGACCAGGAACGGAATGCGCCAGCCCCATGCAGCGAAGGGTGTGATTTTCGCTCCAGCTGCCGTCGTCACCTCGGCAAAGTTGGCGTTCACGTAAATCTGCGTGAACATGATGATGATCAGAGAGAGCAGAAGACCGAGCGTCGCGGTGGTCTGGATCCAGCTCGTGAAGTAGCCGCGCTTTCCGGGAGGTGCATGTTCCGCAACGTAAATCGCCGCACCGCCATACTCGCCGCCGAGCGCGAGACCCTGGGCCATGCGCAGCGCAATGAGCGCCGCCGGCGCGATGAACCCAATCGAATCGTAGCTTGGCAGGCAGCCGACCAGGAAGGTCGACAAACCCATGATCAAGATGGTGATGAGGAAGGTGTACTTGCGTCCGACGAGATCGCCCAGCCGGCCGAACACCAGCGCGCCGAACGGACGCACCAGGAAGCCCGCGGCAAACGCCAGCAGCGCGAAGACGTTGCGCGTTGCCTCGGGGTACTGGCTGAAGAACTGTGCGCCGATAATGGCGGCCAAAGAGCCGTAGAGGTAGAAGTCGTACCATTCGAAAACGGTACCGAGCGAAGAGGCAAGGATAACCTTTTTTTCTTCGCGGCTCATCGGACGGCCTCGCACCGCCACCTCATCCATAGTTGCTTGAACTGACATTTGTGGCCCCCCAGTGTTTGTACGGGCGCGTTCAACGCTTACGGCTACCGCGGACCAGCGATTGTCTGTCGGTCACTGATCTGAATGCGACACATGCACCGACGCTAGCGAAACTCGCCGCCCGCTCTTTTGTTCACCTCGATCGATAGCATTTTCCGGCCATGGCATCGACGTAGCTATTTATCGTAGGAGGTTAGTCTATGCCTCCCTGATCGGATGAATGCAGGATGGAGACGACAAAGTGGTCGCCTGCGATGAATGGACGCAGTCGCGCCGCGCATTGAGATACGACCGCCCAGGCTGAAAGAGCTAAAGGGACAGGGTGCTATTGCGCCGTCTCGAATGTTGCGGCGCCCGCTTCCGCACCCGATTGAGACAGGGGGATGCGGAAAGAGAATGTCGCCCCGTGATCAGGCTCGCTGTCAACCCAGATGGCGCCGCCAAAGCGTAGCAATATCTGCCTGCAGATGGGCAGACCAAGCCCGGTGCCCTGCGGCTTGTCCGTAAGCGTATTGCCAGCCTGCTGGAAGCGCTCGAATATCTTCTCCTGGTCCTTCTTGGCGATGCCGATGCCGTTGTCCTTTACATCAACGCGGAGGAAGCCAGCTTCCTGCCAAGCCTCGAGCCGGATCCAGCCGTTCTCCTTGGCGCAAAACTTCTCCGCGTTGGAGACCAAATTCACAATTACTTGAGTCAAGCGATCCGCATCCGCCCGGATTGGCGGAAGATCGTCGGGGATCCTGGTCTCGAGCGAGACGTGACGCGCCTTGGCGAAGAGGCCAGCCATACCGGCGAGTGCCTGCTCGATGACCGCCTTCGGAGCGAGGTCCGCCATATGCCATTCTGATGTGCCCGCCTCCATCTTGGCGAGATCGAGAATGTCGTTGATGAGCCGACTCAGTCGCTCGCTCTCCTGGACGACAATACTGACGAACTTATGGCGCTGATCGGCGTCGAGATCCGGGTTGTCTCGCAAGATTTCGCTGAACGAGCGAATCGAGGTCAGCGGGGTGCGAACCTCGTGACTCACCGTTGCAACAAAATCGTCTTTCAGCTTGTCGAGCTCCTTGAGGCGCTCGTTGGCGGCTCTCAGTTCCGCCGTTGCCGCCTCGAGCTCCCGCGACTTCTGCTCGAGCTGTCGCGAGTAGACGACGAGCTGCGAGGCTTCATCCAGAATCTGCACGACCTCGTCGATGTTGTGCATCTCTTCCCTCAATACCGAGGCGACCATAATGCGGGCGGAGGCAGCGCCGATGGCGCCGGCGAGCTGGCGCTCCGAATAGGAGACGATGTCCGAGTCGGCCGGACCATGATCGTGGAGGTGTCGTTTGTTCTCGCGCTCGAAACGCGCGAAAGCCGCGTTCGCACGCGCTTCTCCCATGAAGCGGACCAGCAGTTCTTTGAGATCCCCGATCGTCGCGCGACCCCGCCACACGCGCCCGACGTCTGCGGATCGTTTGAAGATTTCAACGAACTGAACCGCCTGACTGCGTTCGATAATGGACTGGAACGTCATCAGCGAGACCCCGACAAAGAGCCCAACGTTCACCAGCAGCGTCCAGATCGTGGCGTGCGCGATCGGGTCCAGCCCTGCGAGTCCGAAAAGCGCGTACGGCTTGAGCAGGGCAAGGCCCAATGGGCCATTCTCGACGAAGCTCTGGCTGATCCAGCCCGAGCGCGCGAAAGATGGCAGAAGGAGCGTGTAGGTCCACACCAGGAACCCGCCCGTAAGTCCTGCGACCGCACCGGCCTTGGTGGCGCCTTTCCAGTAAATGCCGCCAACGATAGCCGGCACGAACTGCATCGCGGCCGCGAAAGAGACGAGGCCGATCGTCACCAGTGCATACGACTCGCCGATCAAGCGCACATAGGCATAGCCAAGCAACACAACGACGATGATCGTGGCGCGGCGGATTGTCAGCAGGATTCCGGCAAGGTCTCTGCGTTCCGACAGATGCAAGCGGCCGACGCGCAGGAGCAGAGGCATGACAAGGTCGTTGCAGACCATGGTTGCGAGCGCGATCGTTTCGACGATGATCATGCCGGTCGCGGCCGAGAGCCCCCCAATGAAGGCGATCAGCGCAAGAATGGGCCGTTGTTCCTTCATCGGCACGGTGAGCACGAAGGTATCGCCATCCACACCGCCTTGCGGGAAATGCAGCAACCCTGCGAACGCGATCGGCAGCACGAAGATGTTGATGAGCAGGAGATACAACGGGAACAGCCACATCGCCTTCCTGAGGTGGCGTTCGTCGACGTTCTCCACCACCAGCATCTGGAACTGACGCGGCAATACGACGATGGCGCCCATTGCGAGCAGCGTCAGGGTGATCCAACTGGTGTAAGCCGCGACGCCGTCGATGATGAACAGCCGACTCAACGCCCCGGAGGCCTCGGCCTGTGCGAAAATCTCGCCGAAGCCGCCATAAATGCCGAACGTTACGAATAGGCCGACAGTGAGGAATGCAACAAGCTTGACGATTGACTCGAAAGCGATAGCGGCGACCATGCCCTCATGGTGCTCGCTCGCATCGATGTGACGCGTCCCAAACAGGATCGCGAATACGCCCATGATCAGGGCTACGTAAAAAGCTGTGTCCTGCAGGAAGAGAGCGCTCGCCGGGGTGGTCGGCATCACGATCTCGGGATAGTCCAGCAGCACCGAGAAGCTGGTCGATATCGCCTTGAGCTGCAGCGAGATGTAAGGAAGTATGCCGACCACCGCGATAACGGTGACGAGACTGCCGAGTTGAAAGCTCTTGCCGTATCGCGAGGCGACGAAATCCGCGATCGACGTGATGCGGTTAACCTTGCTGATGCGGATGATCTTGCGGATAACGAACCAGCCAACGATGAAGGTGAGTGTCGGGCCGAGATAGATCGGCAGGAAATCGACGCCCGTCGACGCAGCCCTGCCGACCGAGCCGTAGAACGTCCAGGAGGTGCAGTAGACGGCGATCGACAGGGCATAGATGGTGGGATTGGCGATCAGACTCCGCCCTTGGTCGGCACGCTTGTCGCCATAATAGGCGATTGCAAACAGCAGGCCGAGATAAAGAAAGGCGACGGTGATGACGACGGGGCCGCTAAGCATCGCTGGGCTCCCCCGCTGCTTCCCCGGATTCCTTGTCTGCCACGTTCGCATCGGCTTCGGCGAGATCGTTGGCCGCATGTCGGCGCTCGACCGCGAGGGCAACGAGCGCGATGAGGACTGCCCAGACGGCAAACAGGTAGAGATAGAGCGTCGGTACGCCGAAAACCCTGGCCGCCTGGTTGAAGATGATCAGGAGCGGCGGTGCTAACAGCAGCGCCCCGAGCAGAAACAGGGCGACCAGAAGCTCGCGGGTACGGCTGGGCGCTTGCATGAAAACCTCTACGGGTGCCTTACTGCCTTTCCGTCTTTCGGGCGCGAGCGAGCACGGCCTCGACTCGCGCTATCGCGTCCTTGGTCGAGAATGGCTTGGTGATATAGTCGTCGGCGCCAAGGGCCAGCCCTTTCTCCCGCTCGACGTCGCGGCCCCTGGCGGTGAGCATGATGATGCGCACGTCATTCCACTCGGGATTGGCCCGGATTTGCCGACAAATCGAAAATCCGTCGATCTTCGGCATCATGACGTCGAGCAGCACCAGGTCGGGCGCCGCCTGCAAAATCTCGGCTAAAGCCTCCTCGCCATCCTTAGCCGTTCTGACCTCGTATCCGGTCTTCCTCATGAGGAACTCCAACGAGAGTAAGATATTCGGCTCATCGTCGACGATAAGAACGCTTTGGGGGTTGCTCATGGCAATCACTGCTGGGGCCGAAATCCGTCTTGCCCTGATCGGCCAAACAAAGACCCACATCTTAAAGTTAAGGCTAATTAATTCGGGTCGCAATCGGAGGTTACAGGAAATTTGGCTGTTTGCTGGATTACATACCCATCGCGCCTGTTGACCCCTGGAGACGGGCTGGCGGGAAATGCCATATCCCGCGCATGGGACGCTCCGGGTGATGTAACTTTTTGGCTGCGATCAAGGCGACGGCGTGGCGGAGGGCTGGATGGAAGACAAGCTGAGTACAAAAGTTGGGCGGCTGGCTGGTGACGATCGGCGCTCTTGGGGTGACGATCATCACCGGCATCTATGCCGCGGCGCCGCCAGCGGCGAGCGTGCCGCTCCCCGCCGATGTGCCGATTGCGGCGGCGCTGGCGGCGACGCGGACGGCGAGCCTCAAGCTCACATCCTCTTGATCGCAGGTTGTGCGCTACTCGCGCTCAGGGACGGAGAACCGGCCGTCAAGCGGCTATTCTGGATTGGCCTCGCACTTTCGACCGGGCTCTTTGGCAGGAGCTACAGCCCGGCTTCAGTTTCTCTATCCACCCCCGCCTGCGCCGAGGTCTGGCGGCGATCAGCAGCCCGCAGGGGTCAATCATATTGAGGTACGGGAAGACTACCCCCATATACCGTTTTATTAGGGAGTCTTGCCGTGAAAATGGTGCAGGCGACCCTTGTTGCGGCGATTGCTGCCGCTTTCCAGTTTGCCTCTCCCGCGCTCCTGTCAGCGGAGGAGAGCGGCAGACCCGCGCCGATGATCGAGATCGACGGGGCAATTGGTCCGGCAACCGCCAGATACGTGAAGGAAGCGCTGACGACGGCGGGCGAACGGCGAGTCGACGTCGTTATCCTGCGTCTGAACACGCCGGGCGGCCTTGCCACCAGCATGCGCGAGATCATCGCCGACGTGCTCGGGTCCTCTGTTCCTGTCATTGGCTATGTCGCCCCATCCGGTGCCCATGCGGCGAGCGCGGGCACCTACATTCTCTACGCAACGCATATCGCGGCCATGGCGCCAGGTACCAATCTGGGCGCCGCGACGCCGGTGCAGATCGGCGGCCCGCTGCCGGGTCTGCCAGGCAGCGCCCCAGACAAGGACGGCAAGGACAAAAAGAGCGATGCGCAGCAGCCTGCGTTGAAGGATGCCATGACGGCGAAGGCGACGAACGACGCAGTCGCGTTGATCCGCAGTTTGGCCGAGCTGCGCGGGCGCAACGCCGATTGGGCCGAGAAAGCGGTCCGCGAGGCCGCCAGTCTTTCCGCCAGCAGCGCATTGCAGATAAATGTCATCGATCTCGTCGCGCGCAATCCGGCCGAACTGCTCGAGCAGATCAATGGCCGCACGGTCGAGCTCGCAGGTGGCGATATGCGGCAGTTGGCGACAAAGGGCCTGACAATTGAGCGACTCGATCCAGGCTGGCTGATCCGCTTTCTGTCCGTTATCACCGATCCCAACGTCGCTTTCATCCTGCTGATGGTCGGCATCTACGGTTTGATCTTCGAGTTTTCCACCCCGGGTGCCATCGCACCCGGCGTGATCGGCACGATCTGTCTGCTGCTCGGCCTCTATGCCCTCAACATGCTGCCGATCAACTACGCCGGCCTGGCCTTTATGCTGCTGGGAATCGCCTTCCTGGTCGTCGAAATCTTCAACCCAACCGTGGTTCTCGGCCTTGGCGGCGTTGCCGCGTTTCTTCTCGGGGCGGCCATGCTGTTCAAGATCGAGGCCCCGGGATACCGGTTGTCATGGACGGTCGTCATCATCGCGATGGCGATGATCGTCAGCCTGACCGTCGTCGTGTTCGGCTCGCTCTGGCGCGCCCGCAGAAACCCGGCCCGGGTCGGGGGGCAGGCCATGCGCGGTCTGCCTGCCGAAGTTCTCGACTGGTCCGGCAGCGAAGGTCACGTCTTCACTCATGGC
>WNEZ01006691.1_pt1 | contig 10134 bp, 5 predicted proteins | sample 5400521 | NCBI WGS metagenome assembly WNEZ01 (sample SAMN13153339, study PRJNA577476) | soil metagenome | isolation source: 120 cm saprolite under Douglas fir tree site 2 hole 1 replicate 1 | place: USA:California | collected 2015-04-18 | reverse complement strand
TCTCTGCCCACGCTCCCGCAAGCTACTCAGAGCGTGCGGCTTCCAGTCGCGCCGTAAGTTGCCCCAAAATCAACTGTGGCTTCATAGCCACTGAGGGTACATCCGGTCAGCAAAGTGACTTTTCAGCAATCTGTTTAGCCGTGGTGGTCGTCTTCCGCGCTGGTGCCGAGAAAACCACCCACGGGGGCTCGAATAAAGGCACGCTTGACGCGGCGCTGAAGCGTCCACTCTTCCGCGTTACTGCATGCGATAAACTGAGTTTCAGCAAATAAAGGATAGAGTCTAGCTCTCTCAACTCGTGCGCCCAGACCTCGCCAGCCAGCAGTGCTGATAGAATTTTCTCTGCCCCAATTCCACTTCCGAGGCCCGAATGCCGTCGACCAGAATTCAGCGCGCCATCCTAAGCGTCACCGACAAGACCGGCCTGGCCGACTTCGCGCGTAAACTCTCCGCCCTGGGGATTGAGCTCATCTCCACCGGCGGCACCGCCAAACTGTTGCGTGACTCCGGCGTCGCGGTCAAAGATATTTCTGAGCTCACCGGCTTTCCCGAAATGCTCGACGGCCGCGTCAAGACGCTGCATCCCAAGGTGCATGGAGGAATCCTCCACCGCCGCGAAGACCCGAAACATCGCAGCGCCGTGGCCGAGCATGGCATCCCTGCGATCGACATGGTGGTAGTGAATCTCTACGCCTTCGAGAAAACCGCGGCCAAAGCAGGCGTGGCCTTCGACGAACTCATCGAGAACATCGACATCGGCGGACCATCCATGATTCGCTCCGCCGCCAAGAACTTTCATGACGTCGCCATCGTGACCGTTCCGGCTGACTACGACGCGATTGCGGAAGAACTGGCGAAATCCGGTGGCTCGCTCTCTCTCGACACCAAGTGGCGGCTTGCAAAGAAGGCCTTCGCTACAACCGCCGCTTACGACTCCGCGATCGCCTCCACGCTCGAGCAAGTCAGCGCCAACGGCAACCTCCACGTGCAGCCCGCCGCAGAGGCCTTCCCGCCGACGCTGCGCCTTTCTTTCCAGAAGACGCTCGACCTGCGCTACGGCGAAAACCCGCACCAGAAAGCGGCGATGTACTCCGACGGCTCCGACGTGGGCGTCGCCAACGCCCGCCAGTTGCAGGGCAAGGAACTTTCCTACAACAACATCGTCGACCTGCAGGCCGCATGGGACCTGGCGCAGGAGTTCGACGGACCCGTCTGCGCCATCATCAAGCACACCAACCCCTGCGGAACCGCGACAGGTAAGACTCTGGCCGAGGCTTACAAAAAGGCGCTCGAATGCGATCCGGTATCCGCCTTCGGTGGAGTCATTGGCGTGAATCGTCCGGTGAACGCCGAGGCCGCCGAAGAGATGCACAAACTGTTTCTCGAGGTGATCGCGGCTCCGGCGTTCGATGAAGCAGCCAAAGCGAAGTTCGCCTCCAAGAAAAATCTGCGCCTCGTCGAAGTCATTCCCACGAACCAGAAGTGGGTGCTGAAGAACGTCTCCGGAGGAATCCTGGTACAGGATGCGGACCTCCGTCCCTTGCAGGAGTCTGATTTGAAGGTCGTCACCAAGCGCGCCCCCACCGCCGAAGAGAAGCGCGCACTGCTATTCGCCTGGAAAGTCTGCAAGCACGTCAAGTCCAATGCGATCGTCTACGCGCGGGACGGCCAGACGGTAGGAGTGGGCGCCGGCCAGATGAGTCGCGTCGATGCCGCCAAGATCGGCGCCATGAAAGCCCAATTGCCGCTGAAAGGCACCGTGGCCGCGTCCGACGCCTTCTTCCCGTTTCCTGACGGAGTAGAAGAAATCGCCCGAGCAGGAGCGACCGCCATCATTCAGCCCGGAGGCTCGCAGCGCGACCCCGAAGTGATTGAAGCCGCCGACCGCCTCGGACTCGCCATGCTCTTCACCGGAGTGCGCCACTTCCGCCACTGAAGAGCATTGTTGATTTCTTGATTGTTGATTGTTGATTGAAAAACACGCACTGAAACGGTGTTGCCACCCCCACACTAAACTGTTGTCATCCCGACCCTGAGCAGCGCGAAGGGGAGGGATCTGGGTTCTTGCCTCTGCCATCACAACAGCCGATGCAAGCAAACCCCAGATCCCTCGCTACGCTCGTGATGACAAGTGGTGGACTGCAGTCTTTATTCAATCAACAATCGAAAATCAACAATTCCCGCCTCGCATCCTACTCTTTACGCATGTTGACACTCGGCAATCGGAAATCGCAAGTCGACAAATCCCAAGTCCCTGACCTTCCGGTCACAGAATCTTTTGTGCAGTCCGCCGTGTTTTTGCACGAATCTTCGCCGCACCGGGGTAGAATAAAAAGTACCCCCTCCGCGGCGGTTTTGCATCCAATCGCTATGGTTTCGGGAAGTGCTTTGAGGTTAGCCAGATCCAGCATGACAGGTCCAGCATGAAAAGTTTTTTCCGTCTCATTCTTATAGTCTCGGTGGCCGCGGTCGCTGCCCTGGGGCAAGCGAGCAAAGGTCAAACCGGCCCGTCGTCCAGAATCCAAGCCCTCGGATTCCAAGCCCACAGGGCCGCGCAAGGTCGATCGTGCCGCCGCCTATTATCACTACGCGCTGGCCCACATGTACGAGGAGCAGGTCACCATGTATGGCCGCAGTGAATCGGCCAGCAAGGCGATCGAACAGTACCGGCTGGCCATCGAGGCCGACCCATCCTCGGAGTTTCTGACCTCCGGCTTGGCCGAGCTCTATGTGAAGACCGGCCGCATCCGCGACGCGGTGCTGGAAGCGCAGGACATCATCAAGCGCGATCCCACCAACCTGGAGGCGCACAAGCTCCTCGGCAGAATCTATCTGCGCTCGCTGGGCGACATGCCCGGGGGCAATGGTTCCGACAATGTGCTCAAGCTGGCCATCGAGCAGTACGAGCAGATTGTGAAGATCGAGCCCAACAGCGTTGAGGATCACTTGCTGCTCGGACGCCTCTATCGCCTGAACAACGATCTGACCAAAGCGGAAAGCGAACTCAAGACCGCCATCAAGCTCGACCCGAATTCCGAGGAAGCGGTCACGACCCTCGCGATTCTCTATAGCGACGAGGGCGACACCGCGCACGCCTTGCAGGTGCTCAGCTCTGTTCCAGACGGGGCGCGCTCCGCCAAGCTCTATGCCGCATTAGGCGCCACCTACGAGCAGCGCAAGGACTACAAGAGCGCGATCGATGCCTACAAAAAGGCGATCATGCTCGATCGCGACAACCTCGACGCGATTCGTGGACTGGCCGAGAATCTTCTCAACGATGGCCAAGCCGATGCTGCGCTCGAGCAATACAAAGTCATTGCCGACGCCAATCCCGAAGACGCGCAAAGCTATCTGCGCATCGCGGAGATTTATCGCCGGCAGGGCAAGTACGACCAGGCTCTCGAGAATTTGAAAAAAGCGGATTCGATGGTGCCGGACTCGCTCGAAGTCTCCTACAACATCGCCGCCGTCTATGAGGCGCAGGGGCGATACGACGAGGCCGTAAAGATTCTGCAGGAGTTGGTCAAGAAAACCGAGAAGCCCACCGAGACCAGCTACAGCCAGGCCGATCGCAATAACCGCGCCATCTTCATCGAGCGTCTGGCCACGGTCTATCGCGAGCAGGAAAACTATCAGGCCGCAGTCGACACCTTCCGCAAGATGCTGACGCTGGGCGACGACAATGCCCGCACCGGCTACCAGAACATTATCGACACCTATCGCGAAGCCAAGCAGTGGCCGCAAGCCACCGCCGCCGCCAAAGAAGCGGTCCAGAAGATGCCGAACGACCGCGACCTGCGCATGGTGCTCGATTCGCAACTCGCCGACACCGGCGATCCGGAAAAGCCCCTGGCCGATGTGCGCTCGCTGCTCAAGGGCAAGCCGGAGGATCGCGAGGTTTACCTCCGCCTGGCCATCATGAACACGCGCCTGAAGCGCTGGAGCGAGGCCGAGCAGGCCCTGGCCAAAGCCGAGGAGTTGGCCACCAAGCCGGAAGAGAAAGAGTACGTTTACTTCTTGCGCGGCGACACCTACCAACGCCAGAAGAAATACGAAGAGGCCGAAGCTGAGTTCAGAAAGGTCCTGGCCATTACACCGCAGAGCGCTGCCACCCTCAACTATCTCGGCTACATGAATGCCGACCGCGGCGTAAAGCTCGACGAATCGCTGAACTACATCAAGCAGGCTCTGACCATCGAGCCGAACAGCGGCGCCTATTTGGACTCGCTCGGCTGGGCCTACTTCAAGCAGGGCAAATACGATCTCGCGGAAGAGAGTCTGACCAAGGCATCGGCGCGTATGGGGTCCGATCCGACCGTGCAGGAGCATCTGGGAGATCTGTTCCAGAAGACCGGCCGGCTGAAACAGGCCGCGGCGCACTGGGAGCGGGCTCTGGCAGAATGGAGCAAGACCGTTGCGGCCGAGGTCGACACCGAAGCGCAAGCCAAAGTCCAACAGAAACTCGACGCCGCCAGAGTAAGGCTCGCCAAGGAACAGTCGGAAAATCGCTAACGAGCTCCGCGCGCAGAAATCCCGCGGTTAATAAAGAGTGTTGTCATCCCGAACGCAGAAAATAAACGTTTGTCGTCCCGAGAGAATAAATGTTTGTCATCCCGAGCGAAGCCGAGGGATCTCGGTTTCTGCCGCGAGCGCCACAGACGTCGTGGCGCCGGCAAGAACCCATATCCCTCGGCTTCGCTCGGGATGAAATTTACGCGAGGGCAGAAATTGTTGATTGATGATTTTTTGATTGTTGATTGAATCCCACCTTGTAGCGTCTCCTCAATCAACAATCAGGAAATCAACAATCAACAATGCTAAACTTTCCTCATGCTGGCCGGCTACGCCGTACACGTGGAACAATCCCGTGGACGCCGCATCTCTGAGCCGCCGCATCCCTACCGCAACGACTTCCAGCGCGATCGCGACCGCGTCATCCATGCCCGCGCTTTTCGCCGCCTGGAAGCCAAGACCCAGGTCTTCACCCGCCGTTATTCCGACCACTTCCGCAATCGCCTGACGCACACGATTGAGGTCTCCCAGATTTCCCGCACCATCGCCGGCGCGCTCGGCCTGAACGTCGATCTGGCGGAAGCGCTCGCCCTGGTGCACGACATTGGCCATCCCCCATTTGGACATGCGGGGGAAAAGGCGCTCGACGCCGCCATGCGGACGCATGGTCTTTTCTTCGATCACAACCTGCACGCCTTGCGCATCGTCGAAGATTTTGAGCAACGCTACGCCGCCTTCCGCGGATTGAACCTGACTTTCGAGGTGCGCGAAGGCATCATCAAGCACTCCCACGACTACAGCGCGGAGGAGCATCCTGAAGTGGCCGAGTATTGGCTCGACCAGCGGCCTCCGCTCGAAGCCCAGCTCATCGACCTGACCGACGAAATTGCCTACAACACGGCCGATCTCGATGACGGCTACGAGGCTCGTCTGCTGTCGCTGGAGCAAATCCGTGCGGGAGTGCCGGTATTTGAGCGCTTCTTTCGCGAGGTCGAGAATATCTATCCCGATGCGCCTGACAAGTTGAAGTTCAACGAAGCCCTCAAGCGAATGCTGAACCGCCTGGTCGGAGACTTGATCGCGAATACTCAGGCGCGAGTGACAAGCGCCGGCATTCAGACCTTGGACGACGTGCGTCGCCATCCCTCGCGCCTGGCTGCCTTCAGCCCCGAGGTTGAAGCAGAGCGCAAGCAGGCAAAAGACTTCCTGTACGAGAATCTCTACTTCAGTTCGACGCTGGAGCCGGAGAAGGACGCCGCCGAGCGCATCATTCGCGACCTGTTCGCTTTCTGGATGGAGAATCCCAAAGCCTTGCCGCCCGGCTACCAGGAACAAGCCGAGAGGGAATCGTTACCCCGTGTGATCTGCGACTACATCGCCGGCATGACAGATAACTTCATCATCACTCAGCATGAGAACCATTGCGGTACGGAACAGTAGCGCCGGCATCCTGCCGGCTGTCCCGAGGGCGTCCTCGCCCTCGGAGCGGCGGGCGAGGACGCCCACCGGACAGCCGCCGAGACGGCGGCGCTACCCGTAGATGATCGGGTCATTCCAGCTCGTGTGGGGACAGCCGCCTCGGCTGTCCGGTCGAGCGCAAGCTCGACTAGCTTTCGGATGCCGCGCCAAATAGCCGGGTCTTCGACCACGGCTGGACAGCCGAGGCGGCTGTCCCTACATGGTCCGTTACACATTCCTCGCTCGGGAGCTTTGCCCCCTTTTGATAGAAATCAACAAGTTAAGACGGGACGATCGTGCTTGCCAAATGAAATCAATGAGTTGTAAATTTACAGAATACGAACAATAATATCTTTCAGATATATGCGGACGCTAGGGCACTTTCCCGCCTCTCCTGGCGACTCCGATTCCAGGGTGACCTCTGGGTTCTCCACGAGGGCAGATGTCGTTTCTGCGCGATTCTAGAGCCTCTACCGTCGATTTTACGAGTGGATTAGATCGCGTCGGAAAGCTCTGGAGTTTCAGAGCCAGCAATCCTGTGATGTAATTTCAATAGAATCAAAGGAGCCGAAAATCTCGTCGTTTAGAATCAACTATTTCGCAAAGCAATTGTGGCTCCTGGGGAGCTGGGGTCCCAAAATTAAGGCGACACATCACGACTTGCCACCGCCGCCACCACATCAAACAATATCCTCGGACCCCGCCTCACTTCCTCTACCCGAATCCGCTCGTCATTCCCATGCTCTGTGTTTCCTTCTTCGTCGGTAGCTGCGTACGGGTTGAAGCCATAGGAGTTGATTCCCAATGGCCGGTAGCGCTGATTCTCGGTGTACCCGCTGGTGATGTGCGGCACCACCGGCGTCCCGGGGAAATACTTCGCCGAGACTTCCCGGATGGCCGCATATAGCGCGTTGTCCGTCGGCGAGTAATTCGCCACGCGGAACTCTTTGTTGAGTGGCTCGATGGTTACGTTCGGATCGTTCACCACCCGACGCACCGCTTCCAGCAACGCCTTCGGATCGCCACCCGGAAGTATCCGCACATCCAGATTGGCCCAGGCCTCTGGCGGAATCACGTTCGTCTGCTCCGAGCCTCCCATCATGGTCAGCGAGATGGTGTTGCGCAGCAAGAAGTTCAGCGACTCGTCGCGTTCGACTTCGTCCTGAAACTTCTTGTCCTCAATGGCCTTGCGGACGTTGCGATAGTCCGCCGCCCGTTCCGGCGGCTCGTAAGGCGCCATCTCTCGCAGAAACTCATCGACCACCGGCAACACGGTGAGCGGGGTGCGATACGCCAGAATGCGATCCAGCGCGCCCACCAGCCGGTTCGGCGCCGAATCTGGATTCGGGCGCGATCCGTGCCCCGGACGCCCATGGGCGACGACGTGAAGCCAGAACGTAGTCTTTTCACCAACATCGACGCCAACGTATTTCACTTTGCCGTTTTCCAGCAGGTTCTCGCCACCTTCGTTGATCAGGAACTCGGCGTTCCCGAGCAAGTCCCGCTGATTCTTGATGAACCAGTCGGTCCCCGTGCCCTCCGCCTCCTCGTCGCTCACGGCAAGAAAGATCACGTCGCGATCCAGCGGGACCTTCTCTCGCTTCAGCATCACCATGGCCACCAGTTGCGCCAGGCCTTCGTCTTTCATGTCCTGCGCGCCGCGTCCCCACAAATAGCCGTCCTTGATTTCTCCGCTGAAGGGCGGAACCTTCCAGTGGGAAGCGTCGCTGGTCACAACGTCCATGTGATTGAGCAGGATGATTGGACGCTTCACTTCCGGCGTAGTGTGAGGCAGGCGCGCCCACAGATCGGCGCGTCCCGGGGCGTATTCGAAGACGCGGTTCTCGATTCCTTCCCGATCGAGGATCTTCTTGAAAAAGGAGGCGGCCCGCATCTCGTTCCCTGGCGGGTTCGTGGTGTCGATGCGCAAGTATTGCTGCATCCAGGTGACGGCCAGATCGGAATATTGCTGCAAGTGGTCTCCCGGGATGCGGGAAGAAGCCGTTCCCGGAGCAGGTTCCTCGCTCAGGTTGGCGGTTTCGGGCGCCATTTCGCCCAAGGTTCGGACGGCTGCCATCAAAACCACGGCCAACGCCACTGCGCAGATGCATTGAATTGCGGTAACCCACCGGTAACCAACTCCCACCCGCCCCGGACTCATGTCTCCCAAACTTTCCTCCCAAGCCCTTCAATTTCCACGCAGTTTTTATATCAGTTTTTCCCAAAATTACCGTGCGCAAGGCATTGCAGGTATCTTCCCCACCTGCGCGAAGGTACAATGCCTTTAGATATCAAGTGTTTAGCTATTCAACCTTAGGGCTCCCTTTGGCATCAGACCTGTACTAGAAGTGGCAGGCGCTGAAATTATGAGCGCCCAGAGTTTCAGGCTTGCGTCGCGTCAGCGCAGGCCGGCACAGCGACCATCCGCTTTGCTTTCGTTTATTCGTTAGGGGACGCAACACAACACGCAACACGCCCGTTTAGGCGTGCTGGAGTGGAGCCCCACACGCTCCCCCAACCTGGAGGAAGTTATTATGAAGAAACACATTCTCATTGCCCTGCCGCTGGCCGCCGTTCTCGCGTTCCCGGCCTTCGCGCAGACCACCTCGTCGCAGGATCAGAATCAGCCGTCGGCCCAGAGCCAGCCGACTTCAACCGAAAACGCCACCGGCAAGCAGCCGTTGCAGGCGCCATCGCGCGAAGGCTTCTGGGGACGAATCAATCCCTTCGCCCGCAAAAAGTATGTTCAACGCCAGACCGAACCGATCCGCGACCGCGTCAACGAGCTCGATGAACTGACGGCCGCCAACGGCAAGGCTATCAAAGACACCGACGTGCGCGCCCAGCAAGGCATCAAGCTGGCCTCTGACAAGGCCAACGAAGCCGATCAGCACGCCATCGACGCCGGCAACAAGGCGACGCAGGCGCAGCAGACCGCGCAGCAGGTCACCACGCGCATCCAGACGGTTGAGACCGTGGTCGGCAACATCGACCAGTACAAGGCCTCGAACCAGACGGAAATCCGCTTCCGTCCCGGACAGACCGTGCTGAGCAAGAATGCCAAGGACGCTCTCGACGAGATGGCCACCGCCGTCAAGGGACAGCGCGGCTACATCATCGAAGTGCAGGGCTTCTCCTCCGGCAAGGGCCAGACCGCGATCTCGAACTCGCAGAAGATGGCTGAGTCGGTTGTGCGCTATCTCGTGCTCAACCACGAGATCCCGGTTTACCGCATCTACCTCGTCGGCATGGGGAACGCTCCCGTGGGCACTACCGATGAGACTGCCAAGCCGAAGCGCATGAGCGGTGGCCGCGTGGAAATCAGCCTGCTGAAGAACGATCTGGAGCAGCTCTCGAGCAATCAGTCAGCTCCGGGCACGACGGATCACCAGCAGCAGCCGAAGTAAGTACGAGGTAGTGCGAGATCCCTCGCAGAAAACGCGGGGGATTTCGGCTGCGGGCTCACCCCTTCGCTATCGCTCAGGGTCACGCCCGCAAAACGCCTCAACTTTGGGACCAACGGGCGCCTCGCCCGAGTCCCTCCCCCAGGAAAGCCCCTCGCGCAAGCGAGGGGCTTTCTGCTTTTGGCTGCATCTTCATCTTTCTGCTTTGGCGCTGCAAGAGACTGTCAGCCGTTCTCCCCGGCGGGGACATGCGCACCAGGTCGATGAGCGCTATCGCGATTTATCGTCCACTGAGAACAAGCTGATGAACAGTGGCGGTAAGATATTTGTTAAAGGCAAGGAACCCCAATTTCCCGTGCTGCCGCCAACAGTACTAGGGGTGACCGTAACCTTCAGGTAGTAGAACGAGAACTCACTCGATCTCGGGGCACTAGCATGACAGAACCGTTTTTTACCGACCAAACGCCAGTCACTGACGAGGCGCTCAACATTATCGCCCATCTTCCGACACGGAGCCTGACCTCGGTTGCTGCCAATGGATTTTTCAAGAAGATGACCGATGCGGATTTCATGCGCCTCGCCGTCTTGCTGGCGCAAAAGGGATATGAAGAAGGAGGTTGCCCGATTGGCGGCGTCATTATCAGCAACGAGACACGCCAAGTTCTGGGGAAAGGCCACAACACTTTAGTGCAGGAAAACCATCCGTATAATCATGGTGAAACTTCCGCCATCCGCGATGCAGGACGAAGAGACTTCAGCC